>WNGM01007795.1_pt1 | contig 15660 bp, 16 predicted proteins | sample 5400571 | NCBI WGS metagenome assembly WNGM01 (sample SAMN13153378, study PRJNA577476) | soil metagenome | isolation source: 100 cm soil or saprolite under Garry oak tree replicate 2 | place: USA:California | collected 2016-06-15 | reverse complement strand
CTCAGGTGCAGCTGCAGCTGGACCGGCTGCCCGGCCCGCTCGGGCAGGCACCGGGCCGCCAGCAGCCGCCGGCACGCCTCTTCCAGCGCGTCGTGGTCGCGCTGGCCGCGGCTGCGGGTGTCCTCGGGCCCGGCCCTCGCGCCGAGCGAGTCCAGCACCGCGCGCAGCGCGGCGGCGGCGCGGGGGGTCAGGTCGGCGTGCAGCCGCCCGGCCCCGCCCAGCGTGGTGCCCAGCCGCAGCGACCGGTCCTCGAACCCGTCGCCGCGGTCCCGGTCCGGGCGGGCGGTCCGGGCCCGGATCTCCTCGGCCAGCCCGGCCAGCCCGTCCAGGTCCGCGCCGCCCGCGCGGCGGCCAGCAAGATCACGTCCGCGTCGCCGCGCGCCTCGGCGGGGAACTGGTCGGTCCACTCGCAGATCTGCCGGCCCCACGACGCCGACACCTCCCCGCGCGCCAGCGCGCCAGCGACCGCCGGGTGCTCGGCCAGGCGCCGCGCCGAGGCGACCGCCGCGTTCGCCGCGGGCCGGGTGACCCGGGTCTGCCAGGTCAGCCACGTCCGCGGCGACCCCTGCCCGTCGTCTTCATACCCGCGCCGCGCGGCGAACGCGGCCAGCACAGCCGCCCGGGCGGCGGCGTGCATCGACTGGGCGCGCTCCAGCTCGCGCAGCCACCCGGCCAGCACCGGCACCGGGACCGACGCCGTCTCCGCCCGGGCCAGCCAGCCCAGCCCGGCCAGCACCATGCCGACCGCCTCCCCCGCCGACGACGGCCCGCCCGCGCGCGTCCCGGCCGCCGGCGTCCCGGCCGCGGGCGAGCCGGCTGCGGGCGGGTCCGGCGGGCCGGCCGTAACCGGCCCGGGCGTTCCAGGACCGGCCAGGCCTTGGTTGACCGAACCGAGCAGCGGCGCGAGCCACACGCCCGACGCCCCGCCGGGCACGTCAGGCACGGCTGGGCTGTCAGGCGCGCCGGGCAGCCCGGGATCACGGGCGGCCCGCGGGTCAGAATCAGACACGAGACCTCACCTCCTCACGGCACGGCGGGGCTGCGGGTACTGGAAGAACCGGTGAACGAAGGGCGGAGGGCCAGTCAGCCGGGAAGAAGTCTCCCGCGCGGCGGGAGTCCTGCTCGCTCGAATCTAACTCTTATCGTGATCCCGGCAACGCCAATCTCTCTCGAACTTGTAATCGAAGCGTAGCACCAGCCAGCGACATTTCCCCCGCACCACGCCGATTAGCGTGCGGTCGGCCATCAGGACCTGCCCGCTGCCGGTTAGGAAGGCGCTCGCGCGCCTGCTGATGGCCACGGTTCTGAATGTTCGGACGGGGAGTTCACCGTCAGCCTCCTCCCGCCTTCGCCCTGGCTGCGGCCAGCCTGGCCGCCAACCGGCCACCGGACCAGGCCGACCGCTACCCCGCCGACCTGCTCGGCGGGACGGCCAGCGGCGGCCGGCTGCTCGCCCGCCTGCCCGCCCGCCTGCCCGCCCAACGGCCCGGGCCGGGCGGAGGGTTGAGCAGGGCAGGGCGGGCAGGCAGGTCGAGAACGGGTTCCCTGGTGCCGGCATAATGCTCTCCTGGTTCAGCAAGGTCCCAATAGCGGAGTCGACATGAGCACGATGCAGGTCGCGCCCGCGACGACCTGACGTTGGCGTCGATAGAGGGTGACCCCGGAGGCGAGAACCGTCGCCGCGATCAACGCGACACCAGTCACGCTGCGCAGCGCCACGGGGGACCAGGCCCAGCGCTCCCCATGTAAGCGCCGGGCTTGTCCAGGCGGGAGACGCTCACGGCGCATCCGCCCGGACCGGGTGGTGGTCCGCCATGATCTTGCCGTGCAGGGCTTTGAGGGCGCCGACGTAAATTTCGGAGAAGGTGGGGAAGGGCTGGATGACGTCGCGCAGCACACGGAGCGGCACGCGGGCGCGAATGGCCAGGGTGGCCTGCTGCAGCCACTCGCCGGCCTCGGGGCCGAGCGCGTAGGCGCCGGCCAGCCGCTCGCCGTCAGACAGCAGGGTCAGGAATCCGTTGGATTGGGCGTAGGCGCGCGTGTAGGTAGCGGTCTTGGCCACTTCGGACACCGGGATGGTGGCGGTGAACCGCGCCTCGGGGGCACCGACCGCGGCTGCTTGCGGGTCGGTGTAGACCACGTCTGGTATGGCCTCGTAATTGGCCTCGCGGGGTTCGCCGAGGATGTTGGCGGCGACGACTTCGCCCTGGTATTTGCCTACATGGGTCAGCAGCCGTACGCCCGTGACGTCGCCGATCGCCCACAGCCGCTCGCCAGCCCGCAGCTGCGCGTCGACAGGGATCCCGTGCTCACCGGCTTTCACGCCGACCGTTTCCAGGCCGAGCCCTTCCAGGCGCGGGCGTCGGCCGGTGGCCACTAGCAGGCGATCGCCGCGCAACTCGCCGCCGTTGTCGAGGGCCAGGACGTAGTCCTCACCGTCGTGCCGCGCGGCGGTCGCGTGCACGCCAAGCAGCAGCTCGACACCGTCAGCGCGCAGCACCTCGCCGAGCGCCTCGCCCAGCGGTGCGGGCTCGCGGGCGAGCACGTGGGCAGCGGCCTCGGCGAGGGCCACGTCGCCGCCCAAGCGTCGCACGGCCTGGGCCATCTCGGCGCCGACCGGCCCGCCACCGAGGATGAGCATGCGGCGCGGGATGGCCTTCATGCCGGTCGCCTCGCGGTTGGTCCACACGCCGCCGAGTTCGCGCAGGCCCGGGATGGGCGGAACGACCGGATCCGAGCCGGTCGCCACCACGACATGCCGGGCAAAGTGGCGCACGCCATCGACCTCGACCACGCCTGTCCCGGCGAGCTTGCCAGTCCCTCGCAGCAGGTCGATGCCCTTGCCTGCCAGCCAGTGGTCCTGCCCGGCGTCGGAGTAGTCCGAGACCATGAAGTCACGCCAGGCCAGCGCCGCCCCGGGGTCGACCTGCGCAATGGCCGCCGCCTCGCACGCGGCGTGCACAGCCTCGCCGGGGCGCAGCAGCGTCTTGGACGGGATGCACGCCCAGTAGGAGCACTCGCCCCCGACCAGATCGCGCTCGACCAGCGCGACGCGCAGGCCGCCGTCAGCCAGTTCGCCGGCGCAATGCTCACCCGGCGAGCCGCCACCGATCACGATGACGTCGTAGTCGCTCATGTGCTTGCTCCCGGCCCGGCCGGGCCGCCGAGGCCGTGCGCAGCGGCCGCACGGCGCAACGCGGCAGCCGGATCGGCGGCGGAACCAGCGGAACCATAGGTCGCTTGCATGGGGGTAGTCCTCCTTTGCAAAGAAGCGCCGGGCGGCGCCAGCAACGGGTCGAGCTTGGTCACGCCCGTGCCGTCGGAGCGCGCAAACTCCTGCACCCCGATCCCGCCGTACACATGCTCCCCGGCCGCAAACTCAGGATGCTGCGTGGCAGTCACCCACCCGACCGCGCCAGCTTCCATCATCCCGCCGATCGCGACCGGGATGCGAGAGGCGGCGTCCATCCAGCGGCGCCCTCATCCACCCGGCACCTCCCCCGCTGCCGTCCTTGTCCTTCGGCAACCTACTCATCCCCAGCGCCGAGCCAATGAAAGCCTCACACCGGCAGCGTGCCGCGCGACATCCCAGGCACTCCGGCCGGGCCGGATCTCCTGCGGGCAGTTCCCGATCGCCGCTACCTGGCAGACCAGCGGGGCATGCTGAGCACGACGCTGATCCCGAGCGCGCCGCCTGGCGCGAGCGTGACGAGCGCGGGCAGCTGGTATCGCCAGGAGAACTCAAACAGGTCGGATACCAGCAGCACGGACACGGCCGAGGCGACGAACAGCAGGCAGGCCAGCGCGAGCTGCCGGGTTGCTGGCTCCATTCGCCGGCGCAGGAGGGAAGCCGAGCCCAGCAGCCCGGTAACGGTGAAGAACGCGAACAGCGGGCCCGGCGTGTAGCCGCCGTCCAGCTGATAAGAGCGCAAGAAGGCTGCTACGGGTCGCCACACCACGGGCCTGCCGCCCCCGTACGTGTCGGCGGCCGAGTCGACGAGACGCACGCCGGCATGCGGGAAGTACGGGAAACTCCGCCGGAACTGCCATCGGGAGATCGGTGTGTCTTCCGCATTCTGCGTGCGCCTCCAGGCGAAGAGCTTCAGCAGGTCATGGCCGTAAGCCGACAGCAACCGCTGCGGCTGCCTGGTCAGGACCCTGTGGTTGAAGTCCGCTATCTCGCTGTCGGTCAGAGCAGGGGACTGGTGGTTGTAATAGGGCCGGATCGGGGACGCCTTGTTGTACTCGAGCCAGTCGGGGCCGTGGACCTGCTGCGCCTTGGTCGGGCACATCCCGCGCTCGGCCGCCGGCAGCCTGATGGTGGCGCAGTCGGCAGCCGCGGCCGCACGGCCGTAGAACGACGTGACGCCGGTGTGGGACAGGTAGAAGGCACCGGAGAGCAGGTAAGACCCGGTGCAGTAGGCCAGGATCGGCGCGGCGAACGCCGCGCAGAGGACGGCGCCCCTGCCGATGGCCCGCCGCCAGCTGCCTCCCACCGCGAGGACGTAGATCACGGCCGGCAGCAGCAGGGCCTCGCCGACCTGGGCGACCGTGGCAGAGGCTCCGAGCACCACCCCCGCCGCAGCCACGCGCCGCCAGCCGGCACTTGGCTGCCATGCCAGGATGGCAAGGCCCGCCACGATCAGCGCCTCAAACCAGACGTCTGGCATGAGGGTCTGCTCGATCTGCAGCTGGTAGGCGTCAAGCAGGACCGGCGCGATGGCCAGCGCGGCCAGCCAGCGCCCGCAGCCGCGCCGCCGCAACAGTACGTAGATGACGATCGCCATAACCAGGCCGAGCGCGTGCTGTACGGCGACGACCGCATCCACATTGGCCACGGCGAGGATTCCGCGCAGCACACCTTTGTAGCCGAGGGGATCCATGCCAGGAGCGACGTTGAACAGGTATCTGGACGTGTCGATGTAGAAGAGCGCCGGGCGGTACGCGAACTGGGCTAGCAGCCGGAGCGCCAGGCCCGCGGTCACCAGGGCAACCGCCGGCCAGTTGCTCAGCACGGCAGCGGCGGTAGCGGCCCGCCAGCCGGCCTCGGGGCGCGGGCGCCGGCCCGGCTCGTCCTGGCTGACCTGAGGTATCTCGCGGTCGGTGTCGGCGTTACTCATAACCGGGCCGGCGTCACGTGGCCGCCGCTCGAATGCCACAGGGCGAGGAAAACCGTGACGAGCGCCAGCCACCGGGTCATCCGGTTGCGCGGAACCTGGGTCAGCGTCACCCAGGCGATCGCGGTGTACCACGGAAAAACCCAGGGTGCGACCACGATCCAGGCGAACGTCAGCGCGAACGGCGCCACGACCTCGCGTGGCTGGTCAGACGAGATCTTCCGGTAGACGACCCAGGCCACCCCGAGCATCGCGATCGGCCACAGCAGGCTGATGACGGTCGTGGCAGTTGTCTTGCCGAGGCCGAGCCCCTCCGCGGACACTTCGACGAACCACCACGGCGAGGGCAGCCCCACCCACTTGGCTCCGCCCAGCAGCGGCTTCAGCGCGTCGAGTCCGTAGAAGCTGTACTGCAGGGCGACCACCGCGAGCGCCACCGACGCGATCCGTGCCGTGCGCAACCACTCCTGCCGCCGGAGCAGCGGCCAAGCGAGCCCGATGCCGATGAGCACCGCGTTGATCTTTATCCCGCAGGCCAGGCCGATCAGGACGCCGATCAGTGCGTCGCCCCACATGCCAGAGACGCGGCGGGCCACCTGGATCGAGCAGATCGCCGCCGCCGCCACGAGCGTGTCGAGGTGACCGCCGCTGACCAGCTGCTGGAGGATGACCGGGTTCGCCGTCCAGAACAGCGTGGCCCGCACGGGATCGTCTGAGGTGTTGAGCAGCAGCACCCCGACGCCGACGAATACGAGGCCGTTGAGGATCATCAGGATCCAGATCGTGCTGGCCACGTTCCCGCCGCCGATCGAGGCCGCGAACCTCTGGATCACGGTGGCGAGCGGTCCGTACACGGACGGCTGCCGCGTCCAGAGCGTGCCGACCGCCTGGGTGTAGGGGGAGTGCGGTCCCAGCCAGGCCAGCGGGTTGGTGGTATAGGGGTTGCCGCCCAGTGCCGTGATGCGGCCGTACGCCGCGTAGCTGGCCGTGTCCGACGAGCCGACCGGAGTCAGGCTGACCATCACCGTGACGATGCCCGCGCTCGCCAGCAGCAGGTGGCGCGGATTTGGCCGCCAGCCCTGGCTGTGCGCCCAGAGCATCCCGGCGAGCCCCAGGCAGGCGAGGATGTCCCCGCTGTAGAGCATCACCGAGGCGAGGACGTTCAGCTGGCTGAGCGATGGCAGCAGGTGCGACAACGGCAGCCTGAGCTGCAGCGTCTCGGTATTCGGCGCCGTGGCGCCGACCAGCATCCCCAGCACCAGGCCGGCCGCCGAGATGGCGATGGCGGTCCTGGGCTCCGACAGGCTGCTCCAGGCGAGCTTGCGGATGACCGTGCTCATGAGCCAGTCGATCGGACCCGTCGCGGGCCGCTGATCGCCGGGTCCCAGCGTCAGCCCAGTAGCGACCGGATCGGCAGATTCATGATCGGCAGATCCATCCCGTTCGGCCGGACCGACCGGCGCCCGTGCTGTCATGGCCGCCCTCGTTCCAGCGGCTGTCGTCCTGGCCGCTGTTGCCGAGCGTAGGGCGGCACGCAAAGCCTCCATGCGACACTCAACCGGATATTTCAACAAGTCACGAGACTCCATGACACGCTAGCCCAGGTGCCGAGCCGATGAGTCTGTTGACTGCAAAGGAAGCGGCTGGGCAGGCGCCGTGCACCGCACTGCGGCGATATGCACCGCACCGCGGCGATGACCGGGCGCACCGCGCATATGTCGAACGCCCGACGGGGCCTGCGGGTTCCTGCCGGGCGACCAGTCGCTGTCGGCGCGAGCTATGCCCGGGCATCGCCGTCCCACAGCTTGGTGCTGCGCGCGCCGATGAGGGTGCCGATGCGGGCGAGGGCCTCGGCGGCAGGCAGGGCGTCGAGGCGGCGTCGTCGGAGACCGGGAGAATCACCATCTGGGTGGGGGCCAGCCAGGCGGGGAAGGCTCCGCCGTGGAGTTCGATGAGGTGCGCGACCGCCCGCTCCACGCTGCCGATGATGCTACGGTGCACCATGACCGGCCGGTGCTTGGCGCCGTCTGCGCCGATGTAGCTCAGATCGAACTGCTCGGGCTGGTGGAAGTCGACCTGGACGGTGGACAGGGTGGCTTCGCGGCCAGCGTTGTCGGCGACCTGCACATCGATCTTCGGGCCGTAGAACGCGGCCTCCCCTTCGGCGGCCTCATAGGCCACGCCGCATCGGTCGAGGACGTCGGTCAGCACGGCGGTGGCCCGCTGCCACATATCGGCGCTGCCCACGTACTTCCCGCCCGCCCCGGGCAGCGAGAGCCGGTAGCGTGCCTGGCGGATGCCGAGATCGGCGTAGGCGCGGCGGATCATGGCCGATGGCCAGGTTGGCGCGCAGCGCGTTCTGCTGGAAGCGCGGCAGCCCGCGACGGAAGTCGTCTTGGGGTAGGTCGTCGAACGAGGAGAACCGACCGGTGAGGAAGCCTCGTCCCAGCGGGGAGAACGGCAGGAAGGCGATGCCCTGCTCCTGGCAGTACGGCAGCACCTCAGGCAGGGCGTCCCGGGTCCACAGCGACAACTCGGACTGCACCGACGTCACCGGGTGCACCGCCTGCGCCCGCCTGATCTCGTGCACTGTCACCTCGGACAGGCCGAGCTGGCGGGCCTTGCCCGCCTCCACGGCCTGCGCCATCGCTCCCCAGGTCTCCTCCAGCGGCACCCGCGGGTCCAACCGGTCTGCTGGTAGAGGTCCACATGGTCGGTGCCGAGCCGCCGCAGGCTGCCGTCGATCGACTCCCGCACATGCTCGGGGCGGCCGTCCCTGGAGGCGCCCGGCGAGGTGCTCGCAGGGTTCGCGGTCTGAGGGGAGTCGGTGAGGAGGCCGACCTTGGTGGCCAGCACCGCGCGGTCGCGGTGGCCGCCCGCCAGCGCCCGGCCGACTAGCACCTCGTTGGTGTAGGGCCCGTACGCATCGGCGGTGTGTCGTCGCGCGGGGTTTGCATGTCGTAGGAGTAGGTCATGCCCATGCACCCCAGGCCGATGACGCCGACCTCGAGACCCTTGCTGCCCAGTGTCGTAGTTCGCATGGCTTCCAGCCTCCTCGTCACAGTGCTCTGGAACCGGGCCGGGTGTTGTTTTCCTCGTCGGTGACCAGTACGCCCCATTCGGTCTCCGGGCCCTGGCCTTCGCCGGGGCTTTCCCACATGGCGAGGTGGTCATGAAATGGCCGGGGGCGGCGCCATGCCAGTGCCATTCGCCTGCGGGCGTGTAGAAGGTGTCGCCGGGGCGGATCTCGGTGACCTCGCCGCCGCGGGACTGGATCAGCCCGATTCCTCGGTGACGTTCAGGGTCTGACCGCGCGCGTGCGAGTGCCGAGCATTACGGGCGCCGGGAGCGAAGCGCACTACGTTGACGCGGATCCGGGAGGGCTCTGTGCCCCGAGCGATGACGTCGTACCAGGCGTCACCGGTGAATGTCTCCGCCGGGGCCTTAACCGATGGCTGCTTCGGCTGGATCTCCAACTTGTGTCTCCTTTTGGTGCTGCCACGACGCCGCCCGCCTGGATGTGGCCTTCCTGGCGTTGCTGGGTGCCGCGGAACCAGGCGGAGGTGGGCCCATTGACGGACCGGACGTACAGGTCGCCGCCGTTGCGGACGACCCATATGGTCACCGGGTCCCGCAGGCTGTCGTCGCGGCGCAGTGAGGCGGTCTGCAGCTCTTCAGCTTCCCCCATCCTGGTGAGCTCCTCGCTCGTCCATTCGCTCATGCGACTCCTTCGGTATCCGAGTGGCGTGGTGCCGTCCCGCCGGCGGCAGGTGAGCGCCTCGTTCAGGGACGGACGAGCACCTTGAGCGCCTCGCGGGCAGCCATCGCGCGGTAGCCGTCCGGCACGCCATCGAGGCCGACGGCCCGGTCGAAGACCCGGCCGGGCTCGATCGTGCCGTCAAGCACGTCGGGCAGCAGTTCCTCGATATAGGCGCGGGCCGGGGCCACGCCGCCGGTGAGGGTGACGTTGCGCATAACACGCCGAAGCCCATCGGCACCTCCGAGTACTGCGGAGCCCCGACCCGGCTGACCACCCCGCCGTCACGGACCACGCCGAAGGCCGTTTCGATGGCCGGCTTCAAGCCGACGCACTCCAGCACAGCGTGCGTGCCGTCGCCGCCGGTCAGTTCGCGTACCCGTTCGATGCCCTCTTCGCCGCGCTCGGCAACCACGTCAGTGGCGCCGAACTCACGGCCCAGATCGGTGCGCTCCTTGTGCCGGCCCATCAGCACGATCCGCTCGGCCCCGAGCCGCCTGGCGGCCAGGACCGCCGACAGCCCGACTGCGCCGTCGCCGATTACCGTCACCGACGTGCCCGACCCGACTCCCGCCGTCACAGCGCAATGATGGCCGGTGCAGAAAACATCGGACAAGGTCAGCAGCGACGGCAGCAGGACCGAATCCTCCCCGACTGGCAGCTTCACCAGCGTGCCCTGCGCCTGCGGCACCCGCACGGCCTCACCCTGGCCGCCGTCGATACCGTCCCTGGCCCACAGGCCACCATGGCGGCAGGAGGTCTGCAGGCCCTGGGCGCAGAAGTCACACGTGTTGTCCGCCCACACGAACGGCGCCACCACGACGTCACCGGACTTGAACCCGGACACCTCGGCGCCGGTGTCCTCCACCACGCCGAGGAACTCGTGCCCCATGCGCTGCCCCTGCTCCGAGGCCGGCATCGACCCGTACGGCCACAGGTCGCTGCCGCAGATGCACGAGCGCAGCACCCGCACCACTGCGTCGGCAGGTTCACGCAGCGCCGGCTCGGACACGTCCTCCACCCGCACGTCACCGGCGCCGTACATCAACGTTGCGCGCATAAGATCCTCCCGATCCTGTCGTCTCGTTGGCCGACGCACAGGTGCGGCCGATGTGGCATGACCAGCAATAGCACTCCACCACCCGGTCGTCGGTGACCTCACACTGACGTTCGAGGCGATGGACCTCGCCGCGGACGCGGGTTTGAGGATCTCCGCCTACACCGCCGAGCCCGGCTCCGCATCTCAAGACGCGCTGAACCTCCTCGCGAGCTGGGCGGCGACGCTGGACCAGGTCGAGACGGCAGGCCGGACGGAGTTGGAGGGGCGTCCTAGGACACCAGGTCCCAGGTGACCGTCTTCGCCTGTGGGCCCGGGGACCGCCTTATTGGCGGACGCTGACCGGGTTCCCGTCGTCATCCACCGGTAACCGCGATCGCGTCAACCTCGATCAGGTAATCGGGGGCCTGGAGAGCGCCGCTAGCACCCGTCGTAGTTCGTCCAGTTCGACGCGCCACCTGCCGCGATGGCGTTATCGAAGATCTGATCCTGGTACGCGGGGCTGGCGACGCCGTACTGGCTGGCCGCGCCGCCGTAGGCTTCCCAGGTACTCAGCAGGAACTGGTAGGCCCCGCCGCCGTTACCCGGGCCCCACGCGTAGCTGCCGCCCTCTTCGGCGTTGCGGATGCAGATTCCGAGCGCGGAGTGGGCGGCGTCCCCGCCGCTGGACGGCGGAGGTGCAGCGCTCGGGCTCGGGGTCGGGCTCGGGGTCGGGCTCGGCGACTGCGCTGCTGCCTGCTGCCTTGCGAGCCTGAGGGCGGCGAGATGCCTGCGCCGGGCGGCGGCCCTGGCGGCGGCCTGTACGGCCAAGCTGGCCTGCCGGGCCGCGCGGGCCGCGATGTTGCGGTGAACGGCGGCAATCATGTTGTAGTCGGCAGTGGCTTGCCGTGCACTCGTCGCCGGTATCGCGTCGTGAAGGGACATGGGTGCCGCGGATCCTCCCCGGAGGAACACGAAGGCCGCAACTACGCCTGCGAGCGCCGTTGCGGCCACAGCCAATGCCCTGAGCTTGGGGGCGAATGTCTTTGGTTTGGCATGACGGGATGCTGCGGGCATCACCCTCCTCTCCCCGAGGCTTCGCGTTCACCCGGCGAGAGCTGACGCCAGCTGACGTCAGGTGGCGCGGGCAACGCCTGTCTCCCGGGAATTTACTGGACCTGGGCACAATGCGTGGGAGAACGCGGGAATAAGGCGCCCAAACGGCAACGGTCCCAATGCCGTGGCCTCCCACTCGCCCACACCTGGCCTGACCTGCGGCGGGATCGTAGAACGGCCGTTGCAGACCGAATCTCTACCGGATATTTCTCGCGCTGAGCAGCTCTTGCGGAAGGGCTCTGCGCCAGGTCGCGAGTGCCTTCCGGTCGCCTCGGCTGAGGTCGGCTGCAGTCAGGACACTGGCCAGATCCAGGCCTAGCGGGAACCCTCGGCATCTCCGAATCGCGTCCCGATCCCCGTGTCCGTGGTCTGGATCAGGCGGGCCTGAGGCGGCGGCGCAGTGATCCGGCGGCGGTCATTACGGGAAACAGCCGGGTCGCCATGTTCCGGACCGTGATTCCGCGCCTGGTGGCCGGGATGAGCAGGGCGGCGGCTGAGGCGAAGCCTCGCTGCTTGGGGTCCACGAGGGTCCGGTGCCGGGTTCGTATCGGCGGAACGCCGTTTCGGGGTCGGTGCGGCTGGCGGCCAGTTCCTCGGCGAGGGTGTAGGCGCCCGCTATGGCGAGGGCGGAGCCATCTCCGAACAGCGACAGGCAGGACGCGGCGTCACCGAGTACCGCGATGCGTCCGTTCGACCATTGGGGCAGGCGGACCTGGCTCACGGAGTCGAAGTAGATGTCGGCGGCGGCCTGCACCTGCTCACGGAGTTCAGGCCCCCCAGGAACCGCCGGCGAGGTGGTCGCCACCAGCCGTTTGTGCTGCTCGGTGTAGCGGTGGTCGAAGCCGGGCAGCGCCGGGCTGCGGAACATGAACGCGGCGACGGCGTGGCCGCGCGATGGGTCTACAGAGACCATCTGTCCGGGGGTGTTGTACAGGGTAACTTCCCGGTCGTTGTAGGCCGGGCCGTCGATCGGCGGCGTCGCGACGCAGATTCCCATGTGGTGAACGAAGTCGGTCTCGGGGCCGAACGCCAGCCGGCGGACCGCCGAGTGCAGCCCGTCGGCTCCGATTACCAGGTCGAAGCGGCGGGGTTCGGCGCGGTCGAAGGTGACGCTCACGCCATCCTTGTCGTGGCTGAGGGCGACAATGGTGTCGTCCCACAAGAACTCGGCGTCGTCGCGGCTCGCCTCGAGCAGGATCGAGGCAAGCTCTGCGCGGCACTTCCGGCTCGCGGTCGCCCGCCGACATCTGAAGGGCCCGCAGGTTGATCCGCCCGACGTGGCGGCCCGCGGCGTTGACGAACCGCATGTCCGTCACGTTCGAGTGGGCCGCGCGTAGGCGCGGCATGAGGCCCATCCGCTCAGCCACCTAGCTGGACGGGAACGCTGGAGCGGCATATCAGCGATCTGCGTGCCGCCCATAGCTGGCTGGCCGGCCAGGACACCGTGCTCAGCTTGCGCATGGTCGCTCAGCTGCACTGGTCTGCGCTGTGGCGTTGCCAGTCCGAGGTATTCCGCTGGGCCGATGTCAGCGCAGCCGCTGCGGCCGGGTCGCGCTCGCCGTTTCTCCCCGATGCGCTTGCCTCCGCCGCCTTCGAGCCGTGTACCGGGGCGACATGCAAGCAGCCGACGCCTCCGCGCACGCCGCCCTCGACGCTGCGCAGGGCCTGGCCGCGATCAGTTCCCGCAGGCCGCTCGAGGCTCTCGGCGAGGTCGCCATCTTCCGCGGCGAACTCGGGCAGGCGTCGGACCCGTACCTGAAGGCGTACGACCTGTCGATAGGCAATGGTGACTTCCTGGACGCCGCGTGGGATGCCGCGAGCGCCGCCGCGGCTTTCGCCTACGCCAACCGCCTCGAGGAGGCGAGTTGCCTCGCGGACTAGGCCCGCACCGCAGCTAACGGGTGCGGTTCGCCCTCCGCGCTTGGCATTCGTCTAGCCCGCGGGCAGCCGCCTGGTCGAGGGTATTTCGCGGGTCTCCCTGGCCACGCTGCTCGCCCGCCGCGGCGACCCCGCCACGGCGCTCCGCCACTACGAGCGGGTCATCCTTGAATGGCAGCAGGCAGGTGCCTGGACGCCGCTGTGGGTCACGATACGGACCCTGGTCGAGCTCCTGGCGCGGGTTGGCGCCTGCCACGATGCGGCCATCCTCTACGGAGCCGTCGCGTCAGCCAGCAGCGGCGCACCACCCTTCGGCACGGACGCCGACCGCCTGCGCCAGTCGGAGGCCCTGCTACGCGATCATCTCACCGGCACCGAGTTCCGCTCGTGCGTCAGCAAAGGCGAACAGCTGGACGGCACCCAGGTCGTCGACCTAGCGCTCGAAGCCATCGGACGGGCCGCCGCGAAGGCATGACCGGGCGTTCTGGCCGGCCTGGCCAACCACGCCGGGCCGACGCGCTCGCTTCTCCTCGTTACCTTGGCCGAACATCCGGGCGCTGGTCACCGTAAGCAGGAAGTTCGCGTCAGAGCAAGTCAGGCGCTTTGCGTCGAGGCGTGCGTCATCGCGTGCAGGTGGCGATTGGCCACGATCTGATGCCAGACAAGCGCGAAACGGTATTCCCGGCGTCGGTCTCCAGAGCGAGCGGGGCTGTCCAGGTGACTTTCAAGCAGACTGTGCCGCGACACAGCTTGCCTACGACGAGAACGACGATGTCTGGCAGGGCACGTTTGTGTTGCCTGCCGGGCAGTGGCATTACAAGGTGGCCCTCAACGGCAGCTTTGACGAGAACTACGGCGCGAACGCGACGCCCGGGTACAGCTCGGGCGGCGGATCAGGGCTCGACTACGCCGCGGCCGCCTACAGGGCGGCCGCCGGCCGGCTCTTGTGGGTGGCCCGCTACGACGGCCCGGCCAGCGGTAATGACCTCCCGCCGCGATCGCCGCGAGCCCGGGCGGAGGCCGGGAGTAGACGCCCTGCCTGTTGCGCCGGTCGGCGAGACGCGAGCTGGCCGCCGCAGCCCGTCGGCGATCGCAAAGAACTTTTTTCCGGAACCTTCAAGATCAACAGAATTTTTTTCTGGCAAATCGTTGACAGGCGGTCGCGGCCAGCGCATCGTGGGAACGCAACGGCGCTGGTTCGAGAGCAAGATCCCTCAACGCCAGCGGTCTCAGGTCAGTCCCGAGCTCCGGAGTACCAGGTTGCCTTCTGACATTCGTCCCTCTGCACCCGCGCTGGCGGACACCGCACGCAGCGCCCGACGGTCGCCGGGCCCAGCGGACTCCGCTTGGGTCACGGAGCTCGACGATCTGTACGAGGCGATCAGCAGGGAACAGCTAGCCCCGTTGTGGACCCAGGTCGGAGATTTGATGCCCAGGCAGCCGACGCCCAGCGCGCGGCCGCATGTCTGGCGGTGGCGCACGCTCTTCGACCTCGCCGAGCAGGCCGGACAGCTGGTCCCTGTCGACCGGGGCGGCGAGCGCCGGGCGCTCGCGCTGGCCAACCCCGGGCTCGGCGGGCTTCCCTACGCCACCCCGACTCTGTGGGCAGCTATTCAGTACCTGGCCCCCGGCGAGACCGCGCCTGAGCATCGGCACACCCAGAACGCGTTTCGCTTCGTGGTGGAAGGCCAGGGGGTGTGGACCGTCGTCGACGGCGACCCGGTGTCGATGCAACGAGGCGACCTTCTGCTCACGCCGGGCTGGCACTTCCACGGCCATCAGAACGTCGCTGACTCGCCCATGGCGTGGCTGGACGGCCTTGACATCCCCTTCGTCCGGCAGACCGACAGCGGGTTCTTCGCGTACGGCTCCGACACGCTGACGGATACCAGCACGCCCGACCGATCCCGCGCAGAGCGGCTGTGGGCACATCCTGGCTTGCAGCCCGTCGCGCTGCTGGGTGAACGGCAGAGCTCGCCGATCGCGGCGTACCGGTGGCGACACACCGATCGGGCTCTTGCCGAGCAGTTGGAGATAGAACGTGAGGGGCACCCAGCGACGATGGGCGCCGGTCATGCGGCGGTGCGGTTCAGCAATCCGACCACGGGCGGCGATGTCATGCCGACGATCCGGGCCGAGTTCCACCGGTTGCGGGCCGGTGCTGTCAGCGAGCCCCGGCGCGAGGTCGGTTCCAGCGTGTGGCAGGTCTTTGCCGGGAGCGGATCGGTGTTGGTGAGCGATACCGAGCACTGCCTCGAGCGCGGCGACCTGTTCGCCGTCCCGTCCTGGGCCGAGTACGAACTGACCGCAGGAGACGGCCTGGATTTGTTCCGTTTCAGCGATGCCCCGATGTTCGAGGCGCTGGGGCAGTACCGCACCCAGGTCGGCCGCCGATGAGGCTGGGGACGATCAGGACGGTATCCGGGACCAGCGCGGTCCGGATCGACGGTGACCGGGCGATCGAAATCGGCGCCAGCGATGTCGGAACACTGCTCGCGGCCGGGGACTGGCGGGCGCTGGCCGGTTCGGCCGACGGACCGCGACATCGGATCACGGATCTGTCGTACGCGCCAGTCGTGCCTCGGCCGGGCAAAATCATCTGCGTCGGTCTCAACTATCGCAGTCACATCATCGAGATGGGACGGGACCTGCCTGAGTACCCGACGCTGTTCGCCAAGTACCCGGAGGCGCTCATCGGAGCGTTCGACCCGCTGACCCTGCCGGCCGAGTCCGATCAGGTGGACTGGGAAGCAGAA
>WNGM01010859.1_pt1 | contig 15667 bp, 16 predicted proteins | sample 5400571 | NCBI WGS metagenome assembly WNGM01 (sample SAMN13153378, study PRJNA577476) | soil metagenome | isolation source: 100 cm soil or saprolite under Garry oak tree replicate 2 | place: USA:California | collected 2016-06-15 | reverse complement strand
CGCTGGGCGTTGTACGAGCGTCTCCAAGCATTGGGGTTGCCCGTCGAAGGTGGCAGCGGAGGCTTGACGAAGTACAATCGCCTCACCAGAGGACTGCCCAAGACCCATTGGTTGGATGCCGCCTGTGTTGGGAAGAGGACGCCGCCGCACCTCAGAGGACAAGGGGTGGTGCCGCTACACATTCGTGCGACGGGGCATGGCAGCAGGCAGATGTGTGGAACCGATGAACGCGGCTTCCCCATTCGGCACCGGCAACGCCAGAAAGTGCATTTTGGGTTTCAGACCGGAGATCTCGTGCGGGCTGTCGTGCCTAAAGGAGTGCGAGCAGGCACCCACGTTGGACGGGTTGTGGTACGTGCCAGTGGTTCATTTGATATCCGCACGAAGGTCGGACGACAGGCCGGGATCAATGCGCGGTACTGTCAGCCCATTCACCGCAACGACGGCTATAGTTATCAGAAAGGAGACCCGTATGCAGCACCCGTTTCCGCCGCCCAAACCACCAGAGAAGAAGCGCTTGGTTCCTCCCCGGTCTGAAGACACGGGGCTTCCCCAGGCGGCGTTCTGTGAACACTGCAAAGTGGGCATCACTTTTTGGCAAGTCTGACCCTCCGCAAGGGGACCACTACACGTGTACCCCTGAAGCAGGATTAAGAATAAGGAAAGGTTTCGTCTAGAAGCATGGGAGCATATTATGGTTACGTTTGCGACGCTGGCTTACTTGATTAATTGGGGGTGGCTGCGCATTGGGCGGTTGATGTACGCAGTAGCGATCATTGCGGGTTTAAGCATAATAAAGGGGTATACGACGCACAAGGGGATGACGCAGGCGATGGTGTATCACCTGCTATGGTGGTGTATTGTGGCCGGTTTGATCGGTGGACGCTTGTACTTTGTGATACAGCAACCAAACTTTGTATCGTACTACCTGGCCCACCCAGAGCATATCCTGGCAACGTGGGAGGGCGGCATGGCCTTCTTCGGGGCGATCTTCCTGGTGATTCCCACCTTGTTCTGGCGATCGAGAGTTGAGCGTATCAATCCATTGGTTGCGATCGATGCCGGGGTGTTGTTTGCAGCAGGTGGTCAGATTTTTGGACTGAGACGCCCAGGAGTACTGATGCTGGTTTACCTGTACGCGTATGCGATTACACAATTTTTCCTCTTTTTCGTGCGAGCGAATGATGTCGTGAGCTTCTTGGGATTGAACTGGGGTTTGAAGCAAGCCCAATGGACCTCGCTCGTGTTGCTGATTGTCTTGCTGCCACTCACCTATGTGGTTTTGAGATATTCTAAGCCAGTACCGGAAGGTGAAGTAGCCGCGACATATGGTGTGCCACAGAAGTCGCGGGATGAGAAGAAGAGTAATGTGGAGCAGGTAGAAACAGAAGAAATGGAGACACCAGAAGAGACCGGCTCAACCCCAACAGAGGTCGAGACAAAGGAAGTAGAGACGCCAGAAGAGACAGGTTCAACAACGGCAAACATCCCGGAATAACAAGGGGTAGTGACTTTGCTCAGTAAAGGGGCACTCTGGCAATTCCTTGCCAGAGTGCCCCTTTACTGAGCAAAGTCACTTTTAGCCTGTGGCTTGCTCTTCTTTATGCTCTTGCACTTGCTTTATCAGCTTTGTATGCTGCCTCTCATCGCGCCAGCGTTTGATATCCAACAGCCGCCGGTACACAGCGTAGATGACTGGTTGATAGACCATGTCGTGGGTCTCCAGGAAGCGCAGAGGGTAGCCGCCGAAGCCGCGTTTGAAGACGTAGACACCCCAAAGCTCCTGGCCTTCTTCCAGCACATCAGGAATGCCACGGAAGTTGTAGTACCAGCAGCCGTGGGATTTGGCCCATTGCATACCGCTCCATTGCAAGAGGTGGTTGGGCATGAGGTTGCGATGTTCGTTGGAGGAGGCTCCATACATGTACCAACTCCAACGACCTAAACAGAGAACGATGATGCCGGCAATAGCCTTGCCCTCGTATTCGGCCAGGAAGAGGGCCACGCGGTCGTCTTTACCATAGAGACGCATGACATCTTCATAATGAGCTTTGTTGTGGATAAAGAACTGGTCGCGTTCACTGGTGGTCTGGTAAATGCGATAGAAGGTGTCAATATCGGCCTGTCCTTCGCCAAGACGGACGGTGATCCCTTTGCGTCCGGCCAAGCGAATGTTGTAACGCCATTTTTCTTTCATACCCGCCAGAATGGTTTTTTCGTCTAGTCGGAGATCGAGTATCCACTCATGACGAACGTGGCTGGCATAGGGAGTCGAGCGAAACCCTTGCTTTTGGAGGCCAGTGAGCCATACGGTATTGCCATCTTCGACGCTCGGCTCGACTTTGAGCATGAAGGCTCCGCGCTTGTGGGCCTCGGCCCTGGCAAAGTTGAGCAGGACGGTCAGGGCCGGTGAGTTGGGCTCGTCGAGCACAGGGCCACGGGGAGCATAGAAATATGGTCTGCGCAGTATGGGTATCGGTCCGATAATAACGAGCATGGCGGCACAGAGTTGGTCCTGTGCATCGACGACTCCGAGATGGAGGGCTTCGGCCCCAAGATGAGGGGCGAGTTCGCCCCATTCGTAGGATTGGGTGATATTGCAGCAGGATGAGTTTGCCACAAAGGCGTTCCATTGCTGGCGGTCAGTAATGATACGGGTCGACTTTTTTACGTTCGGCATGACGGCGAGCACGACGCACTTCCACCAAGTTGCGCCACGCGCTGTAGATCAGGGGGCGGTAGACGTAATCTTGAGTGGGAATATTCAGGCGTGAGAAGCCACCGAAGCCTTTTTTATATTCATAGACCCCCCACATCTCTTCACCTGGCTCTAGAATTTCGGGAATGGTGCGGAAGTCGAAATAGCTGCATCCACGAGCTTTGGCCCACTGTATGCAACGGTATTGCAAGAGATAGGTTGGTTTAAGATTGCGCTTATTGTTGGATGAGGCCCCGAACATGTCCCAGCACCAATCACCGAAGCGAATGAGCATTTTGGCGGCAATCGCCTCACCCTCGTGTTCGGCAAGGTAGAGAACAGCATCGCCCTTGCTGGCAAACTGCTTTAAGATTTCCTGGTGATAGTCTTTGCCATGGATGAAGAAGGCGTCTCGTTCGCTGGTGAGCTTCAACAGATCATAATAGGCATTGAAGTCAGCATCGTTCTCGACCTCGCGAATAATGACGCCTTTCCGTTCAGCCGAGCGCACGTTCTGTCGCCAGGTCATTTTGAAGTCGGCCAGCAGTTTGGCATCATCGGGACGAATATCGAGAACCCAGCTGCGCCTGCCGTGTACGGCGATGGGATTGCTTTGAAAGCCGAGAGCGCGATAGGCGGCTATCCATGCATCCATCTGCGGGTCATCATCGGCAATATTAGGTTCCAGGCGCAACACCACGGCATGCTCCTGGCGTGCCAGCGTATGGGCATGGGCGAGCAAGGCAGCCAGAGCAGGGGATGTGGGTGCTTCGACGGTTGGTCCACGTGAGCTGTAGAGCCAGTGCAAACGTATCCCTGGCACTGAGACGGGCAAGGGTACCTGGGAGACGGTGAGCATCATCGCGCCAACCATGCGCCCATCCTCTAAGGCTCCCAGGCGATAGATATGTCCACCCAGGTACTTGTTTAGCTCACCCCATTCATAGGATTGCAGCAGGTGACCACGTGGCTGGCCGATCAGGAAGTTATCCCACTGTTCACGATCGGTGATTTCTGAAATGGTCAGAGTCATGGTGTGTACTCATTTACTGATTATGTTGCAGGTATTCACTGCGTAAGAGGCTATAGACTTTGACGTTGTGGTACTTGCCGAAGCGCAGGATGACCTCACGCAATGTTCCTTCGTGTTTGAAGCCAGCTTTCTCGTCGGCACGCCAGCCGCCAATGTTGTCTTCCATGTCTTGCGTCTGGATACGGTTGAGGTTGAGTTCCATGAAACCGTAGCGGATCATGAGTTTGGTGGCCTCGGTGCCGTAGCCTCTGCCGTGCGCTGAGCGGTCTATAATGACATAGAACTCTGCGCTCTGGTTGACGTAGTTGATGTCTTTGAGGCCGACCAATCCGATCAGGTTGTTGTCGCTATTGAGAGCTACGCCAAAGATGATGTGCTTGCCGTCTTTATAGAGTTGCTCGAGGCGTTCTTTGCCACGAGTATCGCTGGTAGGATAGATAGAGAAATAACGCCGAATCTCTTCGTCGTTCATCCAGGTTGAATAGTGGTGATTATCCTGGGCAGGCTCCAGTGGGCGCAAGTAGATGCGTTCACCGACAATAAATGGATTCTGCATGTTTGTAATATCATGTGTCATGAAAAAAACTCCCTTCTTCCATTTCGCTTCGAGGCCAAGTATAGCATAGTGGAAGAGGGGAGGCAATTTGTTTAAATTGAGTACTGGCATGGTAACTGCCCCGGCCCATGATAAGCGCCCCACCACATGATAAGCGCCCCGGCCCATGACGCCCGCAAGGGGCGTCACTACTATATACGAATACCTTGGCCAGCGAAGCCGTCGTATAGTAGTGACGCCCCTTGCGGGCGTCATGGGCCGGGGTGGGCGTCATGGGCCGGGGCGGGCACCATGGGCCGGGGCGGGCGTCATGTGGTGAGGCGGGCACCATATGCCGGGGCGGGCGTCATGGGCGCTTGGGTGAAAATCTATTGACCAGGCTGTCGGCATAATTGCTGACAATAGGCAGGCGGAAGTTTTTGCCGCGATAGGCCTGGAACATGAGGAACAGCCAGAGGAGGATGCCTAATGCAATCAGGATAAAGTTCATAAGCCCAAGAATAGGACTGAGTAGAAAACCTAGAATAGGTATTCCACCGAGCAGTCTCAGGACGAGATCGACGATGAAGAGTATACCGAAGGTAATAAATGATTGGGCGGCGTGGAAGCGCACAAAGCGGTTCTTGCGCTCGATAAAGAAGAAGATAAGGCCGCTGAACCAGCCGAGTACATAACTGAAGACGGCTTCATTTCTGGCGTTGAGTCCAGTTGAAGTGGCATCGTGAACCCCACCTTCTCTGGCTCTGGTAGCACTCTGCGGCGGCTGATAGGTACCATACTGCTGTTGTTGTTGCTGCTGTTGACCATATGCTGATTGCTGATTGCTACCAGAGTATTCCTGATACCCGGAAGCTTGATCATCTACTTGAGAGCCACTTTGCTGTCCATAGCCGTATTGCTGATTGTTACCGGTCTGTGGTGCTGTGTACCCACTGTAGCCCTGACCATACTGACTCTGCGAATTTGGGTCCTGTGCCATAGCGATTTATGTCCTTTATGATGCAGTGATGAATTGGTTTTGTTGCTAAAGAGACAGTTTGTTGATCTGTCTATGATCTATTACGTAGCGTAGAGGAAAAGGTTGGAAAGAACGGGAATTGGTGCATATGCCGAGGCATATGCACCAATTCCCGTTCTTTCTCCTTATATACCTGTACCAGCCCATTTATCAGCCCAATTGCCAAGAACGGGAAGCTTGAAGTACTTGCCTTGGAAGGCGTTGATCAGACCTAATAGCCAGCCGATGAACCCGCCAACCCCTATCACCAAGAAACCGAGCAGCAAAAGCAGGCCAAAAAGCCCGGCGAGGAAGTTGCTATTAGCTGCGGCAGCAATAATCAAGAGGATAAAAATCACGATATAGAATGCGATGGATACTACTGTTGCTGTAACACCCAGCAGGATAGCTTGCAAAGCGTGGAAGCGTACAAAGCGGTTCTGCTTCTCCATAACGAAGATGATCAGTCCTGTGAGCCAGGTAAGTATGTAGCTGACGCCAGCAGCGGTTTTAGGATCCATGTTGGTAGAGCTGGGGCCGAGAGGGCTCACATTAGCTGGGGCCCCGTATGGAGGTGCGCCATACGGTTGCTGGTACTGGTTCCCATATTGCTGTTGTGCTGCTGTCCATACCCGTATTGTTGACCACCAGAAGGGTTGCCTTGCGGTGGGGGATAGTTGGTATAGGGAGGCTGCTGGTTGGGGTTCTGTCCCTGGTTAGGATTCCAACTCATGATGGTGTTTCCTTTCTGAATGCATAGAGCTAAAGGTTTCTACACGGAACAAATGCTGTGCGCAAACCTCTGCTACTCGCAAGAACTTGATTACATGCCCTGGTTGGAGTATTTCTCCGCATAGTCACCAATAACGGGTAACTTGAAGTATTTGCCTTGGAAAGCGTTGATCAATAGAACGAGCCAGCCTACGAATGCTACAAGCCCCACCAAGCCATTAATGCAGAGAGCTACCAAGGACAAGAAGGGAATATCAATTCCTATAATGATACGGAGAACGATACCTAGAATGCTCAGACCACCGAAGAATAGAATGGACTGCATGGCATGGAAGCGCACAAAGCGATTCTGTTTCTCCATAAGGAAAAACACCAGTCCAGTAATCCAACCGAGTACATAACTGAGGCCAGCTGCGACATTGGGTTGCATGCCCATAGAGGTTGGTCCAGAGGCCGCTGCGCCAGCAGAAGGGGGTGCGCCTGTACCATAGGGTTGCTGATACTGATAGGCACTCTGTTGATAGCCACCTGGCGCGTACTGCTGGGAGCCAGCGGGTTGCCCTGCTTGGGGATTGTAGCCACTTTGTTGTTCGTACTGCCCGTAGTTGCCCGGCTGCCCTGCTTGCGGGTTGTAGCCACTTTGCTGTCCACTATAAGGATCGGGAGGCTGGGAAGGTTGATTAGGGTTAGAGCCACTTTGTGGTCCGTACTGCCCGTAAGCACTCTGCTGTCCACTATAAGGATCGGCGGGCTGGGAGGGTTGATTAGGGTTAGAGCCACCGTACTGACCATATTGGCTGTTAGGGTCCTGTTCCTGGCCCGGATTAGGATTCCAACTCATGATGATTTTTCCTCGTTTCTACTAAGTATAAGACCGCTGAGGCAAAAGAAAGTTCTTTCACCTATAGTATAACTATGTTACAAAAACCTGGTATGGTAAGCAGATTTCATAACCACATTTTGTATTACGTAAGTATACTCTTAAAGGTTGGCCCTGTGAACTACTTAGCTGACAAATTAGGCTGGTATTTTTACCGCTTTTTCTACTCTAGAGAACGAAGCAAGGAGACATTTATGCAATTTCAGATGTTTTGGCTATCGTCGTTTTGAGCGCGTACGTGTGGATAGGCGTCGTGGTTGATGTGCTCAGAAGGAGGAATGATCATTGAGGATGGTTCTTGCTCATTTGTATCATGCTCTGATGGTTGATCATTAGTCGGCACATTAGAACGGCGCGTATGCGCATCTGGTGTACCAGCTACACGCTCATCCATGTGCAGCAGGCGCGATTCTGTAAGCGGTTGATCACTCTGCTCTTGCTGCTCGCCCTCTTCTTCTGGGAGAGGTGTGGGCAGTAAGGCAGCCTCGATAACCTGATCCATAGTGTCAACGAAGGTAAAATGCATGCGACGTTGAATTTTGGCCGGAATTTCAGCCACATCTTTCTTATTTTCGCCAGGGATGAGCAGGTGATAGATGTTGGCTTGATGGGCAGCCAGGACTTTCTCTTTAAGGCCACCAATGCCCAGTACACGTCCGCGTAAGGTGATCTCACCGGTCATGGCGAGGTTTTCTTGCACGGGACGACGAGTGATGGCAGAGATCAGGGCAGTGGCAATGGTGATGCCAGCCGAGGGGCCATCTTTGGGAATGGCATTTTCGGGCAGGTGAATATGCAGGTCGGTCGAGTCTTGGAAATTGGGATCGATATCGAGAGCGTTAGCCCGTGAACGAATATATGAGAGGGCCGCGATAGCCGATTCGCGCATGACATCGCCAAGCTGGCCGGTGACGAGCAAGTCACCTTTGCCAACCATCGTCGCGACTTCGACGGGCAAGAGGATGCCACCGTTTTCGGTGACAGCCAGCCCCATAGTCACACCAACCTGGGTTTTCTGGTTGACGGGGGTTGCTACATAGCGCGGCGTCCCCAGATACTGTTCCAATGTGTGAGTAGTCAGGCGCAGGTGAGTCTGGGGCTTCTCGATGATGCGACGCGCTGCCTTACGGCAAATCATGGCCAGTTGCCGTTCTAAGCTACGCACACCGGCTTCACGAGTATAATCTGAGACAATACGTTGCATGACCGATTGGGGTATCTTCATCTGATCCGGCGTCAGACCATGTTCCCTTAACACTTTGGGTAAAAGGTGGCGCAATCCGATGTTGACCTTCTCGTCAAACATATAGCCGGGGAGGTCGATGATGTCCATGCGGTCGGCGAGTGCGCGTGGAATCTGATATTTGACATTACCGGTACAGATGAAGAAGACTTCCGAGAGATCGTAGGGGATCTCCAGGTAGTGATCGGTGAAGGTCGCGTTCTGTTCCGGATCGAGTACCTCCAACAGGGCAGAGGCAGGATCGCCGCGGTATTCGGCAGAGAGCTTGTCGATCTCATCCAGCAGAAAAACCGGATTGCGTACACCGACAGTTTTCATAGACTGGATGATACGTCCAGGCAGCGCACCGACATAGGTACGGCGATGTCCACGAATTTCAGCTTCATCATGGACACCCCCCAACGAAATACGCGCAAACTTACGCCCCAGCGCGTTGGCTATCGAGTGTCCTAAAGAGGTTTTACCAACACCCGGAGGGCCGATGAAGCAGAGAATCTGGCCTTGACTCTCGCTAGGGCTGCGCCCATCACGGCTTGCCAGCTGCTGGCGCAATTGGCGGACGGCCAGGAATTCAATAATGCGCTCTTTGATGCCTTCGAGGCCATAATGATCGGCATCGAGAATGCGCCATGTGTTCTCAAAATCAAAATGCTCTTCGCTGCGTTCGTTCCAGGGTAGGGCCAGTACCCAGTCAATATATGAACGTAGCACGGCAATTTCTGCTGATTGGGGAGGAGTACGTTCCAGGCGGTCGATCTCTTTGCGCACTCTGGCTGCTACTTCGGCAGGTAGTTCTTTCTGTTGGAATTTAGTACGCAACTCGTCCACCTCGGTAGAGGTTTCCATCCCCAACTCTTCCTGAATGGCACGCAGTTGTTCGCGTAGATAGAACTCTTTCTGCGTGCGATCTACCTGTGAGCGCACACGACTACGGATGGTTGCTTCTAGTTCGAGAATCTCGATCTCGTTGCCCATAATCACGCAGACCTTTTCGAGGCGCGCTAAGGAATCGAATGTTTCTAGCAAGTCCTGCTGTTGTTGGGCATCAGTGACCAGATGGGCCGCCAACATATCCGAGAGGCGAGCAGGGGTCTTGATAGCCACGATGGAATTGATATCTTCGACAGAGAAGCGGCGGTTCAACTGAGCATAGCGTTCAAAGAGGTTAGTAGTATGACGGACGAGGGCATCAGCCTGGGGGCTGCGTATCTGTGACTCGGAGGGAATATCGATAACTACACGCAGAAATGGCTCAAAGTCGAGATAAATAAATATCCTTGGGCTGGGGGTCGTCGATATCGGGGTTGCGCTGCGCAGAGGCAATTAAAGCACGGTCAGGCCGCATCATGGCCTCTTCAATAGCACGAATAGATTTCTCACGCGCTATGGTCAACGTCATGCGGGTGCGGGGAAAGACAACCATGTTTTTCAACGCCACCAGGGAATATACTTCGCCTGTATCCTCAACCGCTACCGGGCGTTCCTGTTCACTCATGGGTTTTCCGCCTGCTTCCTTTCCAGAAAAAAATCGTCTCTCTATTTATGAGCTAATACCAAAAAAAACCAATGAGTCTGCCTAAGCAGACTCATCTTCAGGATAGGATGTTGTACGCGTACTGCGGGTCTCTAATAAAGGTTTATGACGAGCAGTAATCACATCACCATTAATAATGACTTTTTTCACATCGGCCCGTGATGGGATTTCATACATCACATCGAGCAAGACATCTTCGATAATGCTACGCAGGCCACGCGCTCCGGTGCGCTGCTTCATAGCCCCTTCAGCAGCGGCATCAAGAGCATCATTGGTGAAAACTAGTTCGACACGATCAAGCTGTAAGAATTTCTGATACTGCTTGATAATAGCGTTCTTGGGCTCGGTCAAGATACGGATCAGGGCCTCTTTATCCAGGCTATCCAGAGAGACAGCGACCGGAAGGCGTCCTACAAACTCAGGGATTAAACCGTATTTAAGCAGGTCATCGGGAATGAGTTTGGTTAAGACGGACTCTTTCTCAAACTCTTTCTCAGCCTTTGAGGTGCCTCTAAAGCCCATGGTCCTGTTGCTACCTAGACTTTGCTCCACAATTTTGTCGAGGCCCTCGAAGGCTCCACCACAGATGAAGAGGATGTTGGAAGTATTGATCTGAATGAAGTCCTGATGGGGGTGTTTGCGCCCTCCCTGCGGGGGGACGTTCGCCACTGTACCTTCAACAATTTTCAGGAGAGCCTGCTGTACGCCTTCACCGGAGACATCGCGGGTAATCGAGGGATTATCCGACTTACGAGCGATCTTATCGATCTCGTCAATGTAGACAATGCCACGTTCCGCCCGTGCCACATCAAAATCTGCCGTCTGAATGAGACGCAGGAGGATATTCTCGACATCCTCACCCACGTAGCCAGCTTCGGTGAGGGCAGTGGCATCAGCAATACAGTAGGGGTGGGTATTTTGCCTGTTGAGAGGCGTGGCTTGGCGACCGTTGCTTGTTCCTCTTCGATGATCTCGCGACAGAGGTCAATACATTCGTCACAAATGTAGACCCCACCAGGACCAGCAATGAGACGCTGTACTTGATCCTGGCTCTTGCCACAAAATGAGCAACGGTATGTCATGCGTGTATTCTTTGAGTTTGCCACGTTTGTCGCTACCTTTCTGTAGGGCTTGATCACTCACGCCCGGGTCTTGCACTATGCCTGTATCTGCTGGCTATTCGCTTCCACGGACGTATGTAGAGTGCTCTCTACAGGAGAGCCAGATGTTGTTTCTACCGGTAACTGAACTTCAGAGGTTGTAGAGTGTTGGTCACTCTCGACCGTCTCAGTATCGCCATGTGAAATGTCTTCACCGGCTAAGACGGCCGCCTCAGCATTGACGATGTTCGCCTCTTCTTCTTCTTCCGTCTGTACCTGCTCTATGTCTGGATCAGGGCCAGCGGTCAACTCAACCAGCATCCAGCACCAGTTCGCGTTTGACACGAGCTTCAGCTTCCGGCTGCAACTCTTGTAGGTATTCTTCTTTCGTCTTGCGCATGATCTTGAGGTACTGATCCAGCGACATATGCTGTTGCTCTAACAAATGAGTGAACTGGTGCAGCATCTGTTCAGCTTCTTCTTGAACCAACAAGGGATGAATGGTAATTTGCGCTTGTTCAATGACAGCACTGATTACCTTTTCACGCAGTCCATCACGAATGGTACGTTTCTTTCTTTCGAGGATATTATCGCTGACAGCTTTACGCAGGTCTTCCATATTCTCATACTGTCCATCGCTGACCTGTGGCGCAAGCTGATCATCAATTTCAGGCACTTCTTTGGCTTCGACTTTATGCACAGTCACGGCATACTGGCTCTCTTTACCGGCCAGTTCTTTGTTAGTGTAGTCATCAGGTAATGTAGTCGTAAATTCTTTGCTCTCACCAGCATGCATGCCCACAATATGCTCATCTAGACCAGTGAACATGCCATAGCGTTCCTGGGTCAGTTCAAAGGTATGATCTTTCAGGTTTGAAATGGTCTTTTCATCGACAGTAAACGTGAGGTCGGTGACAACGCGATCGTTATATTCAGCTAGACGCTCGAATTCATGCCATTTTACTAAGCGATTGTGTAGATTTTCTATTTCCTGCTCTACCTCTTCTGAGGTAACTGATGCTTCTTCACGGTCAAAGTGAAGTGATTTATAGTCACCGAGTGCTGCAGGTGTCACAACGGGAACTTTCAAGCTAAAGTGATAGGGCTGGCCCATTTCGAAATCAGGGGCATCCAATTCAGGTCGTGCGATGGGTGTCAGTTCATGTTCTTTAACGGCGTTACGATATGCCTCTGAGATCAAATCATCAAGACCTTCCTGATAGATATATTCTCTGCCTAAGCGACGTTCGAGCAAAGAGCGCGGAGCTTTACCGCGACGAAAGCCCTGTATATCAACTTTTTGTACTAGCTTACGGTACGCCTTATCTGAAGCTTTTTCCAGCTCGTCCCAGGTTATATCGACATTGAGGACGGCTTCGCTGCCTGGTAATTTTTCAACCGAGACCTTCACATTGCCTCCAAGAAGTAAGAAAACTAATCAACGTATGTTATTTATGCTCAAATACAAGGGATTGCGTACTCCACCGTGCATACTCATATTTAGATAATAGTCACAGATGAGTTGGGAAGCACAGAGAGGCAATCACCACCCAATGCCAGGGCGAGATTTGGAGCGGGAGACGGGGATCGAACCCGCGACTTTCTCCTTGGCAAGGAGATGCTCTACCACTGAGCCACTCCCGCATAACTGCATCACACACAACGTTTACCCTCATAAGGAGCTTGACCGATCATGCCCCTGATGGGCGGTGAGAGACTCGAACTCTCACGGTTCATCACCAACAGATCCTAAGTCTGCCCTGTCTACCAATTTCAGCAACCGCCCAAAGTACCTTTATAAGAATACGATCCTCACCTGTGGATAATACATCAGCGATGCACCTACTGTCAAGACGATCAAGATACCAACCCATTCGGGCTATTAAGCGGACAAGCGCAAAACTCCCTTGCAGCTTAATGCATATGTAGCTTCCCTATACTGTAAGACATTTCTAAGAGCGGAAATATTCCCGGGAAGGGGAGAAATTGACCGGGTCTTAACCGTATCTCAATACACAACATCACTTTCTCTCGCAAAAGTGGCGTTGTGTGTTGTTTTCAACCAAATCTCAACCAAAACACAACCGTTCTCCCCTTAACAAAGGCTACTTTTTAGTTCATAATGATACCAGAGCATGTATGTAAATGTCTCTGGCAAGTACATACATGGATGTTTAACTTTTTGATGAGTTATGAGGTGGGTCAGGCAGCGGCATCATTGTGCTGTTCCGACAGTGTATGTGTATTCGGGTGGTGGAATACTTTCCTCTATTACGCATAACCAGATTTTCTTCCTCGCTCGCTCATCTTAAATTATTAAGGGAGAGAGATTTTCTATGAAGCACTCCGGGCGTTTCCGCCCCCTGATTAGCGCGGCTATCGTACTGACCGTGCTAGCTGGCATAATCGCTGGCTCGTTCTATTGGCATGCCGGTTTGTCTACAACGCATGCCGCTAACCCGGCGATTGTGCCGCACACAATCAAATTGCAACCACAGTATAAACTGGCAGGCCAGCTTTCTGCTGATGGCACTGGCAAACTTTTCGACTGTCAATCCGGCAAATCCCCTCTTCGTTGCTACGGCCCACACCAAATGCGGCAAGCTTACAGCATTCAGCCCCTGATTGATGCTGGTTATAACGGCTCAGGTCGTACCATCGTAATTATCGATGCTTACCAGGGCCCGACGCTCACACATGACCTGAACATATTTAACCGCCTTTTCAACCTACGCGTACCGACGCTTAACGTGATTGCACCTGACGGTTTGACTCCATTTAATCCAAGCGACCCTGTGCAGGTTGGCTGGGCTGGCGAAATTTCTCTGGATGTCGAGTGGGCGCATGCTATTGCCCCAAATGCGACGATTGATCTGGTGCTGGCAAAGAGCAGCAATGATACCGATATCCTGAGCGCAACGTCTTATGCGATCACTAACAATCTGGGTGATGTCATCTCGCAAAGCTTTGGTGAAGCTGAAGCATGCGCCGACCCAGCCTTGCTGACCCAGGAACACCAGTTGTTCCAGCAGGCCACAACGCAGGGCATTACCCTGATCGCTTCCTCAGGTGATACGGGTGCCGCTCAATATACTTGCGATGGTAGCTCACTCACGATTGCCACTTCAACACCTGCCAGCGATCCCTATGTGACCGCCGTGGGTGGAACGTATCTTAACGCAAATGCCCTATCGGGAAACTATCATGGTGAAGCAACATGGAATGATAGCTTCGGAGCAAGTGGCGGCGGCTATAGCTCTGTCTATACTCGCCCTGCCTATCAGAAAGGGCTGTTCACCTCAACCCAGCGGGCTCTGCCGGATGTGTCTTACGATGCTGATGTGAACGGCGGCGTGCTGGTAGTATGGAGTTCATCGGGTCTTGGTTCCAATCTGGTCTTCCTTTTCGGTGGCACCAGTGCCGGTTCGCCTCAGTGGGCCGCTATCACTGCTATCGCTGATCAGCATGCTGGCACACGCCTGGGTCTGTTGAATACCGCGATCTATAGCATTGGTCATGGTAGCAACTATCTGGCTTGCTTCCATGATATTCAGGTTGGTACGAACAGTTTTGGTGGTCTTTCCGGCTATAACAGCCGCCAGAACTGGGACGCTGCCACCGGTTGGGGTACGCCGATTGTGAATAATCTGGTACCCGCACTTTAAGGTGTAGTTGCAGGATAGTCCCGACAATATGAAGAGCAGCAGGCAGACCTGCTGCTCTTCATATTGTCGGGACTATCCTCTATGGTTATGTCTATTTTCCGCAACCTTTGCGTTTATTTTAGTATTGTACTGTATAGAAGCACACAGAGGAGTTCCGAGGCGGAAGAGAAGACATGGCTCAGAGACTGGTCAGACCGTCTATGCATATACGACAGCGGGAACGAATGATGGGATAGAAAGCGTCGTCTGGTCCCCCGATAGTCAGCTTATCGCCCTGTCAACGTGGGGAGTGGGTATACGCATATGGGATCCCTTTAATAGTCAGGCAATTGCTTTTGATCCTGGTGAACAAGTATTTCAACTTGCCTGGTCACCCGATGGTCAACGGATTGCCTCGGCCAGTCCAGACCGAACGGTAAGCATATGGGATGCTCTTAGCGGAAACCCTCTTTATGTCTATAACGGTCACACCGAGGAAGTGTTCACAGTAGCCTGGTCTCCTAACGGGCATATGCTCGCATCCGCCGGTATGGATAATACAGTGCAGGTATGGCGATTCTGATATGTATGTTCTGAATGAAGAAGGGGTCTGGTGGACAGTTCAGTTGTTCACCAGACCCCTTCTTCATTCAGTTCGGGTAATCCAGGATTGATTGCCTCCCGTACATTCAATAGCCAGCAGGATAGAAGCCTTTGCTATCCTGCCCTGGCAAATGAGATAAATTGTCTCGTCATTATGTGCTGGTCTCTCCAGCAGAAAGGATCGTTATGAAAGCTATTCGTTTTGTTCCAACAGGAGTGCATGCCTACTTCGATTACATCGGAGGTCTTGGCTTACTGGCAGCCCCGTTCGTCTTCGGCTTCTACGGCGTTGGCGGAGCTGCTGTGATCATCCCCATGGTTTTGGGTGCCGGTCTTATTCTCTATAGTCTATTGACGAACTATGAACTGGGTATCCCTGGCCTGAAGTTTATTCCCATGTGGATTCACTTAGTGTTTGATCTGGTGGCGTCTGCGTTCCTGGCCATCTCGCCCTTCTTGTTCGGCTTTATCAATCAGGCCCCGAACGCGTGGCTCCCTCATATCATCGCAGGTGTGGTTGTGATTGTACTCGTCCTGGTTTCACAAACACGCTACCAGCCAAAGGCGCAGGTAATGGCGTAAGCTATTGAACTGGTCTTACTCGTAGTAAAAAGAGGCACTCCTAACATATTGGGAGTGCCTTCTCG
>WNGM01003541.1_pt1 | contig 15684 bp, 12 predicted proteins | sample 5400571 | NCBI WGS metagenome assembly WNGM01 (sample SAMN13153378, study PRJNA577476) | soil metagenome | isolation source: 100 cm soil or saprolite under Garry oak tree replicate 2 | place: USA:California | collected 2016-06-15 | reverse complement strand
CGGCGAGACAGGCTTCCGGATCATCCGCGTTCACGTGGATGATCGGGGCGTCGAAGCCTTTGGCGAGGTCGCTCGCATAGTCGGTCGAGCGCGCTTCTTTCGGGTCGGTCGTGAAGCCGAGCTGGTTGTTCGCGATCAGATGGATGGTACCGCCCGTGGTGTAGCCCTTGAGGCGCGCCAGGTTGAACGTCTCCGCCACCACGCCCTGCGCCGCGAACGACGCGTCGCCGTGGATCAGCACCGGGAGCGCCACGGTGCCGTCGTGGATCGCCTCCTTGCCGCGCCGGTTCGTCTGGTTCGCGCGGGCCCGCCCCTCGACCACCGGATTCACGGCTTCGAGGTGGCTCGGGTTGGGCGAAAGGGTGATGTTCACGGGCTTGCCGGCGGCTGTCTGGTATACGCCGTCCGCCCCGTGATGGTACTTCACGTCGCCCGTGCCGCCCTCGGGAGTGAGTGTTTCCTCGACGGGCCGCCCGCCCTCGAACTCGGCGAAGATCGTCTCGTAGGGCAGCCCCACGACGTGGGCGAGCACGTTCAGCCGGCCGCGGTGGGCCATCCCCAGCACGACGCGACGCGCCCCGCTCAGGCCGGCGAGCTCGATCGTTTGGTCGAGCATCGGGACGAGCACGTCGAGCCCTTCGATCGAGAACCGCTTCTGACCGAGGTACGCCCGGTGCAGGAACCGCTCGAGCGCGTCCACCGCGGTGAGGCGGGACAGTAGCTTGCGCTGCTCGTCTGGGGTGAGGGGCTTGCGGTGCTCACCCGACTCGATCACCTGGCGCAGCCACACGCGCTCCTGGTGGCTCCCGATATGCTCCACCTCGTACGAGATGGTTCCGCAGTAGGTCTCCTGGAGCCGCGGGTACGCTGCGGCGAGCGTCTGTCCCGGCACGTAGATCCGCAGCAGCTCGGCGGGAATGCGGGCCATGATCTCCGGCGTGAGCCCGAGCGGGCCGGGATCGAGCGCGGGGTCGCCGGGCGGCTCGGAGCCGAGCGGGTCGAGCCGCGCGGCGAGGTGGCCGAAGTGGCGGATGGCTTTCACGAGCGCCATGGCCGCCGCGACATGCTTCAGCTCCTCCCCACCCACCACCTCTGCCACGGGAGCAGGGAGCAGGGAGCTGGGAGCGGGTCCTGCCGGTGCAGCGGATGGTACTGCTCCCTGCTCCCCGCTCCCTTTGAGTCTCAAACTCTCGAATACCGCACCGTAGAATCCGTCTGCGCCCTGCAGGAGGTCGTCGAGCCGGTGGAGAAACATCCCCGACTCCGCCCCCTGGATGACGCGGTGGTCGTAGGTGCTCGTGATCGTCATGACCTTCGCTGGCCCGATCTGGCGGATCGCGCCGGTCGCGATGATCGACCCCTGACCCTTCATCAGGCGCGGCACCGAGGCGACAGTGCCGATCGTGCCCGGGTTGGTAAGCGTGATCGTCGCGCCCGCGAAGTCATCGGGCAGGAGCTTGTTGCTCCGTGCCTTCTCGACCAGCGTCTCGTACGTCGCGTGGAAGGTCGCAAATGCCATCCCCTCGGCGTGCTTGATCACCGGCACGAGGAGGGCGCGGCTTCCGTCCTTTTTCTCCACGTCCACCGCGAGCCCGAGGTTCACGCCCTGCGGATCGAGGCGGTGGGGTTTGCCGTTCACGTCGTGAAAGGCGTGCGTCATCACCGGGAAGTCGCGCGCGGCCCGTACAATCGCGTACCCGATCAGGTGGGTGTAGGAGATTTTCTTGCCGGTCGCCGCGAGCCGGGCGTTGAGCTCCTTGCGCCGCGCGTCCAGCACGTCGACCGTGATCTCGCGGAATGACGTCGCCGTCGGCACCGACAAGGAGTCCGTCATGTTCTGAACCAGGCGAGCTGCCGCGCTCGTGATGGGAGTCAGTCCCTGGGGAGGGGGGATGGGGGACGGGGGACGGGTGGGTGCCGCCGCGATGGACCCGTCCCCCGTCCCCCGTCCCTCGTCCCCCAGCACTTCGGCGCGATTCGTCGGAATCACCGGCAGCTCGGCGAGCCTGCCGTTATCGAAGAGCTGGCGCCAGTCGTCGGAGACGGAGGCGGGGTCGCGCAGGTATTGCTCGTACATGACCTGCACGAAGGCCGCGTTGTGGGTGCCGAAGACGAACTCGCTCACGCTGGCAAATCTAACTAGGCGTCAGACGTCGGACGTCAGACGTCAGTATATTCTCCGAGCCATGTTCAGACGCACCTTCCCGCTGCTTGGCCTGCTGGCCTGCAACGCCGCCGCGGCCCAGAGTCTGGGCCCGCTGCGCGGGCGGCTGGCGGCGCGCATCGCTCAGGCGCCGGCCACGGGCGTGGGCTTGTACTATCGCAGCCTTACCCGGCCCGACTCGGTGTTGATCGGCGCGAACCTGCGCTTCCACGCCGCCAGCACGATGAAGCTCCCCGTGATGATCCAGCTGTTCCGCGATGCGGACGCCGGGCTCCTGACACTCGACGATTCGCTCCCCGTGCACGCGACCTTTCCCTCGCTCGTGGACGGGTCGCCGTTCGACGTGGACAAGGCGGATGACTCGGACTCGACGTTGTACCTGCGGGTGGGCGGCAAGGCGTCGGTGCGCGAGCTGCTGGAGCTGATGATCACGCGCTCATCGAACCTCGCGACCGACATCCTCGTCGAGCGCGTCGGCGCCGCGCGGGCACAGACGTCCGCCCGCGCCCTCGGCGCGTGGTCGCTCCAGGTGCTGCGCGGCGTGGAAGACGGCAAGGCCTACCGCGCCGGGCTCAATAACACGACGTCGGCGCGCGACTTGGGCACGCTGCTGGCGGCCATCGCCGAGCACCGGGCGGCGAGCCCCGGCTCCTGCGACAGCATGCTCGCCGTGCTCGGCCGGCAGGAGTTCAACGAGGGAATCCCGGTGGGCCTCCCGGCGGGGACGCGCGTCGCGCACAAGACCGGGTGGATCGAAGCGGTGGTCTACCATGACGCGGCCGTGGTGTATCCGCCGCTCGGTGGCAGCTACGTGCTGGTGGTGCTCACCGGCGGGATCAAGGAGGACAGCGTCGCACACCACCTCGTGGGCGACGTGTCGCGCATGGTGTACGCGGCGACGGCCCCCGCCCCTTGACGCGGCGCTGCCGCGCCGGTTTTAATCCTCGCGACCGAGATAGCGATATCGTAAGGTGACGTGGCCGCGCCCGCGGTCCTCGCTGGGGTGATAACGATTCTGCACATGGAAGCCAAGGACGCCGACCTCTCGGCCCTGTGCTCGCCGCCGGCGTGCTGGTCGTCGGGGCGGGGACTGGAGCGGTGCTGTCGCGGGGGGCGTTCCAGTCGGCTGTACCGATCCGGCTCGCGCCCGCGACCTTCGTTTCGCCGACCCAGTCCGCCGCCGTGCTCGTCGCGAGTGGTTACGTCGTGGCCCAGCGCAAGGCCGCCGTGGCCTCGAAGGGCACGGGGCGCCTGGTCTACCTGGGCGTCGTCGAAGGGGACCGCGTCCGCGAAGGGCAGATCATCGCGCGGCTGGAAGACTCCGATATCAATGCCCAGCTGACTGAGGCCAAGGCCAACCTGCAGCTCAGCCAGGCCGAATTGCACGACGCCCAGCAGTCGCTCGCGCGCGAGCGCCTGTTGCTCGACAGCGGCTTCACGTCGCAAGCGAGCTACGACGCCGCCGAGGCGCGGTACCAGCGCGTCCGCGCCGGCATCGCGGTCGCCCAGGCGGCCGTGCAGTCCCAGGAGGTGGCGCTCGAGAACACCGTGATCCGCGCGCCGTTCGACGGCACCGTCCTGACAAAAAATGCCGATGTGGGCGAGGTGGTGGCCCCGCTGGCGGCGAGCGCGTTCTCCAAGGCCGCCGTCGTCACGCTGGCCGATCTGCGCTCGCTTCAGGTCGAGATCGACGTATCCGAGTCCAACATCGACGCCGTTGCCCCGGGCCAGGCGTGCGAGATCGTACTCGACGCGTACCCGGACGTGCGCTACCCGGGCTACGTCGCCAAGGTGGTGCCCACCGCGGACCGGGCGAAGGCGACCGTGCAGGTGAAGGTCGCGTTCCGCTCGTACGACGCGCGCGTGCTGCCGGAGATGAGCGCGAAGGCGCATTTCCTGCCGCGACCGGCGGGCGGCGCGGCTCGAGCGGACACGCAGCCGGTGTTGACGGTCCCGGCCACCGCCGTGGCCGCACGAAACGGTGGGACGGTCGTATACGTCGTGCAGCAGGGCCGGGCGGTGGAGGTGCCGGTCACGGTGGGCCGGCGGCTCGGGCCGCTCGTGGCCATCCCACAGGGGCTCGCGCCGGGCGTGCCCGTCATCGACAGCGTGGACGACCGCGTGCGGCGCGGCGTCAAGGTGAAAGTCCAGTCTGGGAACACTCCATGACCAACTCGATCGTTCAGATCCGCAGTGTCTCCAAATCGTACCGTCGCGACAGCATGGCGATTCCGGTGCTGCACGACATCACGCTCGACGTGCCGGAGGGGGAGTTCTTCGCCCTCATGGGCCCCTCGGGGTCGGGCAAGACCACGCTGCTCAACCTGATCGCCGGCATCGACCGGCCGGACGCGGGGAGTGTAGCGGTCGCCGGCACGGACGTCGCAAAGCTCAGCGAGTCGCAGCTCGCCAAGTGGCGCGCCACGCACATCGGCTTCGTGTTCCAGTTCTACAACCTGATCCCCGTGCTGACGGCGTTCGAGAACGTCGAGCTGCCGCTGCTGCTGACGCCGCTCTCGAAGGCCGAACGCCGCAAGCACGTCGAGACGGCGCTCACGCTCGTCGGCCTCGGTGACCGGATCCACTACTACCCGCGCCAGCTGTCCGGCGGGCAAGAGCAGCGCGTCGCCATCGCGCGGGCGGTCGCGACGGATCCCACGATCCTGGTGGCGGACGAGCCGACGGGGGACCTGGACCGGCGCTCCGCCGAGGAAGTGCTGACGCTGCTCGACCGGTTGAACAAGGAATTCAAGAAGACGATCGTGATGGTGACGCACGACCCGCACGCGGCCGAGCGGGCGCATACGGTGCGGCACCTCGACAAGGGCGAGCTGCAGTGAGAATCCTCAAGATCATCTTGCGCAACGCGCTGCGGCACCGGCTGCGCACCACGCTCACCGTGCTGGGCATCGCGACGGCGGTGATGGCCTTCGGCTTGATCCGCACCATCGTGACCGCATGGAACGCGGGTGTGGCGGCCTCGGCCGCCAACCGCATGATCGCGCGGCACCGCGTCTCCATCATCTTTCCCCTGCCCCTCGCCGACCGCGCGCAGATCGCGAAGATCCCGGGCGTCGCGGCCACTTCGTGGGCGAACTGGTTCGGCGGCGTGTACGGCGATCCCAACGACTTTAAGAACTTCTGGCCGCGCTTCGCCGTGGATCCCGACACGTGGTTCGACCTCTATCCGGAGTTCGTCGTGCCCGCCGACCAGCTCGCGGCGTTCCGCAAGGAGCGCAACGCCTGCATTGTCGGCCGCAAGCTCGCCCTCGGGCACGGGTTCAAGCTCGGCGACGTGATCACCATGGAAGGGGACATCTTCCCGGGGCGATGGGAGTTCGTGGTGCGCGGGATCTACGCCGGGAAGGATCCCTCGGTGGACGAGACCCAGATGTTCTTCCAGTGGAACTACCTGTACGAGCAGGTGCGGCAGCGCGAGCCGGGCCGCTCGGTGGACGCCGGGTGGTACGTGCTGCGGGTGGAGCAGCCGGGCGCGATGGCGCGAATCGCGGCGGCTGTGGACGGTCTGTTCGAGAACTCGCGGGCACCCACCAAGACCGAGAGCGAGCGCGAGTTCCAGCAGAGCTTCGTCTCGATGTCGAGCGCGATCATCACGTCGCTGCAGGTGATCTCGCTCGTGATCGTGGGCATCATCCTGCTCGTGCTGGCCAACACGATCGTGATGGCCGTGCGCGAGCGGACGCGGGAGTACGCCGTCCTCAAGACGCTGGGGTTCTCCGCGCGTCATCTCCTCGGCTTCATCCTCGGGGAATCGCTGCTGATCGGCGTCAGCGGCGGTCTGCTCGGCCTCGCGCTCACGTTCCCCGTGGTGCGCGGCTTCGGCCGCGCGATGCCGACGTTCTTCCCCGTCATCAACGTCACCCCGCTCACGATCGCGTTGGCGCTGTCGGCGGCGGTGCTCGCCGGCCTCGCGGCCGCGACCCTGCCCGCGCTGCGGGTGGTGCGCACCTCGATCGTGAGCGGCTTGCGCATGCTCGGATAGCGGCCGATGAATATCCCCTTCTCCTACATCTGGCGCAGCCTGTGGGCGCGCCGCGTCACGACGCTGCTCACGGTAAGCGGCGTGGCCCTCGTCGTGTTCGTGTTCGCGGCGGTGCTGATGCTGGCCCGCGGGCTGGAGGCGACGCTCGTCGAGACCGGGGCCCCCGACAACGCGATCGTGCTGCGCCGGTCGGCCAACTCGGAGCTGGTGAGCCAGATCAACCGCGAGACGGCGAGCATCCTCGAATCGCAGCCCGAGGTGGCGGCCGCGCGCGACGGCCGGCCGCTCCTCTCCAAGGAGCTGATGCTCGTCATCGGCCTCTACAAGAAGAAGAGCAACGACCTCGGCAACGTCTCGGTGCGCGGTGTGTCCCCGTACGGGCTCGAGCTCCGACCAGGCGTGCACATCACCCAGGGGCGGGCGTTCCAGTTCGGTACGCACGAGGTGATCGTGGCCCGCAACATCGCGCAACGGTTCCAGGGCGTCACCCTCGGCGCGGAGCTCTCGTTCGGCGGCGACCGTTGGACCGTTGTCGGGTTCTTCGACGCCGGCGGCAGCGGCTTCGACTCCGAGATCTGGGGCGACGTCGACCAGCTGATGCAGGCGTTCGGGCGACCGGTGTTCTCGTCCGTCACGTTCCGCCTGCGTGATCCCGCCCAGCTCGCCGCCCTCAAGGCCCGGCTCCAGGCCGACCCGCGGGCCCAGTACGCCGACTTGAAGCCCGAGCGCCAGTATTACCGCGAGCAGTCGCAGACCATGGCCACCTTCATCCGGATCCTCGGCCTCGTCGTCACGAGCATCTTCAGCGTCGGCGCCATGATCGGCGCGATGATCACGATGTACGCCGCGGTGGCGAATCGAGTGGTCGAGGTCGGCACGCTGCGGGCCCTCGGCTTCCGGCGCCGTAGCGTGTTGGGGGCGTTCCTGGTCGAGTCGATCCTGCTGGCGATCGTGGGCGGCGGCGCCGGGGTCGCCCTGGCGGCGCTGCTGTCGTTCACCCGCGTTTCGACCGTGAACTTCGGGACGTTCTCGGAGATCGGCTTCGGGTTCGCGCTGTCGCCCGGCGTGATCGCCGCCGCGCTGACCTTCGCCGTGGTGATGGGGATCGTCGGCGGCTTCCTGCCTGCTGCGCGGGCCGCGCGCTTGAACATCGTCAGCGCGCTGCGGGCGTCCTGAGTCGGGGCGCGCCTACGACACGCGGCGCGTCTTCCGCCGCATGAAATCCATCAAGATGAACTGCCCGAGGGTCATCGTGTTGGTGAAATAGGCCTTGCCGCGGCAGATCGCCGACACCTTCTTCACGAACTCGACCAGACTGCGGTCGCGCGCCAGCATGAAGGTGTTGATCATGATCCCGGAGCGCCGGCACAGCGCCACCTCGCGGTACGTGGCCTGGAGGATCTGCGGGTCGAGCCCCATCGAGTTCACGTAGATGCGGCCGTCGGGCAGCGTGAGCGCCGACGGCTTCCCGTCGGTGATCATGATGATCTGGCGCATGTCCTTGCGCTGCGACAGCAGCATGCGGCGCGACAGCTTCAGTCCCTCGGCGGTGTTCGTGTGGTACGGCCCCACCTGGGCGCGCGCCAGCTGGGCCAGCGGGATCTCCTCGGCGGTGTCGTGGAACAGCACCACGCGCAGCGTGTCGCCCGGGAACTGGGTGCGGATCAGGTGCGTGAGCGCGAGGGCGACCTTCTTGGCCGGGGTGAAGCGGTCTTCCCCGTACAGGATCATCGAGTGCGAGCAGTCGAGCATCAGCACCGTGGCGGACGAGGAGCGGTACTCGGCCTGGTGCACCATGAGGTCGTCGTATTCGAGGTTGATCGGGACGCCCAGGCCCTCGCGCTGCAGGGCGTTGGTGAGCGTGGCGTTGACGTCGAGGTTGAGCGTGTCGCCGTACTCGTACGGCTTGCTCACCGCTTCGGCCTCGATGCCGGTCGCGAGGTGCTCGGTGTCGTGCGCGCCGAAGCTCGACTTGCCGATGCTGCCCAGGAGATGCTTCAAGGTCCGATAGCCGAGGAAGTCGATGCCCTTCTCGGTGAGGTTGAACTGCACCTGCTGGGCGGCTTCCTTCGCCATCCCGCCGGGCCCGAACAGCGGCTGCTGGCCCGAGGGCATCTTGGGCGCCTCGGTGACATTCAGGTAGCCCTCGTCGATCAGCTTCTGGACGATCTTGTCGAGCAGCTCCGAGAGCTGGCGCTGCAGGTCGGCGTCGCGCTCGGCGTCGCCGCTCGATTCCCCCCGCAACACCTTCAGCATCTCGGGCGTGAGCTGGCCCGACTCCATCAGCGCCTGGAGGATCGCCTGGCGGAGCGCGTCGAGGGAGCGGTCGGCCTCGTCTTCGCCGAACTCGCCCCAGAACGGGTGCGAGTACGCGCCTCCGGCGAAGCCCGACTGCAGCAGGAAGTCGGCGAGCTCGTCGAGCAGGGCCTGGAGGTTGATCGTATCGGCCAGCTCGGGGAGGTAGCGGCTGTAGGTCGTGTATTTCATCGGGCTCCCTACCACAAATATCGGGCGGCGGCGAGCTTTCCCGCAATGGACGAAGCCGCACGCGGGTTCCGCCTCGGGGCGCTCGCCCACCGCAACTTCCGGCTGTTCTTCTTCGGACAAGGCGTTTCGCTCATCGGCACGTGGATGCAGGCCGTCGCGCTCGGCTGGCTCGTGCTCGAGATCACCAACTCCGCGTTCGCCGTCGGCTTGAACCAGGCGCTCCGTTCCTTCGGGGTCCTGCTGTGCACGCTGTACGCGGGCATCGTCGTCGATCGCGTGGACAAGCGTCGCCTCATCGTGTGGACGCAGCTGCTGCAGATGGCCGAGGCGCTGGCGCTGGCGGTGCTCGTGTGGACCAAGCTGGTGACGACGTGGCAGGTGATGGCGCTCGCCGTGCTGTTCGGCATCGTCAACGCGTTCGACATCCCGGGCCGCCAGGCGTTCATCGTGGAGCTCGTGGGCAAGGACGACCTCATGAACGCGATCGCGCTGAACTCGTCGATGTTCAACGCGGCGCGGATCGTCGGGCCCGCGGTCGCGGGGGTGTTGATCGGCGCGACGGGAGTCGCGATGTGCTTCTTCCTGAACGGCGTGAGCTATATCGCCGTCATCGCGGGGTTGCTGGCGATGCGGCTCCCGCCGTTCGTCCCGCACCCGACCCGCCACTCGGCCCGGGAAGGGTTCCGCGAGGTGGTCACGTTTCTCCGGAGCGACCGCCGCGTGTCGGCGCTCGTGGTTCTGGTCGCCGCATTCAGCGTGTTCGGCTTCCCATTCCTCGTGCTCATGCCGGTGGTCGCGCGGGACGTGCTGCACAGCGACGCGCGCGGATACGGGCTGCTGATGGCGGCCGTGGGCGTCGGTGCGATGCTGGGGGCGCTGGGACTGGCGCTCGCCGGACGGCGGGTGCGCCAGGGCGCGGCGTTGCTGGAGGGGGGCGGCGCCTTCGGGGCGCTCCTCGTCCTGTTCGCCGCCGTCCGCGCCTTCGGCTTGGCGCTGCTCCTCTTGGCGCTCGCCGGCTGGGCGATGATCGTGACGACCGCCCTCGCCAACACGATGCTGCAGACGCTGGTCCCGGACTCGCTGCGGGGCCGCGTGATGGCGTTTTACGCGTTCGTGTTCGTGGGGATGGCGCCGTTCGGCGCGTTCCAGGCGGGCCTCGTCGCCGAGCACACGGGCGCCCCGATCGCCATCGCCATCGGCGGGTCGGGCTGTCTCATCGCCACGGCGCTTGCGGCGTGGGCCGTGCCGGAGCTACGACAGACCGCCTAGGGCACGAGCCGCACGCCGACAACCCGCCGTTCTACAACGGGCGGTGCTGCAAATCCTGATCAGGAACTGCGCACCCTAGCGCAACAACCACGGTACCACCGGCGCCGCGGCGGGGATGACCGCCTCTACGCGGTGCTTGAGCCCCCGACCGACTGTGACGCGCACATAGGCCCCAGTGAACGCCGCGTTTGGCGCCGCGGTGACATCACCGTCGATCGTCCGCCACTTGGTGTCGCCGGCGCGTCCGATATAGCCGGCACGCACACCGAGGTTCACATGGGGCCCGCTGGGACTCAATATCGCGAACTGATCAATCCCGACGCCGACGTGATAGAGGTAGGTGTGGGCTCTCAGCTCGACGCCCCGCTGCGGACTGGTGAGGGCCCCGGCGAAGGTGAATCCGCCCGGTGCCTGAATCCTGCTCACGAGACGGCCGGCACCGCCCCCGGCGACCACGAAGACCGTCGTGCGACGCGCCGTAACCACGACGGCACCGACGTCCAACAAGCCGTAGCCGCCCGAGAGTTTGTTCGTGAACGACGGGTTGGTCTCCGTCCGCGAGAGGATCGAGTGCCCGCTCCCACCCACGATCAAGCGACCCGCGATGAGGTGCGCTCCGCCGCCGTACGTGATCACGGTGCGAGGGAGTGTTGGGTAGCCCTGCGCGGCGAGCGCCGCGTTCAATGACGTCACGTCGAGGCGCGCGACACCGCCCATGAATTGCGCGCGGCCGAAGCGCCGGGCTTCCATGACCGTATCCGGTTGATGTTGCAGTGCGGCGACAACTGCCGGCGCTAAGGACATTGCGAGGATCACCTGCAGGGTCCGAACCGCCGGTTGACACACGCGCGCCGCAGTCAGGGGTTTCATGGTTGTGTCCCTCCAGTCGCTGCCAAGGTTGGGGTGCTTCGCCACGGTGGACCGCACATTGCAGACTGGAACGGAAGTACGTCGCCGGGAGGCGGGCGTCAATAGACCTCGAAAGCAAGGCGCCAAGCCTTGCTTCGACTTGGCGCGGTGCTCCCTTCCTGATGAAACCTGAGCAGCCTAGGGGGCAGGTGCCGTCACAGGAGTCGCCGCAGCGTCAGCGCCACGCGGATCGTATCCGCAGCGCGTCGCAGCAGCAGCTGCCGCACGGCGCCGGCGGCGCGGAGGGTGTTGCGCACGTCGCTCAAGTCCGTCTCGGCGAGCCCGTGTCCGTCGATGCCCAGGAGCTCGTCGCCCACTTCGATCCCGGCCTCCGCGCTGGGGCTCCGCGGCACCACATAGTCGACCATGATGTGCTTCAGATCCGGCCCCCGGGCGGTCAACCGCAGCCCGCTCATGTCGTAATCGCACGGCGAGCCGGTGACTACTCGTGGCTCCACGATCACGCGGCGGCGCGCATAGTCGACGACGAGGCGTGAGCCCTCGAACACGGCGTTGCCCACGACCCCGTCGATGTCCGTTCGCGCCAGGAAGCCTTTGTTCTCACCGCCCAGCCCCGTGGTCGGGGACGGAACCGTCACGCCGCCGAGCCGCAGCTCCTGGAGGCGCACGATCGTTCCGTGGAGTTCGCCGACCAACCCCGTCCCGATGGGTGCGTCGATGGCGGGCGAGAGGCCGCCGAGCCCGTGCTGCTCTACGAACGGAGCGGTGAGGATCACACACAGGCCGGACGCCCCGGTATCGAGCAGCAGGCGGGTCCGGATGGGCCGCCGGTGCGGGACTTTCACGTACGCCTCGAGTAGTGGGAGATCGGCATCCGGCGTGAATCGGACGGGGCGGCCGGCGCCCGCGTAGTGGTACCTCGCCGCGTCGAACAACCGCACGCGCCGGTGCTCGTAATCGATCTCCACGGCGAAGCGCTGCAGCAGATCGTGCCCCACGAGGCCCTGCTGGAGGCGTCCGCTCGCTTCGCTCAGGCCGCGGAGGCGGTACAGCGCCACCCGGTAGCTCGGCAGCTCGAGCTCGCCGAGCCGCAGCGTATTCACGACGGCGGTCGACGCCGTCTCCGCGACCTGGACCGGGACGGCCCCGACGCTCCCGGCCCAGTCGCGATCGAGCCCGGTGCGGGAGAGGCCGGTGTCCAGCATCAGCCATGCGGAGTCCCCGTTGATCACGCCGGGCACGTAGATCGCACCCCCGTACGCGTCGAATGGGACCACCGCCACGGGGAGCTGCGGCCCCAATCCTGGACCGCGCCAGCATCCCAACGACAGCCACGCCGTGAGCGCAACCGCCCGCCCGGCGGTGCTCAACGCCATTGTCTCCTGCGCGCTTCCGCGACGACCAGCGCCGCCGCCCCCTCGATCCCGAGCCGCTCGCTGTTCACCACGAGATCGTAGTTCACGACGTCGTGCCGGTGCCGCCCGTAGTAGGTCTTGACGTAGCCGTCGCGCCGGCGGTCGGTCTCGTCCACGAGACGCTCGACGGTCGCCGGGTCCGCGCCGAGGCGCTCCACGGCGAGCCGCATGCGCCAGGGTTTCGAGGCGACGACGTAGACGTGCAGGGCGTCGGGGGGAGGACGCTGCGCGAGCAGCGCCTGCGCCCCCCGGCCCACGAGCACCACCCGGCCGTGCGCCGCCGCCTCGGCGATCACGCGCTCGGTCAGTTTGACGAGGGTGGCCTCGTCCTGCTCGAGGCGCGGCGCGGCGGTTGCCGTGATGAACATCTCGGGCGACGCGACCGCGAGCGTGCGGGCGAGCCGCTCGAGCAGGCCGGGCGCCCGCTCGTCACGCTCGGCGACCTCCGCGGGCGGCAGGCCGGCGCGTCGCGCCACCTCCTCCACGAACTCGTTGTCGATCACCGTCCAGTCGAGCGCCGCGGCCACGAGGCGCGCGATGTCGGAGCCGCCCGAAGCGTACTGCCGCGTGAACGTGATGACGGGCGACGACATCTCAGGGCTTCAGGTTCTTGCGCAGGTCGCTGATGTTGAGCAGCGGCAGCCCTCCCTCGGTCGGCACGAAGATGATCAGGTTGCCCGAGCTCTTCATGTCGTGCAGCACCTCGATCCACTGCTTGGTGAGGGCTTCGGGCGAGAGAGTCTGGTTCAGGAGCCGCTGCTGCTCGGTCTGGAGCCGGGCGACTTCGACGCGGTGGCGCTCGGTCTCGATCTGCTGCTCCTGGGCGATCTTGTTGTTGATCGCCTGCACCACCTGCGCGGGCGGCTGCAGGTCGCGCAGGAAGAACGCGGTGACCGTGGCGATCCGGAACTTGCCGCCGCCGGCCCGCGGCGTCGTCACGAGCGCCGAGTCCACGAGCGCTTCCATCGTGTTGGCGATCTGGGTGCGCTTGGAGATGTCGTTGATCGAGTATTGAACCATGCCGTCGCGCACGCCCTTGCGGATCGCATTGAGCACCGCCCCACGGATCTGGTTCTCGTCGCCGATCTCGGTGAAGATCTTGGGCGCCTGCATCGGGTCGATTTGCCAGCGGATCGACACCTCGACGTGCATCCCCATCTGCTCGCTCGACAGCGCCTCGATCGCCTCGATCTGCTCGCCGCGGGTCGGCCACTGCTCTTCGCGGCTGGAGTATCGCTCGATCGACGACCAGGGCGGCACGAACCGGATGCCTGCGAGCAGGGCCGACGGGTCCACGTACCCGAACGCGTGCCGCACGCCCACTTCCCCGGGATCGATCACGACCATCGTGGAGCTGATCGTCACCAGGACGGCGACGATCGCGACCGCATAGCCCGCGACCCTGAGCATGGTGGCGATCGGCCCGGGACGCTGGGCCCGCACGGTGGCGGCGGAGAGCAGCAGGGAGAACGCGACGAGGAGCAGGACGGCGCCGGCGACGAGCTTGGCCATGGGGGCTCCGGAGGAGGTCCGGAGTGAAGATACTAAGTTGTCCGTCATCCGTTATCCGTCGTCCGTTGATCTCCGGAACAAACGGACGACGGATGACGGACAACGGATTACTGGAAGAGGTTCGGCCCGCCGCCTCCCGTCTTCCCGTACCCGGGCCCCTTCGGCTCGCCCCGCACGCGGGTGTAGCCCAGCTCTTCGCTGCGCGAGATGCGCTTCTCGGCCACGAGGCCCTCGAGCACGAGCTCGCACGCCGCCACCATGGTGCCGGGATCCTTCTTGGCCGCGAGGCCGACCTGGTCGATGAGGTCGAGCAGCCCCGGGACCACGCTGAAGCCCTTCAGGCAGGTCTCCGCGCGCTCGTCCATCGAGATCTTGAGGGCGCCGCCCTCGTCGAACCAGTGGACGATGTCGTCCACGTTGGCGCCGCCGACGCGCGCCTCGAAGGTCTTGCCGGCGGCGCGCCGGATCAGATCCTTCGCGATGACCTCGGGACCCTGGAGCTCCCCCTCGTATTCGAGCTCGAGCTTGCCGGTGATGGCGGGCAGCGCCGCGTAGATGTCGGAGACGCGCGGCACGACCGTCTTCTCCTTGGTGAGGATCGAGCGCCGCTCGGCGTTGGAGATCACGTTCTCGAGCACGCTGATGGGCAACCGCTGGGAGACGCCGCTGCGGCGGTCCACCCGCTTGTCCTCGCGCGCCTCGAACGCGATGCGCTCGATCAGCTCCAGGATGAAGTCCGGCAGCTTCAAGGGGCGGCCGTTGCGCTCCAGCCACGCCTCCTGGCGCGTGATCGTCCCGCCCAGCTCGACGGTGTGCGGGTAGTGCGTGACGATCTCCGATCCGATGCGGTCCTTGAGCGGCGTGATGATCTTGCCGCGGGCGGTGTAGTCCTCGGGATTCGCCGTGAACACGAGCGCCACGTCGAGGTTCAGCCGGACGGGGTACCCTTTGATCTGGACGTCCCCTTCCTGCATGATGTTGAACAACCCGACCTGAATCTTGCCGGCGAGGTCCGGCAGCTCGTTGATCGCGAACACGGCGCGGTTGGCGCGCGGCAACAGGCCGAAGTGCATGGTCAGCTCGTCGGAGAGCAGGTGCCCCCCGCGCGCCGCCTTGATCGGGTCTACGTCACCGATGATGTCGGCGATGGTCACGTCCGGCGTGGCGAGCTTTTCTACGTAGCGCGAGTCGCGCGGCAGCCAGGCGATCGGCGCGCCGTCGCCCAGCTCGGTCACGCGCTCGCGGCCGAACTTCGAGATCGGCGCGAACGGGTTGTCGTTCACCTCGCTCCCCGCGATGATGGGAATCTCCTCGTCGAGCAGCGTGACGAGCTGGCGCAGGATGCGGCTCTTCGCCTGGCCGCGCAGGCCCAGCAGGATGAAGTTGTGGCGCGACAGGACCGCGTTGACGAGCTGCGGGATGACCGTATCCTCGTAGCCCACGATCCCGGGGAACAGGGGCGAGCCGTTTTCGAGCAGGCAGATCAGATTCTCCCGCAGCTCGTCCTTCACGTTCCGGTGGATGCGGGCGGGGCTCGCCCACTCGGTCTGTTTCAGTTCGCCCAGCGTGGTCGGCTTTGTCATAGATCCATACTTAACCGACACGCTCCCGCGGTGTAAAGAGTCGCAGGGCCCCGACGCCCCACGCCGGTAGCTCGAGCGTCACCCGGCCGTCGCGCGCCACCGGTACCGCGTCGTCGTTCATCTCCACCACGCTGGCGCGGCGCGCGGCGTGGAAGCCGTAGGCGGCCGGCCAGATCGCGACCCCGCGCCCGACGCCGCTGACGTCGAGCAGCTTCACGATGGCGCCGTCGCCGTCGTCGGCGGGCTTGGCGCCGATGACCAGCGCGCCGCGGTCCGCGATGAACACGGCCGAGTCCTTGCCGGGAAGCGGGCCCCCGCCCCCGCCCGCGCTCACGTACGGAGCGCTCACGTACAGCGGGTCGCACGCGGCCCAGCCGCGCC
>WNGM01008705.1_pt1 | contig 15690 bp, 16 predicted proteins | sample 5400571 | NCBI WGS metagenome assembly WNGM01 (sample SAMN13153378, study PRJNA577476) | soil metagenome | isolation source: 100 cm soil or saprolite under Garry oak tree replicate 2 | place: USA:California | collected 2016-06-15 | reverse complement strand
CCGCGACTGCCGTTGCGACGAAAGTGAGAGAGGCCGACGCTGGCGCGACCAGGCTCACATCCCCCCAGGAAAGTCCGATCAGCAAGCTGTAAAACGCCACGGTCATGGCGAGAATGCCCAGAACAAAATTTACGTTGTGCAAGGTGCGTCCCACTACAGCCAATAGGCCATGAGTCCGCCAGAGTTCTCCTACGTCGCCCACTTGCTTCATGGCGCGCGAAAGAAGCACATCGCCGATCGTGGATGCTAGTACGATGGCTGCGACTGCGCCCCATGTGTAGATTTGCTTCATAATTCTGCTCTCGTGGAGACGGGTTCGGCATCGTAGTCTTCCGGCTGCCTAAGCGGGGGATGATGCGTTAGCGCGGGGCCTCTCGTCACAAACCCTACTCCAACAGAAATCAGGATGATTCCGAGCCAGCGAGTCGCGGTAACCTGCTCGTGCAGTAGAAATTTGGCTATGAGAGCCAATAGGACGTACCCAAGAGAAGTCGCCGGCAGCACATAAGTCAGGTCGGCCCAGGAGAGGGCAATCATGTAAGCCGCGAAGAACCCGAGTAAAAAAAGAATTCCCGCTAGGACCCACGGGTTCAGAATGGTCAAAATAAGATCTGGAAGTTGATGGAGGGCGATGTTACCCGCATCTTTCATTCCGCGGGATAACAGGGAATCTCCAGTTGCTCCGAAAACGGTCACTGCGGCCAATACCAAATATTTACGAAAGGTCACATCTTCTTTCCTACGCCTTGACCGGTTCCGGCGCAGTGGCGGAGTTTTCTTTTTCTCGCTTCTCCTTGACCCATTTGTTGCGCGAGGCGCGCAGCTTCAGAAAGCTCTTGGCCTCTTTGTACAGTCGCTTGCGTTCTCCGCCATCGAACGCGGCCTTTCTCAAAATGCGGTACACAGCTTTGGGCCGGAAATAGTACTCGTCATAAAAGCGGTGGACTGATTCCATGATCTCGTCCGCGGGCAAGCCGGGATATTGAATATGCGCCATCTGATGGCCGCCGTCATCCACCATCTTCGTATCGGCGACCATGAATCCGCTCTTTATTGAGTAATCGTAGAGCTCAGTCCCGGGATAAGCGTGCGCCACCGAGACTTGAATGGTTTCGACGTCGAGTTCTTTCGCGAAATCGATGGTGTTGCGAATCGTCTCCCGAGTCTCGCCCGGCAGACCAAGAATGAAGTCGCCGTGAACGACCAGTCCCAGCTTGTGACAGTCCTTGGTAAATTGACGAGCGCGCTCGATAGTGGCGCCTTTCTTAATGTTCTTCAGAATCTGCTGGTCACCCGACTCGTAGCCAACAATCAGCAGGCGACAGCCCGCATCCTTCATGGCTTTCAATGTTTCGTAATCAGTGGTGACACGGGACGTACAGGACCACGTGAGCTTCAACGGCTTCAGCTTGGAACACAATTCAACTGTGCGCGCCTTTTGAATGTTGAAAGTATCGTCATCGAAGAAAAATTCCTTCACCCCGGGCCAGTACTCTTTGGCCTTAGCCATCTCGCGGGCGACGTCGTCGGTGGAGCGCTTGCGCCACGGATGACCACTCAAGGTCTGCGGCCACAGGCAAAATGTACACTGCGCGGGACATCCGCGCGTGGTGTAAAGCGAAACGTAGGGATAGAGCAGGAAGGGCACGTTGTAGCGCTTCACGTCCAGATCGCGGCGATAAACCTCAGTCACGTGGGGCAGGGAATCCAGGTCTTCGATCTGCGGCCGATCCGGTGTGTGTACCACCGATCCATTGCTACGATACGAAATCCCCAGAATCTCATCCAACGGTTTTCCCTGGGCGAACTCCACCACCGAATAATCGAATTCTTTGCGACAGACAAAATCAATCGCCGGACAATCCTTCAACGATCTTTCCGGCAGCACCGTTACATGAGGACCCACAAAGGCAATCTTGATCGCCGGATTAACTTCCTTGATCGCTTTCGCCAGCCCGATATCGCCGGGGAATCCAGGCGTGCTGGTAAATAGAACCAGGAACTCGTAATCATGCGCGATCTTGATGGTCTCTTCAGCCGAGACGTGATGGGAAGGAGCGTCCAGCAAGCGCGCGCCCTCAAGCATTCCGGTGGGATAGGCAAGCCAAACCGGATACCAATAGGACTCAATTTCTCGAGTCGCCGGCCAACGTGATCCCGCTCCTCCGTCGAAATTCTCAAACGAAGGCGGGTTGAGAAACAGTGTTTTTAAGGGCATATGTTTGAATAACTTATACTAACATCCTTGAGCGGATTTTTCCCTACCCGCAGGGTACGTTTCGAGTACGTATCAGGCCTACGACCCGCTTATCAATCAGGTTAGGGGACACCCTCGCCATGCACAAAGGGTTTGCGTTGAATGGCCGCTCTTACTGCTCCAACAGGCTGCTCCCACAGGGAATGGGAGCATCCTCGGGGACCGCGATAGAGCTACTTGCCAACCCCGGCCCATGCAGCCAACTCATCCGTGGCGCGCAAGAGCGTGATGCGGGCTTTCTGCAACTCGAAACTGGTGTCCTGCAAAGCGTTGTAGCGCTCATTGGCCTGCATGCGCGCATCCTCCACATCGTGAAGGGTGGCAGTACCGGCGTCCATGCGGACTTGCGACGCCTCCAGATTGGACTGCGCCACCTGATATTCCAGATCCGCTACCTCGTGGGCCGCGCTCAGTTGTTCCACCGCGCGCTGCAGCTTTAAGGTCTCTTCCGATACTCGGTTCTTGGCGGCTTCGGCATCTTTTTTAGCGCGCAAGGCTTCGGCATCGGCAGCGGCTGCGTGGGCATGCTGTGAAGGACTCAGGAATGGAAAACGGATCGCCACGCCCAGAGTCGCGTTATGACGATCAAACGATTTGTAAAACTGGTCATAATTGTTATACCGGGAGAGCAGGGCATACTGACCGGCGAAGTCCACCGCTGGCCACATTGCCCGGTGTTCACCCCGCGCCCGGAAACTTTGGGCAGTGGCATGATGTTCCGCCGCCTTTACGGATGGGCTGACCTCCAGCGCCTGGCCGGCAAGATTGTCTTCCTGCTTCACCTCGGGAAGCGGCGGAATCGATCCGGGAATGGTCTCGATCGAGCTCGCAGGAATTCCTGTCATTTGTGACAACCGGTTGCGCAACACGTCGACTGCTCCTTGCGCCTCAGCCATCCGCATGCGCACCCGGGCGGTACTTAGACGCGCCTTGTTCCGTGCCAGTGAACTATCTATCCCTTCCTGGACACGTTCATTGACCACCTGCTCCATTTTGAGCGCAGCCGCCTGTTCCTCGCGGAGGTGACTTTGCAGTGCCTCCCATTTGCTGAGTTCGGCGTAGCTGAGGACGGTATCCTGAATAACCTGGTTTCGCTGGTCCTTGGTCTGCATGCCGGAACTTTTCCACTCCGTCTTCGCGGCTCTGACAAAATCGCGCAGAGCTGGATTAATGAGCGCGGATTGCGCATTGACGTTGATGATGGACGGTGCCGAGCCCTCCAAGCTCAAGGGAAACCCCCACGACGCGCCGAGGCCAGAGCCGAGAATGACCTGTGGCAAATATTGATTGCGCGCCTCATGGTAAGAGGCAAAGGCGCGCTGCTCGTCCGCGGAAGCGGCGCCCGACGCCGTACTGTGGCTCAGCGCCAACTGGACCGCGCGTTGCAGAGGCAAAGGCTCAGCCACGAGCATGGGTACGGCCACAAGAAGAAACAATAATCGGCTGAGACGACGCGAGATATAGTACGAAACAAGTTTCATCTTTCCACCTTTGAGCTGAAAGCATCGTAGAAAAAGCGATTGTAACTGAGGGACGAATGGGACGAACTCAAGCGCAGGCACGCCTCAGATGAGACATCGAGAATGGAGAAACCGTGCTTAATGCATCAGCGATTGACGCGGTTCAAGGCATCTTTGGCCCGGGAGAAATTCCTCGCCAGCGTCAACGCGGCAGAATATTGCTGGGCCGCGCCTGGTTTGTCTCCTTGTTTTTCCAGAATAGTTCCCAACAGATAATGAGCCTTGAAGGTGGGCGCATCTTCTGAAGGGGAACCGGAAGCGATATATCGGCGCAACAACTGAACCGCTAAGGGAAAGTTGCGTCCGGCGCGGACCAGGGTCTCGGCCGCGTCTACCAGCACCACCGATGCCTTAATAGGTGCCGCGCTAATCTGGTCGATGGCCTTTTCCATATCATTTAACCGCCCTGTGTGCCGATAGAATGATGCCAAATTCAGCCATGAGTCGGCGCTGCCATTGTCTGCCCGAATGGCTGCCCGATATTCCTGCTCCGCAATTGTAAGGTCTTTTTTCTTCTCTGCGATCCGGCCGTTAATCCAGTGCGCCTTCGCATCATCCAAGACTGCCAGTTTTGCAGCCTGCGCACGCGCTTTATCCTGTCCCCCGCCGACGATTCCCGGCGCTTCGAGGTAGAACTCGGCGAGGTCGGTACGAGCGTCCACGTTTTTAGGATCCAACTCCACGGCACGCTCAAACTCGGTTCGTACTTTCTTGGCCAGTCCCGCGGCGGTAAAAAAACTGGAGGCATCTGCCTTTTCTCCATAGGTCCGACCAAGCCACAAGTGGTAGTTGCTGTTGTTTGGAGCAAGTTCGACGGCCTTCTCGCAGGCGGTTGCAGCGCGATCCCAGTCTTCCACGGCGAAATAGGCACGGCATAGCAGGTTATGAGCTTGAGCATCGTTGGGCGTCTGGCTCAATTCCCCCCGTAAAGTGCTAATGGCATCGTCCACCCGTCCAGCCGCCAATAAGGCTGGTGCGTTGTCGGCCGCGCCCGCTATGCAAGCGAAAGCCGCCAATAAAGCTGTGGTCAGAATTGTTCTCGCCATTTGCATTTGCTAACGAACCACCTTTACATCCGCACCGTTTTTCAAGGGCTTGGAGTTAGTTGAACCCAGCGCGAGGAGCGCGTTGTCAGTCAGTCCAGCGGTAATCTCGACTTGCGTTAAGTTAGAAATCGAAACCTGCACATCCCGACGGACCAGTCGGCCGTTCGCGATCTCGAAGACGAAGGTGTTGCTGTCCTGCCGTATGGCCTCGCGCGGAACCGTAATCACATTGCGATGCTCGGCCGCAACAATGGTGACGCCCACATTAATGTTGGGAAGCAACTTGAAATCGTGGTTATCGACCACAGTTGTGGTTTCTCCCACATTGCGTGTGCCCCGCAGTTTGACACTAGCCGGTACCATATCCACTTTCCCCTCCCAAACCCGGCCAGGCACCGCATCCCACGTAATTTCTATTTTTTGTCCCGGGGACAGCCGTCCCACGTCAGGCTCATCCACGTAAGCTCGTACCAGCACGTGAGAGAGGTCGGCCATTTGCAATACCAGGTCTCCCGGGCCAACGTAGGCTCCCTGGCGCACCGGAAGCGAATACACCACACCATCGAAGGGAGCGCGAACATTAAGCCGGCTTAGTACGTCCTGCGCCGCTGCATAGGCGGCTTGCGCCTCAACCCGCTGAGCGCCTACCCGCGCTATTTCCGGTTGTGAGTAACGGTCCTTCTGCTTTTGCTGAAGGAATTTGAGATCTGCGTCGGCGCGTGTCAGTTGATTCTCTGCGTCTTTAACTTCACCGGGAGAGGCCGCGCCTTTCTGTTGCAAGCGTCGCAGAGCCTCCAGATTACGCTGTGCGGCATCACGATCGGCGCGTGCCTTCATCACCTGCGATTCGATGTTCAGCACTTCTTCCCGATTGCCTCCACTCTCGATAGCGCTGGTATTGGCCTGCGCACCGCGTACCTGGGATAATGCTCTCGCTGCCTGGCTTCCGGCCTCTGCGTCATTCAATTGCAGGAGTAGCTGTCCCTTCTTTACGTGATCGCCTTCCTTTGCCAGCACCTTTTTTATGGTGGTGCCGATAGGAGAATGCGCCTCAAAATTTTGTACAGGTTCGATCTTTCCATTGGTAGAAATTAAACTGCGAATGGTGCCGCGCTCGGCCTTGGCGGCCCGTACCGTCACACTGTCATCGCGCGACATAAAGGACGCAAGCAGGATGACCGCCACAATGATTCCCACTCCCCAAATGATCCAGGGACGCCGGGAAAAAAAGCCGGTATTGTTTACGGTAGATGCCATTCCAGTTTGTACTGAATAATCTATCACTTGCCGCCATTGCGGCCGGGAAAAGCGATTACCTGTTTAGATGCCGCAGCCTGCCAAAAAATCGCAAATCCTTGCAGTCTTTGACCGTGCTCCTGGGCTGGTTACAATGGGGATATGCCTAATCGGCAACGCTATACCACAGAACACGCCGAGGCGGGTCTGGATGCTAAGTTTCCGGAGATCGAGACTTGGCCAAACCAATTTCCCGGCTACGAAATCGTAGTGGACGACCCGGAGTTCACCTCTGTCTGTCCCAAGACCGGACTGCCCGACTTCGGTGTACTTACGATCCGCTACATGCCTGACCAACATTGTTTGGAACTGAGATCACTCAAGGAATACTTGCAGTCCTACCGCAATCTGGGGATCTTTCAGGAAAACATCGTTAACCAGGTGTTGGAAGACGTAGTGCGCTGGGCTCGTCCTGTTTGGGCCGAGGTGAAAGGAGAATTCCGCCCCCGTGGCGGAATCTCAACCGTGGTGACAGCGCGGTGGCCCAGGCCCAAGGCCGGCAAAAACGGAAAATGATATAGTCCCACGCCATCGTGGCAAATGTTCGTCTTTACCCTCGAACCGCGCTTGTCCTGCTCACCGCGCTCAACCTGCTCAACTACATTGACCGCTCCGTCCTGTTCGCGGTGCAGCCGCTGGTGCAGGCCGAATTTCATCTTACGAACGCCCAGGTCGCATATCTCACCAGTGCCTTCCTTCTGTTTTACATGGTCGCTGCACCATTTACTGGTCCACTTGCCGACCGCTATTCACGCAAGTTGATTATCGCGATCGGTGCATTCTTTTGGAGTGGACTTACTCTCCTAACCGCCGTTACTCATAGCTATCAAGCACTGTTGGTCCGCCATACCCTCGTCGGTATCGGAGAAGCCAGCTTCGTCACCATTGCGCCGACTTTTGTGGCTGACCTCTTTCCTGAAGAGAAGCGCGGGCGTATTCTGGGCGTCTTCTATCTCGCGATTCCCGTGGGCACCGCGCTGGGTTATGTGCTGGGCGGCAATCTTGGGACACGCTTCGGCTGGCGATTCCCCTTCTACATCGCAGCGTTCCCGGGGTTCTTGCTTGCGCTGGTGATGCTGTTCATCCCCGAACCGCCTCGTGGCCAATTCGATTCTATGAAAGAGACTGCCGAGCGCGGAACCATTCGGGGCCTTACCAGAAACCCTGCTTTTTGGACTGCAACTCTGGGCATGGCCATGATGACCTTCGCTCTTGGCGGTATCCAGGTGTGGATGCCGACGTTCCTCTCCACTATGCGTGGATACTCCTTGAAGGGTGCTAATCAGCTTTTTGGTGGAATCATTGTGTTGGATGGAACGCTCGCCTCGTTGGCCGGCGGGTGGTTGGGAGACCGCTTTCTTCGAAATACAAAAGGATCCTATTACATGGTGTCAGCGATCAGCATGGCCCTCGGAGTGCCAGTGATGCATGCGATTTGCTCCCGAGGTGCGAGTCCGAAAATCCCCTGGCGCAGTTGGGGCCGAGGCGGGATGAGCTATTTCCATTGGATTGCAGGCAGCATCCTGTCTATTGCGTGGCTGTCGCGTCTAGTTGGCGCAGCGCTAGGGATGCCAAAAATCCCCGATATTTCCCGCCCCGAATGGGATCGCAATCCAGTCCGTCCCACCGGCAATCCCCGAGTCAGCATCATTGTTCCCGCTTGCAATGAAGAAGAAGCCATAGAACAGGCCCTCACTCGCCTGCTCGATATCGCTTACGACAACTACGAAATCATCGCGGTGAACGATCGTTCCACCGATCGCACGGGTGAGATGTTGGATCGCATCGCCGCCAATGCCAAAGACCAAGGGAGGATGAAAGTCATCCACATCGCAACGTTGCCTTCCGGCTGGCTAGGCAAAACCCATGCCATGTGGACCGCAGCGCGACAGGCCGGCGGGGAATGGCTGTTATTCACCGATGCCGACGTGCTTTTCAAGCCAGACGCGCTGCGTCGAGCTCTGGCTTACGCGGAAGCTGAAGCAGCCGACCATGTCGTGCTGTTTCCCCGCATGATCATGAAGAGTCCAGGCGAAAAAATGATGATCGCTTTCTTTCAAACTCTGTTTGTCTTCGGACATCGCCCCTGGAAGGTGGCTGATCCAGACACTCGCGATCACATGGGAGTGGGCGCATTCAATATGGTGCGCCGCCGGGTATACGAAGCCGTCGGCACCTATGATTTCCATTCGCTGGGCAAAGGGCGCCATGGGCGTCGTACGCAACTTGACCAAGAATTTCTTTGCCATCATGTCATTTCAATGGCCGCGAGCGCTGTCAACGTGTTTTGCTCTGGCATTTCTGAATCTCATGCCCTTCATCGGAGTGGGACTGGCGCACGGATGGGAGCGCCTACCCTACGCCGTGGCGCTGTTAACTATATTTTTGATTTATGTTGGCATGTCGTGGAAGTCTCCAGTGCCGCCGTACTATTTTCTGCTACATCCGATTAGTACAACACTGTTCGTCTATACTATGCTTCGCTCCATGACGCTCACCCTATGGCGTGGCGGCGTAGTCTGGCGCGGCACAAAATATTCATTGGCAGAGCTAAGGAAGGGAATGGTGTAGATGGCACTTACTGCTCTGTGCCCATTGGATCGATTTGTTCTTCTGTCTGGCCGGGCGCGCTCTGACGTTTCTTCTTGGTTTTCCGCCCAGTCTTTGGATGACTGAATTTCCCCGCACTATAACGGCCTTTTTTTTCTACGTCATAACCCTTGGGCAAAGGCGGGATTTGCCCAGCATCCCCGTCAATTGTCTGGCGCGTTCCAGAACTATCTCCGCCCGACCGTCATACTCCTTGACCGGCCCATGGATCTCAACCATCTTGCCTTGCAATTGACGTACGTCCCCGACGTGCTTGAGGTCGCTGGGGAACACCACCACGGTGAAGGGACACACCAGGTAATCCTCGCAGAAATCAAGAAAGGTGACTCCCCGATTGCCTTCTTTGACCCTCAGCACCTTGCCGCTAACACATCGAGTTTCACCTATGTGTTTTTTGGCTTCCCAAATAGCGATGCAATCTGCGATGGAAATAGCGGGCAAGAGGAGTGCCACGATCAGGGTTGGAAGGGCGGGCGGAACCCACACCAGCTCTCATTGTAAAACGTGCAATTCGAGGCGCAACGGAAACAGCGAGGAGAGAAATGGAAATTATTCCCGAAATGGAGAAGGGAAGTGGGGCCAGTCTCAGACCGGCCCACGCGGGAAGAATCTCAAGAACTTAGTTAAATGATTTGACGGCGGCCGCTTCGTCGTCCTTCACGTCGAAAACGGTATAGAGTTTGGTGATCTGAAGCAGATCGTGGACCTTTTTGGTCAGATTCAGCAGCTTGAGTTCGCCTCCCTGGTTGCGCACTGTGGTAAACGCGCTAACCAGTTCACCAATGCCTGAGCTGTCGATGTAATTGACTTCTCCAAGATTGAGCAGAATTTTTTTCCGCCCCTTGGAAAGCAATTCACGAACCGTATCGCGCAGGGTGACGCTGCCCTCGCCCAACGTGATACGGCCACTGCAATCTACGATGCTCACACCATCCACCTGCCGATTACTGATTTTCATGCTCACGGAGAAGCCTCCTTGCCGCCCACGGCTGGACCGTGGACGTGCTTGATAAGTTTGATTTCAGTGCCTGAATGCGAAGGATGAATATGTACCTCGTCCATAAACGAGCGGATGAGAAAAATACCCCGCCCGGACGTTTTTAAAAGATTCTCCGGGGCCAGCGGATCGGGAATCTTGCTCATGTCCAGCCCCTTACCCTGATCAGAAATGGTGATCACCAGATCGCGCGGGGTGCTCTCAAAATCCAGCTTTACTTTCTTCCCCGGATCGTAGGCATTGCCGTGCAGTACGGCATTGATTGCAGCTTCGCGCACTGCCATCGAGATCCGCATGACCTCATCTTCCTCAAAACCCGCTTCCGCCGCGATGCGCGTGGCTGTTTGCTCTGCGTTATCGACGGTCTCCAGCGTCGAATCCAGCGTGTCATGGCTAGTGAATTCGGTAGTTTGCCCTTCCCCTAGGCAAATGTCAACGCATGGGCTGAGATAGGCCGGGTTGGGCAGGCCGTCTGTGGCCACGACCACGATTAGACACCATCGTTAACAAAAACCCTCAAACTGTCTGGATTACCATTCGACACTTCAGTATTCTCAGGGCGATGGCGATGCTCGCACTCACCGAATTGCTGGGCGAACCGGTTTTCGACCTTGGGGGCAGCCGCTGCGGGCGCGTTCGCGAGCTGGCTTTGGCTCCCCAGGAAGATCACGCTCGCATCGCTGTGATCATCGTTCGAACCAAGACTGGCGACCGCTTACTGCCTTTTAGCTCTGTAACGTCCGTCAATGGCGGCATTCGGGCCGCCACCTCTTCCGCCGAATGGTTGCTGGGAGAGAGTGGGGAAGGCTTGCTCCTGTTGAGCCGTGACCTGCTTGATCAGCAGGTGATCGATGTTTTTGGACGAAAAGTCGTTCGTGTTAACGACGTGGACCTGCACCACGAGTCGGTCGCCAACCGTCCAGTGCTGAAAGTAGGTTCTGTGGACGTAGGTCCACGGGGCGCGGTTCGAAGGTTGCTGAAGGGGGTCGTGCCCCTTCCCGCCTTACGGGCCCTGTTGCGGAAAATCCCGCCACGCACGATTCCCTGGGAATTCGTCGATCTGATCGAAACTGATCCCGCCCGGCGCGTAAAGCTCAAGATCTCACACGAGCGTTTAGCCCGGCTTCACCCCGCTGACATTGCCGATATCGTCGAAAACCTGGCCCCCGATGAGCGCGAAGCTGTCTTCGAAACTCTAGACGAGGGCGTGGCGGCCGAGGCGTTGGAAGAAGTTGACCCGAAGGTGAAAAAAGCGATTGTCGAATCCCTTGATTCCGATCGCGCGGCCGAGATTGTTGAAGAGATGGAACCCGATGCCGCCGCTGACTTGCTGGCCGACCTCCCCGAGGAGCGCACCTCGGAAATCCTGCTCGAGATGAAGCCGGAAGAGCGCCGGGAAATGGTCGAACTCCTTGAGTTCGGCGAAAAGACCGCTGCCGGGCGTATGAATACGGAGTACCTGGCGGTCAACCAGGACGCCACGGTACATGACGCCATCGAAACATTGCGCCGCTTTGAAGGTGGCGTTGAAACAGTGAGCACGATCTACCTGGTGGACGAAGAGGGACGGCTGACAGGCGCAGTGCCCTTAGCCAAGCTGGTTTTAGCTCGTCCCGAAACGCCGTTAAAATCACTTACGCAGGAACCTCTGATCTTCACTAACTCAAACGCGAAGGAAAAAGACTTCGCGGAGTTGTTCGACAAATACAACTTGCTCACCCTCCCCGTAGTGGATGACAACAAGAAGCTCACCGGAGTCATCACTTCTGACGACATCATCAGTCTGCTGCGGGCGAACGGACCCTTTCCAGTTTGCCCTTAATATCGCCCAGGCAGTTCTCCAAATCAGCCCCTGCCCCTAATGGCTGAATGCTGACTGCTTAGTGCTGATTGCTTTCTTCTGTTCAGATCCCTCAACTGCATTTATTCTGATGCGTCACTCGCGGCTCGTATGAGATTCTTGAGGCGTTGGAAAACCCGCGCGCTGATTTTTTTTGCCGTAGTCGGTCCCGGGTTCATTACGGCAAATGTCGACAACGATGCCAACGGCATCTGGACGTATTCCTCCGCCGGCGCCCAGTTCGGTCACATGCTCCTATGGACCATGATCCCCACCACATTGGCGTTGATCGTGATTCAGGAGATCGCGGCCCGTATGGGTGCTGTTACCGGCAAGGGACTTAGTGACCTCATCCGCGAAGAGTTTGGGTTCCGAATCACGTTCTTCATGATGATCGGGGTCCTGATCATCAATTTCGGCAACGTAGTGGGAGAGTTCGCGGGTATCGCCGGCAGTCTCGAGCTGTTCGGGCTTTCCAAGTACATCACGGTTCCAATCTGCGCCTTCATCGTGTGGATAATCGTCCTCAAGGGCCAATACAAGACCGTGGAAAAGGTTTTCCTGGTCGCTTCTTTCTTTTATGTGACTTATATCTTCGCCGGTATCCTGGCGAAACCAGCCTGGATCGACGCGCTCGTCTCCACGGTTAAGCCACCTCCCCGCGAAATGTTTCGCCAGCCGAGCTATCTGTATATGGTGATCGCCGTGGTGGGGACCACGATCGCTCCCTGGATGCAGTTTTATCTGCAAGCTTCTATCGTTGAAAAAGGTGTGACCCGGCGCCAGTACAAAACGTCCCGATTGGATGTGATCACCGGCTGCATCTTTACTGACATCGTGGCCTGGTTCATCATCGTAGCCTGCGCCGCCACCTTGTATGCCCACGGCTACCGCAATGTGTCGGATGCCAAAGATGCGGCCCAGGCCTTGCACCCGCTGGCTGGAGACTATGCCTACATACTTTTTGCCATGGGATTATTCAATGCCTCGCTGTTTGCGGCATCGATCCTGCCGCTGTCAACGGCTTATACAGTGTGTGAGGGCCTGGGATTCGAATCTGGCGTAGGCAAGGGATTTCGCGACGCGCCGGTGTTTTACTGGCTATATACAATTCTTATTGTGGCGGGAGCGGGCGTCATTCTCATCCCAAACCTGCCACTAGTCAGGATTTCAATTCTCTCCCAAGTAGTGAACGGGGCAGTGCTGCCATTTGTGCTGGTCTTCATGCTCCTGCTGGTCAACAAAAAGGAGCTCATGGATACCTACGTCAACTCGCCGTTCTATAACGTAATCGCTTGGGGGACGACCATCATCATGATCGGCCTCACCATCGCCTTGTTTTGGACGATGTAAGCAGCTTAATGACCGGGAACAATTTTCCCGGTTGCCAAATCTTTCACCAGCTCCCGATCGGCTTCCAGAAAATCGTACTTGGGCAGCTCGGATCGTTTAGCCCAACGCACATCCCGAAAAATTCTATTTTCCATCTCGCCCGTGTATTCGTTCACCACGTAAAAGCGTAATTCCACCGCTCCACCATTTTTATAATCGTGACGAATGCGAGCCACCTCTTCGCCGATGTGGGCGTCGATCCCCAATTCTTCTTCCAACTCGCGGCGTAATGCGTCCCGCGGCTGTTCGCCGTCTTCGATCTTACCTCCAGGAAATTCCCACTTCAGCGGCATGCTCTGGTGACGGGTTCGCTGGCACACCAGCACCTTCCCGTCTTTAAAAATCAAAGCTGCGACCACTTGCTTCATCACTGGAGAGCCGTTCTGGTTGGTAAGGCGGGTTCAGTTGCTCACAACAAATTTCAGTCCGGCGAATAATGACCGTTAATGCATCTTAGACCTGGCGGTTGTGGAAAACGGTCGGGACGAATGGCCGCGGCCAGCGCCCGTAAACCTTGAATCAATGTCGGTGCCGGAGTATTCAGAAATTCGTCTCGAATGCAATACACGCGACCTTCTCTCGCCGCTCGCATCTCATTCCAGCCGCGTTGCTGAACCATCTTTTCCAATGGAACGCGGTCGCCCGCTCCGCACCAGGCAGCGACAACAATATCCGGATCGTCCAAGAGTATGGTGTCTGCCGACGTGGTTGAGCCTGGCACTCCAACAAACTCTCCACCGGCGGCTCGCACAAGTTCCGCAACCCATGGCTGCGAGGCGATCAGCGGCTTGCCCCATTCCTCGCAAAACACGCGAGGCCGTATCCCGTCATCGACCTGACTGCGAACGTCATCAATGGCGAGTTCCGTCTTCGTGATGACTTGCTGCCCACACTCGGCGACACCCATAATCCCGGCGATGGTCGCGATATCGGTATAGATGTCTGCTAATGTCTTCGGTGCCAATCCGAGAAAACGTGCCCCCGACTTCAGGATCTCGATCACGGCTTTTTCTTGATAAGGAACAGCCGCGATGACCAGGTCCGGCTGGGCGCGAAGGATCTCTTGGCTGTGCGCGGTCCAGGAATCGGCGACGATTGCCCGCCCGCTCCGCACAACTTCCGGGCACACATCCGCGCAATATTTCGTGCATGCAACGATGCGATCGAGCTTGCCAATTGCGGCAAGAATAACCGTAGCGCTCGGTTGCAGGGAGACAATCCGTTGAGGACTATGGTCGGAGGGCATCACTTCTAATGGTACAAGGGAGGTTACAATTCTGCCGTGATGTATTCTCCTCAACTACTCGACCACTTTCAGAATCCGCGCAATGCCGGTGAAGTACTTAACCCCGACGCAACAGTGCAGATTGAAAATCCAGCCTGCGGCGACATTTTGAAGTTGAGCATCAGGGTCGCCGACCGTCGCATCGCGGAAATCCGATTCCGCGCCAAAGGATGCGTTCCCGCCATAGCATGTGCTTCCCTGCTAACCGAACTGCTGCTGGGAAGCACTATAGAAGTTGCACGTAACCTGCGCAGGGAGGACTTGCTGTTGAAAATTGGCGGCTTACCCGAGGCGTCCCTTCATGCCAGCCACCTCGCCCTGGATGCGTGGGCGGCACTTTTGAAGCAGCTGAAAACCTCACCCCGCTAGGTTAGGGATAGTAAATTGTCCATGCGCGTTCCCGAGCTACTTCTTCCAAGTCGGGATTCGGATTTATCGCAAAGGCATTCTGGGCAATATCCAGCATCGCAATATCCCACCGCGAGTTGCCGAAAGCCGCGTCAAGACTTCCCAGCACAACTTCGCGAATGGCGCGCGGCTTGCCTTCCCCACTCGGTATGCGGACCAATCGGTCGGTAATGGTGCCGGCTTCAATCTGTACCTTCGCCGCCAAAATCCTGGCTGTGGGAATTCCAAAGTGCTTCATCGCTGCCCGGATCACCCAATCGTTGGTGGAAGAGACCGCCCAAATGTCACAGCCTGATTCCTGTAGTCGTTGCACTAGATCGCGCATCTCCGCGAAAATCTGGCTGGCCATCTGAAGATCGAAATACTGACCGGCAGCTCGCTGTACTACGTCTTCGTTTAGCCCGCGATGCATAGTCACCATTTCGCCGCACATAGTTTCTTCGTCAACCTTGCCTGACTTGTAATCGGCATAGCGTGAACGCGCCCAAGCCACGATTTCATCCGGAAGCAAGCCTTGCTTTAACTCCCAATCAAAAAAACCTTCACCGGCATCGCCCGCCCATAAGGTGCCGTCACAGTCGAAGGCAGCAATGCGAGGCTGAAGACTTAGAACCGACGCGACAAAATCAGCAGCTTTGGGGGATGAAGCCCGGCTCACACTTGTGGAATCCATTGGGAAAAGTTTACTTGAGTTGCGACGATACCTGCGACAGCAGCGCGGTGTATTCCTGCGGCGTATCTACATTCGACACCACGAAACGATCATCCACGGGAATGTATTGAATATGATCTTGATTCTGGTGTTCGATGTCACGCGCGGTCGAAGTAGCTGGAGCTCGCAGGAATGCCTCGATCATTTCGCGTCCGACCAGAACTGGATGCCCGTGTTGCCCCCCGTATTCAGGCACCACCGCCCACTTCCCAGCAGAAAGCGCCGATTCGAAAGCTGTAAGCAGGGTTTGCAGCGTTGCCGCGCTGGCCGGGGGACGGTCCACCAATGTGATCATTGCGCCGTCCCGTCCGCGATTCAATACATCTC
>WNGM01003192.1_pt1 | contig 15698 bp, 15 predicted proteins | sample 5400571 | NCBI WGS metagenome assembly WNGM01 (sample SAMN13153378, study PRJNA577476) | soil metagenome | isolation source: 100 cm soil or saprolite under Garry oak tree replicate 2 | place: USA:California | collected 2016-06-15 | reverse complement strand
TGACCCGGGCAACGAACGCCGCGTGATCAGCCTTCGGTTCCAGCGCGCTCCGCAATGCGGCAGCGAGCTCGGGATCGGGTTGGAACTCCGACGGCATCTCTTTCATCGTACCTGCTCCTGCCAGTCAGCCAGCAGCGTGCGCAGACGTCGACGCCCGTGAAACACTTCCGATCGCACCGTGCCTTCGGGGATCCCGAGGATCCGGGCGATTTCAGCATGGGAGTAACCCTCAACATCGAACAGGACCACCGCGGTGCGACGCCGCTCCGGCAGCTCCCGGAGGGCGGCGCGCAACCGCTGGCCCAGCTCGCTCTGGACCGCGACCGCATCGGGTCGTGGACCACCGCCGACCCGCGCCGGATCGAGCGGCTCGGATCGCCGGACGTTGCGACGCCGGCGTCGATCGGTGGCGGCGTTCGCGACGATCCGCATCAACCAGGGCCCGAACGGCCGGTGCGCATCGTACTGACCGAGCTTCACCAGGGCGGAGAGAAACCCGTCCTGCGCCGCATCATCCGCATCGTCGGGATCACCTAACACCGCCCGGGCGACGCGCCGCGCCTGTCCGGCATAGCGGTCTACGAGAACCCCAAACGCGGCGCGGTCGCCTGCCACAGTCCTGGCGACCAGCGCCGCGTCGTTTTCGCTGTTTCCCATACGCGCAGGGGCGCTGGGAGGTTGAGTCGGGTCCGTCCCCCCGCCCCCTCGGCCCCCTCCGCCCCCCCCATCCCCCGGGCGGGGGGCCTCAGCGGACATCGCTCTCACGCCGGCGGCGCCGCCGGGCGACGGCCACGCCGGCGAGCCAGAGAGATGCGGCCAGCGCACCGACTGCCAGGACGGTGCTGGCGACGACCGGCAACAGGATGAGCATGACGCCTGCGACCAGGAAAAACGCCGCCGCAATGCCGGCGAGCATCCGGCGCGCACCCCCGGCGACCCGCATGAGCGTGACCGTGACCACCGCCTTGCGCTCGCGCAGGGATCGTTTGTGGTGCGGGACGGGGAGAGGAGGGGGCGATTCTCGGGGCAGGCCCGCGTGAGGCGGCTGCACGGCGACGGTATCAACCAACTTTGGCGGGAGCGGCAGCCGGCGCCGCGCCATCAACACGATCTCGCGACTCTGCGCCATGTCGTGCAGAAATTGCGTGGCGAGGGTGGCCGTCAATCCGTCATGCTCGGCGACGAGGTCGAGCTCGTAATTGCCAAGCAGGCTGGACACGTTGAGGTTGCTCGAGCCCACGCGTGCCCACTCGCGGTCGCCCACGAACGTCTTGGCGTGCAGCATCGGGCCGCGATACTCGAAGATGCGCGCGCCCGCGTGGAGCAGCTCGCGATATCCCGTGCGCGTGAGACTGCGGATCACAGGAATGTCGGACGTCCCCGGCAGGAGGAACCGCACATCCACGCCGCTGCGCGCCGCATCTAGGAACGCGGCATAGAGCGGCGGCGGCGCGACCAGGTACGCGTCCGTGATCCAGAGCCGCTCCGTCACCGCCGCGGCGAGGAGCTGGACCGCGCGGTAGATGCGCGATTGTCCTGGAAATCCCTCCACGACGCGGACGGCCGACGGTCCGCATTCTTCCGGCACCGGACTGGTTTCGTCGTCGGATAGCGGACGCCCGGCCCGCGCCCACATCCGGCCGAACGAAGCGTCGAGTGCCGCGACCGCTGGCCCGCATACCTTCACCATCGTATCGCGCCAGCTGGGTTTGCCATCCGCCGGATCGCCCGCCCACTCGTTGCCGATGCAGAGGCCGCCCGTCATTGCCTGCTCGCCGTCCACGACGAGGAGTTTGCGGTGATCGCGGGAGAACGCTTCGATCGGACCGCTGGTCCAGATCGGGCGGAAGGGACGTACGTCCACCCCGTGGCTGCGCAGCTCTCGCCAATAGCGACTGCCGGTGCCGAGGCAACCGAACGCGTCGTACAGCACGCGCACACGCACACCGGCGCGCGCGCGCTGCGCCCACGCCGCGGCGAAGCGGCGGCCTGTGTCATCGTTGTGAATGATGTAATTCTCGAAATGCACCGTGCGCTGGGCGCTCGCGATCAGCTCGAGCATGCCGTCGAGCGCGTCGTTGCTGCTCGGGATGTGACGTACGATGTTGCCCGGGATCGGCCGCGCGCCGGTCGCGCGATCGAGCGCCTGCGAAAACGGATTCACCCTGCGAGACCCAGCGTTGGTTCCACCGGCCGGAGAGCCTGAATGCAGAACGCGATGTGATCATCGAGCGGCACGCCGAGCTCCTCGGCGCCCTGCCGTACCTCGTCGCGGTTCACGCCGCGCGCGAACGCCTTGTCCTTGAGCTTCTTCTTCACCGACTGGACCTCGAGATCCTGGAAGCTCTTGGACGGCCGCACCAGCGCGCACGCGACCAGAAACCCGCACAGCTCGTCAACGGCAAAGAGGGTCTTGGCCATCTGCGAATCGCGCGGCACGCCGGAGTACGTGGCATGCCCCAAGACGGCGCGCAGCACCGGTTCGGCAACCCCCTTGGACCGCAGGAGGTTTACGCCCCAGGCGGGATGCCCGTCCGTGGGGGAGTGCTCCGGGTTGGGGAATTTTTCGTAATCAAAATCGTGCAGCAGGCCCACGAGGCCCCAGGACTCCGCGTCTTCGCCGAACTTGGCGGCATAGGCGCGCATCGCGGCCTCGACCGCGAGCATGTGCTGCCGCAGCGAAGAGGACTGTGTGTGGTCCTGCATCAGGGCCAGGGCTTCGTCACGATTCATGACAGGTCGACTCCCCACCGCTCGCTCCAGAGCGCGAGCATGAGCTGCGGCCACAATCGCCGCGCATGGTTGCGGCGGCCCGTCCGGTGCTCGGCGAGGAGCGGCGTATCGAGCAACCGGTCGGCCAGGGGGGCGAGGCCCGTGTTGAGCCAGCGGGCCACGGGCACGGACAGGCCGCGCTTGCGCCGGTTGATGACTTCCCTGGGGACGAGTCCGCGCGCTGCTTCCTTTAATATCGCTTTGGTGCTGAGGCCCCGCACCTTGTAACGCGCCGGCCCCGGCAGCACCAGCTCCATCACTTCACGATCCAGATACGGCGCGCGGGCTTCGACCGACGCGAGCATCGTCGCGCGATCGACTTTCACGAGCAGATCGTCGGGCAGATAGGTCAGAAAATCGAACCACATGACGCGATTTAACGGATCGTCATGGGGAAAGCGATCGAGTTTGCAGGCCAGCTCCGCGATCACGCCGTCTTCGATCTTCATCGCCCCCATCCATCTGAGATGCCGCTCGGGCCACGGCTGCTCCGCCGCCGCCAGGAACTGCTTGAGCATGTACTCGAGCGTCATCTTGCCGGTCGATGACGGCCAGCGGTCCATGATCCAGCGTGCGCTGCTGCGCAGCGGGCGGGGCAGGCGGAGCCAGCTCGCCGAGAATTTGTGACCGAGATAGGTGGGGTAGCCGCCGAACAGCTCATCGGCGCCTTCGCCGGAGAGAATCACCTTGACGTGCTCGCGCGCCGCTTCCGCCAACAGCCATGTCGGCAGTACGGCGGGGTCGCCCAGCGGCTCGGCGAGCGAGCGCGATACCACCTCCAGCGCGCGGCCGAGCGACTCATCGTCCGCGGTCACGACGTGATGGACGCTGGCGATCTGGTGTGTTACGGCCTCGGCGTACGGGCTTTCATCGTAGCCGGGCTCAGTGAAGCGGATGGCGTAGGTGTGGATGCGCTCACCGGGAATTGCGCGCGCGGCCGCGGCGACGAGCAGCGACGAATCGAGGCCCCCGCTCGTGAACACGCCCAGTGGGACATCCGACATCAGCTCGCGCTTGACGGCACGCAGCAGCGTGTCGCGCAGCTGGTCGGTGTGCTCGCGCGACAGCGTGGACGGTCGGCTGGCCGCCTCGGCCGCGCTCCAATAGTTGCGGATCTCGATGCGCTCGCCTTCCGCAATGAGCAGTGAAGCCGGCGGCAGTTTGTGAATGCCGTCGAACATCGTATGCGGCGCGGGGACGTAGCCCAGGGCGTGGTAGAGCGACAGCGCCTTGCGGTTGAGCCGCCGGGCCTGGTCGGGGAACTCGAGCAGCGCCTGGATTTCCGAGGCGAAGCGCAGCTCGCCATCGACTTCGGTCCAGAACAGCGGCTTCTCTCCCGCGCGATCGCGCGCGAGCACCAGGCGCCGGCGGGCCTCGTCCCAGACAGCCAGCCCGAACATTCCCTCGAGTCGCGATACGGCGTCCGGCCCGAAACGATCATAGAAGGGAACGATCGTCTCAATGTCGCCGTGCGAGCGAAATGGATAGCGCCACGCACCTGCTTCGCGCCGCAACGCGGCGGCGTTGTAGATCTCGCCATTGCAGACCATCCAGATCTTGCCGTCCGGACTCTGGAAGGGCTGATCGCCGGTCGTGAGATCCATGATGGCCAAGCGGCGCGCGCCGATCCGCGCGCGCTCGTGCCCCACGATGCATTCGCCGTCCGGACCGCGATGGCGCAGCGCCGCCGCCATCCGCGGGATCGCCTCAGGATGACGCAGCGGTGCGTCGCGGCGGGCTATCGCGCCGAAGATGCCGCACATGGTCCGTACGCCGCGTAGTGGCCTTCGACGGCAAGCAGCGGAAGTGACCGGTCCAGCTCGCCGCGCACTCGGGTGTCGCCGGCGCGCGCCACGAATACCGCCGGGGCCTGGCAGTGCGCGATCCGATCGCGCCAATAATCTGCCGGTTTGAGCGGCGACGTCGGGTCCGTGCGAAAACTTTCCTGATAATCCGCGATGAACGTACTTGTCAGCTCTCGGCCCGTCGCGGTCGCGACTGGTACCGGATGTCGCAGATAGAAGGGCAGCGACGGTGGGAACGCGGAGATGCCGATCACATCGGTCGCCTGGGTGTTCTGGATGACGCGCGCGAGCGCCGCCGCCGAACGATCCTCGCCGACCGCGGTGAGGAGTCGGCCGGACAGGATAGGAGTGGCGGTCACGATCAACGCGTACCCCATCACCGCAAGCGCCGGGCGCGGTTGCGCGGTTCGTCCCGCGTACCACACCAGCACCGCGGATGTGAGCAGCGCGATTCCCAACGCGAGGGCCGTCGGCGGGATCGCCGCGCGCTCGGCCGGCGTCAGGCTGATCGGAGCGGGCAGCCAGAGTGTGAGTGAGGCGAGCGCGAGGCCCAACACCGTCGCGGTGCCCACGTACGCCCGTCGCGCGACTCCAACGCCGCCACCGAGCTCACTGGCCTCGCGCGTGAGCAGGTGTGCGGCGCCGAGGGCGAACGGTGGCATGAGCGGCAGCATGTACTGCGGCAGTTTCGACTGGTTCAGCGAGAAGAACAAGAGCGGACCCAGAATCCAGCACACCAGCAATAGCGCCTCCTGCGCCTGCGGATTGACCCGCCTGGCGAGCCAGACCCACCGCCAGTTCTTCGCGCGTCCGAGCGCCGGCACGATCCAGGGAAACGCGGCGACCGGAATGATCGGCAGATAGTACCAGAACGGCGCCGTGCGATGAAAGCTTCTCGTAGTCACGCGCTCGAATGTCTCGCGCACGAACACGTAGCGGGGGAACTCCGGAACGCGGTGCGACACCGCGAGAAACCAGGGAAGTGCGACGACCGCAAAGGCGGCGAGCCCCGCTAGCGGAAAAAGGCGACGCAGTCGTTGACCGGTCAGTAGCGCATACGGCATCAGGGTGGCAAGCGGGATGAGCAGCGCGACCGGGCCCTTCGTGATCGATCCTAACCCGATCGCCGCCCAGGCGAGGACCGGCCGCTCGCCCCAGAACGCGAGAATCGCGAGCGTCGTGCAGAACGCGAGCGCACTGTCCATGATCGTCGTGCGTGCGTAGGCGAGCACGAGCGGCATCGTCGCCAGCGCCAACGCGGCGAGCCATCCGGCATCTCGACCCCAACGCCGCGTGGCAAACCACCAGACGATGACCAGCGTCGCGATCGTAAAGAGATACGCCGGCAGCCGGGCCGCCGTCTCCGTCGGGCCCAGCACCTCCATGCTCGCCGCGGCCGCGGCGAAGTAGACGATCGGTTTGTCGAGGTAGGGCAGCCCATCGAGGTGCGGCAGCACGTAGTCGTTCGTCGCCGCCATCTCCCGCGCGACTTCGGCATTGCGCCCCTCGTCGGGATCGAACAGTGGATAGCCGCCGAGGTTGAATCCCAGCGCAAGCACCGCGGCGAGGAGCAGCATCGGCAGCCGCACATGGGCGCCGAGCGAAAGGGTGTTAGGAACCGGGAACCTGTGGCGTCGAGGACGGGGGCGGCGGCTGCGCGGGCGCCGTCGGCATTTGCGAGACCGTGATCGGCACGCTCGCCTTGCGCTCACCGTCGACGGTGATCTCGAAGCGGTACTGACCCGCGTGCGGGAATGGCACGTCGAACACCAGCACGGCGGCTGCCTCGATCTCCGTCACGCCGGCCGGAGGCTCGGCGAAATTGACGGTCCCCGAGCCACCCAACAGCTCCGCGTCTTCTTCATCCAGCAGCTTGATCTGCACCTGGTGCTCACCGACTTCAGTGCGTTTGCCCTTGAGGCGCAGCACGAGGTGCAGGCGCGGATGCATCGCCGGAAACTGCGGCACCCAGATGTGCTGGAAGATGCCAAGCACCGACATCTTTCCCGACTGGTCGACCAACGCATAGTCGGCGACGACCGCGAAATCGAGATGCATCTATTTCTTCGCGACCGGGACGGAGACCTTGGTCTTGTCCCAGGTGATCGTCATCGTGGTTCCGGCCGCTGCTGGCTCGAATGCAATTACGAGCTTTTCCACGGGCGTGGCGAGCATCTCGACCTTCGTGTCAACACGCACCAAATCCTGCTGTGCGTCGTACACTGTCCCCCACTGACCTGTCTGCTTATTGATGATGAGCTTCCACCCGGTCGGGGAGGGTAGAGTCCACAGCGTGTACTTGCCGGCGGGCACTGTCGCGCCACCGACCACGAGGTCAGCGGAGCTGCTGAGCTGGGTTGCCTCGTTGGCACCCGTGCGCCAAACCGTGTTCCAGGGCACGACGTTGCCGAAGATCTCGCGCCCGCGCTTCGTCGGCCGGCTGTAGTCGACCCACACGTCGGTGCCGCTGAATGATGCGCGGACGGTGTCGCGCGGCGAGAGCTGGCCAAGCGGCCGATTCGCGAACATGGCCGTCGCTTGCGCCATCGGGATCGAAGCGACGCGCTGGACGTCGACTTGCAGCGTGCTGCCCTTTCCCGTGAGCCACGTGATGTGCCCTTGCCGGTCAAACTTGAACGTCAGGGGCCCTACGCCGGCGAGGTAACCCTGATCGAACATGAAAACGAGTGTATCGCCGCCCCGCTTGCGAATGCTCCCGCCACTGATCTGATCGGCGGCGGTGAGCGCCGTGAATCTCACGCTGTCCTTGCCGGCGGTGCGGGACCATCTCGCCATCTGCTCGAACGTTCCATAGCTATAGAACTGGTACGGCCACATACCCTTCGCGACGGCGATTCTCTGCGTCATGGTGCTGTCGCCCTGCGGTGACGTTATCGTGGCGCTGTCGCCAGAGAACACAACCGACGCCTTCGTTTCCATCGGCCCCGGCCCGCCGCCGATGTTGTGTGTCACGAGCTCGAAGCGGCGAATCGTGCCGTCGGGGTTCAAGTCGGCCGTGTAGATGCGATGCACGCTGCGTGGCGTGCGGAGCACGTATTCGCCGCGCAGCTGCGTCGCGGTGCGGGTGTACTGCTCCAGCGACACCGTATCCTTGCCCAGCCGGACGACGAATGCTCCCGAGTCCTGCACCGTCACCATCAGTGCCAGCAGCAGCGTGACCACAAAGCCTCCTGGCGATTACGAGACGCGGATCGTGGTGATCTCGTCGTTGCCCTTGATGGCGTTGACGACGTCCATCCCTTTCGTCACTTGACCGAATACCGTATGCACCCCGTCGAGATGTCGCTGGGGCGAGTGACAGATGAAGAATTGGCTGCCGCCCGTGTCTTTACCGGCGTGCGCCATCGCCAGCGTTCCCGCGACGTGCTTGTGCGTGTTCTTCTGCGTCTCGCACTTGATCGTGTATCCCGGACCCCCCGTACCGACGGGACCCTTGCCGGTCTTCGAGTAGGGATCACCGCCTTGAATCATGAAGTTCGGGATCACGCGGTGGAACTTGGTCCCGTCATAGAATTTGGAATTGGCCAGCTTCTCGAAATTCGCGACCGTGTTAGGCACTTCGTCGGCGAACAGCTCGAGCTCGATCGTGCCCTTTTTGGTCTCGATGATCGCTTTCTTGTTCGGCATCTACAGCCCCGCGTTGAGGTAGTAGGAATGTGCTCACGCCTCCAGCAATGTCGCTAGCTGCTCCGGCGTCGAGACCGGCAGAGAACAACTGGTGCCGACACACACCGTCGCCGCGGGGCGCTCGGCGACTTTGCGCACGACGACTTTGCGCGGCCGATACGTCTGCAGCGCGAGGAGATGCATGGCGCAGGCCGGACCGTCGCCTCGTGGGCCGGCAACTTCGATCCGCGTCACCGGATGCACCGCCCAGTCGATCGCGCGTAGCAGAGTCGCCCCATACAACGACAGTTCGCGCGCGCTCCCGGCAAACGCACGCAGGTGCCTGTCGCGCTGGGCCCGCCATTCGGGTTTATCGGTGAGTGCCGCGAGCCGCGCCAGCACGAGTCCCGCGACGCCATTGGGCGAGGGCGTCGGCGCGTCCTGAACCGGCTTGGCTCGCGTGGCGAGATACGCCGTCCCATTCGTCGCCGCGATGTCGAAATAGCCGGCCGTATCATCGGCGTGCGCCTTGCCGCAGTAGGTCATCACCGCGGCGGCGCGATCGAGCCAGGCGGGCTCACCGGTGGCTTCGCAGGCTTCGAGGAAGGCCGCTGCGGCCTGCACATTGTCGTCGAGCATACCGCGCGGTTCGAGGCGTCCGAGAACGTGCGACATCCCGCGTTCCGCATCCCACGCCTCTTTCCAGATCCGTTCGAGAACTCTCAGCGCCAGCTGATTGCACTCCGGCCGGTCGAGCACGGCACCGGCCTGAAGAAACGCACCGGCCATCATCGCGTTCCAGTTCACGTATGCGGTGCGGTCCACAAAGGGTGCCTGCCGGCGGTCCCGCCCCTCCTTGAGCTGCTTGATCGCGGCACGAAGCACCGGCCATTCATCGTCTCCGCCAGGGTCCTGCTTCCACCACAACACATTCTTCTTAGGGTTGTCATGCATCTCCCCGACGTCGTCGATGTCAAACACGTGCGCCGCGACCGCGAATTCTCGCGCCATCAGCGCTGCTTTGGCCTCATCCACTGTCCACGTCCAATAATCGCCGTCGTCTCCAAATGTGAGATCCGCATCCTGTGAGGTCGCGAACGCGCCGCGTTCTTTGTCCGCCATCACCTCCAGCACCCAGTCCACGATGCCGGTCGCGACATCCCGAAACAGCGGGATTCCGAACGCCTGGTAGGCCGAGAGATACGCGCGCAGCAGCTCGGAGTTGTCGTACGACATCTTCTCGAAATGCGGGACGATCCAGCGCTCATCCACCGAGTACCGATGGAAGCCGCCGCCGAGGTGATCACGAATGCCGCCGCGTGCCATACCGGTGAGCGTCTTCTCGACGATCTCGCGTTGCCACGGAAGTCCGCCTTTCTCGTCGTGCCAGCGCGCGAGCAGGAACTCGAGCGCGGCGGGGTGGGGGAATTTGGGCGCCGAGCCAAAACCGCCGTAGCGCACATCGAACAACCGGGCCATTTGGTCCGCCGCGCCGCTGATCAGGTCCGCGGTCACATCGCCGGGCTTCGCTTCATCGAGCGTCTTGACGACGTGCTCGCGGATCGCACGCGCGTTCGTCGTGACGCGATCGCGCTCCTCGCGAAACGCACGCGCGATCTCCATCAGCACGCGGTGAAAGCCGGGCCGGCCGTAGGCGTTGTTATCGGGCGGGAAATACGTGCCGCCGAAAAACACCTCCCCGTCCGGCGTGAGGAACGCGGTGAGCGGCCAGCCACCCTGGCCGCTGAGCGCCTGCACGGCGCGCTGGTAGCGCGCGTCCACATCGGGCCGCTCGTCCCGGTCCACCTTGATGCAGACGAAATCACGATTGAGAATCTCCGCGACTCCGGGGTCCTCGTACGACTCCCCATCCATCACATGGCACCAGTGACACCACACGGCGCCGATATCGAGCAGGATCGGCTTGTGCTCTTGGCGGGCGCGCGCGAACGCCGCGTCACTCCAGGGCGACCAGTGGACGGGCTGGTGCGCGGCGGATTTGAGATAGGCGGAGGATTCGGCAGACAGTTGATTGGATGACACGAACTAGCTCAGGTAGCGAATGGCGGTTTGGGTCAACAGTTCCGCGCCAATCACGAGAGAGTCCTCGTCGATATCGAACGTCGGGCTGTGGTGGGGGGAAGCGCGACCGCCCTTCGGCGCCGATCCCACAAATGCAAAGCACCCCGGCACGCTCGCCAAAAAGTAGGCCATGTCTTCGCCGCCCATGGTCCGGACGCCCTGCCGCACACTATCGTGCCCGATCAAATCGGCGGCGACGTCGCGCATCATCGTGCTCAGCTCTTCATTATTGATCAGCGGCGCGCTCAGACGGCGGTAGTTCACGTTGGCATGTGCCCCGAACGCGGACGCGACGCCTTGCGCCGTCTCCTCAACCAGTCGCGGCGCATCCTCGAAGAAATGTCCGCCGAACGTGCGCACCGTCCCGCGCAGGTCCGCGCGATCGGGGATCACGTTAAACGCTCGGCCGGCGTGCACTTCCGTGACGGAGACGACCGCTTCGGACAGTGGATCGCGGCGCCGCGACACCAAGCTCTGGAGCGCGGTAATGACGTGCGCCGCCACCAGCACAGGATCGATCGTCTGATGCGGCGCCGCGGCGTGGCCGCCGCGTCCCACGATCTCGATCTCGAACTGGTCCACCGACGCCATCACCGGTCCGGCCATGATGCCGACGGTGCCGACCGGCAGGTCGTTCCAGAGGTGAATGCCGAACGCGGCATCCACTTTTGGTGTCTCCAGCACACCGTCGCTGATCATCGCCTGCGCGCCATTCGATGCTTCTTCTGCGGGCTGGAACGCGAATTTCACGCTCCCGCCGAGTTCGAGCGGGGCGAGCCGGCGGGCTACCTCAAGGCCGATCGCGACATGCCCGTCGTGACCGCAGGCGTGCATCTTCCCCGGCGTCGTAGAACGATATGGGACGGCATTCGCCTCCTCGACCGGCAAGGCGTCCATGTCCACCCGCAGCAGCACACAGCGACCGTTCTGCTTCTTTAGTCCCACGACGCCCGTCTTCCCTATACCGGGCGTGACGTGGTAGTCCAGTTTCCGCAATCGCTCCGCGACGAGCGCGGCGGTCCGCGTCTCCTCGAACCCGAGCTCGGGGTGCTGGTGGATGTCGCGTCTGGTGGCGATAAGGCTGGAGCGATCCACCGGGGGCAGAGAGATGGTCATGGAATCACGCAGTCTTGCAGCGTGGCCTCATACTAGCGAGCTCGGACATAGCCTATTCAACACGCAATCAGCACAGCGCGGCCGCCGCGCGATACAGACGGCACGTCCGTGCTGAATCAGCGTGTGCGAAAACCAGGTCCAGTCTTCCCGAGGCACGATCTCCATCAGCTCCTGCTCGATTTTTACCGGGTCGTCCTGGCGCGTAAGCCCCAGGAGGCGGGTGAGACGGTGTACGTGGGTGTCGACCACGACGCCCTCGTTCTTCCTGAACCACGTGCCGAGGATAACATTGGCGGTTTTACGCCCGATGCCGGGGAGTGCGGTCAGCTCGTCCATGGTCTGCGGGACTTCGCCGCCGTGCCGCTCGACGAGCGCCTGCGCCATGCCGATGATCGATTTGGTCTTGTTCCGGAAGAAGCCGGTCGACTGGATCTCCTTCTCGAGGACACGCGGGTCAGCCGCAGCATAGTCGGCCGCGGTGCGGTACTTCGTGAAGAGATGCGGGGTGACCATGTTGACGCGGGCGTCGGTGCACTGCGCCGACAGGATCGTGGCGACGGCGAGCTCCAAGGCGCTGGAATGATGCAGCGCGCACGTCGCGTCCGGGTATTCGCGCTTCAGGCGGGCAATGATCTTTCGGGCCCGCGCCTTACGTTCGGCCGTTCGTGCCGCCGCGACTTTCGTCTTCATGGGGGTTGCCGGAATCTAGCAGCGCCAGCAGGCGCCCGGTGAGCAGGAGCAGCTCGCCGGCATTGGCGACGGAGTAGAGTCCCGCCGCCGTTCCACCTGCCAGTTTCGGCCCGAATGCCGGGCTGCCATCCTCGCGGGTTGACGCAATTTCGATCTCACTCGGCGACGCATCGTCGGGATCGGCTCGCCCATCGAGCCCCACGGCACTGAAGCCGGGCCGGTCCGCGCGCATGCCGAAGATCGCGAGGACGGCAATGCTCCGAGCTGCATCAGTCCGGTGGATGAACATGCCGTCGAGCGGCTCGGGCGGGCTCGCGCCGTTCGGTGATCCCCACACACGCAGCTCCGGGAGCTGGAGATACTGCGCCGGATCGGGCGGCACGGTCGTGATCGACGTTGCGGCGATCGCTCGACGCAGTATTCCGTCGCTGATCTGGTAGACGCGCTGCCCAGCGGCCCAAAACAGATACGCGTGATGCAGCAGCAGCACATGGGCATCGAGCGCGTCGGCCCCTCCCTCCGAGTCTTGTGGCACCATCTCGCGCAGCAGCCGGCCGACCGGCTCGAGCAGCACGAAGCGGTCTCGGTCGGTCGTCGCGGCTCCTTCCTGCTGTAGCGCCTCGGCGATCGCCGGAAACCGCACCGGTGCGATGGCGCCGAAGGCTAGATCGAAGGGAGAAACCCGTCCAGCGCCCGTACGAACTCCTCCGTGGCCTCCACGTGCGGACAATGTCCTACCGGGAGCTCCACGAATTCGGCCGAAAGCAAAGCCGCAAGCTCACGCGATCCAGCAACAGGAAGTGGATCGAAGGTGCCGTGCACGACGAGGGACGGGGGAAGGGGGAAGCGGGAGACGAGGTCGCGAAGCCGCGGCCGCAGATCGTAGTCTCCTAGGCTCCTCCATACGGCTTCCTGCGTGCGCGCCGTCACTCGAAACGCGGTGAGCTTCTTGGCGTCGTGGAAATTACGGAAGTAGCCGGCAGCGCGAGGCGCGCGGCGCGTTCGGGGTGCTCGAGAAAGTAGAGCACCGCAAGCAATCCGCCCCAGGAGTATCCGCACAGCGTGAGCTGCTCGAGGCTGTGCTGCGCTCGCAGCGCGTCCAGATCGGCGACGTGCTCCCGCCAGCCGACCTGCGTGTCCCGCGGAACGGGGGACTGGCCGCCGCCGCGCTGGTCGTAATAAAGGAGAGAGCGCCGTCTGGCGAGGTGGTCGTACTGGGGAAGGAGATAGTCGTGACTCGCACCGGGCCCGCCATGCAGCACCACAACCAGAGGACCGCTTCCGACCTGCCGCGTGAATAACTGCACTACAACAGAACAGCCAGCGCGTCGGCGATTTCCTTCACCTCGGCATGCTCGCGCTCACCAAATCCGTTCGGCACATCGGAATCGATGTCGATCTGCCCCAGGATGTGGTCGCCGCGCCGGATCAGCACCACCAGTTCCGATTTGGTAAACACATTGCAGGCCAGGTAATTCCCGATCACGCTGACGTCCGCGACGTTCTGGTCTCGCTGCTCGGCAACCGCGGTGCCGCACACACCCTTGCCGACGGGAATCCGGGTGTGCTCCGTCTCGCGGCCCGCGTACGCCTCGAGCTCGAGGTCGTTGCCGTGGAGCATGTAGGCGTAGACGGAGGTGAAGGGCGGGCCCCACGACTGGATGCGCTCGCACGTCATCTGCAGCAGCGCCTTTCGGCCTTCGTCGTGCAGATGCGCCGCGCGCAGGGCGCGCACGACCTTTGTGGCCTCCGACACTGAGCCTGCGGTCATGAAGCGTACTCTATAGATTGAGCCTCCCCATGGCCAGCCCGCGGGAATTCGCCGCGCTGTTCGCGCGCACTCTGGACCTGTTTCGCGATCCCGGAGCGAAAGAGGAACAGAAGGCGCAATTCCGCACCCTGGCCGGGCTCCTCAAGGTCCAGGGCGTGACGCTGAGCGTGCAGGATGGACGCCTGGCCGTGAACGGGACGACGCTGGATGGCAACACACTGGCCCAGCGGCTCGAATTCCATGCGGTGAAGGAGATCACCATCCCGGCCGATCCGCCCGTCGCCGAGGTGTTCGAGTTGCTGCGCGCACTCGCGGATCAGCCCGGCGATGAGGATATCGCGTCGCGGCTGCGCGCAAATGGCACGAAGCGGATCTCTGTCACCATGCACACTCCCGTCCTGGAACCGGAATCACCCGCCGAACCGCGAGCGCCAGCCCGGACCGACACTGTTCTGACTCTGCAGGGCGCGAGACCTCGTGCACCTGTCGCGCCCCCCACCCCCACCCCCACCGCCCCCCCGGCTCCCAAGACGCCTGTAAGGGGGGAAGCGGAGGGCGTCCCGGACATCGTTCGCGAGGCCAGCGCGGCGCACGCCGCGTTTTCACCACCGGCTGCGGCGACACAAAACCCCGCGGCGTTGATTGCGCAGCTGCGGGAACGGCCGGATGGGCCGCACATCGGAGACCTGCTCGCTGTACTCGGCCGCCAACTCGAGACCGCGATGAAGACCAACCGCGTCTCGCAAGCGCTCGCGATTGTGGCCGGAATCGCTCGGGCCGAAGAGCAAGTCAGCGATGCGACTCGGCGCCGTCAGTATTCGATCGCGCTGAAGCGGATGTACAACAAAGCCTTCCTGGAAGCGATCGCCGAGGTGGCCAACCACCCGTCGGACCGGGACGACGCGCTGTTGGTATTGCGCCGGGCAGGGGAGGATGGCGTCGAGGTGCTGCTCGATCTGCTCGTCGCTGCCCCGACCATCGAAGAGCGCCGCGGCATTTTCATGGCGTTGACTGGCATGAAGGAAGGCACCGACCAACTGGTGCACATGCTGGGACATCACCAGTGGTTCGTGGTGCGCAACGTGGCCGAGCTGGCGGGAGAGCTCGGTCTCGAGGAGGCGGTCCCGGCCTTGGCGCAGCAGCTCGCTCATGAGGACGAGCGCGTCCGCAAAGCGGTGGCGTCGGCGCTGGCGAAGATCGGGTCAAGTGCGGCGGCGGAGCCGTTGCGCCGGGCGCTGCGGGATAAGTCACCTGAGGTCCGCATGCAGGCGGCCCTCGGTGTGGGAGGGAAGAAATCGAGCGCGCTGGCGATGCCGCTCGTCGTCGCGATGGAAGAGGAAAAGGACGAGGGCGTCGAACGCGAGCTGATCCTTGCGCTCGGACGCATCGGGAGCGCGTCGGCGGTGCAGGCGCTCATCAAGTTCGCGCAGCCGGGCGGTCGCTTATTCGGCCGCAAGCCGGCCGGACTGCGGGCCACGGCAGTCGAAGCCTTGCGCCTCGCCGCGACACCAGCGGCCGTTGGCACGCTCGAGGGCTTGACGGATGATGGTGACAGGGAGGTGCGGGCGGCCGCGCAGGCTGCACTCGCGGATCTAAAACGAAAATAGGCAGCTTGTGCTGCCTTTGTGTCACTTGCATATCGCCATGAAAACCGCATTCCGCAACGTCAAACATCACGACACAAGCATGCCGAATTTCGTTCCGTGTTAACGACGTAAGCCATTGTCCGATTTGCGCTTGTCATCTCTCCACTGAAATGGGTGCGGTTCTTGCCCGGGTCGGGGGTGCTGTTCGTGTGTCTACGACCTCTTCGGTCAGGAGAGATCATGAAAGGC
>WNGM01002181.1_pt1 | contig 15705 bp, 14 predicted proteins | sample 5400571 | NCBI WGS metagenome assembly WNGM01 (sample SAMN13153378, study PRJNA577476) | soil metagenome | isolation source: 100 cm soil or saprolite under Garry oak tree replicate 2 | place: USA:California | collected 2016-06-15 | reverse complement strand
ACACGGGGAACTCGAAACGTGTGGGGGCACGACTGCTGCCGTGCGCGCAATCTCGTGATCCTGGGTCTCTGGAACGTGGCCATCGATGACCGCTGCCAACTGGCAAAATAACTTCCGGATAGCGCGTCAGCTCGTAAGAATAAGTGGATCGGACAGACGAAGGTTGCCGGCGAATTTCGACAAATCGGATGAACTTTAAGCGCGCTACTTACGTAACACGAGCAGTAGATGGAGGTAGAAGGCGGTGACACCACAGAATTTGAAAGGGCGGGCTCAGGTTGCGGCTATTGCCGCAGTCTTTGCTCTGATGAGTGCAGCTCTTCCTATCGGGAGAAGCTTCGCGGAGCAACCCGAGAACCAAAAGGCAGGAAAATTCGCAGAGCAACTCGTCGATGTCCAGTCCAAAGATGACATCGTCGATGCAGGGGCGCTTTTCGCTCCGCCGAAGGATGTCGCCAAGCCGATCGCGGTAATCTGGATGCATGGATGGGGAGTGAATTTCTATTCTCCGACCTATGTTGCGATCAGCAGAGCCCTGGCAAAACGAGGGTATACCACCATTACGGGTAACACCCGGATGCATGATCTTGGAAATGTGGAGGCGTGGCGAGGGGAAAAGCGGATCCGCGGCGGTGGGTATTGGGGAGTAGCGAGCGAAGAGATGCGGGACTTAGCCGCATGGATCGAGTTCGCGGAAGGGTTGGGGTTCAAGAAGGTTGTTCTGGTCGGTCACAGCGCCGGCGCAACAGCAGTTCGCAGCTATCAGGCGCAAACGCAAGACACGCGTGTTGTGGGAGTGGTGCTTGCTTCAGGAACCGTTCGAGCTGATACCAGGGTTCCAGATCCGGAACTACTCGCACAGGCGACACGGATGATTGCTGATGGTCGTCCAGAGGACCTGGTACAGGGCCCCTTTGTCAGTGCCGCCACATTTGTGGATATCGTCAACACTCCTCCTGAATTCAAAGACTTTTTTGGAATCCAGACACCGAATCCCGGTGTCACCCGGATCCACTGTCCGCTTCTCGCCTTTTTCGGGACAAACGGGGACGTTGGAAACGAGGAGGAGCTAGAACTGCTTAAATCCTCAATCAAGCGTCAGCGCAGCGGTCCCAGTCGCGTAAACACAGTCATGATCCAGGGTGCCGATCACATGTATGCCGGGCAAGAGGACCATGTTGCCGACATCATTGCTAGTTGGGCCGACACGCTGCTAACAGCAAACACTGGAAAAAGCGAAATTCCGAAGAGGCCGTAGCGCAGTCGTTAGTTGGAAAGTGCAAAGGCCAAACTGCTTTGGTGGACGATGGCCGCGAGGCATATTTCGGTGTCGTTGTTGGCGTGGTGTCTGGTTTGGTGTCTCCAAAAAACGGTTTATGCTGAGAATCTGTTTCAAACATTTGGGGTAATTGAAACTATTGAAGTGACCCTGAACGATGACTTGCTGGTAACGCGCTGAAAAGACTGCCGCAGGTACGGGGGAGTTGGGGGAGAGTGGCAGCATTCGATACCAACTTACGAGATGCTGGGTCCTGGAATCTAAAAAGTATCGAAGAGCTTTCCAGGTTTCACGCGCAGTGCCCGAGCGAGGCGCAAGATATTCACGAGGGCGATGTTCCGCTCACCCCTTTCGACTCCCCCGACGTAATTTCGGTGCAGCTCTGCTAATTCAGCGAGTTTCTCCTGGGAGAGATTCCGTTCGAGACGGAGCCTGCGAACGCGATTTCCGAAAATCGCTCTAGGGTCAGTGGCCGGCACACGGCCATCATTTGATTGATGACCACGATGAGTCTACACACGATGAGTGTGATGCTCTTTCGGTTCTCCAGGCGGGCGAACTGCCCGCAGGCCAATTGCAGTCAAAATAGGGTCATCTGGCGCGCTCGGCGATCGGGCCAGCTAGACTCAGGCGACAAGGGCTGGAATACATCGATTAGGAATTTGCGCAAGGCCTTCAGAATCGGAGAACCGTTTTCGCGCAGATAGGCGAGCCCCACTTCGGCGGTCAAGAACTCGTCCACAAGCCTGCGAAAGACAATTCCGTCTCGTGGTGGTTGCTGAGCCCAAGGCATGATCAAACCTGCTAGAAAACCGCTTTCGAGAACGAGTTCAAGCACTTCCGCTTGGGTTGTTGCTTGCTGCGCTATGCGCGGGCGCACGCGCGCCACTCCAAAAATCCGATTCAAGTCTTCGCCGAAGCGTGGCTCGATGTCCCCGCGTATGGTCGCCAACGGAATTTCATCGAGGTCCGTTATCTGGACCGTGTCCTTAGTCGCCAGTGGGTGCCCTGTTGGCAGCGCCAGAACCAACGCCTCGCGATACAATCCCTCGCAGGTCACAGCCTGCTCACGAATTGGCAGAATGACGAGTCCCGCGTGGAGCGTTCCCCGCACCAGCCCATCTGCTTGCTCTGACGTATGAGCGCTAACCAGGCGCACGTCGGCTGCGGGATGAGTTGACGATAAATGGCGCCGCACTTTGGACAGAATGCGCAAGTCGATCAGCGGCGAATAGCCGATGCTCCAGGGGCCGCGGTACTGTCCCTTCGCCGCCCGCGCTCCTTGGACCGCACGATCGGCGTGGAAAAGCGTCAATCTAGCCTCCGCCGTGAATGCTTCTCCCGCCGCCGTCAATCGCACGTCACGCTTGGTGCGCTCGAAAAGTTGCGCGCCGAGATCGTTTTCAAGTTCGCGGATTTGCTTGCTTAAGGAAGGTTGAGCGACGTGAAGTCGAGCCGCAGCGCGAGTGAAATTCAACTCCTCCGCGAGCACAGCGACATAGCGATAGAGTCGAAGCTCGACACCCGGATACATGGATTTCCACCGACCTTACGTGTCCTTGTCTGTTAGCGAGACAATGCTGTTGCTAAGACCGGGGTAGCCATGCAGAGGGCACCAGTCAATTAGTTTCACGAAGGGGCGGTGTAAGACGTGTGAAAAGGCCCGTCCGTGGGTAATTCTTAGGTGGAAGCCGGGGAAGGGGCGATTGTTGAGAGGGGTCTTGAATCTTCGAGCGTGCAAACACAATGGGTTTGTGAGATCGAACACGATGCCCTGAAAGGCGGCATGGGTAGGATTCATGGAGCGTGACGCATGGTACTTACGTACTACGTGCCGTCCACATAAAGAGCCAGCCGGGGACATATAAAGGTGTGCCCGCGCGGGCGGGGAAATTGGCCAAGGCAAACGAAAATAAATTCCACTCCGAAGTGTTGCAATTGTGTTATAGAGATGTGAATCGGTGCAGCATGGTTGAGTCCCCAAAGAATTTTGGGTGGTCGAACGAAAATGAGTCTCACCAAGCCGTCTGGGCTGCAATCCGAAAAGCTCTGTAAGCTCTCCGACGAAGAGCTTATGCAACGTGTGGCGGTTGGCTGTCAGGACGCTATCACCGCTCTCTTTGACCGCTATCAGCATCTTGTTTTCGACGTAGCACTCCGAATCGTCCGGGATCCAGGGGAAGCCGAGGAAGTTGTTCAAACGGTTTTTCTCGACATTTATCGGGCGGTGGCGAATTTTGACCCGCGCAAGGGCATACCTAGAGTGTGGATCTTGCAGTACGCCTATCACCGCGCTCTGCACAGAAAGCGGCACCTGGTTTCCAATCACTTCTACCACTGGGAGGAGCTGGAATCTGCTGTAGAGGTCGGCGTCCGCCGGTCACTCGCGGGAGAGTTACCCGAAATCGTGCGTCTTGCTGAGCAAATGTTGGAAAAGCTGAAGCCGCGTCAACGAGCGGTCTTGGAGATGACATATTACGAAGGATTGACGGCGGAAGAGATTGCTAGTCGGTTAGGTGAAACCGCGCATGTGGTCCGTCACGACTTGCATCGCGGCCTTTGGGCCTTGCGGGCAGAGCTTGGAAAGAGTCATGAAAAGGAATAGCAAGCTCATGGAATTGGCGAGAAAGTTGCTGTCGGTCAGTCATGGGCGCTATCAAGAAATGTGCTCGCTTGCCGCCACAGGGCAACTAGGTGGTCCGCAGATGTCTGAATTGAACGAGCACGTTGCTGCATGCGACTCCTGCCGCAAGTTTCTCGAGTCCGTTGCTGAGGTCAGCATCCAAGTCATGCCGGTACTCGCCGACGGCCGCGTCTCGGCAGCAGATATTGTGCCGCCACAGGGTATGCGGGGGCGCTTCTTGTCTCGACTCGCTGTGGAAGAACTGAGCGTTAGAGACGGTGTGACACCGGGTCCGATTCCCAGGTTGGTACAAAAACCGCTCTTCGAGTCACCCGGTGTCTACTACGAGGGGAACGCCCGCACCGAGGATTCAAGGTCAGAGAACCGATTGGGGTGGTGGTCGCTTCTCTGGCGCCCTCCCTCAATTCTGGCGGCCTGTGCAGTTATCGGGATTATCGGATTTTACGTGGGCCATCGAACCTCCAGGGAAACTGCTCAGCTTGTAACACAACGGGATCCGTCTGCTGTGCCGAGCCTGCGCGAAAACCAGGCAGACGGCTCCGATCGCATGAGTTCGCTTGAACAGCAAAAGAAGGACCTTGAATCTCGGTTGCGTGAAACGAATGAGAAACTGAATACCTCTGAGACTCAAGAGAAGGTCCTAAGTGAGAAACTGGCCGATGCAAGCAACAAACTGACGGCGCTAACAGCAGAGACTCAGGACGAGCGACAGCGACTGACCGAGGAGGACCAAAAGGCGAACAGCCAGGTCGCATACCTGCAGAGCGAAGTGGAAAAGCTTCGTTGGCAGTTGGATGATGCCAAGACAAAACTTACTGCACAACAGAATGAAAGCGAGCAACTTAGGACCAAGCTCGAAGTAACTGAATCTGGTCTGCAACGTGAGCTTGACCTGAGATCCGCCAAGACCGAGATGGGGGATCTCGTCGCTGCCCGAAACCTGCACATCGTGGACGTTTATGACGCAGACCCCAATGGCAAACGACAACGCTCGTTCGGGCGGGTTTTTTATATCGAAGGCAAATCGCTCGTGTTTTACGCCTATGACTTGGAAGACCCTGGCCGGTTGAAGGCCAACGTAGTGTTTCATGTTTGGGGTGGAAAGGCTGGCATCAAGGAGGTGACCCATAGTCTGGGTATTCTTCGTAAGGACGATGCTGGCCAGAGCCGATGGGCGATGACGTTCGACGATCCAAAGGTTCTGGCTCAGATCAATTCGGTCTTCGTAACCGCCGAATCTGCCAGCAGACACTACGACGCACCGCACGGCAAGAAGGTGTTGTACGCCTATTTCGGAAGCCAACCCAACCATCCGTAGCCCCCGGCACTCGGTTCCTCGCCACGTCGTAAGTTCTGTCGTACGTCTGTTTCTCGATGATCTTCTTGGGCCAATCGAAACAAATCTTGTCTTCGTTGGCGAATTTTCCCTACTTCGAGGGCATACCGAAGAAAGGGGAGGTTCCTCAGCGATGCGAATGACACATCTCTTGCGGGTTGCCTGTGTTTTCTTGTTCACTGCTCTGTGGTTCGTCGGTGTTGCGAGCGCGCAGACGGAGACCGCGACGGTCTCGGGCCTGATTACAGATGAAACGGGTGCGGTTGTGCCTGGGGCGGAGGTGAAGCTTCAGAGTGTGGACCGTGGAACGACCACGACGGCGACGACGAACGATGCAGGGATCTACGTATTCGCGAGCGTCCATCCCGGCCAATATCAAGTGACGGTCCACAGGCCAGGATTTAAGCAGGTCGATTTGCTCGGCATGATCGTCAACGTCCAGGATCATATTGAGCAGAACTTCCGACTTCAAATTGGCTCCGTGGCGGAGAGCGTCACCGTGAACGCCAGCGATATGCACCTAAACACGACCGATGCGTCGGTCAGCACGGTGGTGGATCAAAGTTACATAAAAAACATGCCGCTGAATGGGCGCAGCTTCCAGGATTTGATTCTGCTCACGCCGGGAGTTGTTACGCAAAGCCCCCAGAACAACAGCTCGGTGCTTGGACAGGCTGGCGAATTCAGTGTGAATGGGCAACGCCAGGAATCAAACAACTACACAGTAGACGGTGTGAGCGCCAACGTGGGGACAGCCGCGGGCACACAACTGACTTCCTGGGCGGGGGCGAGCGGTTCGATTGCCGCTTCGACAGCTTTGGGGACCACACAGGCTCTGGTTTCAGTGGACGCTCTCCAGGAGTTTCGCGTGCAGAGTTCTACGTACTCAGCAGAGTACGGGCGGAATCCCGGCGGGCAGTTCTCGTTTGAGACGAAATCGGGCACCAATCAGTGGCACGGCACGGCCTACGACTATTTGCGGAACGGCTACTTTGACGCCCAGGACTGGTTCAACGACTACTTCGGTGTGAAAGAACCCGCTGTTCGGCAGAATGATTTCGGCGGCACATTGGGCGGGCCGGTCAGAATTCCTGGCTTGTATAGCGGCAAGGACAAGACGTTCTTCTTTGTCTCGTATGAAGGGCTGCGCCTGACTGCGCCACAGGCAGCAGGGATCAGGTATGTGCCGGACGCTGCCTTGCGAGCAAGTGCGCCCTCGCCGCTGAATCAGGTGCTAAATGCGTTTCCCGTGCAGAGCCCAAATGGGATAGATGACACCTCGAACGGCATTGCCCAATTTATCGGAAGTTGGTCCGATCCGAGTTCAATCAATTCCACAAGCGTCCGGTTCGACCACGTCGTAAACGATAAGGTAAGGCTCTTCTTCCGGTTCAGTGACACCGGCTCCAACTCGACGACAAGAGGGGGATTCGGCATCTTCCCTCCAACCATGGTTGAAACCCCAGCCTATACTATGCGGACGTACACGGCTGGTGCCGCCAGCGTTTTCTCAAGCCGCCTCAGTAATGAGTTCCGCCTCAATTACAGCTCGAACGGGGTGACGGATCGCATTGTCATCGACGCGTTCGGAGGTAGCACTCCCGTCAATTTGGCGCAGGTTGCGGGGCTAGGTCCTGGTTCCATACCAGAAGTTTATTTGCTTCAGAGCGGAAATTTTGTTGTTCTCTGGCAGAGCGAGTCGTCGGGCACTCAGAGACAGTGGAACCTCGTGGATTCGGTGAGTCTCTCTTTGGGGCGTCACCAACTCAAATTTGGTGTGGACTACCGCCGGCTGGCACCGTTTGCAATTCCGTTTAACCCCGTTCCGGCTTGGTTTTATTACAGTAAGAGTGCGGTCCAGACGAACACCGCGGATGATGTAAATAACCAAATTTTGGCTCCCGCTTACCCGTTGTATATGAACTTCTCCGCGTTCGCCCGGGATGAATGGAGGATGACGCCGCGGTTGAGCCTGTCCTTGGGACTGCGTTGGGAGGTGAATCCCGCGCCGGGCGTAACGCAAGGGTTGAAACCGTATACGGTTCAAGGCTCTAGCCGCGACACTTGGGCGCTGGCACCCGAGGGCACACCGCTCTGGCAGACTACGTGGTATAACTTTGCGCCTCGGCTGGGTGCTGCGTATGTCTTGCATAACGTGCCGGGACGGGAAACGGTTGTGCGGGCTGGGGGTGGTATCTTTTTTGATAGTGGTCAACAGTTGGGGTCCTTCGGTTTCGCTGGGCCAGGGTTTAGTGCATCTGCCGATTATGGGGCCGGATCGTTTCCAATGCTTCCGGCACCTCCCACCATCGTGAATCCGCCCGTGGGGCGCCAACTTTTTGTGTACAGCTTTGCCCCGCATTTGCAACTTCCCTATACGCTTCAGTGGAACGCTAGCATCGAGCAGGCGCTGGGCAAGTCGCAAGCTCTCACGGCCTCTTATGTCGGTTCGCACGGGTCGAGATTGCTACAGAGAAATAGAATTCGAACCCCCAATAACCCGAACGTGCGCAACTTTTTCGTTGTTCAGAACGGACTAACATCGGACTATGACTCATTGCAGATTCAGTTTCGGCGGAGACTAAGCAAAGGGTTAACGACCTTGACATCTTACACGTGGTCGCATTGTCTTGATTATGGCTCTGTGAACTACGACCTCGGGGACCAGCGTGGGAACTGTGACTTCGACGTTCGGAACAATATTTCGGCTGCCTTCTCGTACGATCTGTCGAACATGGGACATAGCGCGTTTGCGAACGCAGTGCTGCACCACTGGGGGCTTGATGACCGCTTTACCGCGCGAAGCGCCTTTCCAGTGACTCTAAACGGGAACGTACTTCGGCTACCGGATGGGGAGAGTTATTATGCGGGACTCGCCTTTGTTCAGGGCCAGCCGGTGTACCTCTACGGCGCCAATTGCGCTTCCGTACTTCAAGGTCTAGGGGATCTTGGCCCAGGGCAAGGATGCCCGGGCGGCCGAGCGATTAATCCCTGTGCCTTTGTTAACGTGGGAAGCACGCCCCAGGCACCCTGTCCTACAAATGGGACCGTCAGTGGATTGGCGCCGCGCAACTTTGCGAGAGGTTTCGGAGCATGGCAGATGGACTTGGCAGTTCGGCGGGATTTTCCAATCTACGAAAACCTGAAACTGCAATTCCGCGCGGAGGCTTTCAATATATTCAATCATCCGAATTTCGGAACCATTAATTCGAGCTTTGGCCAGAACACATTTGGGCAGGCCACGGCTACGCTCGCGAGTTCGCTAGGCATTCTGAACCCGCTTTACCGACAGGGCGGTTCGCGCTCGATGCAGTTCGCTCTCAAATTAGTCTTTTAGCTCGCTCCACCGATGGGGGCGGCCCCAGATTGTCGTTTGCCCCTTAACCTCATGAGGGAGGTTTGTGTTGTCGAGTAACCTGAGAATTGTCTTGTCCTTGGTCGCTGCCCTTACATCCGTAAGCGCAAGTTCTGCGATCGCGTCGGGGCAACAAACGAAGAAGCCCTTCACCGTTGCCGACGAGATTGGACTTGCACACTTTGGAGAGCTAGGAGACGCGGACGCGCTGCGGTTTTCGCCGGACGGCACCTACTTTGTTGTGTGGACCGAGCGGGGGCGGGTGGACCTGAACAAAGTTGAAGACTCCATGCGCTTCTATCGCAGCCAGGACGTGGAGAATTTCCTCAACCATTCCGATGGATCGCAACCGCCTTCTCCGGTGTGGGTCGTCACGCTCTCAACGGAAAAAGAAGGTCCGATTATCGGCGATTGGCGGTGGCTGTCGGATTCTAGTGGCATAGCTTTTCTAGAGCGCACGGCTGGTGGCAATAAGCGCCTAGTCTTGGCCGATCTTCGGAAGAAGGCAATAAAGGCGTTGACTTCCCGGGCGGAGACAGTAGGGACTTTCGATGTTCGAGATGGACGACACTACGTCTATACTATTGCTGATCCGGTTGCCGAACGAGAGAAAGTACAAGCTGAACGTCAGGCGCCAGCAATTGTGGTTACCGGGCGTTCCCTATATAAATTGCTCTTTCCGGACGATCTGAGACTCGTGCGGCTCGCCTTGGAGTCTCGCAATTATCTCTGGGCGGTGATTGGCGGCAAAAGATTTCAGGTAAAGAGCAACGGTGCGCCACTTGTTCCAGAAGCAGATTCCGGTAACTCTTTACATTTAGCGCTATCGCCCGACCATCGTTCCTTAGTCACGACGTTGCCGGTTGCAGAGGTTCCGCCGTCATGGGAAAGACTATACCCACCGCCATATGCCTCCTCCCCCTACCGCATGCGCGCCGGAAAAGACTGGTCCGGAGAACCTTTAAAGCAGTACGTTCGTATCGATTTGCAAACGGGCTCGGTACAAGCCTTGACTGACGCACCGACCAGCAACAGCGCGGGTTGGTTTATGGCTGGCCCTAGCGGTCCTAGCTGGTCGAGTGACGGTCAGGAGATCCTCTTACCAGGTACGTTTCTCAAGTTCAACGAGAATGTGCCGGACCGGCCATGCGTTGCAGTCGTGGACCTATCCTCGAACACCAGCACATGTGTCGAAACGCTCAAAGGTCATACTGCAACCGGCGTTGAGCAGGGTTACCACGGAAATGATGGTGTCCGCTTCGCAGGCGGGGATAAACAGCGAGTCATGGTCAGCTTTCATCATCGAGAAGATTATAACGTACTCGAAACGATCGAATACCGACAGAGGTCCGATGGTACCTGGAATGAAATCGGGCAGGCCAAGGGGGTTCCGGAACTTGGGGCGACACAGATCTATGGTTTATCAGAAGTGGAGCACGCCGAGCTCACGGTCGCTGTGAAGCAAGGGCTCAATGACCCTCCACGACTTGTCGCTACGTACAAGCAGAAGTCGCATGCCATTTGGGACCCGAACAAACAACTCAGAAACATCGAACTGGGGCAGGCCAGCGTGTACAAATGGAAAGACAAAGAGGGGCGGGACCGGGTCGGCGGGCTCTACAAGCCAAGCGACTACACTTTGGGGCGACGCTATCCGCTGGTGATTCAGACTCACGGATTCCCGGGCGAGTTAGAATTCACACCTTCAGGTCTGTATTCGACGGCATTCGCAGCTAGAGCGCTGGCTGCGGCGGGCGTGGTCGTGCTGCAGGTCGAGGATCAAAAGGGTTGTCCAATAATGACTCCTGGTGAGGGACCTTGCGCTGTCTCTGGCTACGAAGGTGGTGCAAACGAACTGGTGTCGGAGGGAGTGGTAGATCCGGAAAAAATCGGCATCATTGGTTTTAGCCGCAGCTGCTTCTATGTGTTGGAGGCACTTACGAGCAGCTCCCTTCACTTCAAAGCCGCCTCGATCACAGACGGCGTGACGATGACGTATTTTCATTATTTACTTTCAGAGGGCGCCGTAGGGAACGACGATCAGGAAGACGATAGGGTGATCGGTGCAAAGCCCTTCGGTGAAGGCTTGGAGGTATGGCTGAAGCGATCTCCAAGCTTTAACTTCGGCAAGGTGAGCGCTCCATTGCTAGTAGCTGCAGCAGGGCCCGCCGGCTTTCTCGGTATGTGGGAACCATATGCCGTACTTCGTTATCTGCATAAGCCGGTCGAATCGATCATGTTCAATTCCGTCGAGCACGTTTTGACGAATCCGGCGGTACGCATGGCTTCGCAAGGCGGATCGGTGGACTGGTTCCGCTTCTGGCTGCAGGACTATGAAGATCCTGATCCGGCAAAGGCCGAGCAGTATGCCCGCTGGCGCAATCTACGGAAAATGCAAGTGGAAAACGAAGAGAAGGCAAGGCAACAAGAGAGCAAATCTGATGCTCCAGCTGCGCAAGGAGTGAATTAGAGTCGTTCTCTGGCACAGGAAGGGGTAAAAACGAGGAGTCAAAACCAAGCATACTTTGTACTATCAAGTGCCCTATCTGGTGACGCAGCGTGCTTGTGCCCGGGGTCGGCATGAACCACGTCCCGCGGTCCTGCCAGCTTCTCTGGAAGTGGGAACTGTATGCCGGGCTTGGCTGAATCAGTTTGCTTGCCAGATTGGTTTGTAAGTGATCCTCGTTTACGCGCGGCGCAGCCGCAGGGTTCGAGGCTTTCGTCGTGATTGAGGTCCTCAGCGCCACACCCTCGGCGTCTCAAACATCGCCTGGTATCAGTGAAGAAAACGGCGCTCTGGATTTGGCTGAATCTTGTGACATGGATACGCGCGTAAAAAGTGTCATTAATATCATGCGACGAGGGTTGCCCGATGACCTTTCAATTCGGATTTTGTCGAAGGCTGTAAACCTTTCTTCGGCGAGACTGCGCCAACTCTTCAAAAAGGATGCTGGCCGGTCTCCGATGCAGTACCTCAGGGATCTGCGAATGCAGACAGCTTGCGAGCTGCTACGCAGTACTTTTCTCAGTATAAAAGAGATTACAGCTCGCAGCGGGATAGGAGACACCAGTCACTTCGGGCACGACTTTAAGAAGCGGTACGGTGTCACCCCCAGCGAATTCCGTGCCGATAGCGAAACAACGATTGAAAGGACAACGAACGCTCCACGAGATAGCTAATAGGCCGCTATATTATCGATTCGGCCGCAGAGTTTACCTTGTACTAGCGTCGAAAATATTTTAGTAATTATAATCGCGCGCGCTAACAAGCATTGCGCTCGTATAAATACTCAAGAAAGAGGATTCACCATGAAGAAAATGGCTATGTGGTTCACGCAGTGTTTATTGGCTGGTGGCATGATTTATGCGATCGTGGTTTTGACTGCCGTTCCAGCGAGAGCAGCTGGGTGCAACTGCACGATCATCGCTCGAGAGGCTGGTGCGATTTGCTACAATCACGGCTTCGCGGATGGCCCGGCGGTGCCGGAGGATGGGTATGTAATCGAATGCGACAGCACAAGTTATTTGCTCCAGTGTGAGTACGGTATATATGGCGGAGGTTGTCAGTAGTTACAGCCCGTGCGGCAAGTGTCCAGTGGGGGCTGTCCAATCTTTGAACATGTAACTGGAGATTCTCGGTTGAGCAGCCCCTTGGGCACGCGAGATAGAAAGGAGAGCACCGTGTCCACAGCCAGGGTGCGAATTCTAGTCGGGATGCTATCTGCTTCGGTTCTGATCAATGTAGGGCTCGCGCACAGACTGAGGCGGTTCAATCATTTAGTTAGCGCAACATCTGAGGGACTTTTGCCGCCTGGGACTGATGTTCCCTCTTTTAGAGCAGTCGATCTAAGAGGTCAACCACGGACCATCGTATACAACAATGAGTCTAAGCCGACCGTGCTCTATGTTCTAACACCCGCGTGCTCCTGGTGTGCCCGTAACATGGACAATTTCAAAGCGCTTGTGGACCAAGAGAACAGCCAGTATCGTTTCATCGCTGTCTCCCTATCTCGACACGGGTTAGCAGAGTATGTCGCTAAGAACGACTTGAATCTCCCCGTCTATACGGATCTATCAGCTGAAACCCAGAAGGCGTACAAGTTAGGGGGAACGCCGCAAACCATCGTCGTTTCTCCAGAGGGCAGGCTCCTGCAAAACTGGGGGGGTGCTTACGTTGGCGATCAGAAGGCTCAGGTGGAAGCGTTTTTTAACATCAAGCTCCCCGGCCTGAAGGAGCTGCCGGAAGCGAAGGCGGCAAAAAACTGACACCTTCGCAGATAGCAGGGGATGCGGAATAGGGACGAAACCTCGGAGATGCGACATAAGTTATTGCGCGAGCGTCACTCAACACTAGTCACTAACCACTGTTCTAGGGGCCCAGGCCATTTCCGAACACGAAGCCCGGTTCGCACGGGGACATACGGTAAGAACGCTGCATCAGTATCTTGTCAGCTCTGAACAGTCGCTCGCGCACTTGCTCGAAGAGCAACGCAGGAAAAGCGATGGCCTCGTGGAAGCGAAGTGGCAAATGCAGCTAAGGATCACGAAGGTCGAAGCGTTCCAGGTGGACCTTCCTTTGCAGGAAGGCAGCTACAGGTGGTCGGGCGGAAACTCGGTCGAGGTTTTCGATTCGACGGTAGTGGCCATCCATACAGATGCAGGGGTCACGGGCTACGGGGAAAGCTGCCCTCTGGGGCCGGCTTATCTGCCCGCGTATGCTGAGGGCGCTCGCACAGGGATCAAAGAACTCTCACGTCATCTCATTGGTCTCGACCCGACAGCGCTCTTGGTGGTGAACGATCGCATGGACGCGGCCTTGCGGGGCCACCCGTATGTGAAGTCCGCACTCGACGTCGCGTGCTGGGACATCCTTGGCAAGGTCACCGGCCAGCCGGTCGTCACACTGCTGGGTGGCCGCTATGGGGATTCGTTTGCGCTATATCGGGCGATTTCCCAAGAGACACCCGAGGAGATGGCCCGGAAAGTGGCACTGTATCAGTCTGAAGGATATACCAAGTTCCAGTTAAAGGTGGGGAGCGACCCGGATACGGATATCAAGCGAATTCATGAAGTGGCGAGTCATCTGCAAGAGGGAGACGTGCTGGTAGCCGATGCGAATACCGGCTGGACGCAACATCAAGCCATCCGGGTCGCGCATGCAATTCGGGATGTGGATGTGTACATCGAGCAGCCGTGTGCCAGTTATCAGGAGTGTCTGGCGGTGCGGCGTCACACGAACCGGCCATTCATCCTCGACGAAATAGTAGATAGCCTTGGAATGGTTGTTCAGGGCATTCGAGACCAGGCAATGGATGTTATCAACCTGAAGATTTCGAAGGTCGGGGGGCTCACGAAGGCGCGGCAGATTCGCGATGTATGTGTTTCGCTGGGGATTGCCCTGACCATCGAGGATACCTGGGGCGGTGACATCGCAACGGCTGCCATTGCCCACTTGGCGCACAGTACACTTCCGGCTTACTTGTTCTCCGCGACGGACTTCAACAGCTACGTCACCGTAAGCATCGCTGAAGGGGCGCCCCAGAGAAAGAACGGCCGTCTTAGCGCTCCCATCGTTCCTGGCCTGGGCATCAAGCCGCGTTGGGATGTGCTGGGCGAGCCTGTCTTTTCTATCTCTTAAGGAACTCGGATGCGAAGGTTCGACAGAGGACAGGCGTAACTTGTCAGGCCGCACTGGGATTTTCGTTGGGCTCTCCGCGGCCGCTCTGTATTTCGTTTCCTCGTGGGTGGCGGCGGCTCGTAGCAGTTCGAAGAAAAGTCCAATTGCTCACCGCCTGCAGGTTTCCCTACCGTCGCTCCTCCAGTTGGGGGTAGGGTTTGTGACGAACTTTTTTGACACGCTCGGGATCGGCTCCTTCGCGACAACAACCACCATTTTCAAAATGGGCCGCATGGTCCGGGACGAGCTTATTCCCGGGACCATGAATGTGGGACACACGCTGCCTACCATTCTCCAGGCATTTCTGTATATCGCTATCATTCAAGTCGACCTTACGACTCTCCTGCTTCTCATCGGATCTGCTGTGCTTGGTGCATGGTGGGGGGCCGGTTTGGTTGCAAGGCTCCCGAGACGAGCGATCCAGCTGGGTGTAGGCGCAGCGCTCACGGCTTCTGTCCTCTTCATGGCGATGGGACAACTTCACTGGTTTCCGGTTGGTGGAGAAAAGGTCGCCCTCAGTGGATTCCGTCTCGCCGCAGGAGCGATAGGAACATGTCTCTTTGGCGCACTGAGCACGCTCGGAATCGGCTTTTATGCCCCATGCATGATTCTCGTCAGCCTGCTTGGCATGAAACCGCTTGCGGCCTTCCCCATCATGATGGGCTCGTCGGCGTTTCTGATGCCGGTGGCAAGCGCACGATTTCTGAGGAGCCAGGTCTGCGACTCGAAGGCCGCGGCGGGTCTTGCTCTGGGTGGTTTGCCTGCGGTGCTGTTGGCAGCATTCGTCGTCAAGTCCCTTCCGCTCGAAGCCCTGCGTTGGCTGGTGATGGCAGTCGCCTTCTGGGCCGCGCTCCTGCTATTTCGATCCGCTTTGCATGAGACGGACGCACGAATAATTCCGGCTGGGGTTAACGGCGCATGACTTCCCTCAAAAATGTCGCCCTCGCTTGGAGACCCATAGGCAATGAAAGCCGTTTATGTCCTTACGATCGGGGCCTTGGTGTCTTTGGTGTCTGTTTTTGCTCGAAATTGGTGCTATTTATGCGGAAGGATTGAAAGAGTTGAAACAGGTGAGACCGTAGAAATCGCCAATATTCATGCGGTTTTCATGCAAGTTGGTGAAAACATGATAGGATGGCGAAAGCGGCTAGGTGAGTATCCCACCCTCTCCGCCAGAAAGCCTTTTCCCTAGGGGTTCATGGTCCTCCGCACGGTCGGGCAGGTCCGCCAGGTCTTCCTCATCATGCTGGATTTGGCTGGACTTACGTTGCTGCCGGCGGGCTAACTACTATTCGCGAAGCCTAGCTGCGAAGCGCTAGCTCCGCCTGCCAGAGGTGCCGCCGGTTGTGCGCCGCGATGAGCGCGAAAGCGGAGTAAGCGTTATACTTCATCTTTTCCGCGAAAGGCGAAACGA
>WNGM01002174.1_pt1 | contig 15732 bp, 15 predicted proteins | sample 5400571 | NCBI WGS metagenome assembly WNGM01 (sample SAMN13153378, study PRJNA577476) | soil metagenome | isolation source: 100 cm soil or saprolite under Garry oak tree replicate 2 | place: USA:California | collected 2016-06-15 | reverse complement strand
CGAACCCGCTGCGCGGCGTCGCCACCGACTCCGCGTACATCGCCAGCGTCCTGGCCACCATCACCGGACCCATCGTCCTGGTCGGGCACTCCTACGGCGGCGAGGTCATCACCAACGCCGCCACCGGCAACCCCAACGTTAAAGCCCTGGTCTACATCGCCGCCTTCGCCCCCGATCTCGGCGAAACCGCCGGCGGGATCCTGGCGAGGTTCCCTGGCAGCATGCTCACCCCGCCCAACCTCATCCTCCGGCCGTTCCCGCAGCCCGACGGCACCACCGGCACCGACGCCTACATCAACCCCGCCGTCTTCCGGGAGGCCTTCTGCGCCGACTGTTCCGCCAGCACCGCGGCCGTGATGGCAGCGACCCAGCGCCCTGCGGCGCTCGCGACCCTGAGCGAGCCCTCCGGCGTCCCAGCCTCGAAGACCATCCCCTCCTGGTACCTGGTCGCCGGCCAGGACCACGCGATCCCCCCCGCAGCCGAGCGCTTCATGGCCGCCCGGATGCACGCCCACGCCGTCGAGATCAACTCGTCCCACGCCGCCATGGTCTCCCACCCCGGCACCGTCACCGACCTGATCCTCAGCGCCGCCCAGGCCGATCAGTAACCCCGCGCCCCGGCACCCGGGCCAAGCCGGGTGCCGGGCCGCGGGCCCTGGGCTGTAGTGGTTTCCACCCGGGACGAAGACGTCGATCCGCGGGTCTGCGCCGAAGTGATGCTCGCGGCCCATGACCTCGTCGGCGCCGTTTGACTGACGGGCTGACTGTCGCCGCCCCAACGCGAAGCGGGTGCCGGGGCGGCGATCCCACCGGCTGCAGGGCCGGAAGCACCGCGCCGGATCCGATCCCCAGAAACATCGCAGGTCTAACGGAGATAGATGCTGCGCCCGGCGGTTGACATCTCATAAGCCGAGCTGTTTCGCCCGCCGCGCGTCAACGTCCGCGCGATCCGCCTTGCGCACCAGCACCGTCCCGGCGGAGTCACCGCGGTGCCGCGGCCCGCTACAGCCGATCCCAGTGACCGGCCAGCCGATCCCTGCCCTGCCACGCAGCGTAATCGCCACGGCGGCACCCGAAACGCCCGGAAAAGGGACAGATCGCCGATTTAGTGCGGGGCGGCAGCCGCGCAGCGGCGCGGGTGGTTTCGCGCAGATCATCTGCTTATGGGTATCTCAGATGCCGTGGCTGCCTGCGGTTACGCACCCGCCGCAGCGGCCAGGTGATTTCGGCAAGTGCCGGACCGTCTTTGGCGGGCACACCGGGCGATGGGCTGCGGTTTGGCCTTGCGGCCTGGTACTGCGCTGTCTGGTCCGGCATCTGTTCTGCCTTTGCCTTTCGCTTTGATCCGGAGCTGGGGCGCTGGCGCTCTGGCTTCCGTTAAGGGCCGGGCGGGTTCTTGCTCAGTTCTGCGATCTGGGCGCGTGCGGCGCTGATGAGTTCGGCCTTGGTGTTCGCGTGCCCGCTCAGGCCCCACCCGCCGTCGGGTGCTCGGTCAGCAGTACCCAGGTCCGGCCGGCCAGGGTGGGGTCGCCGGCCGCCGCGGCGACGACGTCGGTGAGCTGGCGGACGACCGCGAGCTGCTTGTCGCGGTCCAGCGCACCAAAGTTGGTCAGGACCTGAACGCGGACATAGTTGCTGTCACCGTCGACGTTGGCCAGGGAGCCGGCCGGGAGGTCATGGACGAACGCCGCGGTGTTCTTGCGGAACATCGGGATGTCCGGGACCTGCTCGATCGTCATGACGGCGGTGGCGAGATCCACGGCCAGCTGGTGTCTTGTCGGCGAACGTGCCAGCGGCAGCGTAGGCGTCAATCATGGGCATGAGGAGAGACCTTCCGGTCTTGATGTGCCTCTAGGCTCCCGATTGCGCTGTCTTGGGCTCGGGACCAGCGGAAAGCCGCGCACGGGCCATGTCAGTTGCTCCGCGCGGCGCTGGTCCGGCCGCGGGTATGCCGCCAGGTCCGACTATGCCTTCCAACCCGGCCGAGCGGTATCCGCACCCTGAGGCCACTTGGCGTCACCGACCGTCGAAGAAGGTTTCTCCCTAATCGCCGATGGCGGCGACGGCTGCGAGGATGGCGTCGATCGCGGCAGCAGGATGGGACACCATCGATACGTGCGATCCCGCGGTTTCGGTGATCGTCGAGCCCGCCCGCTCCGCCATGCTGCGTTGTGTGGCAGGGGGTATGACGCGGTCCTCGGTTCCGATCACGGCCCAGCTCGGTATGGTCTTCCAGGCGGCCGTCTCCGTCGCCGCGGTGTTCGCGCCGAGCGAGATCGGACGCTGACTCGCGGCGATCAGCCGCCGGTCCGCCTCGGAGAGGTCCTGCGCGAAGGCATCGTGGACGGTCGATGGCTTGAGAAACGCCTCGGCGTCCCCTTCGGGGGCTCCGGGATAGCCGGCGATGTCCAGAACGGCCGTCGGGTCGGGAACGTCGAGCGCGGAGCCCGAGCCGCCAAGGATCTGGAAGACGGTCTCACCCACTTCGGGGATGAACGCGTCGACGTACACGAGCGCCCTGACGTCACCACCGGCTGTACCGGCGTTCGTGATCACCACGCCCCCGTAGGAATGGCCGACCAGGACGACAGAACCGGTCGTGCGCTGCGCGAGGAACGACGCGACGTACGCGGCGTCTCCCGCCACCCCGCGGAGGAGGTTGGGCGGAGCGAGGACGGTGAAGCCCTGACCCTGGAGCTCGGTCGATACAGCGTTCCAGCTCGCTCCGTCCGCCCATGCTCCGTGCACAAGAACGATCGTCGGCTTCGGCATGTCGCTCCTCTTCTGAGGTCCGGTGGGCGCCAGCACCTGACGTGGAGCATACAAACCGCCGCCCGTCATCCCCGCCGAGCAGCAACGCCGTACCACCTCCGACAGCGGCGCATCACGCGAACCGTACTGTCGCAGCTAGAGCCAAGTGGCCTGGAGCGCGAAAAGAGAGATGGTTACGCTGCCAGTACGGACGTTTCGGCGTCAGTCCCAGACCAGCGGAGGCAGTGGCATGGGCACGATCACGACGACCGACGGCACAGAGATCTTCTACAAGGACTGGGGCTCGGGCCAGCCGGTTGTCTTCAGCCACGGCTGGCCGCTTTCGGGCGACGACTGGGACACCCAGATGCTGTTCTTCCTGCAGCACGGCTACCGCGTCATCGCCCACGACCGGCGCGGGCACGGACGCTCCACGCAGACCAGCGACGGTCACGACATGGACCACTACGCCGACGACCTGGCTGCGCTGACTGCCCATCTCGATCTCGCCGGCGCCGTCCACGTCGGGCACTCCACCGGTGGCGGCGAGGTCGTGCGCTACCTCGCCCGGCACGGTGAGAGCCGGGTGGCGAAAGCGGTACTGATCAGTGCGGTGCCGCCGCTGATGGTGCGGACCGGCGCCAACCCCGGCGGCCTGCCGAAGAGCGTGTTCGACGACCTCCAGGCCCAGCTGGCCGCCAACCGGTCGGAGTTCTACCGGGCGCTGCCGTCGGGCCCCTTTTACGGCTTCAACCGGCCCGGTGTGGAATCCTCGGAAGCGATCATCGAGAACTGGTGGCGCCAGGGGATGATGGGCGGGGCGAAGGCACACTACGACGGCATCGTGGCCTTCTCCCAGACCGACTTCACCGAGGACCTCAAGAAGATCACGGTGCCCGTCCTGGTGATGCACGGCGACGACGACCAGATCGTTCCCTACGCCGACTCCGGACCGCTGTCCGCGCGGCTCGTGCAGAACGGGACGCTGAAGACGTACAAAGGATTCCCGCACGGCATGCCGACCACCCAGGCCCAGACGATCAACGCTGACCTGCTGGCCTTCGTGCAGTCCTGACCCGCCCGGCGGCCGGGCGCCGGCTGTCGCTCTGCACCCGGTGCACTCGAAACAGGACGGGGACTCATCCGAGGACCGAACGTCCTGACATGCATGTGTGCGCTGGCTCAGCGGCAAGCCGGGAGCCAACGTGGGAGCCACCCGGGCGAACGACTTCTCACGCCAAGCGAACCGGTCCGGACAGGCGGATGGCGATCATGTCAGCTCGCGGACCGATCCGGACGACGCTGAACGGCATACAGGTATCTACGAGGGACCCGCTTACCGCTTAAGAAGTGCCAGGACGGTCCCTACAGCTGCAGCCAGCCCCGCGTCATCTGCGCCTCGGGCGGCAGCACCGGGAAGACAGCGGCTATCAGGATGACCGCCAACAGGATCCGCTGATTCGCGCTCAGCCGGGCCGCCAGGCCACCTCGCGAAGCCTGGTCACTCAGGCCGTCTACATCGCCCTGGCGGGCCACACCGAGGCTTTCGGCCGCAGCACCCGTGTCCGCGGACGCGATAACTGTTCCCGCAGGCGCCGCCACTGCGACACCTGCTGCGGGGGCGCCGATGGTGAGCGACCCCTCGCCGGCGCGAATCGCGCCCGCCTCCCATGGCCCGAGCTTCTGCACGGCAGCCAAGATCTCATCGAGCCCGATGCCCACCGCCTCACTGAGGCGCTGGGCCGGCCGACATAGCGCCTTCGCCGGCGCCGTGGGCGATGTACTGCCTAACCGTGCGCTCGATTGGGTCATCTGGCATGCGGTCAAGGGTGGTGCGTTCGTCTTAAACGGCACCCGCTCTTGCGCGGCACAGCTCGTCAACTACTTGGCACTTCCTGGCACGAGCCTTACCGGCACGCCTAGTTGCTGGCTCACTGCGTCATTGTCCTGGGAGCCTGAGCGCTTCGCAGGTCCATGCGAGGTACATCGCAGGTCTACGAGAGGTCGATCGCTAGGTGCGGCAGCGGGCCTCCCGGCCAAGTCGCCCTCGCCAGACGTTCGAGCACCAGACTCATGCGATCTGCCATGAGCTTCGCGCCGTCCTGGATGCCGGAACGGATCTAGCCAGCATGCACGCCAGCAGCGGCGACTACGGAACGTACTCATTGCTTCCGCGAGCTCTGGACCGTCGATCCAGCTCTGAAGACATTGCTGGGGTGCACCCGGTCCCGAAATCGGCCACGGCCATGTTTGCTCCATGTTTGCGATCATGGAAACCCAGGCGGCTAGAACCAGGACGGCCCGTGGGGCGTGTACGGCTCCTGGAGTGCGTGGATCTCGTCGTCAGTGAGGTGCAGGTCGAGCGCTGCGACGGCCTCGGTCAGGTGATGCGATTTGGTCGCTCCGACGATCGGGGCGGAGATGACGGGGTTGCTGAGCACCCACGCCAGCGCGACCTGGGCCATGCTGACACCGCGGGTTCCGGCGACTTGCTGGACGGCGTTGACGACTGGCTCGTCGAGGGGTGAGTCGAAGGACTTGACGATCTCGTCCACGGTGGAGCGGTGGGACTGCTGTCCCCATGGACGCGTGAGGCGTCCCTTGCCTTGCGGGGAGTAGGGCACGACGCCCACGCCCATGTCGGCGCACATGGGCAGCAGTTCGCGCTCTTCCTGGCGCCGGAGCAGGTTGTACTGGTTCTGCATGGAAACGAACCGGGTCCAGCCGCCAAGGGTGGCGACGTGCTGGAGCTTGGCGAATTGCCAGGCGTACATGGAGGAGGCGCCCAGGTAGCGGGCCTTGCCGGCTTTGACGATGTCGTGCAGGGCCTCCATCGTCTCCTCGGCCGGGGTGTCCGGATCGAAGCGATGGATCTGGTAGAGGTCGATGTAGTCGGTGCCGAGCCGGGTCAGGGAGGCGTCGGCCTGCTCGAAGATCGCCTTGCGGGACAGGCCCCGGCCGCCGGGGCCGTCGTGCATCTTGCCGAACACCTTCGTGGCCAGCACGATGTCCTCGCGCCGGGAGTACTGCTTGATAGCGCGGCCGACCAGCTCCTCGGAGGTGCCGTGCTGGTACACGTTCGCCGTGTCCCAGAAGGTGATGCCCGTCTCGACAGCCTGGCGGAAGAACGGCTGGGCTGCGTCGTCGTCCAGGGCCCAGCGGTGCGCGCCGGTACTGGTGTTGTCGCCGTAGCTCATGCAGCCCAGCGCGAGACGGCTCACTCTCAGGCCGGTGTTACCCAGGCGGGTGTACTCCATCGTGATCTCCTTTGTATACGGGTGAGGGGTCAGGCCGCCGGACCCGGTCGGTCAGTGAGCGGTGAAGCCGCCATCGACCGGGAGCGCGACACCAACGACGAGGCTGGCACCCGGACTGCACAGCCACAGGACGGCCGCGGCGATCTCGTCCGCGCGCCCCAGCCTGCCGATCGGCTGCTCCTTCATGATCTCTGCCATGGCGCTGGCCTGGCTCGCGAGCATGTCCGCGACCATGGGAGTGTCGATCACCCCGGGGCACACCGCGTTGACCCGGACCCCCTTGGGGGCGTACTCGACCGCGACGCTCTTGGTCAGGCCGATCACGCCGTGCTTGGACGCGTGATAGGCAGCCCGTTCGGGCAGGCCCACGAGCCCGCCCAGGGAGGAGCAGTTGACGATGGCGCCGCTGCCCTGCTTCCGCATCTGGCGCAGCTCGTGCTTCATGCTGGCCCACACGCCGCGCAGGTTGACCGCGTTCAGGCGGTCGAAGTCCTCGGCCGTCTCGTCGGCCGCGTCGCTGGGCGGCGCCTGCACACCGGCGTTGTTGAACGCCATGTCCAGGCGGCCGAACGTCGCGACCGCGCGGTCCACCATCGCGGCCGTCTGGCTTTCGTCCGTGACGTCGCAGGTGACGCCGACCGCCTGGCGCCCGGCCGAGGTCAGGTCCCCGGCCGCGGTCTCCACGGCATCCTTGCCGGCGTCCGCCAGCACAACGGCGGCGCCGGCCCTGGCGAAGGCCCGGGCCGTGGCGAGCCCCATGCCGGACGCCGCGCCGGTGACGAGCGCCACCTTGTTCTCGAAGTTGTAGGCCGGATTCATGGTGTAGCTCCAATCATTGGTCAGCGTGGCGCCGGCCAGCCAGAGAAGTGATCACGTCGTCGCCGCCCGGGGCACGCGTGCCCGGCCCGAGCTGCCCGCTGCGGTGTGAGCTCAAGAGCTCGCGGCTACGGCAGGCACCGCGGTCATCGAGCCGGGTATGTCGAGCCGCAGCGGTCATGCCTCGCGCGAGAGGCATGATCTGTGGTCTCCGGAAAGGTAGTGCCGATGCGCTACGGGGGACGGGTGGGCCTGGGGCACAGGCACGGTGGGGAGGCCATGCTCATACCCCCCGGGGGGGCTGCTGCGTCAGGGGCGCAGCAGTGCCTTGATGGCGCGACGCTCGTCCATGGCCCGGTAGCCCCCGGCGACCTGGTCCAGCGGCAGGGTCAGGTCGAAGACCTTGCCCGGGTTGATACGGCCGTCCAGCACCCGGTCGATGAGATCGGGCAGGAAGCGGCGCACCGGGGCGGGCCCTCCGCGCAGGGCGACGTGCGAGTAGAACAGCTCCTCGCCGTCGATCTGCACGCCGTGCGGGACGCCCACGAAGCCGACGTTGCCGCCGGGGCGAGTGGAGCGCAGGGCCTGCTGCATCGACTCCGGCAGGCCGACGCATTCCAGCACCGAGTCCGCACCGATACCGCCGGTCAGCTCCTTGATCCGGGCCACGCCCTCCTCGCCGCGCTCGGCGACCAGGTCGGTCGCGCCGAACTCGGCCGCGAGCTTCTGGCGGGATGCGTGGCGGCTCATGGCGATGATCCGCTCGGCACCCAGTTCCCTGGCCGCGATGACCGCACACAGGCCGACCGCGCCGTCACCGACGACCGCGACGGTCGACCCCGGCTTGACCTCGGCCGCGACGGCCGCGTACCAGCCGGTGCCCATGACGTCGGACAGGGCCAGCAGGCTGGGGATCAGCTCCCCGGACGGCTGCCCGGCGGTGGCGACCAGGGTGCCGTCGGCCAGCGGGATACGGGCCAGTTCGGCCTGGCAGCCGTTGATGAACTCACGGTGCAGGCAGGAGGTCTGGTATCCGGCCCGGCAGATCGGGCAGGTTCCGTCGGAGGCGAAGAAGGAGCCGATGACGAACTGGCCCGGCTTCACCGCGCTCACCTCGCCGCCGATCTCTTCGACGACGCCGGCGTACTCGTGGCCGATCGGGTGGGGCTCGCCGGCCGGGTTGATGCCACGGTAGTCCCACAGGTCGGACCCGCACACGCAGGTGGCGACGATGCGGATGATCGCGTCGGTGGGGCTGACGATCCCGGGATCAGGGACGTTCTCCACCCGGATGTCACCGGGCTTGTAAATGAATGTCTGGCGCATGATGCCTTCTCAGATCGTGAGCGCAGTACCGGGACTCGCGGGTGCGCGCGCCCCTGGCTCGTGCGGTCTCTCAGGGACGGGTGCGGGTGCTGACCCGCGGGCCGTTGTACTCGTCGCCGGCCACGTGCTCAAGCCAGGTGTTCTCCGGGCCGCCGTCCGGGCCCGGGTTCTCCCACAGGGCGAGGTGGATCATGAAGTGGTCCGGGGCGGCGCCGTGCCAGTGCTCCTCGCCGGAGGGCGTGTAGATGACATCGCCTGGGTGCGCCTCGATGATCTCGCCGCCGCGGGACTGGACCAGGGCGATGCCCTCGACGATGTAAAGGGTCTGGCCCAGGCCGTGGGAGTGCCAGGCGGTGCGGGCGCCCGGGGCGAACCTGACCATGTTCGCCCGGGCGCGGGAGGGCTCCTCGCCCCGGTAGATGACGTCGAACCAGACATCGCCGGCGAACATCTCGGCCGGTCCCTTGCCGGTCGGCGGCTGCTTCAGCAGTTCCATCGTGCTCTCTTTCTTTCGGGCTGTGCCGTCGCGCTCGTGTGCGGCGGCACGGGGGCAGTGGGCTCTGGCCGCGCAGGGCCGCGTCAGGCGCCAGGGCCGCCGGCTTCCTCGACGAGGCCCTTGAGCTGGGTGATGGCGGTCATGGCGCTGGGCCAGCCGGCGTAGAAGGCGAGGTGGGTGATCGCCTCGGCCAGCTCCTGCTCGCTCAGCCCGTTCTCCAGCGCCAGCTTGAGGTGGTAGCCGAGCTGCTCGGTGCGGTACAAGGCGGCCAGCGTGGTGACGGTGATCAGGCTGCGATCTCGCGGGGACAGGCCCGGGCGTTCCCACACGTCGCCGAACAGGACGTTGTCGGTCAGCTCGATGAGCTTGGGGGCGACGCCGGACAGGCTCTTCGGGGCGGACTGCTTCGGCATGTCGTAACTCCTTGCGCGGGGTCTCCCGCAGAAATTGCTGATGAGCTGGCCGGGTTCGCGAGGCGGCCGGCCCTGCTGGCCGGCCACGTTCCCGGCGTCCTCCATGTAACCCGTGACCGCGCGGCCGCGGGAGGTCGCGGTTATAGGGGTCCTAACGCAACCCCCCTGGGTGCGGCGAGCCGACGTAACGTTGGTGCCGTGGACAACCGAGCCGAGATCCGCGAGTTCCTGGCCACCCGGCGCGCCAAGATCACCCCGCAGCAGGCCGGGCTGCAGCCGGGCGGCGGGCGGCGGCGCGTGCCCGGCCTGCGGCGCGAAGAGGTCGCCGTCCTCGCCGGCGTGAGCACGGAATGGTACGTGCGCCTGGAGAAAGGGCATATCAGCGGCGTCTCCGACGAAGTCCTCGACGCCGTGGCCCGCGCCCTGCAGCTTGACGAGGCCGAGCGGCTGCACCTGTCCGACCTCGCCCGCGCCGCGAAACCCTCCCGGTCGCCACGGCGCCGGACCCAGCAGACCGTGAGACCGAGCGTGCTCCGCATCCTCGAGTCGATGACCAGCACGCCGGCGTTCGTGCGCAACGGGCGCCTCGACGTCCTGGCCATCAACCCGCTCGGCCGCGCCCTGTACTCGCCCGTGTTCGACGACCCGGCCCGCCCCGCGAACCTCGCCCGGTTCTGCTTCCTCGACCCGGCCTCTCGCGACTTCTACCCAGACTGGGACGACGTCGCGCACGTCACCGTCGCGCTGCTGCGCAGCGAAGCCGGCCGCGACCCCTGCAACCGCGAGCTGACCGACCTGGTCGGCGAACTCGCGACCCGCAGCGAACAGTTCCGCACCGGCTGGGCCGCGCACGACGTGCGGCTGCACCAGACCGGGACCAAGCACTTCCGCCACCCGGTCGTCGGCCTCGTCGACGTCGCCTTCGACTCGATGCCACTCCCCACCCGCGAGGACTGGGGCCTCACGATGACCTGCTACAGCGCCGAACCCGGCTCACCGTCAGAGGACGCGCTGAAGCTGCTCGCCAGCTGGGCCGCCACCGCCACCCCGCGGGAGGACATCGGCACCGGCCAGCACGCTCACTAGCCGATCACCCGCCGAAAGAGGCACAACGCGGGACACGGCCCAGCGCATCGGCAGCCGTCCTCACCGCAACTGAGGTGCTCTCTGCCCCGGCAGCAGCTCTCTCGCCGGACGCGCGCGCCCCGCGGGAGGCCGCAGCCCAGGAGCACCCGCCTGCCTGCCGTCCCGGGTCCCCCCGCGGTGGACACCGTGCTGGCCTGGTCAGCGCAGCGCGCGGCGAGGTGGAGGCCGATGGCCGCGGCGGCCAGCTGGGCGGGCACGAGTACTGACCCGATGGCGGTGAACTGCCAGGCACTGAGGGCGGTGCCGGCGTTGCGGGCGATCCGCCGGCAGATCAAGGTGGCGACCGAGCCGGTGAGCAGCAGGCCCGGGCCGATGGCGGTGGCCAGGATGGCTGCCCACAGCCCGGCCGTCCCGGTCGGCCGGAGCGCCGCGGCGGCGGGCAGGTTGTTGACCGCGCAGGACAGCGCCGAGCCGACGATGAGCTGGACGGCCAGGCCGCCGCGCAGCGCGAGGCCTGCTGCGAGGATGGCACGGATCGCGGAGGCCGCGGCGAACATGGGGACCAGGTCGAGCGCGGTGCGGAGCGACGGCCTGGCGCTGGACGCGCGGGGAGGGCCGGTTCCGGCCCGGGCCAGCCATCCGGACAGCGGCCCGGCGGTCACTGTGACCATCAGCAGCCACGCCAGCCACGAGCCGCGCAGGTAGGCCAGCGCCGGAAGCGATGTCCGGCCGAGCAGGAGCAGGCTGGTGATGTTGGAGGTGGGCAGGAGGAACGAGGCGGCGTTGGCGGTGATCGCGACCGCCACGGCGAGCCGGCCGGCGGACAGGCCATGGCGGCGGGCCGCCTCCAGCGCGACCGGCATGGCCACGACGACAGCGACATCGAGGTTGACCAGCCCGCTGAGCAGGGCGGTGAACGCCAGCACCGAGGCTGCAGTCACGGCGCGCGGCGCCTGGCCGCGGATCAGGAACCTGGCCAGCGCGGCGAATACCCCGAGCCGGCCGGCCAGCACTGACCCGGCGATGATCGCGGCCAGGGTCGCGAACGGCCCCAGCGTTGCCCTGGCAGCCGGCAGCAGAGCGTCCGGCCGCAGGCAGGCGGCAGCAGACGTGAGGATGACCGCAGCCGTCCACAGCACCACCGGCAGACGGTCCCGAGGTGACGTGATCGTGGCGGATATATCAGGCTTCTCGGACGTGATCGTAGGCATGCCTCCCTGCATGTCGGTGAATTTCCTGGTCAATGATGATCGCGGCAGTCGGGCGCCTGGCTATGATGTTACACGATGATGTCACATTCTGAGCCAGGCGGAGAGCGGGACCGGGATGACGAGCTGATGGCCATACCCCGGCTCGCCGAGCGCATCGGAGTCACCCCCCGGGTGCTGCGGTACTGGGAAGAGCAGCAGCTGATCAGCCCCACCCGCGAGCACGGCAAGCTGCGCTACTCCCCGCGCGACCCGGCCATCGCCGCCCTGATCCGCCGGCTCCTCGACGCTGGCGCCGGCGTCGAGGGGATCCGGATGCTCAAGCGGCTCGCCGAGCGCGACGTCCGCCGCGCCGCCGCCACCGGCGAAGAAGCCGCGCTGGCCGAGGAGGCGCTGCGGATCTTGTACCAGCGCAAGGCCTTCCGCGAGGAAACCGGCATGACTGAAGAGCACTACCCCGAACGCAGGCCGCCACGCCCGCCACCGCCGCCCCACGGGCCGCACCGGCCGCCCCACGGGCCCGAAGCCCGCGGCAAGCCCAGGCGCCCATAGCGCAGCCCCGCCATCTTCCCTGCTGCCGCACCCGCCCCTGCGCGGTCCAGAGCTAGCCCGCCGTCAGCTTTGCGCGGTTCTGCTGCCCGCTCTCCGGCCCGCGGACGGTCCGTCTGTCAATGCGGGCGATCTGCCCGGGGCCAGATGAGTGCTGCAGGGGTTCCCGGCCGGACGGCGCGCCGGGCACCGAGAGTGCAGGGATTCCGTCTTTTCTGAACTAGGCCGTTTGATCATTACGGTTACCTGCGAGACTTACCGTTACTGGCTGTCACCAGGCAAAATCTGCGTTTCTGACATCTCGGGCGTGCCGCGCACGCGGCCCGATTGCCTGGTGGCCGCTATTACTTCGTGGGGACCAGATCGCTGAAGTTCGAAACGAGAGCGGCGACGTCTACGGCCGTTCTTGCGCCCAGATCGCAGGAAGGCACTGGAGACGATCAGCGCAGCGGTGAAGTCCAGGTCTTCCCCGGTCTGTCCGGACAGGGTGTGGCGATCACGGTTGGTAAGAGCCCGGTCGCGGACAACCTGCCTGACCCGGTCTTGATCGCTAGCGGGCTACGCCTTCACGCGTTCCCCTGATGCCGCGGACCTCTCGATGGCGGCGATGACCTCGTGGCGCCGGACGGCGTCGGCGAAGTCCGGCACGGTGTGAGTCCCGTCGCCGATGTCTGCCGCGAACGCGGCATAGGCACGCCCGACGTTGTAGGCGGGCGTTCCTTCCAGGCTGGTCAGCGCGGGCCATTTGTGTGTCAGCGCCGCTGGGAGAGCGAGCTCGGCGGGGAGCAGGGCCTTCAGCTCGTTCTCCGATATCTGACCAGGCGGGATCTGCCGCATGACCCGGGCCAGGGCCTGCGGCATCCCGTACCGGGCGGCGAGCCCGGCGAAATAACCCGCGGCCTGCGGGGGCAGTTCCTTGGCGAACAGCGTTCCAGTGGTGCCCAGCAGGATCGCGATGGTCTGGATCGCGTCCGGCCGGGCTGCGGCGGGAAGTGTCTGCAGCACCCCGCGGACGTACACGTTGGCGTCGCCCAGTTCGGCATGCAGCCCGGCTGCTGCGTCACCATCGACAGCATCCAGGATGCGGTAGCCGACGCCAGGCGGCGGGCCGGTGCCGCGTGCCCGGCCGATGGCGGCGGGCGCAAGGTCGGTGCCGACCACCGGGGAGAAGTGGCGGGCCAGGTACCGGGTCTGCCGGCCGTCGCCGCACCCGAAGTCGACCAGAGGCAGCACCCGTCCGAACGCGGCTGCGAAGCGCGGCAGGTCGGCGGCCAGGTCGCCGGGAGCTGCGTCCCAGACGATCTCCCCAGGGGTCCCGTCCAGGCCGGCCCACCAGCCCTCCCAGGCGGCCGCCAGGTCCCGGCCAGCCGTATCCGCTGAGCCAGCCCGGCCCCGAGCGGGAGTCTGCATAAGTGCTCCATCATGTATGTCTGTTCAGGGTTTGCGAAGGCAGCGGGCCTGACGGGTCGCGTCCTACCAGGGATTCCGCGGCTGGCTCGTGGCGATGCCCTGCGGCCGGGCAAGTGCCCCAGCGGGGGCCGAGCTGGTCGCCTCGACGGCTGCCGGTGCTGATCTCACCGCCTGGCACCGAGTAGCCGGTGGATGGCCGGCGCGGCGTCGGCCGGGTTGCGGACAAGGATGATCTTCGCTGTCGGGGAGTGGGCGTGGATGAGGTTCAGGACGCGCCCAGCGCTCCCCCGCCGCCGCTCAATCCCCACAACCAGTCAGCGTGGCGGCCCGGGTCGTCTGTCTCAGCCTGACCGGCGGCAGTGACCAGGCGCCCGGCGACCAGGTGTCGCAGGACAGCCCGTGCAGCCGGTGCAGCCAGCCGAACCCGCCGCCCAGCGCCGTGCCGGCCACACCGACCGCGGGCACGTCGGCACCGGTGGTGGCTAGCCCGAACCGCGCCGTGGCCTGGTCGAGCTCCGCCCACGTGACGCCGGGCCGGGCCGTCACCGTCCGGGCGGACGGGTCGACGTTCAGCCTGTGCCACCCGGACAGGTCGACCATTACGGCTCCGTCCCCGGCCGCGTGCCCGGCGTGATGATGGCCGCTGCCGCGCACCGACACCGGCAGGCCGTGCTTGGCGGCGAACCGGACCGTGGCCTGGACGTCGGCGACGTCGGTGGGACGGACGATCGCTGCGGGCCGCCGGTCGACCGCCGCGTTCCATACCTGCCGGGCCCCGTCATAACCCCGATCGCCGGGAAGCACCACCTGACCTTCGACGCGAGAACGCAGCCCGGCGCAGACGGCGGCCGGGCCGGTCACCGGATCCCCTCCGGACAGGTGCCGGTGACGTTGCGCCAGACAGCGGCCCCGCTGCAGGCGACGCTGTACCCAAGATCGCTCATGCCGACCAGGCTGGCCGGCACCCGGTGTGATCGGTATCCCTCGCTGCGAGGGGAATGTGTTGCCCGCCATCGCGCCCAGTGAATCTCCCACCGGAATCTGCCGGTCGTCTTCGCTTGATAGCCCCGCCGCACCGATCAGGCATTCTGCGCGCAGGTGCCAAAGACGCGGCCGTGGCTGCTGTAGCAATGGCTAAGTAGTGGTTTGGGGCTGAGGTCGGGCGACAGCCCGGCACACGGTAACTCGCGCATTGCGCACCAGCGGGAACTGTGTGGCGGTCACCCGAGCGTGGCCAGTCAAGTCTGGCAACGCGCAAATGGACCTCGTTCTGTATGGATCCGGCCCAGCACATGCCAGCGCCGTGCTTCAAGGCTCGTGGCATACTGCGGGCCACGCCTAGCCCCAGGCCAGTCAATACCCCCGGCGTGGCCGACGGTTCTGTGCCGGAGAGCCAGGCTCAGTCACGGAGCGTGCCGGAACAGGGAGCGGTGGGCCTATGCGAAACAGCAACCCATACCTGAGGGCGCTGGCCAGCCCGGGCGCGCTGCGGTTCTCGGCGGCGGGGTTCCTGGGGCGGTTGCAGATTTCCATGTTCGGCCTGGGCACGGTGCTGCTGATCTCCTCGCTGTCGGGCCGCTACGGGCTGGCGGGGGCGGTGGCCGCGGCGGGGGCGGCCGGGTACGCGCTGGTATCACCATTGGTTGCCCGGCTGGCCGACCGGGCCGGGCAGCGGGCGGTGCTGCGGCCGCTGATGCTGGTGTTCGCAGCCGCGACGGCCGCGCTCACCGCCGGCGCGCAGGCCCGCGCGCCGGCCTGGGTGCTGCTAGCCGCCAGCGGGCTGGCCGGGGCTGCCACACCGCAGCTCGGGTCGATGGTGCGCGCCCGGTGGAGCGCGCTGCTGGCCGGCTCGCCGCTGCTGCACGCCGCGTTCTCGCTGGAATCGGTGGCTGATGAGGTGATCTTCGTGGCCGGGCCGGTGCTGGTCACCCTGCTGGCGACCGAGGTGTACCCGGCCTCAGGTCTCGCGGTGGCAGCGGCCACATGCCTGGCAGGCACGCTGCTGTTCGCCGCGCAGCGGGCCACCGAGCCGCCGCTCCACCCCGCCCACCCAGCCGGCCCGGTGCCGGGCCCGGGCCGCCGGGCGCGCGGCCGCCTGCTGCCCGCCCGGGGCCTGGTCACGCTGGCGCCGGTGTTCCTGTTCTTCGGCGCGATGCTCGCCGCGATCGACCTGGCCACGGTGGATTTCGCCGCCGGCTGGCTGGTGTTGCCGAAGCCGAGCACCAGTTGCGGCGGGCCGGGAGCATGGTCTGCGCGATAGGTGCTCATTCCGTAGAGCCCAACCGTTCGTGATCGTGCTGCCTGGATCACGTCGCGTTCGGATATTTCGGCGGACAGATGGGCCACGGCGTGAAAGCCCGCGGCCAGGCCGGTGAGGGGTACGCCAGGGGCGTGCTGGGCGAGCGCCTGGACGAGCACCT
>WNGM01002167.1_pt1 | contig 15746 bp, 13 predicted proteins | sample 5400571 | NCBI WGS metagenome assembly WNGM01 (sample SAMN13153378, study PRJNA577476) | soil metagenome | isolation source: 100 cm soil or saprolite under Garry oak tree replicate 2 | place: USA:California | collected 2016-06-15 | reverse complement strand
CTCCAGAAGTCGCGACGGCCATTGCATCCCTGTTCGCAGGCGCTGCTGACCTGGGACAAGGTGTGGTTCTTGGCTCCAATATCTTCAATCTCGCGATGCTCCTGGGATTAAGTGCAGTACTAGCTGGACAGGTGCGCATACGACGCCAGGGCTTGATGCTCGACGGCACAGTGGCGCTGTTAACGCTACTTGTGGTAGGCGCTCTTCTCCTCGGTCTTCTCGCCCCTGTCCTGGCAATCGTGCTTCTAGCAGTGCTGCTCATTCCCTACGTTGTACTGGTGGGTCTACGCCCACGCCAGGTCGACCACCTACCCCTGCCGGATGGTCTAGCGCACCTGCTGGCAAGAGCAGCGAGCCAGGTCCATGAGGAGGAAAAGGAAGAGCAGGAAACGGAGGGGTCATGGCTTCCTGTCCTCCTCGTGCCACTCTCACTGATAATTATTGTGATTGCGAGTGTGTGGCTGGTGAAGGCGGCGTTAGCACTTGCCCAGGCATGGCAACTTCCTCATGCTTTGGTGGGAGGAGTGATACTTGCAGGGCTCACAAGCTTACCGAATACATATACGGCAGCGCATCTGGCACTCAGAGGACGGGGGGCAGCCGTGGTGAGTGCGACGGTCAATAGTAATACGATCAATCTCGTGGTCGGATTGGCGCTGCCAGCTCTGGTGATTGGCATGAGGAGTGCAGCACGTGATGTAGGAGTCGAACTGGGGTGGTTGCTTGGCATGACAGTGATAGGGCTACTGCTGTTGATACCAGCCAAAGGGATGACACGGATGGGGGGAGCCGGAATGATCGTCCTGTACCTTTTGTTTGTAGTCGTGCATCTGCTCTGGCCCAACATCTAGGCCCCATTCTCCAGGTAAGTCAAGCGCCTTTGCGCAGGACGATCTCCAGCAGTGATGACCAGAAGTTGAAATGGCATGGCTGCTTGTATCGTCGTGATCACTTTATGCTATAATAGGAGTGAGTGACAAGACACAGAAGAGCCTAAAAAAGAGAGCTAGGGGCGCCGGGAAGTCTGGTCGGCAAGCGGATAGAGGACGCTATCAGCACAGTGTGAGTCATTGAAAACAAACACTTGGAACGACCATGAACAGGCGCATAGTGTTAGCCATCGATGTGTATAATTCCCCTCAAACACGGCATGTTCTGCGTGTAGCAAGCTCGCTTCTTGAACTAACCACACCACAACTAGGCGTAGTTCTTCTCCATGTCATCCCATTGCCATATATCACTCCATCCAAATTCGGCATGTCTAGGGTAACGCCAACTGCCGAGCAACGTGAACTGGCAGAACATGCTCTTCATAGAGCACGTATTGAGTTGCAGAAACAAGGCGTCGTTCCAGAACAGATAGCAATACTTCTTCGCAGCGGCACACCTACTGACGAGATTGTAAAGGCTGCAAAAGAACTAGAAGCTGATTTTATCATGATTGGAAGTCGGGGAAACTCCCTGAAACAGAAGATGCGGCGTTTTTTGATGGGAAGTACTTCCCATCGAGTATTAAAGCTTGCCCCTTGTCCTGTCATGATTGCTTCTCTTCCTCAGATGCCTCGTCCCCGCAATCTCGTAGCATGGTATAAGGAGGCTATTACTGACTCCCTGGATGAGCATCCTGGTAGGCTCATGATCTTCACTTCATATGAGACGGCTCACATTTTTGCTCCACCACAGAGAACAGCAGGTCCTAAAGAGGTTGATGCTGCATCCGCTGCCCTAGAGCAACTAGCTAGTAGTGGAGTCCTCGTCTGTCAAAAGGTCAATGGCGAGTTGCGGTGCATCAACGATTGATCTTGGGAGCTGCTCTTCCTGCTTTGCTGGCAAAGTAGATATAGATGGTACCATCGACAATGCCAGCCTGCCGGACAATGTCTTTGATCGTCGCACAGTGGAAGCCCTTTTCGGCAAAGTAAATGCCCATTACAACTTCTCATGAGAATATCCAGAACTTTTCCCAGCATTTCTAGAGGGAACCTTGAGCGGCTTTGGATTATACTATGGAAGGAGCCAGAAGAACAGTAGCTTAGTGGCGTCTGCAAGCCTTACAATTGAGCAGGCACACCTGCGTGCTCGTGCTATATTAGACTATGGGAGAAATGGAGGCACAGACCAATGAGCCTACCGTCTGAAGAATCATTCACTTCTCAGAAGCAGGAGCATGATCAGCCAGATGGAACTCACGACGACGATTTTGATTTGACCCTGCTTGGACCAATGGAGGAACGACCAGGCAGCAAGCCAGGAAATGTGCGTATACGTGTGACGCTGCCGCGGCAGCGGGCCTTTCATCGCATCAAGGAGGGAGTGCTTGAAGCCACTGAGGCCGCAGACATGCCAGAAGGCTCGCTGGCTCGCAGCATCTATTGGATCAAACGGGCCTTGATTGGGATCCCGATTGCGAGCGTACAGGCTGAAGGGGAGCGCCTGACCAAATTTAAGGCGCTTGCTATTCTCTCTTCGGATGCGATTTCATCGGTTGCTTTTGCCACCGAGGCGATCCTGATTAACCTGGTCGCGGCAGGCTCACTGCACCTGGGCTTGACGTTGCCGATTAGCCTGGTGATCCTGGGCTTGCTCGCCGTCGTGACGCTCTCCTATCGCCAGACCATTCCTGCTTATCCTAATGGTGGGGGATCCTATATCGTCGCACGCGAGAACCTGGGAATCGTGCCGGGGTTGGTTGCCGCTTCCGCCTTGATGATCGATTACGTGCTCAATGTAGCCGTCTGTGTCGCAGCAGGCGTGCATAACGTGGTCTCGATTCTTCCTGCTCTCCAGCCCTACGTGGTCCCAATGGATCTTGCGCTAGTGGTCGTGATGACGATACTCAATCTGCGTGGGATCCGTGAGTCGGGGTCGATCTTCGCCTTACCGACGTATTTCTTCGTTGTCAGCGCCTCTCTGCTCATCCTCGTGGGGTTGGTCAAAGCCTATGTCTTCTTGCATCAGCCGCTCATTGGGCAATTCACTCCCACGGTGCAGGCCATCGAACCGTTATCCATCTTTGTCATTCTGCGCTCGTTTGCCACGGGCTGTTCGGCAATGACAGGCGTCGAGGCCATCTCCAATGGTATCCCCATCTTTCGCAAACCCGAGACCCGCAATGCGGCTATTACATTGACGTGGATGGCTCTGATCCTGGGGTCGCTTTTCCTGGGGATCACCTTACTGACGATGACCTATGCGGTTCAGGCCGAACCTTCGGGCAACCCAACGGTGATGGCGAAGATTGCGCTGCAAGTCTTCTCCGGTCCTTTGATCTTCCTATTCCCTATCTTCCAGCTCTCGGTGCTGGGCATCCTGACGCTCTCGGCCGAGACCAGCTACGCCGGCTTTCCGCGCCTGGCCTTTCTCTTAGCACGCGACGGGTACTTACCCAAGCAGTTCTCCCACCGAGGGGATCGGCTCGCCTTCTCTGTGGGCATCATCGCCCTCGCTGTGCTGGCCGGCGCATTACTCATCATCTTTAGGGGGAATACGAACGCACTCATTAACCTGTTTGCTGTCGGAGTCTTCATCGCCTTTACACTCTCACAGGCAGGCATGGTGGTGCATTGGTGGCGCTTACGCACAGCAGAGCGCAGTTGGCTGCGCAGTTTACTGATCAATGGTGTGGGGGCTGTAGCCACGGCGTGGTTGCCCTGGTGGTGGCTTCGACGAAGTTTCTGGAGGGAGCCTGGATCGTCGTAATGCTAATCCCAACGCTGGTGGTGCTGTTTACAGGGATCAGCCACCATTACGAGCACGTTGAGCGTGAGCGTATCACTCCTCTTCCTCTCCGTCCACAGGACATTCGTCACCGGTTGATTGTCCCTATTGCTGAACTGAATCTCGCTGCGAAATACGCCCTGTCATATGCGCGTTCGATTTCACCACATGTGACTGCTGTCCACGTGGCTGTCGAGAGGCAGAAGGCCGATGCCCTACAAGACGCCTGGGACGAGTGGCAAAAAAGTCTCTCTGCACAAGAGTGGTCAGCGCTGGACATCATCGATCCTGGGCATCGCTTGCCCCTCCTGCCCTTGCTCGGCTATATCGACGGGGTGCATCAGCAGTATCCTGAGGAGACGCTGACGGTCGTCCTGCCGGAAGTGGTTGAGTCCCCGGTGAGACGCTTGTTCTACAGTCCAAAGATTCTTGGATTGAAGGCGACGCTGTTCTTCCGACCAGAGATTGTGGTGACCAATGTTTCGCTGCAGCAGCGAGCCAGCACCGGCACTATTCCCACACGTCCAAAGGAGATACGTCATCGTTTCATTGTGCCAATTGGGGGACTGGATCGTGCTACGATTGCTAGTTTGGCCTATGCCCGCTCCATCTCTGCTCACGTCACAGCCGTGCACGCGGTAGTCGACGAAGACCAGGTGGAGCAGATACGAACAAGTTGGCAGCAGTGGCAACAACAGATCCCGGCAGAGGAAGAGACACATCTTCTCCTCATCGCGTCGCCGTATCGCACCCTCTTAGGTCCCCTGTTAGCCTACATTGACGCGGTTCACCTGCGTCATCCCCAGGAGACCCTGACAGTAATCTTGCCGGAGTTTGTCGTGGCCCACTGGTGGGAATACTTGCTGCATAATCAGCTAGCGCTGCGCTTGAAGGCAGCGCTGCTGTTCCGCCCTGGCGTGGCGGTCTTAAATTTGCCCCAGCGCCTGCGTGAGCGGTAGAGACAGGAGACAGTGTTGGAATTACTATAACTTCGCCACTTCTGGCGCATAAAATCCGTCAATCGACAGACAGTTAAGGAGGCTCACGTATTTTATCTAACCGCGCCGTAAAACCTCTGACTTCAGCCACGGGGATAGAAGGCACGTTCCTTTTAAGGCGCCTTGGGATGCGGGTTAAGTGAGACTTTTGACAGTATATGGCCTTGATGCTGTATACTATCTCCATGAGCAAGCTAGCCTACAAATCAAACCGGAATGTGTACTACAAAGGCCGTTCATCACGACTCTTGCCGCAAGAGTTTTCTGGCTTGAAGCGGAAGCTACCGATGCTCTGGACGAATAGCTACTTTGTTTCAACAGTAGGTGGAGCGCCACTCTCTGTCATTAAGCAGTATATTGAGAACCAGAAGCATGTTTAAAACAAAAGAGCAGATACAACCGAAGAAAGAACGCAAGCCAAAGAATCCAAAGCTTCGGAACAAAGCCTATAGGTTCCGCATCTATCCAACCAAGAAACAAATCGGAACATTGGAGTGGACATTGAGACGATGCAAGGAACTCTACAATGCTGCTCTTGAAGAAAGGCGCGAGGCATACCGGATGCGTGGTGTGTCTGTTTCTTACAACATCCAAGCCAATCAGCTACCTGCCATCAAAGCATTGCGAGAAGAATATCAAGACATCCATAGCCAGGTTCAACAGGATGTGCTCAAACGTCTTGACAAAGCGATGCAAGCCTTCTTCAGACGTGTCCAAAATGGGGAAAAGCCAGGGTACCCACGCTTCAAAAGTGGAGACCGCTACGACTCGTTCACCTATCCACAAGGTGGCTATGCCATCATCAATAAGCGACTCCATCTCAGCAAGATAGGCCATATCAAGATCAAGCTTCATCGTGAAATGAAAGGTACTATCAAAACCTGTACCATCAAACGTGAGGGAGATCTATGGTACGCTGTGTTCACCACAGAATATGAGTTTGATCCGTCCATAACCTTCCATCCATCAGAGGAGGAAGTGGGCATTGATCTTGGGATCATCTCCTTTGCAGCACTTTCAGATGGAACCTTCATAGAGAACCCGCATGTCTATCGCAATGCTGAAGATGCCATTAAGGAAGCTCATCACAAAGTACATCGACGCAAGAAGGGCAGTCATCGGCGAGCACGTGCCAAGAAAGAATTGTCTCGGCTCTACCGAAAAGCACGGAACAAGAGACGGGACTTTTTGCACAAAGCGTCTCACAAACTCATCAAACAGTACGGGACTCTGGTGTTTGAGGACTTGCATATCGACACCATGACCAAAGCGCCGGAGCCCAAACAAGACGAGCATGGAAACTATCTACCGAATGGGGCTGCTGCCAAAGGCGGCTTGAATAAAAGCATCTTGGATGCAGGTTGGGGAACCTTTGTCATGATCTGTAGCCACAAAGCGGCGGAGGCTGGTGGTAAAGTTGTCAAAGTATCCCCGAATGGAACTTCCCAAGCATGCTCAGGATGCGGCTGTGTTGTGCCTAAAGACCTCTCAATACGATGGCACTCCTGCCCTCACTGTGGGTGTGAGTTGGACAGGGATCAGAACGCAGCCAGAAACATCCTGCAGCGCTACCACATGCAGAAACAGAACGGGGCAGGAAGTGTCCCACAGCGATCCCTTGTGGGAGGACTGTAGAAGCCCCTCGGCTTTAACCATGGGGTACTTCACTCGTCACTACTGAAGCGGTAGCCCACGCCGGATATAGTGAGGATAAAGCGGGGATGGGCAGGGTCTGGTTCGATTTTACGACGCAACTGGCCGATATAGACGTGCAAGTAATGAGACTCGGTTCCATAGCCGGTGCCCCATACTTGAGAGAGCAGCATCTGGCGGGTCATAATTTTACCACGGTTCTTGATGAGAGCCTTGAGTAAATCATATTCGGTAGGAGTCAGCTTGACCTCCTGTCCATTTACCTGCACGAGGCGCTGGGCAAAATCAACTTTGAGCGGCCCGGCAGTAAAGCTTGGTTCAGTTCCAGCCTGCACCTGGGCCGTATGACGCAAGGCAACTCGTATGCGCGCCAGCACTTCATCCATACCGAAGGGCTTGGGCACGTAGTCGTCGGCACCCAGGTCAAGCGCCTGCACTTTGTCGCGTTCGGCGTCTTTCACCGAAAGCACAATAATAGGCAGATTCGACTGCGCTCGTACCCTTTTAGACACCTCTAAGCCGCTCATACCGGGAAGTCCAAGGTCGAGCAGCATAAGATCAGGTCTATGATGGGCAATAGACTCGAGCGCCTCTTCACCGCTGCTTGCAGTGAAGACCTCAAAGCCATGTGCCGTTAGACTGCGCTGCAAGGCACGCAAGATCTCAATTTCGTCGTCGACAACTAGAATACGGGCTCCACTTTTGCTCATCTCTCAATACCCTCAGCCTTTCCTACCGGTAACGTAAAACGAAAAAGACTGCCACCACCTGGCCGATCCTCCACCCAAATATGCCCACCGTGCGCCTCAACCAATCCCTTGCTCACGGCTAAGCCTAGCCCCGAACCTGGAATAGTTGCAGCATTACGCTGTGTGCTAAGCACACGATAGAACTTGTCAAAGATGCGCTCCTTATCAGCCTGAGGAATACCCGGGCCACGGTCAGAGATGCTTATCACCATCTGTTCCCCATCAATTTGTGCACTCACCTCAATGGGTGACTCTGGTGGAGTGTAACGCACGGCATTCTCAATGAGATTCGTCAGCACTTGATCCATTTGCAGGTAATCCAGTTCTACCGGCGGCAAATCGTCCGGGAGGTGGGTCCCTACGGTTCGTCCCTGCAACACTGGCTGCATATGGTCCAGTACATCATGAATCAACTCGTCAACAGGATACCACTCCTTTTCAGGTTTAAGCGCCCCTCCCTCAATACGAGACATGTCAAGCAAATTTCCCACCAGGCGATTGAGCCGATCAGCTTCATGTTCGATAGCCAGCGCAAAACTCCGGCGTGCTTCCTCATCCCATTGTACATCTTCCTGAAGCAAACTGCTGGCAGCCGCTTTAATTGAAGAGAGAGGGGTGCGCAGATCGTGCGAGACCGAAGAAAGGAGGGCAGCCCGCAGCGCATCAGTACGCTTTAAGAGCTCGATTTGTAGACTTTCACGACGTAAACGTGCGCGTTCAATTACAGATGCCGCCTGGTCGAGAAACGTCCAAAAAAACGTTGTTGCAGGGTTTGAGCGATCCCGATCTATGCCCAGGCTTTTCTCACGAGTGAAAAGACGAGGATCATCCTCTATCAGCAGGCGCACAACACCAACCACCTTTTGCCCCATTTTTAAGGGGATCATGCGCATATAGCGACGCATAGGGTGAATAGCCGCAGTACTACGCACAATAGCGCGCGGCGCAGAACTGGTTGACAGTTGGGGAGCCAACGAAACATCGTGCAACTCCACAGCTTGATCCTGCGTCATTACCCATGAAGCGGTTGCCTCCTCGTCGGACAGAAGCTTTGCCTGCTGGTCTGCCTGAAGCGCACTGGCTTGTAAAATCAATTTTCCGTGAGCATCGGGTAGAAGAATGGCACAATCGCGTATTCCCCACGAGGAAAAAACATCAACTATCGCATGCGCAACAATACTTAGCTGTTGCTCCAGGTCTTCCTCGCTGTTCGTAGCACGTACCAATTCGTAGAGAATACGCGTTTCACGTGCCTGGCGGCTGGCTTGCTCAGCGCGCAGGCGCATTGCTGACGCTAATTGCCCTGTGATAATTGCCGTAGCCAGAAAAACAAATAATGCCAACCATTCTTCAAACCTGCCAATAGTAAAAGTATACAAGGGAGGTACAAGGAAATAGTCGAAGGAAAAAAAGGCCACTAAAGCCGAGAGGACAGCAGCATAAAGCCCACGTGTTCCTGCCAGCGCCAGCACAATCAAGAGGTAAGCCAGAGAAATGTCAGGTATGGTTGGGTAGAGGTGCAGCGTATATATTATTGCTGTTATAAACAGTGTGCCGGTGATAGCCAGTATGCTATCAATGAGATAACGTCTCCAGCGTGGTCCTTCTCTGGCTTCGAGTGATGGTAAATGTTCAACCTGGCTCATAACATATCTCTGTGGTGATTACTCAGGACTTCTCGTCGCCTGCGGCGACTCGCCCATTTTATGTTGTGGTGGCTTGGCAGCCTGCGGCTGCCAAGCCACCACAACATAAAATACTTGCGAACTGCCTACGGCAGTTCTGTGTTCAAAGTAGCTCGATTGCTCAAACATTACGATACAAGAAAGCTGACATTAGCATAGAAGATAGGCAAATACGCTGTCAATAGTTTATGCTTGACTCAAGCAGGAAGCAAGAATATACTTCGTTCATGAAACATCAACGGCTTTTTATACTCGTGTTGCTCTTGCTTGCCAGCATGGCGGCGTGTAGTCCTGGGCATGTAGGAGGCAACGAAATTGCGTTCCTGCGCGATGGGCAGCTCTGGACAATTGATCCAGACGGTGCTAATGCCTTCGAGATTGCCGGGAATGATCCCGCCGTCATTGGTTATGGCTGGTCACCCACACATCAACTCCTTACCTTCCGCACGCTCGACTCAGATTTCGCCAAAACTTCAGCCGGAAAACATATCCCTAGCGATCCCCTGACAGAGCTGGCAGGAGACCTGCCAAGCACGCTCAATACTATCGGCATCGATGGCGGTTCACCTATCCCTATCATCTTCTCGAGTCCTGATGTACAGTATAGCAATGCCTGGTGGAACACCACAGGCAATCGCCTGATCTATCGAGAAGGAACAACGGCATCAAGCCATTCCCCCAGCACAGTAATATGGTGGGTATCACAAAACGACCAGCCAGGGGGCATCGCTCGTAAGTTGCTTCCAACCACTTTTTCCATTCCATCTATGACATCCGACAATTCCGTGGCTATAGGAAATTCCGTTCGTGGTTTATTCACCACCACACTTAGTGGATCTAATGTAAAGTATATCATTCAAGGTGTCCTGCCAGGGCATCCTCTCTTTGCTACCCTGGAACGGGTGCTCTGGCAACCTGCCCACGAGCAGCCAGCTATACTCTATGCCATCGCCCCTTCGTCTGCCCAAGGAGGAACATCAGGTACAACACCGGCCACGGTTCAGCTCATGCTACGTGATATGCATGGTCATGTGACCATCGTAGCAACGTGTGCCTGCACCCAATTCGCCTGGTCACCCGATGGCGAGCATATTGTGTATAGCACAGATTCATCGTATACCATTTTTAATCTCAAAGATAGGTCCTCATTTTCCATCTCTGGTGAAGAGGGTGGCATTCCCTACTGGTCGCCAGATAGCCAGTTCCTGCTACTCGATAGTCTACATGCATTGACCCTTATAGACGTCGGCAGTAAACGACAGCAACTGTTACTGAGCGGCAGCGATGGGGGTGCAGCCAGGCAGAATAATACCAACAACGTGAATGCGCTGTTGCAGCCTATGTCTAATAGCCCCTGGGCAGCTGATAGTCGTCATTTTCTTTTCTTGACGCGAGAACGTCTAGTGTGGCAGGGGAAGAGCCTGAGTCCGGGTAAGGGTCTCTATACAGTGATTATTGATAATACTGGGCAAGTGCAAGGGACGCCCACTGTGGTCGATACAGGCAACGACAGCCAGGCTGGATGGACCTACGAGAATCCAAATACTTCATTTTTGTTTTAGACGGATTTCATATCACTTGTATTGGAGGACAAGGACAGATGAGCCGACCAGAATCAAACCATAAGTCTTTTGACACAGATGACGATGGGAAAATGGACCTGGAAGAATACGATGAGATGGAGCTATTAGAGCGCCTGGAAGCGCTGCGCGAGGATATGGAAGACCTGGGGGTTTCAACTCTCGCCGAGGTTATCCAGCGCATAGAAGAGATGCACCGGCGGTTAGATAGAAAATAACTACAATTTGCGGGCGGCCAGATAGGTCGCCCGCAAAAAGCCAAACAGCCAGAAAGAGGATTATGCTCCGCCAAGGTAAGCCTGGCGTACCAGATCGTTTGTCAACAGATTTTTTGCAGTATCGCTAAGAACGATTTTGCCTGTTTGTAGGACGTAACCACGATCTGCCACACTCAGAGCCTTTGAAGCATTTTGCTCAACCAGGAAGATGGTAACACCCTCTTCACGAACACGGATAATCGTATCAAACACTGTCTGAACGAGAATAGGAGAGAGTCCCATCGACGGTTCATCCATGCATATCAGACGAGGGCGAGACATCAAGGCACGTCCCATGGCCAGCATCTGCTGCTCACCGCCAGACATGGTGCCCGCCACCTGTTTTAAGCGTTCCTGGATACGCGGGAAAATCTGGCAAACGTGTTCGATGTCCTCCTGAATTTCTTTGCGGTTATCACGGATGAATGCCCCCATCTCCAGGTTTTCTAGCACGGTCATCCTTGGGAAAATACGTCGTGCCTCCGGCACAAGGGCCATACCTAGACGCACAATATCGCCGGGCAGCTTTCGTTCAATAGGGTGCTCTTCGAACTCTACTGAGCCTTTACGCGGATGTACCAAACCGAAAATAGTCTTCATCGTCGTGGTCTTGCCGGCTGCATTAGCTCCCAGAAGACAGACAATCTCACCCTTATTTACTTCGAGTGAGACATTGTTTAATACCTGGCTGGGGCCATAGTATGTATCTACATCGATTAGTCGTAACATTCTAGACCTCGTTTGAAATCTTTATTAACTTTTCAGGTACCCGATCTATGCCGCCTGCGGCGGCGAATGAGAAGGAGGGAAAGGAACTGGGGACACCCCAGACCCCGGCAGGAGGACTGCGTCCCCCTGCACCCCCTGCTCAAGCGAGCCCCTACCGGGCTACTCATTGGGTGTTGCCATTTCGTCAGTGGTTGAAGCTGTGCCAAGATAGGCTGCAATGACTTTCTCATTACGGCGTACCTCTTCGGGTAAACCTTCCGCTATTTTACGTCCATAGTCGAGCACAGCAATGCGGTCCGACATACCCATGGTCACGGCCAGCTTATGCTCAATGAGCAGAATGGTCAAGTTCAGTTCATCACGCAAACGCCGGACATACTTTACCGCCTCCAGCGTTTCTGCCTCGTTCATACCGGCTGTCGGCTCGTCTAACAAGAGTAACTTAGGTTTGGCTGCCAGGGCGCGCGCTATCTCGACCCGTCGACGATCGGCATAGGAGAGGTTAAGCACATATTCTTCTTGCCGATCTACCAGGGTAGAGCCAAAGAAGCTGAGCAGTTCAACAGCACGTATGCGCGCCTCTGCCTCTTCACGCACAACAGCAGGAGTATGAAAGAGCGAACCTAACACATTCGCTTTGAGTTGTGTATGTTGGCCAACAAGCACATTCTCTAGCACCGTCATGTTATTGAAGAGGCGAATATTCTGGAAGGTACGTGCAATGCCTCGTACGAGCACCTGGTCAGGATTGAGACCTGCTAAGGATTTGTCGTTAAGGCGTATATCGCCTGACGAGGGACGATAGATGCCGGTAATGAGATTAAAGACAGTCGTTTTTCCGGCACCATTGGGGCCAATAACGCTGATGATCTCTCTTGGCCAGATCTGCAGATCAACATCCTGCACGGCTGCCAATCCACCGAAGTATTTGGTGACCTTACTCAAATCCAGTAGAGGAGTGCCGGTATGCCCGCTCCCCTGCTCAACATTCACGGCTAATTCCATAACTCACTCCTCCTTAGTGCTATTCAACGCGCACCTCATCTTCGAACCCGGGTGCTCCTGGCGAGATATCCAATGATCCTATTTCTGGTAATTCTCCTTCAGCGTGATGCAATTCGCGCCGTCTCCGTGCGCTGGGAATAAGCCCTTCTGGTCGGAAGATCATAATTGTCACCAGAATGATGCCAAAAATCAGGTTACGAATATTGCCGAAGGTGAAACCAGGTACGAACTGGGTAATACCAGCATAGACGGGATGCAGGAAACTGGACGGATCAGCGGCTATCGTATCAAGTTGTGCGAGAATAAACTGGTTGATAGAATAGACAACGAGCGCACCAACGATCACACCTGGAATACTGCCAATACCACCAATAACCACCATAGCCAGGTAAATCACAGAATCACCAAAGCTAAAGTTATCAGGTGAGACTCCACCAAGTTTGGCAGCATGATAGGCACCAGCGATGCCAGAGAAAAAGGCGCCCGCAGCAAAAGCGAACAATTTGGTATTAACGAGATTGATACCCGAAGAAGAAGCGGCAATTTCATCCTCACGGATAGCGACCCACGCACGGCCTAAACGCGAATCGCGCAGGCGAACATTAGCAAAGATGGAGAAAACGATCAGTGCCAGGATCAGATAATAGTATGGCGTTGAAGTGGTCCAGTCAGCACCGGGGAATGCTGGCGGGTAAACACCAACAATACCATTGGTCCCGTTGGTATATTTATCCAGTTCCAAAAAGACAATCGGTACAATTTCACCGAAACCGAGGGTCACAATCGCGAGGTAATCTCCACGCAAACGCAGCGTCGGCGCCCCAAGTAGTACCCCCCAGAGCGCTGCTATTAGAGCAGCTCCTAACAACATCGGCCAGAAGAACCAGGGCCAAAGCTGGGGATTCACATGGACTCCTGTGAGAATACCAAACTGATTCGAGCCAATCAAACCCCAGGCATACGATCCTATAGCAAAGAAGGCCACGTAGCCAAGATCCAGTAGACCTGCAAAACCAACGACAATGTTGAGGCCAAGGGCCAGGATAACGTAGTAACCTGCATCTCCATACCCAGCCAGGCGACCATCTGTGCCGGAGCCAAACAAGAAAGGATCGAGCACGGGATAGAAGAGCACAAAGGCAACGAGGAGTATCAGGTAAAAACGCTGTGCGCCGGTACTTCTCAAAGGCAAATCGTTGGGGACCAAATCCTTCGCCTCTTCAAGGGCGCGAGTAGTAGAAAGTGCCTCCAGTTGTTGTAGCTTGCTCGCAGCATTCCTCACTCTGTTTGCGTCATTTCCGCCATTGCCGTTTTCCTTTGCGGGAAGCACACGGCGCAAGGCAACTATGCCAGCCAGTCGTCCCAGGAAATAGCCGGCAACAGGTAGAATGAGCGTACGAATAAGGGCCCAGATCAAGAGAAGCGGTGGCAAGGAACCAGTGAAGAAAAAGACGAGATCAGTGATCAACGAAACGAGCGCGAATGCAACCCCAAACCAGAAGCCACCTGCCGTAGCACGACTCATTAATACAGAGCGTTGCTCGGCATTGATAACCTCTAGACCCTCCAATGGAAGAGGAGGTACATAGTGGCGAGCTTTGCGCAAGAGACCACGCACATAAAAGTATATAGGCCATACTACAGCACACAGTGCAAGGCCGATAATGAGACCGAAGAAGATTACGAGAATGAGAGGTACTACTGTAAAGATGAGTACATCCATCCACAGCTCGACCATGCCACGACGACCGCTATCAGCCGCTACCAGATAGCCAGCGAGCATAATAACAGCGGCGTAGAAGACGGTAACAAAAATAGCAGCCTGGATGCGTGATACGGGATCAGTCGGAACATTGAGGCCAACAGATCCAGGCGCGATCACCGCATTAATAATAGATTCACCACTCCAGAGAGTAAACACGGCCAAAGGCACAAGCAGGGCCACAATCCATTTAATCAGCAGCTTGCGCGTATCGCGTGCCGGAAGAAGCATACGGGAGCTTATCGATGTAGACATGGGCACATCACCTCGCTTCCAACAGGGTAAATTCAAGCATTCTTGTGTCCTTTACACCTTCTCAGGCGCTCGCTGGCCGAGAAGGCCAGAGGGCCGGAAAACCAGGATTAATATGAGAATAGCAAAAATAATGGCCTGGTGCCATGCAGCACCACCATGCGGTAAAACAGTGTCAGGGATAAGTGAGGCCAATGCCTCGATTATACCTATCAACACCCCTCCGAGCATAGCGCCAACAAGGTTGCCAATGCCTCCAAGAACCGCTGCCGTAAAAGCAATCAGGCCAAGCTGAAAGCCGATGATGAAAATTGTACTACCATATTGTAAGCCATAAATGAAACCAGCGGCACCTGCAAGTCCAGCACCAATAAAGAAGGTGATAGCAATGATGCGGTCAACGTTCACACCCATCAGCGCTGCCGCTTCGCGGTCCTGTGCCACAGCACGCATTGCACGACCAATGCGTGTGCTCGTAACCATCCACTGCAGGCCAACCATCAATACCAGTGAGACCACAATCACCAGTATATTGACACTACTAATACTTACCCCACCCAGGCTATAGTTAATCTGGGGAAAAATTTGTGGAAAGGAGACGAAGTTAACACCTTTCCAGAGTTTACCAACATCCTCTAGAATCAACGAGACACCGATAGCGGAAATGAGCGGAGCAAGACGAGGAGCATTACGAAGAGGACGATAAGCGACCCGTTCAATTGCCACCCCTAGCAAAGCACACACAAGCATGGCACCCAGGCAGGTAATAATCAGCACAGCCGCCAATGTCAATCCAGTGGGTTGTGAATTGTTGGTAATGCCAAGCAAGCCGAAAATAGTGATAGAGATAAGAGTGCCAATCATGAAGATGTCGCCGTGGGCGAAGTTAATCAACTCGATGATACCATAGACCATCGTGTACCCCAGGGCAATAAGCGCATAAATTGCCCCAGTGGTAATCCCGACGACCAGTTCTTGTAAAAGCAGTGTCATAGTGCGCGAATTCCTACCTTCCTGCCAAATATACAAGATATATACAGCACAAAAGATCAAATAGCAAGTAGGGGAGTAGTCTTACAGATAATCTGCCAACTACCCCCCGTGTGATCATCCCTGAACTAGATTGTACAGCACTCTAGCCAAGACGTACATCCGATCTGACCACGTAATCAGTGATGATTAAGGGATCACCACCTGGCTTTCGAAGATCCAGTCGGGCTTACCAGTTGCATTCTTATCCAGCTTGTAGATCGAGATGATCTTGTCGGTGGTATCCCCATTTTTATCAAAGGCTTGATGGCCCGTGACACCGTCAAAGGAGATATTCTGGATAGCGTTAATGACCGCCTGGCGGAACGC
>WNGM01004547.1_pt1 | contig 15754 bp, 18 predicted proteins | sample 5400571 | NCBI WGS metagenome assembly WNGM01 (sample SAMN13153378, study PRJNA577476) | soil metagenome | isolation source: 100 cm soil or saprolite under Garry oak tree replicate 2 | place: USA:California | collected 2016-06-15 | reverse complement strand
ATCATCGCCGGCGTCGAAATGGACCTGAGCATCAAGCGTTACCAGACGTTCGATGAATTGCGGGTCTATTGTTATCGAGTGGCCAGCGCCGTCGGACTGGTTAGCATTGAAATTTTCGGTTACCGCAATCCCGCCTGTAAGGAATATGCCGTCCAGCTCGGGCTGGCTTTGCAGGTGACTAATATTATCCGCGACGTCCGCAAAGACCTGCGCGCTGACCGGATTTATTTGCCGCTCGAGGATTTGGCGCGTTTCAATTATTCGGAGAAGGAACTCCAAGATCGACAATACAACGACCGCTTTGTCCAACTGATGCAGTTTGAGGCCGGACGGGCGCGGCACTTCTTCGCGCGCGCCGCTGAAACTTTGCCGCGGGAAGATCGCAAGTCGATGGTGGCGGCAGAGATCATGGCGTCGATTTACCGGGGGCTATTGCGCCGAATGGAGCTGGACAAATTTCTCGATTTACCGGGGGCTATTGCGCCGAATGGAGCTGGACAAATTTCGTGTGTTCGAAAAAGAATATGGCCTAAACAAATTGGAAAAGGCCGCCCGGATTGCAACCCAACTGCTCAAACTCTTTTGAATGAGCAGAAAGCGCCATCCGTCTGAGCCATCGAAACCGTAATTATTAATATGAAGAAATACTTAGCATTAGTTTCAGCATTGTTGGTCGCATCCGTAACGTTTGCTCCACTTACCAAGCTCTACGCACTCGGCGAGGAACCCAAGGCGGTTGTGGTAACGCCCGAAGATGCAGCCAAGAAATACCCAATGCCCAAGGGAAAAGATTACCCGGCGGGAATTAACGCGAACAAAGGCTCCGCTACGGCTTCGGGCTTCGTGCAAAGCCCGTACTCCGCCCGGGTCTACGATGCCCGAAAATTGGGACACGGGACGTTGATCCTGGACGAGGGTGTGAACAAGCTTTTCCGCAAGCCATAGTCATTTTCGCGGGGGATAGTTCGTTTTTGGAGCGCAACATTCGTTTTACTTGCGCGTTCAATGGGCTAACGAAGAATCATTATGAACAAAAAGCCTTTCACAATTGTTTGTGGCGTTTTGCTCGCCGCGTTCGGTCTCGACTCGTGCGATACGCCAACCGGCCAGGGAGCTGCGGCCGGCGCCGGTGCCGGTGCTCTCATCGGCGGTCTCGCCAGCGGTGGTCCGCGCGGCGCTCTAATCGGCGCAGCTGCTGGAGCCGCGACCGGCGCCTTGATTGGCCACGCGATCCAGGAAGATCGGGCTCGCGAATACGGTCCGCCACCGTCGGGAGGTTATCCGTTCGCGACCCGTGCCGGTGGACCGGGAATGTATCGCAGTCCTTACACCGGACGCGTTTATGATTTGCGCGGGGTTCCGCCGGGTGGATTGACGCGCGATGTCGATACCGGCAAGTTATTCCGCAGACCGTAATTTAGGAATTGATTACTTCAGCGACGCGTTGATCCCGCGGGCGCGGATCAACGCGTTTTCTTTTGCAGCGCATCCACCAACGCCTTCGCTTCGTCTGTCATCTTAAGCAGCTCCGGCCACTGCCGGTGATAATTTTCACCCGGCAATTTGCGCGTTGCGTCAAACCCCATGTGCGAACCGATATTTTGCTCGGTCGGCGCGTGATCGAGGGAATCACTCGGATTTTTGATGACGGTTGTATCGCGCGCAGGATCGGTATTGGCGCAGAGGCGGAACAACACTTCGCTGGTCTTGTGCACGTCGCAGTCTTCGTCCACGACCACGATGTATTTGCTGAACATCATCTGGCCCATGCCCCAGAGTCCGTGCATCACCTTGAACGCCTGATAGGGATACTGTTTCCGAATGCTGACGAAGACAAGATTGTGAAAAACACCCTCAGCCGGCAGCGTCATGTCTACCAATTCCGGAAAATTCATCTTGAACACCGGCAGAAAAATCCGCACGACCGCGTCGCCGATGTAAAAATCCTCCATCGGCGGAATTCCGACGATCGTCGTTGGGTAAACGGGGTCCCGTCGATGCGTGATTGTGGTCAAATGAAAAACGGGATAGTCCTCGACCGCGGTGTAATAACCGGTGTGGTCGCCAAATGGTCCTTCCGGTCGCATCTCCCCTGGTTGGACGTAGCCTTCTAAAACAAAATCGACATCGGCCGGGACTTCGAGGTCGATCGTTTTGCATTGCACCATTTCGATCGATTTGCGCCGCAAAAATCCGGCGAACAAAATTTCATCCAAGCCGTCCGGCAACGGTGCAGTGGCGGCAAACGAAAGCGCGGGATCGCCGCCGAGGGTGACCGCGACCGGCATCCGTTCGTTGCGTTCGTAATAACGTTTGCCGTGGCGCGCGCCCACTTTGTGGACCTGCCAATGCATCGCCGTCGTTCGTTCATCGAAAATTTGCATCCGATACACGCCGACGTTGCGCGCGCCGGTTTCGGGATCGCGCGTGTGCACATTCGCCAGGGTGATGAAGCGGCCGCCGTCATTTGGCCAGCATTTCAAAATCGGCAGGTCGCGCAGCGAAAAATCATCCGCCGGTCCGGTACCGGACTCGATGTTGTGGACGACTTCCTGGCATGCGGCTTCACGCACATTCTTCGGTCGCGCGTGCAGCAGATGAATTCCCTGTTTGAGCAAACTCCAGCCTTCGCGCAGATCGGTCGGCGGTTTTGCTTTGAGAATCAGCTGAATTTCCTGCGCGATCTCATCAATGCTTTCGCGTCCGAGCGCCATCGCGATCCGCTTGCGCGAGCCCATCGTGTTGATCGCCACCGGAAATTTCGAAATTTTCCCATCGACGACAGGCTGCTCGAACAGCAAGGCCTTTCCGCCGCCGGGTGATTTCATCTCGCGGTCAGCCCATTCCGCAATGAGCAAATTGGTGTCGACCGAATCGGCAACGCGGGTCAGCTCGCCCGCTTGTTCAAGCGTTTCGAGAAAATGCCGAAATGAGCGATAAGCCATGTGTGCTCTGGTACTACACTGGCGCGCTCCGCGTTATTACGCGACCAGAATTTATCGATATGGTGGCGCCAAATACTGGAACGACATCACGCGCCCGCTTGAAAACGTGACGGTTCGGTACGGCACCGAAATCGTCGGCGGAATGTAGGAGTAATAGAAAGGGTCGTAGAACGGATCGCCGAAGAAAATGAATGAGCGACCATGATGATGCGTTCGGGCGAATCCGAAGCCGCCGCCAAAACCACCATAAAATCCCGGACCGTAACCATAATAGGGGTAATATGCTGAGCCGTACGGCGCGGTCCTATTTTCCACATAAATCCAGGTTTCGGTGGGATGGCCGCGCATTTCGCCGACGGCCTTTTGCTCGGGCGAACCCCACGCCAGCCAGACTGCATTCATCGACATGCCAGATCGAATTTGCCCTTGTCGCACCAGCGCCTGATCGCGCGGCGAAAGACTATTGAACATGTCCTGATGCTCGGAAATCCGGTTCTCCACCGTCTCGCAACTTGTTAGGCACAGCCCGACGGCGGCCAAACCTAACAACAAAGTCTTCGAAATTGTCTTCATAAAAAATGATACAGCCGCGACATGGTCAGTCAATTTTCCCAGCTCCTTGATTCAACACTGGGGAAACCGTAACGTTGCTTCGCACATGGAAGATCGTTACGGCCATCGCATCTCTTACCTCCGCGTTTCGATCACCGATCGTTGCAACGAGCGTTGCAACTATTGCATGCCCCGCGAGCTCCAGGAATGGCTGCCGCGTGATGAGATTCTCAGCTACGAAGAAACGCTGCGGCTCATTCGGATCGCAGCAGATTTGGGCGTAACAAAAGTTCGCGTTACCGGTGGGGAACCGCTCACTCGCCGCAATGTCGTCGATTTCGTTCGCGAAATTCCAAAAATCCCCGGAATCGCCAGCCTCGGGATTTCGACGAACGGGACCATGGCGGCGGCATTGCGCAGCGCAGGCGTGCAATCGATCAACGTCTCACTCGACACTTTGGATCAACATCTTTACGCGCAAATTACCGGGCGTGATTTCCACGCGCAGGTCCTGGAAGGGATCGAAGCCGCGATCCAGGCCGGATTCGACCAAATCAAACTGAACACGGTCCTGATGCGCGGTCGAAACGACGACCAATTGGTTCCGCTGACTGAATTCGCGGGTTCGCGAAATCTGATCCTTCGCTTCATCGAGATGATGCCGGTCAGCACCACCGAAGTGTTGAGCGACGAAAATTTCCTTCCGATCGCCGACGCAAAGCGGACGATCGAAAAACGCTTCGGCGATTTGATTCCCGAACCCTCATTTCGAACAAATGGCCCGGCGACGTATTATCAAATCCCCGGTCGTGAACAACGGATCGGATTCATCGGGGCGATGACGAACCTTCACTTCTGCGAAAGTTGCAACAAGCTTCGCCTTACGTGCGACGGCAAGCTGCGGCCGTGCCTCGGCAGTTATCTCGAGTTCGATATCATGAAACCGCTGCGCGCGGGCGCGAGCGATGACGAGTTGCGCCGGTTTTTCATCGATGTGGTCGACCGCAAGCCGGAGCAGCACGATTTCCGGAATAATTATCAGCCGGACCGCAAGATGATCGCCATCGGCGGCTGAGCGATGGATCGACTGTCTCACATCGGCTCCGACGGCCGGGCCCAAATGGTTGATGTCTCAGCGAAACCGATGAGCACTCGTACCGCCATCGCGAAGGGAAAGATCAAGCTCCAGCGCAAGACGCTCGATCTGATCTCAAAAGATCGGATCGCAAAAGGAAACGTTTTCGCGACCGCGCGCCTCGCGGGAATTCAAGCGGCGAAACAGACCGCGAATCTCATTCCGCTTTGCCACACGCTGCCGTTGAGCGATGTGAAGATCGATATCATGGGCGCAAGCGACAGCGCCGAGGTCACGTGCACTACGCGCACGGTCGCCCAAACCGGCGTCGAGATGGAAGCGCTCACAGGCGTTTCCATCGCGTTGCTCACCATTTACGATATGTGCAAAGCCGTCGATAAGAAGATGCAGATCGCAGATGTCCGATTAATTAAGAAAACGAAAGTTTAATGCAGATCGTTGTCGGGATTATCACCATTTCGGATCGGGCTAGCGCTGGCGATTACAAAGATCTTGGCGGACCCGCGCTCAAGGAAGTCGCTCAGGAGAATGAATGGCAAGTGCTGTGTGAAGCGGTAATTCCGGACGACGCTACGAAAATTCAGGAAACAGTCCGTTCGTTTTCGAAACAGGGCTGTGGGTTGATTCTGACGACTGGCGGCACCGGGATTGGACCGCGTGACGTCACGCCGGAAGCGATTCGCGCAATCATGCGGGTGGAACTCCCGGGTTTTGGTGAAGTAATGCGCGCCGAATCGATGAAGATTACGCCCAACGCGATTATCTCGCGCAATCTCGCCGCGGTGGTTGATGATTCGCTCGTGATTGCGCTTCCGGGCAAACCGAGTGGTGCCGTGGAATGTCTCGGGTTTGTCGCCGGCGCAATTCCGCATGGCGTCGCGGTCGCGCAACGTGCGCCGACTTCGTGTTGATTGTGAATCTGGCGGAGAAGAGGTAGGGCGATTGACCCCAATCGATCCGAGCCGGATTGGCGTTTGCGGGCGGTTCGGTGAACCGCCCCTACCTGGTTGGCGATCTTTCAATCAGGAAACGTCAGCAACTGCATCAACTGTTTTCCATGTTCGGTGAGATGGGCATGAGTCGTCGGCCCGGTAGCGATGCCATCCGTTAGGTAAGACGCATTAAGCGAGCTTGGTTTCACATAAACAATCTCCGGCTGTTTCACCTTCAGCTCGCTCGGCTCGATTTTGAGCGGCAACCCGCTCCGCGCAAAGCTGACGGTCCAGGATCGCGCCTCCGCGGTTTCGCTTACCATCCAGGGGTAAAGGTTTGGAAGTTCGAAGTGACGCGATTTAGGCAGCGCTACTTTATAAAAAATCTCTTCTTCGCCGAGAAATTGCGGAATCGTGAGCGATGGATTTTCGCGCAACTTCAAGTAGAGCCGCGCAATATTGAGCCCGACCAGATTGATCCCGTTGTAAATGCCGTGGTGGTTCGGATCGTTTTCGTGGAGGAAGGAATTGTACCATTCCTGGAAGTTGTGGTCGAGCATCAGGTTCAACTCCAAGTGCAAATGCGCCCGCTCGCGATTGATTCCCGCTCCAGTGTAACCCATCACCGCGATCTGCTGACCGCGATGCACCGCGTCTCCGGTTCGGACGTCAATTTTACTGAGATGCCCGTAGAGACTGAAATAAGGCGAGCCGCCCCAGCGATGTTCGATCACGATGTACTTCCCGTAGTTTGAATAACCGGGAACCGAATTCGTGTAGACCACTTTGCCGTCGGCGATCGCGCGCACTTCGTCGAACGGTTCGCCATGCTCATCGCGATGAAGACAGCGAATGTCGATGCCTTCGTGAAAGCGGGTGTAAACAACACCGGCGCGCGTCTGCTCCGGATCGCGCACGAAACCGTATTGGCCGCCTTCCCACGGCGTCGATTTTTCACCGCCGTAATCGCGCTCGACGTATTGATAGAAGTCCGGCCCGCCACCGCGAAAAATCGCGTCATTGTCGGTCGGCAACGCCAGATCGATAGTCGCCGTTTCTGTTTGGGCCACGGCCATCACTTGAAACGAGCAGACCACGATCAGGATGACTAATATTGAACGCATCCGAATTAGCGTTTTCGTTTTTGTCCGATCAGTCGCCAGTCCTTTTTCATCAACTCGATGTCGGCTTTGGTCAGTCCGGATGCGATATAAATCCGGCCGTCGGAAACGCGGCGGTCGATCTGCAATTCCGTGATCGACCGGCCATTGATCAGGACAAAAAGCAAACCGCCACGCCGCTCGATGCTGAGCGCGTCGAGCGCGAGACGGCCGTGTTCATCCAGTTCAAAGAGCGCGCCGTAATTTCCATCGCCAGCCGAGTATGGATAAAAGGCGACCACGTCGCGTTCGGACAAGCGCGGCATGCGCTCGATCGCGACCTGTTTTCCGGAAAACAAGGCGCGAACCGAGCTGGAGAAGACGGCCGTATCGTTCGGATTCGCTTCCGCGTGGACGCGAAATATACAATGTCGATCTTTACCCGCGACGGAAACGGCGAAAAGTGCCAGAATCAGACTCGCGAAAATGGATTTCATGATCGATTGATAACGCTACCTTTTCGTGTTTAACCCGTCGATGATTCGTCTCGCCATCATTTTTTCGATCCTGCTCGCCTCGGCCGCTGGTCTGCCGGCGCAGGAAACCGGGCCGGAGCCTTCGGCCGCACCAAAAACAAGGCCGTCGGTAGCGGCGACCCCGGTTCCGACGCCGACACCGATTACAACCACAACTCTGAAGAAGCGAGGCCTCTTCGGCCGCATCCTGCATCCGTTTTCCTCATCCGAAGTGCTGCCAAAATACAACGATCGCAAACTGCGCGGATTGATTCTCGACCTCCAGGTCTCACCCCAGCCGGTGCGGCTCTCGGAGGTTCGACAAATGGAAGTCAAAGTGACCGTGACCAACATGGGCAACCACATGATCCCGCTCGATTTCCCGACCGATCAACGAATCGAGATTCAATTGCTCAATGCCGCCGACGCCGTCCTGACCAAATGGTCTGAGAACCACGCCATTAAAGACAAGCCCGGGACAATTCTCATCAATCCGGGGGAGCACGTCGAATACAAGGAAAACATCGCGACCCGCGATCTGACACCAGGCCGAGTCTTTACCGCCGACGTTTTTTTTCCGAAATATCCCGAGCTTCACGTCCGGCAGAAATTTCTGACCGAGCCGTAGGTGGAATAGGTGGATCGAGCAGTCCCTTGTCCGCCGACGGACGGACTCGTCCCGTGGCGAGCTCGATGTTATAAATGTCGGCGAAGAGAGTAGCTTTAGCATCGCTCGCGGGGCGGCCGATCCACCATGAAACTTTTCAGCGATTACCATACCCATCCGCAAGGACATCGCGTTCAACCGTATTCGCGAGAACTCTTGCAGCCGTGGGTCGACAGCGCACGCGCCCGCGGTTTGAACGATATTGCGTTTACCGATCACGACCGTTTCCATGCCGGGATCGATTTCGATGAAATCGACAAATTGCGCGCGGTGAATCCCGATCTGAAGATTCGTGCCGGTATCGAGCTGGATAACGATCCGCAAACGTCAGCAGCTGGACGGAGATGGGTCGAAAAGAATTGGGACAAACTTGATTTCGTTCTCGGCTCAGTCCACTACCTCGATGACCCGACACAAATGTTCGACAGCGTGCCTGACGGTGCGGGACAGTTTGTCGGGCGCAGCATCGACGAGATTTATGAGGACTACTTTCATCGGGTGCGTGACATCGCCGCGACAGGTCTGGTCGATTGTCTGTCGCATCTTGATCTGATTAAGATCCACGGACACCGGCCTTGCGGCGACGTTCAATCGATCATCAACGAGACTCTCGATTTCATTCGATCGCGCAATCTTGCCATCGAACTTTCAACCGCCGGCTGGCGCAAACCGGTTGACGAACTTTATCCGAGCGGTCGCATCATCGAGCTCGCGATCAAAAAAGGAATTGCGTTTACAACTGCGTCCGACGCGCATTCACATGTGCAGCTCGCCGAAAATTTCGACCGGCTGGCCGGGAAGATGTCGATCTTGGGAGTGCGCGAAGTTTGTGTTTACGACAAGCACAAGCGCTTAATCAAAAGATTGTAGGGCAGGCGGGGTGCCTGCCCTACAATTCTCGGAATGACAGACGTTCCCACCCGCTGGTATTCGCGTCCTGGTATTTGGTTTTGGGTCGTTATCACGCTCGGAGCCGCGCTGCGTTTTTATCTGGTCGTTTTCACGGAGGGAACGCAAGACGTCGCGATTTGGGAGCGCCACGCCCGTGATGTGCGCGACCATGGACTGATCGGTTATTACCACGGCGACCCTTCGGCGAATCATCCGCCATTCATCACCGAAGTAGAGTCGCTCTTTCTGCGCGCAGCAGAAAAAAGCAGTGTTCCGTTTCGAATTTTCTTGCGCGCGCCGTTCGCAATGCTCGACGCGGTGACGGCTTTTCTCTTGCTCTTATTGCTAGGCGCAAGCCAATGGCGCTTTCTAAGCGCTGCGGTTTACTGGTTGAACCCGTTGTCGATTATTTTCTCTGCCTATCACGGCAACGCCGATTCAGCGGTTGCTTTCTTTTTGGTGCTTTGTGTCTGGCTATTGTCGAACGACAAATTGCTCGCGGGCGCGATTGCCCTCGGAGTGAGTTTGTGGATCAAACTCCCGACGGTGCTGGCGATTCCAGCGCTGTTCTTTTTCATTTCTAATTGGCGTCGGCGATTTTTATTTTTAACGGTCGCCGCAGTCGCCGCACTCGCGACCTACGTTCCACCGTTAATTGAGGATCCGGCCATTGTTTGGCAAAACGTTTTCGGTTATCGCGCGCAAATCTTGCACACCACCGCTGGCGTCCCGGCGTGGGGACCTCGCCTGCTTTTATTTTCGGTCATCGCCGCGCCGCAAAACTGGCCCGAGCCGTTGCACGCGCCGATCTTACTTTTTCTTGCGAATAGTTGGCTAATTGCGGTGGCGCTTGCGCTCCTGATCACCTGGCTGCGCCGTTCCGTGGGCAGCGTGACCGAACTTTGCGCCACGATTGCCGGCATTTACATCGTGGTGCTCGCATTGAGCGACGGCTTTTCTTTCCAATATTTTGCCTGGTCGCTGCCGTTTTGGTTCTTTTTCCCACGCTGGTTCTTCATTCCTGCGATTATTCTCGCCGGCGGATACATTTATTTTTTGTATTGGTATCTGTGTGGCAACCCCTGGTTGATCGGTAAATGGGACTTTGCCGGCCGTCCTTATTGGCCTTTTCTCATCGTCGCGCTTCGCAACGCTGCCTATCTGCTCTTTTGTGCCGGCGCGATCTGGTTTTTGATCTCGACTACAGTCCAGGCATTCCCAAACCGCCGGTGATCTTTTTCATTTCCGATTGAGCCAGCCCTTTGCCTTGCTCAATCGCCTGTTGCACGCCGCTCAAAACAGCTTCTTCCAAAAATTCGGCATCGCTTGGATCGATAATTGCCTGATCGATCTTGATTGAGAGAATTTCGCCGGCGCCGTTGGCAGTCACTTTTATTTTTCCGCCCGCTGCGGTTACTTCGACGGTTTTTTCTTCAAGCTCAGCCTGGGCCTTGGCCATTTGGGCCTGCATCTGCTGCGCCTGTTTCATCAATTTATTGAGATTCATCGTCGTGAATTCAGGATCTGATCTGGCCTTTAAACATCTGCAGCGCCTCGCGAATCAGCGGATCGTCTGTGTAATTCTCGGATGCATTTTCGCCCGCCGGTTGCACTTTTGGTAAGAGATTTTCCCGGACAGTTATTTTCAGCGTCCAATCTTTGCCGCTGACTTCGCGCAACAGCGTTTCGATGAGTTTGCGGTTGGTCGCCGTGCTCAAAATATCCATTGGCGATTTTTGATCAGGCGAAAATCCGAGGACGAAATGGCGGCCTGCGCTCGGTAGGACGTGCGCGACTGCGGCTGAGTTTCGCACGAACGCCTTCTGAGTTGGAATTTTTGCAAAGGCGCGCTCCCAGATTTTTTCGACGTCGTTGTTACCATCCGCTGATTCAGCGACTCGCGGCGCTCTTTGTTCGCCGTTGTCAGCAGGGGACGCAGCCGACACGGCTGCCACTACAGAAGACTGCTTCAGGCTGCTCTCAGGCGCGGCGGCTAACGTTTTTTTTTCCGTAGACGTTTTTCCGTCGCGCAGCTCGCCCAGTCTTTCGATCACTTCATCAAGCGTGGCCTGGTTCAAACTTTGGATCGCTTTGATGATTGCCACTTCGAAATGCAGTTTCTTGTTCGGCGCCCATTTCATTCGGCCCTCCGCTTGGGCGAATTGGTCGATCAAATCGAGGAGCCGATCGTTCTCGAGCAATTCGGCCTGGGCTGCGAGCGCTTTCTGCGTTTCAGGATCGACATCTTCCTGGAGCGCATCCGGCTTGGCCTTAAACACAAGCAGATCGCGGAGATAACTGATCAAATCCGACATCAGCCGCATCATGTCTTTGCCGGCTTCGCACTGCTGATAAAGAACATCGAGCGCGGGTGCGGTCTCGCTGCGAAGAATTTTACCCATTAGATCGACCACGGTTTGCTCGCTGGTGAATCCGAAGACGTTGAGCACGTCGTTCTCGGCAATCTTTTCGCCGCAAAACGCAACCAGCTGGTCGAGCATTGATTCGGCATCCCGCAATCCGCCTTCCGCGCCGCGCGCGATTGCGTGCGCGGCTGCCGGCTCGAGCGTGATTTTTTCTTTTCCGGCGATGAATTGGAGATGATCGGCAATCAATTTTGCCGGGATCCGATGGAGATCGAAGCGCTGGCAGCGACTCACGATCGTCGGCAGAACTTTTTGCGGTTCGGTCGTCGCAAAAATGAATTTCACGTGGGGTGGCGGCTCCTCAAGCGTTTTCAAAAGCGCGTTGAACGCGGCCGCGGTGAGCATATGCACTTCGTCGATGATATAGATCTTGTAGCGCGATTTGGATGGCGCGTAGCGCGCGTTTTCGCGCAGCTCGCGCACTTGCTCGACGCCATTATTGCTCGCGCCGTCGATCTCGAGAACATCGAGGCTGTTGCCGGCTGCGATCTCGCGGCAGTTGTCGCACGTGCCGTCAGGATTGACGGTTGGTCCCTTCACGCAGTTGAGCGCCTTTGCCAAAATGCGTGCGGTCGAAGTTTTGCCGATGCCGCGCGGCCCGACGAACAGATAAGCGTGCGCCAGCCGGTTCTGCGCGACTGCGTTCTTGAGTGTGCGTGAAACGTGGGCTTGTCCCACCAGATCGGCGAACGTCTGCGGCCGATATTTTCTGGCGAAAACCTCGTAACTCACAAAATCAGTCTAAATGCGTTGCTTCACGGACGAAAATAGAAAAGCATCCCAAATTTCGTGAGCGCAAGATCGACATCGCGATTTTTCTCGGGCGAAGCGCTTGTTCTCGCCTTGGCCGGTGCGAAATTAATTTTCCATTTACTCACGGCGAACCGTTACGGAATTTTTCGTGACGAACTTTATTACCTGGCCTGCGGCGAGCATCTCGATTGGGGATATGTCGATCAACCACCGTTGATCGCGCTCGTTGCCTGGATGGCGCGACATCTTTTTGGTAATTGGCTCGTTGGTTTGCGTTTTTTCCCAGCGCTCGCGGGTGCCGCCACGGTTTGGCTTACCGGTAAATTAGCTCGCGAAATGGGCGGCGGGACATTTGCGCAAGTTCTGGCCGCGCTCGCAGTGGTTTGCGTGCCGATTTACCTCGTCATGCATCACTGGCTGACAATGAACGCGTTCGAGCCGCTCGTCTGGATAGCTTGCGTTTGGTGCATCGTCCGCGCGATCATCCGCGACGATCCGCGTTATTGGATCTGGTTCGGTGTGTTCACTGGCCTTGGCATACAAACCAAATACGGCATCGCGTTTTTCGTTGTTGCCGTTGTGGTCGGGCTCGTTTTAACGCCCGAGCGCCGATTTTTGATCACAAAGCAATTTTGGATCGGCGCCGCGATCGCGTTCCTGATTTTCTTGCCGAATCTGATTTGGCTGATCCGCCACGACTTTCCGTTTCTCGAATTGATGCACAACATCCGGCAAACACATCGCGACGTGGTGCGTGGCCCAATCGCGTTTTTTGTCGACCAAGTCCAGATCATGAACCCAATTCTGTTCCCACTTTGGCTCGGCGGTTTAGTCTGGCTCTTTCTCGGACGCGAAGGACGGCGGTTCCGCGTTCTCGGTATCGTTTACATCGTACTGCTGGCAGCGTTCATCGCGCTGCGCGGTAAAAATTATTACCTCGCGTCTATTTATCCGGTCCTTTTTGCGGCGGGCGCGATTGGGTTCGAAAAAATTACGGCTGCGCGCTGGAAATGGAGCCGCCTCGTTTACGCGCTGCTCGTCGTCGGATCGACAATTATCCTCGCGCCGACCGTTTCGCCGATTCTTTCGCCGGAACAATTCGTTGCTTATCAAAAGAAACTCGGTTTCGAACCGCCGAAAGCCGAAAACCAACCGACCGGTCCGTTGCCGCAATATTTCGCCGACGAATTTGGCTGGGAAAACATAGCCCGCGAAACGGCGCGCGTTTACAACTCACTTTCGCCGGAGGAACAGGCGCGCACCGCGATTTTCGCGAACAATTACGGCGAAGCCGGCGCGATCGATTACTTCGGACCGCGGCTCGGTTCACCGAAATCGATTTGCAACCACCAAAGCTACTGGCTTTGGGGGCCGCGCGATTATGATGGCAGCATCGTCATCGTTCTCGGCAGCGATGGCACCGGTGACCGCGAACATTTCCAAAGTGTCGAACCAGCCGGCCGGGTCGAACATCCGTACTCGCGGCGCGACGAGCATTTCGATATTTTTCTTTGCCGTGGATTAACCGGCGACCTGCACCAATTTTGGCCGCGAATGAAAAATTACCATTAATGAAGAGATCGACATCTTGCTTCCTCTTTTTCCTCGTTCTCGTTGTTGTCCAGGCGCAGCCGCCGCCATCGCTTCAAGATCCGTTTCTGGATAATTTCGTTGGCAACTGGAGCGTAGAAAGAAAAATGGGCAAGGGTCAGGTTCAGCAAACGAGCGTTCGTTGTGAATGGGTGCTGAACCACCAATTCATTGAATTTCATTACGGCTACGCCGATCCAAAGCCGGAGTATGAAGCCTTTGTCTTCATCGGGTTCGACGCCGCCGCCAAGAACTACGTTTGCCATTGGATGGATGTTTTCGGCGCGCGCTACTCGGCGCTTGGGTACGGAAAGATCGACAACGATTTGCGAGCAATCGAATTTCGCTTTGTTCCGAAAGACGGCGAGCTGACCAACAAGTTTTCGTTCGATCCGCAAACGAAAACCTGGACGTCGCTGATTCGTCAGACGGAGAAAGGCGAATGGAAAACCTTCGCCGAAGAGAAGTGGACCAAGAAATGAAGCTTCGATTTCCCTTCTTACTCTTGCTCCTGCTCTTGCTCGACGTTGAGGCTCGCAAGCCGCAGCAATCGCCGCCGGTAAGATCGACATCGGAGAAGAAAACCGTTCGTGCGCGCGATCTCGGTGTTCCATTCGATGGCACGCCCGGTCAGCTCAACGCCATCACCGACGTCGTTGGTGTCGAAGTTGGTTACACCACCATCATTCGTGGCGAAGGAAAGCTTGTGGTGGGCAAAGGACCAGTGCGAACTGGCGTCACCGCTGTCATTCCACGCGGGCACGATTCATTGAACGATCCGGTTTACGCGGCTGTATTCAGTTTGAACGGCAACGGCGAGATGACCGGCACACATTGGGTCGAAGAAAGCGGATTTCTCGAAGGCCCGGTTGTGATTACGAACACCCATAGCGTCGGCGTCGCGCGCGATGCCGTGATTGCGTGGCGAATCAAGCACGGCGTGGCCGACGCCAGCGGATATTGGTGGAGTTTGCCGCTCGTGGCTGAGACGTGGGACGGTTGGCTAAATGACACAAATGGGTTTCATGTGAAAGCGGAAGACGTTTTTCACGCGCTTGATTCAGCGCACGGCGGCGCGATCGAGGAGGGGAGTGTCGGCGGCGGCACCGGGATGATTTGCTACGAATTCAAAGGCGGCAACGGCCAAAGCTCAGCCAATGGTGCCAATGCGGCTCGCACTTACACTGTGGGCGGTTTTGTGCAGGCGAACTTGGGACGACGTGCGCTCTTAACCATTACCGGTGTGCCGGTCGGAAAAGAGATCCCCGGCTCGGTTTATAAGGAAGACACTGGTTCGTGTATTGCCGTCGTCGCGACCGACGCGCCGCTACTTCCGAATCAATTGAAGCGACTTGCGCGGCGCGTTTCGATTGGGCTTGCCCGCACCGGGACGATTTCCGGGAACGGATCCGGCGACTTGTTCATCGCGTTCTCAACTGCGAACAAAAATGTTTGGGCTGCCGATCAAGTAACCCATTCGGTCCAAACCGTCCCGAACGACTTGATCGATCCGATTTTTGGTGCCGTGGTGGAAGCGAGCGAAGAAGCAGTCGTGAATGCGCTGGTGGATAATCAAACCATGACCGGCGCCGGCAATCACCGCGTCGAAGCGCTTCCGCACGATCGATTGCGCGAACTTCTGAAAAAATACAATCGTTTGAAAGAGTGATTAAGTTCGAAGTCGACGAACCGAAAAGGTTGCTCGTAATTCGCTACAGCGGAGTAGTGGAGGCAGAAGAGACCGAGAAAGGCTTGGAGCAAATCCGTAACGGCCTATCGAAGTTGCAATCCGGATTTCGGCTTCTCGCCGATTTAACCGCACTGGAGTCGATGGATACGGCCTGCGCGCCTTTCATCGAGAAAGCGATGGACCTTTGCAACCAAAAGGGAGCGTCGATGGTCGTCCGAGTGATTCCCGATCCTCGCCGCGACATCGGTTTGCAGATCATGTCGATCTTCCATTACCGTGGCGACGTCCAGATTTTCACCTGCGAAACTCTGGCTCAGGCAGACGACCTCCTGGAGACTTGAACCCCCGTCTTATTTTTGCGTAGCCGATCGATAAACGAGCAGCGCTGCGGCGACGTCTTCCACCGCCATGCCTAACGACTTGAAAATGGTGGTTTCACTTCCGCGGGGCGGGACTTTGCCGGCAAACGCTTCACCGAGCTCGGCGTAAATTTTCGCGCGGGAAAGAATCACATCACCGGATTCTTTCATGGCCGCTTCACGTGAATCGACGAAGGCGACATTTCTCATCGCGTTGTTGTCGAGCTCGCGCCAATCC
>WNGM01007892.1_pt1 | contig 15769 bp, 17 predicted proteins | sample 5400571 | NCBI WGS metagenome assembly WNGM01 (sample SAMN13153378, study PRJNA577476) | soil metagenome | isolation source: 100 cm soil or saprolite under Garry oak tree replicate 2 | place: USA:California | collected 2016-06-15 | reverse complement strand
CAAAATGGTGCGGTTCAGTGCGTGTGCGCGTGAGCGGATTGGTGCTGCTGGTCGGGAGATTCCTCGCCTTTCGGGTTGAAGCTCTGGCCGCATCCGCAGGTCGACCAGTTGTTCGGGTTGCTCACGAGGAAGCCGCTCCCCGCGACGCTTTCCGCGTAGTCCACGCTCGAGCCATCGAGGTATTCCTTGCTGTTGCCGTCGACGAGGACCTTGAGTCCGTGGACCTGGACGACCTCGTCGTCCTCGTGGATCTTCCGGTCGAGGGCGAGGCCGTATCGGAAGCCGGAGCAGCCGCCGCCCGCCACGTACATCCGGAGATACGTATCCTCGATGGAGCCCAACGGCTGGCCGGTCTCTGGATCGGAGCGCTGGATGAGCTCCTTGACTTTGTTCGCTGCGGTTTCGGTCAGGGTGACTTGAATCATTGCGCTACCCCGCATCCCCCGAACACGATGACGCCGTTATTTAACCCTTTGCTGGCTAGTTGCGCGACTCCGAGCATCTCCGGCAACTCACTCGAGTTGCTTCCCCATATAGCGGCGTTCCGCGCGGAATCCCAGGCTCTCGTAGACGTGGCGCGCCCGGGCGTTCGTCTCGGACACTTCGAGCTTGACCTTTCGATATCCGCGCTGTCGGGCCCAGTCGCTCGCCCACTGGACGAGAAATTTCCCTACGCCGGTCCCGCGCCGATTCGGTGTCACCCAGACGTCGTAAATAAAGCCCTGAGGCTCGGGCGTCATGAAACCGCTCTCGCCGAGGATCAGATACCCGAGGAGCTCGTGGTCCGAGGTCTCGGCGATCCAGCGCTCTGTTCGGTCTCCCGACATATACGGTTCGATCTTCTTCCGGAAGTGGACTTCCCACTTGCCGCGATCCAGTCGCGCGCGTTCGTCCTCCGGGATGTCGTCCCACACGGTCTGCAAGGTCGCTCGCCACATGACGTCGTCGTCGGAGCGTCGCGCCCGTCGCATCTGGACGTCCACGGTAAGACCCATTTCGCGACACGGTCTCCCGCTGAATGAAGATGTCGGCCCTTTCGATCCGGAGAATCGCCTCGCAACAAATTCGGGCCGTCACCACTCATTGCCCAGCTTTTATATGACCCTCGGTCGTTGTTGCGCTCGTGCTCCCCTCGCGCTGCGCTCGATGCGGCGCCGTGAGTCGCGATTTTCTGTGCGGGCCCTGTCTCGATTTCCTCGTGGCCGATCGCCCGCTGTGGCTGGATCCCGGGCTCCTCCCCGGGCCATCGCTTTTGGATCTCACCGCCGCGAACGAGGTCGCCATCGTCGGGACGGACCTCTCGGAGGTCGAATGGCATCGGCCGGCGCGCGAACCCGCCTCGACCGAAGCGGTTCGGCTCGTGCGCCTTCTTCGGCTCGATTCGGACGAGCCGGCCATTGTGAGCGTGGGCGATGCGGAGGTCCTTCACACGTTCCTGCGCGACGTGCGTCGTTCGAGCCCATCGAAGCATGAGGAACGGACCGCTCTTGCGGCTCTATGCCGTTATCTGCAGTCTCGTGAGTGGATGCCTCCTCACTTGGCGTCCCAGTACGGGCTTCGAGCGAAGGTGATTGAACCTCCGAGGGCGGTCGAGCCGAAGCCGGAAGTTGCGCCCCGGGAACCGCCGGAAGCGTTACCCCCGATTGAACCGTCGCTGCTCGAGGTCTCGATGGAACCCGCCGTCCCCGAAGCCCCGTCCGAACCGGCCCTCGAGGAGCTGGAAGACCTCGACCTGCCCGAGGAAGACGTGCCCCTGCCCTCGGCTCAGCCGGTCCCGCCGAATCCGGTCCCGCGTCCGGAGCCCCCCCTTCCGCTTCCCCAACCCCAACCCGCGCCCGGTCCCGTGCCGGAACCTGAACCGGAGCCCGGACCGGGACCGGAGGACGCATTCGTCGACCCATTACAGCGGGCTGAACTCGAAGAGACCCGACGCGCCTTGGAAAAGGAACGAGCGGACGCCGAAGCGTTCGTCCAATCCCGCACGCAGGATCTCCTCTCGAAGGAGGAGCTGCTTCATGCCCGCGAACGAGCCATCGCATCGAAGGAAGAACAAGTCGAGGCCCATGCGCGGGCGGCGACCGAGCGACTCGCCGAACTGGAGAAGGACTCGGCTCGGCGCGAGGTCTTGCGGTTCCTCGGGGCGATCCCGGGCATGTCCGCATCCCAGGCCGATGTCATTGCGACCGCGTTCCCCGACATCGCCTCGTTGACCAGTGCGGACGAGAAGGCGCTGACCCAATGCAAAGGGGTGACCGACGCGCTGGCCCGCGCGATTCGACTGGAGCTTGCGCCGGGCGAGCTCGAAGATGAGCGACGATCCAGCCGACTCCGAGAGGAGGCGCAGGCGTTCGTCGAAGAAGGCGACTACGACGCCGCCCTAGAGTGTTACGACCGCCTGCTCCGGTCGAGACCCGAGGAGACGAGCGTCTGGTTTGACCGAGCCGAGCTCCTCGTCCTCCTCGACCGTCCCGAGGAGGCCCTCAGGTGTTACACGCGAATCCTCGACGTCGATCGCGGGAACCGGCAGGCGTCATACGAGCGCGCGAACCTCCTCTTCGGGCTTGGCCGCCTTTCCGTCGCAGTCGACGCGCTGCGCGAGGCGCTCCGTCTCGACCCGTCGAAATCACGAGACGTCGTGCAGAAGGCGGAACAGCTGCGGAGGGACGGACATCCGAACGAGGCCGTCCCGCTCTTTCATGCAATCCTCGAAATCGCACCGGACGACCCGCGCGCCATCCTCGGCCTGGGGGACACGTTCATCGACCTCGGGGATGCGGATGCCGCCGAAGCCCAGTTCACGCGAGCACTCGGGAAGGACCCGCAGAACGCGCCCATCCTCTTTCGAAAAGGCGAGCTCCTCGAGCGCAAAGGCCGCTGGGGCGCGGCGATCCAATACTACAACCGCGCCATCGCCCTTCGATGGAATTACCCGGAACCGTGGCTCGTGAAGGGCGAGATCCTCCTGAATCACGATCGCCCCACGGAGGCCCTCGAGTGCTTCGAGAAGGTGGCCTCCTTCGAACCTCAGCGCATCGAGGCTTGGGCCGGAGCGGCCCGAGCCCATGCGGCTATGGGTCAACGCGGCGAAGCGGAGGCTGCCCTCGCGAAGGGGGCGCGCCTCGGGGCCGACCATCCTGCGGTGCGCGCGGCGCGCGAAGCGATTGCGCAGATGACCGGCACGACGCCGCAGGCCTCTGAGCCATTGGAGCCCATCACCGATCTCCCGTCCCTCGCGAAGGCGTTCGAGGCGATCGAAGAGGAGCTCGATTCACCCGTCTCTTCAGTCCCGGCCGATTTCCAGTCGTTCGTCGAGTCCATCGAGCCGGAGAAAGAGGACACGCACGTCCTCCTGCAACTCGCGGAGCTGGCGATCGAGGGCGGGGATCCGCAGATGGGGGTCCTCCGGTACGAACAGGCGATCGAGCGGGATCCCCGCAGCGCGGACGCGTGGACTGGGAAAGGCGTCGCCTTGCAACAGCTCGAGCGGTTCCGCGATGCCCTCGAGGCCTACGATCGCGCCCTCGCCCTGAAGCCGGACCACGAGCTGGCCCGAAAATGGCGCGAGACATGCGCCCGGCACGTGCAGTCGGAGGCGGACGGGTGACGCTGGCCCCGCACACGACGGGGCGGTTTCTCCCGAGCGTCGATCGTCTCGAGTCCGCGATGCACGCCGCGCGACGCGCGTTCGAACGGGGGGACACGGATAGCGCGCTCGGCCAGCTTGGCGTCGCCCTGAAGCTCAAGCCGGAGTACGATGCGGCTTGGATTCTCAAAGGTCACGTCCTTCAGAGGGCGGGGAATCAGGAGGCCGCTCTGGACTCGTTCATGCAGTCGCTGAAGTGCAACGGCGATTCCAAGGAAGGCTGGATGGGCCTGGCATCCGCATTGCACGAGCTCGGTCGATTAAAGGAGGAAGCGGAAGCGTACGATCGGCTCTTGGCGTTCGACCCGCTTTCGATCGAGGCTTGGATCGACAAAGGCGCGGTCCTCCATGAATTGGGGGACTATTCCGGAGCGATCCGCTGCTACGAGGAAGTCCTCGCGCTCCGACCGGAGCATGCCGCGGCGTGGAACAACAAGGGCGCGGCCTTACTCCGTCTCGGTCAGGAAGCAGAGGCCACGCGGTGCTTCGAGGAGGCCCTCTACCTCGATCCCGATTGCGTCGACGCGATGGCGAACCGGGTCTACCTCTACGAAACTAAGGCGTACCACGGGGAGGCGGTCCTCTGGGCGGACCGCGCGCTGCGGATCCGGGAGGCCCCCGGCTTTTGGTACGCGAAAGGCCTCGCCCATCTCGGTTTGCTCGAATCGACCTTGGCGATCCGATCGTTCGAACGCGCGCTCGCCCTCGATCCGACGCTCAAGGAGGCGAAAGCCGCGCTCGGGCGGGCGACGGCGCTGCGCCAGAAATCGGACTTCTACCGCGGTGCCTATGAGTGCTTCGGCACGCACCTCGCGGGCGATCCCGGTTGCGAGGAATGCGAGATTCGCCCGCGGTGCCGCGAGGTGACGCCGTGAGCGTCCCTTCTGCCGCGGAAGTCGAGCACGCGGACTGGCCAACCCTCCAACGGATGTGTGAATCCCTCGGACTGAACCCGAAGGGCCGAAGCGGGGTCGTACGGATGCGCGTCCTCGAGCAAGTGCGTCGACGGACTCGTCCCGAGTCCTGGAGGGCCGGGCGGGACCACATGGCCGCGTTGCTCACCCGGCTCGGCTTTCCGAATCTCTCCGAGGATTTGTGGGAGTCCACGATTCGACTCGACGCCCCCGCCCCGTGGGTCGGTCTGGGGCAGGCGCAAGTCGCCGGCGGATTCCTGAGCGAAGCGGCTAAGTCGTTCGACCGTGCGGCCCAGATGGGAGACCGATCCGCTCTCCTGCATCGGGCGGAGGCCCTGGGAGCCGGAGGCGACTACGACCGCGCGATCGCCGCGTGCGAGTCGTACCTTGTGGGCCGCCCCGGGGACCTCCGAGCGCTCGGGATGAAAGCGGATTTCCTCGCCCGGTCGGGCTTCAAGGAGGAGGCGGCGCGCGTCCTCCTCACGGCGGCCGATGCTCATCCCGAAGCTCCGTTCTTGCGCTCGGCGGCGGGTACCTCGTTCCTCAAAGCCGGGCGTCCGGAGGTGGCGCTCGAGGCGTTCGGATTGCCGATGCCGGCCAATGCGGCGGGCGTCGGGGGAGCGATCAATCATGGTGCCGCGCTCCTCGTGCTGGGACGAACGCGTGAAGCGGTCGACATGTTCCAGAAAGCGCTCGAGGCCGACCCGGATCGCGCAGAGGCTCTCAACAATCTCGGCGTCGCCCAACTTCAACTGGGCCAAACCGAATTAGCGGCCTCGAACCTCGCCCGCGCCGCGAAAGAGGTAGACTCTCCCCGCATCCGGCTCAACCTCGCAAAGGTCGTCCCGAAAACGGCCCCGCGCCCGCGTGCGAGAAAGCCCGCCGCGCGGAAGAAACAGAAGCCGTAATCCGCAGTTCGGAAACCATCAATACCGTCTGCGCCGTGGCGGAACCGATGCCGGTGCGATCGACGGAATGGGAAGGCGTCTATGTCGACGGGCCGTGGCTCCTCACCCGGAATCTCGTCCCCGGGGCCGTCGTCTACGGCGAGGGTCTCGTCCGAGGGAACGACGGAGAATTCCGTCGGTGGGACGCGAACCGGAGCAAGCTCGCGGCGTATCTGAAGCGAGGGGGTCGCGTATGGCCGTTCCGCCTTCGCTCGTCCGTCCTCTACCTGGGCGCGGGCAGCGGGACGACCGCGAGCCATGTCTCGGACATCTGTGCGGACGGCATGGTCACCGCGGTCGAAATCTCGCCGCGGTCCTTCCGGGATCTTCTCGGTCTGGCGGAGAAGAGGCCGAATCTGGTGCCGATTCTCGGCGACGCTTCGAAGCCGGAATCGTACGCAGGCCGGATCGGCTCCGTGGATGTGGTGTACCAAGACGTCGCCCAACGGGACCAAGAAGCGATCTTCCTCCGGAACTTCGAGCTCGTGCGATCTGGTGGCACCGGTTTCCTGATGATGAAGGCGCGATCGGCCGACGTCTCCGCGTCGCCCGCGAAGATCTTCGAGTCGACGAAGCGCACGCTGGCCAAGGCCGGCGTCGAGGTGATCGACTTCCGCACCCTCGAGCCGTTCCAAGCGGACCACGCCGCCGTCGTGGTCCGGAAACCGTAGCGCCATCTACAGGGTCACAGGCTCAATCTTAAATACGATTCCGCGGTATGCGCAGCCCCTCCCGAGGAAACCGATGGCTCGCATCCATGCGCACCGCAAGGGAAAGAGCGGATCGACCCGACCGTACCTGAAGACGAATCCGGAGTGGGTCGGGATGGAAAAGGCGGAAATCGAGGAGACGATCGTCCGCCTGCATCAGGAGGGCCTGTCGACCGCCTCCATCGGCGTGCGGCTGCGGGACGCCTACGGCGTTCCGAACGTGCACCTCGCGACCGGTCGCAGCGTGACCGAGATCCTGTCTTCAAAGGGCACGAAATTCACGTTGCCGGAAGATCTCGCCAGTCTGATCAAACGCGCCGCGAGCCTTCAGACCCATCTCAAGGACCATCGGAAAGACCTGAGTAACCGACGCGGCCTCGAGTTGATCGAGTCACGCATCCGCCGGCTGTCCCGGTACTACAAGTCGCGCGGCGTCCTGCCGGCGGACTGGGATTTCTCCTTGAAGCTCGCGGAGCTGCAAGTGAAGTAGGTGGCCCATGGTCAAGGGCCTGGACGATCTGGCGCCCGAGGGCCTGCTCGATCGGGCACGGAAGGCCGCGGATCTCGTCGACGACGCGGCCCGGGTCCGCATCTTCTGCCATTACGATCCGGACGGCACGACCTCCGCCTCGATCCTGGCCCGGGCCTTGATGCGCCGCGGCAAGCGAATCCACGCGACCATGGCGCACGCCCTCGATCGGACGTCCGCGGCTCGCCTCCGGGAGGAATCGAACGAGCTCTTGATCGTGAGCGACATGGGATCCGGCCAGCTCGATCTCCTGGAAGGCCTTCCCTATCCGGTCGTCGTCCTGGATCACCACAAGCCGATCCGCGACTCCGACAAAATCGCCCACGTGAATCCCCACTTCTTCGGCGTCGACGGGGCGCGGGAAATGTGTGGCTCGACGACGACGTGGCTCTTCGCCCTCGTCCTCGACGAGCGGAACTGGGATCTGGCCGGGCCGGCGATGGCCGGTGCGATCGGGGACAAGCAGGCGCTCGGGGGTTTCGTCGGCGTGAATGCCGCGCTGTTCGACGAGGCCGAGGACCGCAAGGTCGTGGTCCCGGAGCGCCGACTCGCCCTTCGGGACCTGCCACTCGGAAAGGCACTGGCCCTTTCGATCGAACCGTACTTCCGCGGCCTCTCGGGGCGACCCGACGCGGCCGCCGACTTTCTTCGCGCGGTGGGCCTTGACCCCGAGGCGAGCGTCCGCGATCTCGACGCGGGCGGCCGACGAAAGTTCACGTCGATCTTGGCCGCCCGACTCATGGAGCAACACGCAGCCCCGGAAGCACTCGAAGTCCTGGTGGCCGATCGATACTGGATCGAACCCGACCAGATGTATGCCCACGACCTCGAGCGTACGTGAACAGCTGCGACCGCCTCGGACGGGAAGGCCTCGGGATGGCCGTGTGCCTCGGGGATCGCGAGGCGCTTTCGAGGGCGGAGAAGTTGCTCGACGAATACACCTCGAAGGTCCTCGGCTACCTCGTCTCCCTGGAATCAAAAGGATTGTTCCCGAAGAAACACGTCCAGTTCTTCTATTGCGATGACGCAAGCCTGGCCGGCGTCGTCGCGGGAACGGGCATGCTGTTCTTCTTCGATCAAACGCGACCGACGCTCGGGCTCTCCGTCCTCGACGGCGTCACGAAGGTCTCCGCTCGCGGCACGCGCGCGCACATCGCTGCCGGAGTCGACCTCGCCGTGGCGCTGCGCGAAGCCGCGTCCGAGGTCTCCGGGAACGGCGGAGGCCACAACATCGCTTCGGGCGCGACGATCCCGAAAGGCAAGGAGGATCGGTTCCTCGCGCGCGTCGACGAGATCGTCGGACGCCAACTCGAAGGCCCGCCGGCACGGGATCAATAATTGTCCAAAAGGCGGCTCACTTCGCGGGATTCCAGGTCCGTCTTCAGAGCCGGCGACTCGAGGACCTTCATGTTCCGCTCGAGGAGGGCGAGCTCCTTCTCCTCGAGGGTGTCCGGGCTCACGGGCAGCAGGATGATCGCCCGTCGCTGCATGACGAACTCGTTCACGTGTTCGACGAACATGAGCGTCTGCAGAAATCCGTTGTTGATGACCAGGTACTCCAGGCCATCGAGGAGGACCGCGCCTTCGCCGTTGTTGTCCTCGATGAACTTCTGGATGACCTTGGCGAGCGTGCCGATCGCCGTCGGGTTGTGATAGTCCTCCCCGGGCGTGTGGCTGAGCCAAATGATTCGGACGTCCGTCAGGCCGCGCTCGCGGCGCACGCGGTCCGGATACTGCCGGGTGATGCACAAGCCCGGATTTTTCTGAGCGAGTAGCATTTCGAAGAGACGGAAACTCAGTTCGGGCTTCTTCTCTTTCACCAGATAGCAGACGCCCTTCTCGAGCTCCATGGGCATCGCCGAGCGAAGTGCCTCAGCCTCCGTGCCCATTTCGCCTTCCTGAGGTTGCACCCATCCCATCGGTTTCTCCATAGCGGCTATCGTCTCTTCAAACTTCGTTCCAGATTATCACTGAGCACCTTGGCCGGAATTTCCGGGAGGGAAATCAGCGTGGTCTTGCCGACGACGCCCTCGCCGCTCAACTTCGTGTCGATGAGGCCCAGCGCATCGAGATCGCGCACATACTTCCAGAACTGGGTGTGGGCCCGCGGCTTCTCGTCGTACTCCTCGCACACGACGGCATACGCCTCTTCGGCGTCGCCCATGGTGATGTACGCCTTCTTGCGGCTCTTCCGGGCGATCGCCAAGAGCACGAGTTTCTTCGGGACGTCGAGGAGACCGAGGCGCTCTTGGACGTCCGTGGGATGGACGTGGGCCTTCGCGCCGCGGAGATGCTCCGGTGCGACCTCCTCCAAGTTCTCCTCGTCCGCGAGCATGCCGGCCTTCTCGAGCATCTCGATGGCGTACCGCGCATCCCCGAACTCGGACGCGATATCCGCGATCAGGTCGATGAGGTCCTCGCCGACGGTGCCCGGGTGCATCGCGAGCTGGACGCGGCCCGCGACGATGTCCCGGAGCTCCGCCCGATCGTACTTCGGGAACTCCACGACGTTCGACCGGCGGAACGTGCTTAGCGCCGCGCGATCCATGTACTCCAACGCGTTCGGCCGCTGCGAGATCAGGATCATTGAGATGTTGCCTTTCGCGGCGATCGTCTCCTCTGCGATTCGCGCGAAGGAGTAGATCAGGTCCGCGCCGCTCTTCTTCAGGAGCGCGTCCACTTCGTCCAAGATCACGATGAGGTGGAGCCGGTGCTTCTCGAGATGCCGTCGCAAGGTCTCCATTTTCTCCGCGATTGAGAATCCGCGTTCGGGGAAGTGCGCATCGAAATGCTGGATCAGCCGGAGCAGGACGGCGTCGTCCCCCATCCGCTGGCGGCAGTTCACGAGATCCCAATCGACCGCGCGGTCCGATTCCGACGCGTATTTCTTGAAGTCCAGGCAGAAGCGCTTCGCCGTGTGGGTCTTCCCCGTGCCCACGGGGCCATACAGGAAGGCGTTGCTCGAGGCGCCCGCTTCGACGATGGGCCTCAGGAGGGTGAAGAGCCGTTGCGTCTGCCCCTCGCGGTGAATCATCTTTTCAGGCAGGTAGTCGAACGACAGTTTCCCCTGGTCTTTGAACACGGAGGGCCCGGCCCGGAACGACACAATCGACGCCAAGGCGGCGGACGCGCATAACCTTTGCCTCCGAGACCCGAAAGGCCATCAAGGAATCCGCGGTTGGCGGGTCGTGTCGGAGCGGTTCTTCTGTTTCGCATGCGGACGTGACCACCGCACGGGGACCGCGATCGCGCGGAATCACAAGCGGTACAGCATTGAAGGCGGCCACGAATCCGGCGGGATTTTCTCCGACCTGCGGGAGTTCTATCTTCAGACGAAAGGGATCGAAGCCGCGTTCCGCATCCTCGGCTTTGAAGACGTCCGCGTGCATCCGCCCCGGTTCGGTCGTGGCTGGCCGTCACGCACCGAGATCGAGCGAGCATACCGCGACCGGGCCCGCCGCGACCATCCCGACGCCGGGGGCGATCCCCGCGAGTTCCGAAAGGTCCAGTGGGCGATCGAAGTGTTGCGGCGGTATCGGCCGCCGGACGCATAGGCGGGGGCCCGCAACGTTTATCGCGGTCCGGAAGATTGATTCGCCTGGAGGTTGACGGACGCCCTCCTCCCCCCGCGAAGCCTTTTCCACATTGCCCGACCAGGTCTTACACGACCTCGCCTCAGCGCATAGCCTCGATCCGACGCGGTACCCGAACCGCAGTTCGCTGATCGAAGCGCTCGCATCGCGCCCGGACGCCGAGGCCCTCCTGGCGGAAGCGGACCGCCGACGGATGGAATACCACCTCGAACGGCTTCGACCCCGTCAGCTCCGCGAGCTCGGGGAGCGACATCGGGTGAGCCTCCTCGGACTGAAGCGGAAATCGGACCTGGTCGCCGCCATCGCCGCCGCCCCCGGCGCCCCCGAGATCCTCATGGAACTCGAGGCCCAGGACACCGCGGAGAGGGATTCTGGACTCGTCTTGGGACGCGACGCGGATGTCGACTACGAACGGGTCGAGGAACTGCTCGATCAGGCCCGCAAAAGATTCCAAGAACGCCAATTCGAAGCCGCGCTGACCGCGGCGCAAGAAGCGTCCCGCATCGCGGAGCGCACCACCGAACAGCTCCGCCGCGCTTCGTGGTCGTACGCCGTCCTCGCGGCGCAAGGTCTCCTGGAGCCATGCAATCCGGAGGACCCGGAGACCGCGACGGCCCGCGCGCTCCTCGACCGCGCCCGAGACGTGTTCTTCCAAGGCCAGCTCCTGGACGATGCCTTCCTGCAGGACCTCGTCCGGGCCGCGGAGGTGGCCCACGCGCGGGAGGCGGACCGGGTGCGGGATTTGCTCGCCCTCACGCGGGATTCGATTCGCGAGGCCGCGAACCTCGGTGCATCGATCGCCTTGGCCGAGGACGCGTGGAAGCGAGGGGGCGACTCCCTCGACCGGGATCGGCTTGCCGCGGCGCGAGAGAGTTTCGTCGAGGCGGCCCAGCGAGTGGAGGACGCGAGGCTCCGCCGGATTCGCGAGGTCGAGGAATCGATCGGATTCGTCTCGGACCACATTGGCCTTGCGCGGAACGTCGGAGCGGACATGCGCGAGGCAGAGGAACTCCATCAGGCGGCGCAGACCGCCATCGCCGCCGGCGAGCACGGCCACGCGGGGGATCTCCTCAAACGCGCGGAGCGGCTCGCGATGAAAGGTCAGCAACGACAGATCGAGCGGGCGATGCAGCTCCGGCAGGCTCAGGTCGAGAAGGCCCAGGCGATCATTGGCGCGTGCGAGCCCGTCTTGAAGGAAGCGGAGTCGTACGACCTCAGCGCGACCGAGGTCCGCGTTCTCCTTCGGCAAGCCCGGGACGTCCTCACGAAAGGCGATTACTTGGCGGGACTGACCTTCGCCCGGAATGCGGAGGAAGCGGCTCAACGGCTCGAAGCCCAGGTCGACGACGAGCGCCGGCGGCGTGGCATCCAGAGGCCTGCATCCGGAACGTGCGGGGTGTGTCGATCCACGCGCGTCACATTCCAAGATGACGGATGGGGCCGGTGCGAGGATTGCGGGACCACCTTCCGATGGCGCGGTCCGCTAGGGGTGTGGGAGCGCCTGAAGGCGATCCTGGTTCCATAGGCCCGCGACGTGCCATAGTCTTTTATCGAGTCGCCTGAATTCCGCGCGGATGGCGAAGCGGGACCTGCTCCGCCGAAAGGTCGAGGACATCGACATCTCGCCCTCTTCGGAGGTCGCACGACTCGTCGAAGCGATGGGTCGCGGGGGCGGCTTTACCGCGAAGAAAATCGCCGTCGGGGTGGAGATCCTCCGGACGATGTTCGCTCGACCGGCGTGCACGACCTTCCTGTCGTTTCCGGCCGCCCTGATGGCCACGGGGGTCCGCGGCGTCTTGCGCGCCCTCGTCGAGAAAAAGCTGGTCGACGTCGTCGTGACGACGTGCGGGACCGCCGATCACGATCTCGCGCGGGTGTGGCAGCCGTACTACCACGGCGACTTCGAAATGGACGACGTCGCCTTGCATCGGCTTGGGGTGAACCGTCTCGGGAACGTCCTCATCCCGAACACCTCATACGGAATCGTGCTGGAGAAAAAGATCCAGCCCATGCTCCGCGACCTGTGGGACTCCGGCGTCCGGACGCCGTCCACGAACGAACTGCTCTGGGAGCTGGGCCGGCGCACCGGGAGCCGCCAATCGTTCCTCTGGTGGGCGTGGAAGAACCGCATCCCGGTCGTCGTTCCGGCGATGTTCGACGGGGCGGTCGGGTATCAGGTCTGGTCTTTTTGGCAGGAGCACAAAGAGTTCGCGATCGACCAGTTCCGGGACGAGGCGGATCTCGCCGACCTCGTCTTCAAAGCGAAGGAAACGGGCGCCTTGATGATCGGAGGCGGCGTCTCCAAACATCACACGATCTGGTGGAATCAGTTCCGTGGGGGGCTCGACTACGCCGTCTACATTACGACGGCCCCGGAATGGGACGGGAGCCTGAGCGGAGCACGGCTACGGGAAGGGATCTCTTGGGGCAAGGTGAAGGAGACTGCGAAGCAGGTGACGATTGAAGGGGACGCGTCCGCAATTCTGCCAATGATGATTGCCGCGGCGCTCGGCCGCCCCCATCGATGATCCGAACCGGTCACTTGATGAGCCAGTAGCCCGCGGCCTTCTCGCGCGCCCGGCGCTTCGCGTAACCCTTCGACTGCAACTCTTGGAGTGCTTGGAGGACGAAATTCTTCGGGAGCTTGGACATCTTCGTGATCGCCTCCGCGTCGCGCATCTTGTCCTCCGACGTGATGCCGGCGGACTTCATCGTGTCGTAGACCTTGTTGGCTCGATCAGAAACGTCTTCGAGGGGCACGCGCGAACCCTCCGTGCGCGGGCCGGAAACTCGGGGCGGTGTTAAATAAGCTTTCCATCCTTGAGACCGGCGATGTGCCCCGGAGTGTGCAAGGACCGACTCGCGGATGCGTTCGACCGGTTCGGACGGGTCCCGATTGAGAAACGGAAACTCGTCGTCCCGCCGGACCACTCGGCGTTCCGGGCGGCCGAGGACCCGTTCTGGGCCGCGGGTGGACTCCTCCATGACGGGCGGGGTCGCGTCCTCCTGATTCGTCATGTTGCCGCGGCCGGTTGGGGCGACGCCTGGGTCACCCCCGGTGGCCGTCTCGAGGAGGGGGAGACTACCGTGGACGGCTTGCGCCGCGAAGTGCGTGAGGAGGTGGGCTTGGACGCGACGGAACCCGTGCTCACGCGCATTCTCCAGCAGACCTTTTCCGACGGCACCCGCGTGCGGCACGGCTACTTCGCCCAGTTCGTTGCGCGCGTGTCGTCCCCCGTCGCGCGTCCGGGTCCCGACGTGCGGGAGGCGCGGTGGTTTGAGACTTTGCCCGCAGACCTCGCGTTTCGGGAGGACTACGTCGCGGATTTCAAGCGTTTCATCCAGGCCGCAACCTTTTAGCGAATCGCCCGGATGGCGGGGCCGGGACCGTGGGACCAAAGCCGGCGCTGCTCGTCGTCGACATTCAAAACGACTTCTGCCCAGGTGGGGCGCTCGGTGTGCCAGACGGCGACGCAATCATTCCGCGGGTGAACCGAACCATTGCGCTCTTCGAACGCCGTCATCTGCCTGTCCTGTTCACGCGGGACTGGCATCCGCGGGAGACGAAGCACTTCAAGGAATTTGGCGGGGCCTGGCCGGCGCATTGCATCCAGGGCACGAAAGGCGCCCGATTCCATCCGGACCTGCAGATGCCAAAGGGAGCGGTCATCGTGTCGAAGGGAATGGACCCGGAACAGGATTCGTATTCGGCCTTCCAGGCCTTCACCGATCGCGGCCGCGATCTCGAATCGACCCTGCACGAGCTCGACGTGGACGAATTGTTCATCTGTGGCCTCGCGACCGACTACTGTGTGCGGGCGACGACGCTCGACGGCCTTCGACGCGGTCTCGCCATCCGCGTGCTTCGCGACGCGATTCGCGGGGTGGACCTGAAGTCCGGTGATTCGGACATGGCGATCAAGGAAATGCGCGTGCACGGCGCCCGTTTTTCGGAGAGCCGCGGAATCGCGAGACGTTTGGCGGGGGACTGAATCTCTCCGGGCACGCCTTCACCTGAAGGCAGCGATTCGTTGAAATAGACAGGGCCGTTTCATTTGGCGTCGTTCGCGAGCGGCTTTTGAGGGAGCGGTCGTGGACGACGGAAGAGGAACGCTTTCGGGGGCAGGAAATGGCTGGCAAGGGAAAGTCGAGCGGGGCTGGAGACGGTACGCGTGGACATCCGTGGCATCTGAAGACGCCGAGCGGAACGTCGGAATTCCTGGCGTTTCGCGACGAGGCGCTCGATCCACCCGCGCTCGTCGTCAAGTCGGGAAGCACGGAGCTTCGGTATCACCTTCGGTGCATCAACGATCTGCATTCGATGCTCAAGTCGCGCGGCGAGTGGATGCTTCTCGGGAGCGCGGACGAGCAGAAGCCGGCGGCCGAGGGAACGATCGAAGCGTGGGGTCGATCCTCGAAGAATCCCGTCGGCGGGTGGTATGGACTGAAGAAAGGGCTGCGCGGGAGATTCGGCATGTACGTGCCCCCGGTGCTCGAGGTTCTCCACTTGGCCGAAGTCGAACACAACCCAAAGAACAACCGGATGAGAGCGCTGTAGTCCCGCCTGCCCGCGGAGGATCGGATTGGAGTCGCTACCCTAATATCTCCACGGATCCGACATCGGAAGTCCTATCATGATCCAACTACCAAGCACATTGTCTTGAACATATTAGGCGAAGGATTCTCGACGCTTGCAACTGATGATATGCAGGAGTTGCTTGAGAGCCTGGCTCCTGAAAGAAGAGATGCATGAGCAAACCAAAGAATCTTTTCTCTAGCTTGCGTCCTTAACTCTTTTCAAAATGCGGAGGGCGGTGAGCGTGATCCACTTACTCGGCGTACCGGCTTCTTCTAATGCAAAGGGCTTGACTTTTTTCAGGTTGGGATCGTACCCTGTTCCCGCTCCTCGATCGGGATGCACTTTGTCAAGTAGCCAAGTTCCGTCACGCTGTCGTTTGTCCTTGAGAATCCTAAGGGCGGGGCGGAGTCGCCGGTCGTCTGCATAGCCTAGCTTAGTGATAAAATCCAAACCAACAAGGATGTCGTAGTAGTAATGAACAGGGTAGTGGAACCTGAACCAGGGATCGTACTTTTTTTCTCCATCATCGAAAAGCTTTCTTTGGAGATAAAACTCGACTCCTCGCTCGATAGAGCGGTTGATGCTTTTGGTCCTTTTCTCCTTTGGCAGCACAGCGTACGCAGCAAGAGCTTCCCAGCTGTCAAGGGTTCCCTTGTCACTCGGGAAGCAGTTCCAGCCACCGTCTTCCTTCTGATCTTCGAGTAGCCGATCATACAGCTTCCTGACTCTGAAATCGTCAACGTAACCGAAGCGAGTTAGCATACGCGCTGTGTTCCCGACGATGCATACTTCCTCATTGTAAATGTTAATCGGTGATCCGAGTCCAAGTTTGTACCTGAAGAAGAGATCGGCAA
>WNGM01004693.1_pt1 | contig 15769 bp, 15 predicted proteins | sample 5400571 | NCBI WGS metagenome assembly WNGM01 (sample SAMN13153378, study PRJNA577476) | soil metagenome | isolation source: 100 cm soil or saprolite under Garry oak tree replicate 2 | place: USA:California | collected 2016-06-15 | reverse complement strand
GCTGTAATATTGGAACTCCTTTGTTTTTCCCTTGACATTCCTTCAAGTTCTTCTGTATACTTACTAACAACTAAGAAGTACCATTACAACTAAATATGCGCAGAAGATTCTGCTCTCATCAAGAGAGGTTGAGGGAAACGGCCCTATGAAGCCCGGCAACCATCCTGCAATGCCGCAGGAAAGGTGCCAATTCCGGCGGAGCAATCCGCAAGATGAGGGGAATAGCCAATGAAGCTGGCCCCTGATATGCAGGGGTTTTTTTGTAGCCTGCGCATAGTGCACTTTACCAGTCAAGTTAACAATAATGACTGTGAAGAGGACGAGTAAACGCCATGGACGGCTACAGAGAGTTGACGATGATGAGATGTCAACACCGCACCAGTGTTGAATATGGCCTCGGAGTTGCAAGTTGAACTTCCTAATAAGGAGATAGGCTGAGCCGGTTGGCCCCGTTACAGGTCAGAGTGCTGTGGGATGCACACATGTGTGATAAGTGCGACAAGTCTACACACGTTAATACATATGTCTCCGGCACTTATTGAGGCTGGTACCGTGAGGTATCGGCAAGTCAGGGTGGTACCGCGAAACTTTTTTACCCTCGCCCCTGTCAGCAAGAAAGGGTCGAGGCTTTTTTATACTCATTTTCAGGAAAGGAGGGTGCAATGGTGGCACAACTTGAACATCGCGTTGCAGGAAGTAATCATCTTGCTTCTGTAAACCCCGTGTTCACTTATACCTTCGATACTTTGCCACTGCAGCGTGGTGGGCAGCTTGGCCCTGTCACGATAGCATATGAAACGTGGGGAACCCTCAACGCGGAGGGGAATAACGCCATCCTGATAACGCACGCGCTCACAGGCAATTCACATGCGCACGAACCCCAGCACATGGATGACCCGAAGAAAGCGTGGTGGAATCCGTTAATTGGCCCTGGACGACCTTTCGACACCTCGCAGTACTTTGTTATCTGTTCAAACGTCCTGGGTAGTTGCTACATCGTCCATCGATCCCAGCAACGGTAGGCCCTACGGCATGCGCTTTCCAGTTATCACCATACCTGACATGGTGCGCGCACAGAAGGTCCTTATTGAGCACCTGGGGGTACGTCAATTAGCGATGGTTGCCGGAGGGTCTATTGGTGGGCAACAGGCTCTGGAGTGGGCAGTCTCCTATCCTGAACTGGTGCAGAAAGCCATCGTGGTCGCAGCGACTGCGGCCTTGACAGCGCAGGCCATCGCCTTGAGTGAAGTGGGGCGCCAGGCTATTATGGCTGATCCGTTCTGGCGAGGGGGACATTATCCTCCTGGTCATGGGCCAGAGGCTGGCCTCTCGATAGCCAGGATGCTGGCAATGATCACCTACCAGAGTGAAGAAGGCATGGAGATGCGCTTTGCCAGGAGACCGGCAGAGAGCACCGCTAACCCCACACCAAGTCGTTCGGCTGATCTCGGTGGGCGTTTTGATGTGGAGAACTATCTCTATTATCAGGGCGAAGCCCTGGTGAGACGCTTCGACGCCAACAGTTACCTGTATATTAGTCGCGCGATGGATATGTATAACGTCAGCGAAGGCTATCCTTCGCTAGAGGCCGCGCTGCGCCGTTTGCGCAGTAAAGTCCTCTTTATCGGTATTCGTTCCGATTTTCTCTTCCCGGCGGCCCGTGTTCGCTGGCTGGCCGACCAGGTGAGAACATTTGGCGGCGATTCCACCTATGTGGAACTCGATTCACCACACGGTCATGACGCTTTCTTGAAAGAATGGGAGCAGATGACCAATGCACTCAACATGTAATGACATGACATTTCGTACACTTATCACACTTGAAGGAGTAAACCAAACCTATGTCACTTAACAGCAATCGCAGCTACGGATTTGAAACGTTGTCTCTCCACGCCGGTCAGGAGACGGCTGATAGCGCGACAAATGCTCGCGCGGTTCCCATCTATCAAACCTCCTCATATGTCTTTGATAGCCCGGAGCATGCCTCCAATCTCTTTGGCTTGAAACAGTTTGGGAATATCTATACGCGCATTATGAATCCCACCCAGGATGCCTTTGAGCGTCGTATAGCTGCTCTTGAAGGGGGCGTTGGAGCGTTAGCAACAGCATCCGGCCAGTCTGCTGAAACGCTGGCAATATTGAACGTGGCTGAAGCAGGTGATGAAATTGTCTCATCCGCCAGTCTCTATGGCGGAACCTATAATCTTTTCCACTATACGCTGCCTAAACTCGGTATTATTGTCCGTTTCGTAGATAGCCGAAACCCTGAAAACTTCCGTGCAGCAATCAATGATAAAACCAGGGCCGTCTTTGCAGAGACCGTCGGCAATCCACGTCTTGATACCCTGGATATTCGCGCTGTAGCCGATATCGTTCATGAGTACGGGGTTCCACTGATCCTCGACAACACCCTGCCCACTCCATACCTGGTACAGCCGCTCAAGCATGGTGCCGATGTCGTTATTCACTCGGCCACCAAATTTATCGGCGGCCATGGCACATCCATTGGCGGCGCCATCGTCGATAGCGGCAAATTTGATTGGACGAACGGGCGTTTCCCATCATTTACCGAGCCTGATCCCTCCTATCATGGGCTGCGCTACGTTGAAGCCCTGGGGCCGCTGGCTTATATCATCAAAGCGCGCGTACAGTTGTTGCGCGACCTTGGTCCCGCGATCGCTCCCCTCAACTCCTGGCTCTTCCTCCAGGGGTTGGAGACACTGCCACTGCGTATGGAGCGACATAGCAAAAATGCGTTGCGCGTCGCAGAATTCTTAGAGAACCATCCTGCTGTGGGCTGGGTAAGCTATCCAGGACTGGCAAACCATCCCCAGCACGAGATCGCGGCCAGGTATCACACAAACGGCTACGGAGCCATTCTCGGCTTTGGTATCAAGGGTGGCTTAGAGGCCGGCAAACAGCTGATTCGCCACGTTGAGCTGTTCTCGCACCTGGCGAATGTTGGCGATGCCAAGTCTCTCATCATTCACCCTGCCAGCACGACGCATTCGCAGTTGACGCCAGATGAGCAGTATGAGACCGGTGTAACCCCCGACTTCGTTCGCCTGTCCGTCGGACTCGAAACGGTGGAAGACCTGATTGATGACCTTGACCAGGCCCTAAAGGCAGCAACTATCCAGGCTGGCGAACCAGTAAACGTGTAACTCATCAATATCCATCTTTGATGATGTTGCAAGAACCAGTAAACGCGTAACTCATCAATATCCATCTTTGATGATGTTGCAAGTTTGACAGACGCAGTCTGTCAAACTTGCAACATCATCAAAAAAATCTTGCGAAGAGCGCAGCGATGAGGCCGCAAAAAAACAGGCACATCAAGTAATTCAACATTGCAACCGCAAATCAGGACGCGCAAACTTGCGCCCTTAAGACAGACATTGGTGACCTATGAAATCTCAATTACAAGTTCTAAAATTTGGAGGTACCTCCGTTGGTAACGGTGAACGTATTCGCCGTGTAGGACAGATTATTGTGAATACCTTCCACAACCCTGCGGAGGCTTTTCCCATCGTAGTCGTCTCGGCCATGGCGAAAGTAACCGACCAATTGCTGCGTATCGCTGCATTCGTCTGTACCGGTGAGCTGGAATCATGCCAACACGAACTCGAATCATTAAAACAGAAACATCTCGATGCGGCAGATAAAGCTGTTCACGATAGCGAGAGACGGAATATCCTGTTACAACAACTGGAGAAAGCTTTTGTCTCGCTGGAACAGGACGTAGCTGCCTTACGCCAGGCGGCGGGATCATTACCATCTCAGAATGCTTCCCCGGAGGCAGGAACCACGATTCCTCTAGCCACCGCAGCTGTTGCTGCCTGGGGCGAACGCCTTTCTGTGTTGCTTGTCGCGACATCTGTGTCTGACCTTGGATTGCCAGCGGCTCCCGTGCGGGAAGAAGTCATTATTACAGATCATCCAGTTCTTCCTGGCAATGTACAGGCATTTGGTGTTGTGGTTGGAACTGATCCTCTACCTGAAGAGACACGCAAAAATGCACAGGCACTGATCTCTCCCTTGCTCGATCAACAGATCGTGCCAGTTGCAGCAGGTTTTATTGGACGCACACTATCGGGAAGTGCGACGACTCTTGGACGCAATGGTTCGGACTATTCAGCCAGCGTCATCGGCGCGGCCCTTGACTGCGTGGAGATTACTATCTATACCGACGTGGATGGCGTGCTGACGGCTGATCCACGGCAGGTAATGAATACCCGGCTGCTAACGTCGCTTTCGTATGCTGAAGCGGCACGTCTCTCGTGGTTTGGGGCAAAAGTGTTGCATCCACGTACCCTCATTCCCATTGCTCATCGTAACATTCCCGTGCGTGTGCGCAATACGTTCCGTCCAGCTTTACGCGGCACTCTTGTCGGGCCGGAGGGAAGGCATAAGAGCGGGGCTGCAGCGATTACCGTGCGTCGTCACCTTTCGTTGATTACCGTTGAAAGTACTGACTTGTTTGGAGCGCCAGAGAATGCTGGCCAGGTCTTTGCCCTGGCAGCTCGCGCCGGCGCAGCTCCTGTTGCTATCTGTTCATCGTCCGGCCATCACCTCTCATTTGTGGTTGAGGAAGCTGCCGCCGAATCGGTCGTGACACTTTTACAGCAGGATATGGCTATGGGTGCCTGGCGCGTTCGATCTCGCAGCGGGCTGGCTGCCTGTGCATGTATCGGCTCAGGCTTCACCGTTGACCCGATGAGCCCGGCGCGCGCCATAACCGCCCTCGCTCATGAGCGCATCCCTGTCATCACACAGGGTGCATCTGAATTGGGTATCACGCTGATCGTAGAAGATGCCGACAGCGAACGCGCCCTACGCAGCTTGCACCGGGATTTAATCGCGCCCGTCATTCCATTGGTACGTCACGCTGCCACCGCCTCCGAAAAGAGGCGCGGCGCCCTGTAGAAGGAAGCATCATTCATGAATAAACAAACTCGCATCCCCGTCGCCGTACTGGGCGCGACCGGAATGGTTGGACAGCGTTTTATCGAACGAAGTCACGCGCTGGCGCCTCCCTGGTCCTGGTAGCGAAATGCCGGCTGCGGCTGGTAGGTTACCAGTCATGACCAGTAATCCCGCGTCACTACCCGGCGTCAAAATCGTCTTTTCGGCCCTCCCGGCAGAGGTCGCCGGCGACATTGAAGAAGACTTTGCTCGTGCTGGCGTAGCCGTCTTCAGTAACGCCAGGAATCATCGTATGGCAGCTGACGTGCCACTACTCATCCCGGAAGTCAATGCTGATCATGCCGCGGCCATTGTACAGCAACGTAAACTACGCGGCTGGTCCGGCTGCATCGTCACCAACGCCAACTGTTCCGCGACTCCCCTGGTGATCGCTCTCAAGCCATTGCAAGCAGCATTTGGCGTGCGTAAAGTGTTGGTAACAACCCTGCAGGCCATTTCAGGAGCCGGTTATCCCGGGGTGCCCTCCTACGACATACTTGATAATGCGATCCCCTATATCAGCGGGGAAGAGGAAAAGGTACAGGCTGAAACGCTGAAGATGCTTGGACGCTGGGAAGAAGGCCCTGGATTTACCGCTGCCCCAATGATAGTCAGCGCACACTGTAACCGTGTTGCAACACGTGAGGGACATTTGGAGTGCGCCAGTATCGAATTAGAGCGCGACGCAGAACCTGAGGAAATTATCGCGGCCTGGGAGAACTATCAGCCTGAAGCGCAGCGGTTGCAATTGCCCAGCGCGCCTGAACGCACGCTGTCCTATCGCAGGGAACCAGACCGGCCACAGACCTTACGTGACCGTGATACAGGACGCGGCATGACCGTGACAATTGGCAGGCTACGCCGCTGTCCCGTCTTAAGCTATAAATTTGCTCTGCTCGGTCACAACACGATTCGGGGAGCCGCTGGCGGCTCCATCCTTAACGCAGAATTGTGCGTCAGCAAAGGATTAGTCTGAGTTACTGCTTCAAGGCCGCGATCAGGTCTGGCAATAACTGTTCAGCATTGGGAGTACCCAATCCTGTGACGGGGTCCCATCCCTGCACCGCCGGATAGCCTTGTACTGACACCCCTTTATAGTTCACATCATTATTGCCAACCGTAATATCGCGGAAGTCCTGCGCATAATGGCTGGTCATAGCCATTTTATAGAGTGCCGGATTAATGAAACCCAGAGAATGGCCTGCCATCTGATTGGCAACAGCGATCAAAGCGGCCCATAGCGGTGCGCTTGCGCTTGTTCCCCCGGTCAGCATCCAGGCTCCATCCTGGTAGAAGGCCAGGCCGGTAAGAGGATCTGCATCACCTGCGATATCGGGCACGCCGCGACGATTCTGTAACTCGCTTTGTACCGAAGACGGCAGGGTTTTTTGGAAGGAAGGTGTCGCAAAGAAATCACTGAAACCTCCTCCACTGGCACCCCCATTACTATTCCAGACCATTTCCTCTATCCTGGACCCATTCCGTATCATTGTAGTACCGCCCACGCTCGTCACCCATGGATCATCGGCGGGGAAGCTTGTTGTGGGTGTTGGTGAAAGCTTTGTCGCCCGTAAATTACTGTAGTCAGTTGCTCCATTATCACCAGAAGAGGAGAAGAACGTGATCCCCTGTTGTGTCGTCTCTTTCTGGAAAAACGCATCCCATTTCTGTACCTCTCGCTTTCCCGCGGCATCTTTCAGCGTAACTTCAGAGGCGCCCCAACTCTGCGAGATAATAGAACCAAGATGATGATCTATAGCGTACTGCTCCAGTTGAAGAAATTCAGGGAGACCGATGATTCCCTCGGTCTCAGAAACAGGGCTGGTCAGTACAACGATCCCCGCGTCGGGAGCGATTGCATGAATAATTTGTACATCCAGCGTTGTTTCACCTGCCCACCCGACCATGTCCTTATTGGTTGGGTCAAACGGTTTAGTACCAAGTGGGTTAATGATTTGAATGTTGATCGGTGGCAAACCAAACTGCTTATCGAAGACATCCATGTCTTGCTGCAGTGTGGGGCTGCCAAAAGACACGATATCCACTACAGTCTGCCCTTTGCCCGTGAAGCCCTTCTCAGTAAGCGCCTCGACGCCGTAGGCAACCCGGAATTGATACGGCGTGTTGCAGTAGACCCCCTTAGTAGGATAGCCACTCAGCTCAGGACAGGTATCATCCTTTGAAATGATTGGTGGGGTTGCTGTAGCAGTAGCTTTAGTAGAGCCATGTGGGGTCGCTGTCGATGTTCCTCCATTGCCCACTATCCCGCCTGGTATGCTACAGGCTGTAAGCAAAAGGAGTACAATGAGTAATGTCGCGGTGACACCGGTGGACGTTCGACGCCACCATGTTAGTGTGGTCATGAAAAATGCTCCTATTTCATTGCAGCGATCAGATCAGAAATAAACTGGCTGGCTCGAGGCGAACCCCATCCGGTCACGGCATCCCAACCTTGTACTGCCTGGAATCCCTTGACGTGAATATTCCCGTTATCGACATTGTTGCTGCCATTGATAATATCACGAAAATCCTTTTGTGCGTTTGGGGATGCACCTAATTTATAGAGGGCTGGATTAATAAAACCCAGGGAATGACCCGCCACTTGATTAGCGATGGCCACGATACCGGCCCAGAATGGCGTACTGGCACTGGTTCCACCTATCTGAGTCCAATGGCCAAAGATGTAGTTGACCATCGCAGTTTCAGGATTGGCATCGCCAGCAATATCAGGTAAGCCGCGATGACCCGCCAGTTCTGACTGCACGGACGAAGGCATGCTCTTTTGAAAAGCTGGTTCGGCAAAGAATGTACTCATACCACCTCCACTACCGGACCAGGCGCTTTCATCATAAGTAGGAGGTGTATTGCGCAGGGTTGTACCCCCGACAGCGGTCACCCAGGGCACATCCGCGGGAAAGTTCACCGTAGGCCTGGGTGATAGCTTGGTCGCAGCGATATTCGCCCAATCCGTTGCCCCGTTGTCACCTGAGCCTGAAACGATGGTAAATCCCTGCCGCGTTGTAATCTGCTTATAGAAATCAGCGAAAGTCTTGACCAGTTTCTGTCCAGCGCTACCTGCAAGCGTCGCCTCAGAGGCTACATAGCTCTGTGAAAAAATCTGCCCGAGATGATGCGCTACCGCGTATTGTTCTAATTTCAGAAATTCCGGCAGGCCAATGGTACCCTCTGTTTCATCAACCGGGCTGGTCATCACTACAATATGCGCGTCAGGTGCGATCGCATGAATAATTTGTACGTCCAGTTCCGTCTCGCCAGCCCAGCCGGTCATATCTTTTTTATTGGGATCATAGGGCACGGTCCCAAGCGGAGAAACAACTTGAATAGTAATTGGCGGCAAGCCAAATTGCTTATCAAAGACATCCATGTCCTGTTGTAAAGTAGGGCTACCATAGGAAACAATGTCAATAACCGTCTGTCCTTTGCCCGTAAAGCCCTGTTCTGTCAGCGCCTCAACATCGTAAGCCTGGCGAAAAGCCCGCGGCGTATAACAGTTTGGATTACTATCTAGCGGCGCGGGACAGACTTCAAGTATTGTCCTGGTAGGGTTATGCGTTGGTTTCGGCTTCGGCGTTGCTGTAGCTGTGGGCGTAGGATTGCCGCCAATAGAGTCGATTGGACTGCAGGCGGCGAGCAAGACTAACAGGACAATAAGCAAAGGATAACGAGGTTGCAAATTCTGCATAAAACGCATAATAGTGCGTTCTCCTTTATTGTAGAACGGGGTTGTTGAACAGGGTCGACACCATACTCCTAATATATACGTAAGCAACTCAGCATTTCTATTATATACTACACCCCCACTCCACCGGATACCTCGTTTCTTGAGCAAATCCAGAGAATATTGCTTCATATCCATACTCTATTTTGACGATTCTTGCCATATACTCCATTGTGGGATAAGAGCATTTCCTGGTAAGAGAAGGATACATGTCGATCTCCTGTTGGCACCTTTCCCCGTGTGCATTTTTCTGGCGATGAAGAAAGGTCGCACTCGTATGAGTACTATTGAACACGTGCTGCCCATCGAGGCACACAAATCGTTTCCCTGGCAGCACTATCTGCTTGATAGCGTTCTGGCATGCGGAGGAGCGATGCTGGTCACCGGATTCATTTACCTGTTCCAGCTCTACCCGCGCATTCCCAACATTTCGATCGTGTATCTGCTCGTGGTGCTTGCACTGGCAAGCACACGTGGACGTTATCCCGCTATTCTTGCCTCGTTGGTGGCATTTCTCTCTTTCGATTACTTCCTCGTGCCTCCGTTGTATGTTTTTACCATCAACCGCGTGGAAGAATGGATTGCGCTCTTTGTCTTCCTGGTCACTGCCATCCTGACCAGCCAGCTGGCCTCAGCTCTTCGTGAACGCGCAGAACAAGCATCGCGCCGGGAGCGTGAGACGCACATCCTCTACGACCTGGTGCGCTTGACCAACCGTGAGGGGGTGCCGGAGCGCCAGCTTCACACAATTGCTCAGGCGGTCGTTGACGTGTTGTCCTCCCGGGGCGTGCATGACTGCGCCATTCTGCAGCCGGATGCGGCAGGAACCCTGCAGGTGCAGTCGAGCGCCTACCAACCTGTGGAGCAAATCACTCTCTCCTCCGATGAGAAGGCGATCGCTGCCTGGGTGATGAAGCACGGCCGTACCATGGGTCTCTACGACAATGATGTCCTCGCCCCTTCTACAGCTTCCCGTTTTTTGCAGCGCGTGCTCGTGCAGAGTACTTCTACGGGACGGGCAGTACGCCGGTCGCTGTGCCTCATCCCACTCAAGGTGGGGCAGAAGGTGGTCGGGGTGCTGCGCCTGCGGGTGCTGGATGATCCACGCCGGTTGATGGATGAAGAACGCCTGGAGGAGGAACATACCCATTCCAGGGTGCCAACGTCTTTCTTCTGGACCTTTCTTGACCAGGTAACCGCCTTGATCGAGCTCGCGCGCTTACAGCGGGAAAACTTGCGCATCGAGGTGCTGCAACGGACCGATGTCCTGCGGGCCGCTTTGCTTTCCTCTGTTTCGCACGACCTGCGTACACCCCTGACCGCGATTAAAGCTGCCGCCAGTTCACTTTTGCAAGAGGATGTCGAGTGGGACGAGGAAGCTATGCACGGCTTCGCGCTTTCCATCGAACGGGAGGCGGACCGCCTGAACAGCCTGGTGGGGAACCTGCTCGACATGTCACGCATCGAGGAGGGCGCACTCAAGCCGGAGAAAGAGGTGTATTCCCTCAGGGCACTCATTCATGACGTGTTAGGACGTCTCGAGCCGCTCTTGAAGGGACGCATCGTTCACACACACCTGCCTGATGACCTGCTCCTGGTCGAGCTGGACTATTTGCAAATGGACCAGGTACTAACCAATCTCATCGAGAACGCCGTGCGCTACACACCCACGGAATCGCCCATTGATGTGAGCGCGCAGGTTGAAGGTGAGCAGGTGATCATCAGCGTGGCTGATCGCGGTCCCGGCATTCCTCCGGCTGACCTTGAGCGCGTCTTCGATAAGTTTTACCGCGTCCTGCATGGGCAGCGCACAACAGGATATCCCATGGGCTCAGGTCTGGGGTTGGCCGTCTGTAAAGGCCTGGTCGAAGCACATGGTGGACGGATCTGGGCAGAGCTGCGTGACGGTGGAGGGTTGATCGTCTTCGTCGTGTTGCCTCTCGGCAAACGGGAAAATGAGAAAGGAGAGCAGTGATCTGTGAGTAAGCGAGGAGCTTCTATCCTGGTGGTGGATGACGAGCGGGAAATCGTGCGGGCCCTGCGCCGCAGCCTCAACGCCCATGGCTTTACTGTGCTCACGGCGAGCAATGGCGAAGAGGCCGTCGAGATGTTCTCACAGCAGCGGCCCGATCTCATGCTGCTTGATCTCCTGCTACCTGGTATGAGCGGCCTGGAGGTGTGCCGCCGTGTGCGCATGACCTCAAACTTGCCCATTATCGTGCTCTCGGTGAAAGATGCCGAACACGACAAGGTCGAAGCGCTCGACCTGGGGGCAGACGACTATGTCGCCAAGCCTTTTGGCATGAACGAAGTGTTGGCCCGTGTACGTGTCGCCTTGCGTCGCGTCGCCCGGGCGCCGAGCGGCACCGAGCCACGATTTCAAGCTGGGCCGCTTTCCGTGGATTTCGCGCTTCGGCGGGTACAGGTACATGAACGAGAGGTTTCCTTGACGCCCACCGAGTACGACCTGCTCAAAGTCTTTATCGCCCATCGTGGCAAGATTCTCACACGGCAATTGCTGCTGAAAGAGGTCTGGGGAAACGAGGCGCATGCCCGGACGCACAGCCTCCACGTCTATGTCGCCCAGTTACGCCAAAAAATCGAACCGGTCCCTGAACGACCGCGTTTTATCCTCACCATTCCTGGCGTCGGTTACCGCTTCGCTGAGGAGGTCGAAACCGGTGACGAGAGTGCCAGTACCGACATCATGAGAACATCTTGAGCAAAAGGGAAGGGAGCATGCCAACAATCTATCAAACAGGTCAAAGGATTGACCACTACGAGATCATCCGCTTGCTTGGGCAGGGAGGCGCAAGCCATGTCTACCTGGCCCGGGACCGGCGGGCATTGCAAGCGGTTGTCCTCAAGTTTCCGGCGGATGATGTAATTGGAGGAGCTGCGATCTTTGCTCGGTACAAGCGCGAAGCGGAGATTGGCAGGCGCCTCAACCATCCTTTCATCCAGCGGCATGTGAACCGGGGTGAGGCAAGGAGCGCCGACTATCTCGTGCTGGAATATCTTCGCGGGCGAACCTTGCGCGCCGTGATGCGGGAGCATGCGCCTGCGCTCCTGCCAACAGCAGAGGTGATCCGCATACTTCTTCAGGTGTGCGAGGCGCTGGCCTATGCTCATGAGCAGGGGGTGATTCATCGCGATATGAAACCCGAGAACATTCTGCTGCTGGATACTGGTGAAATCAAACTGCTGGACTTTGGTATCGCCCTCTTCTTGGAAAAGGAACATCGTTTGGCGTGGCGTAGGTCCCCTTTCTTCTCATCACCAGTCGGCACCCCCGACTATATGGCTCCGGAACGGTTGCAGGGCAGGCGAGGCGATACCCGTGCTGATATCTATGCCGTTGGAGTGGTGCTCTATGAACTGCTCTGTGGGCGAACGCCGTTTGAGGAACACGAAGGGTTTGTGCTCATCACCCAGCAACTTTCTCATGACCCGCCGGGAATTCTCGAGCGTAACTCAACCCTGCCACCTGCGTTGGCAACGGTGGTCATGCGGGCGATTCGCCGTGATCCGGATAGGCGCTACGCCAGTATGCGAGAGATGCTGCACGATCTGGGCCACCTGGATGACGTGACAGTTATCGACTATGTCCCTGTTCCACCCAAACTCGGTGGACGCTACAGGCAAGCGATCCGCACCGCCCTTATCGTGCTCATCGCCTGTCTCGGCATCGTTGCCTTCGGGTTGCTCGCCCAGTTCGCGCATCATATCGTTCACTAGCTCTGGAGAAGCATGGTCATACCGACTCACAGAATGGGTACCGTATACGTACAGTATCTGCTGAATGAACAAACTTGTAGGGCCAATTGAGAAGAGATGAGTACAGCAGAGTCAACTGTCTCATGAGAATTTCTTGAGCATTTTAGAAGTCATCCAGAGGACATCCAGAATATCCTTGCGGTTATCCAGAACGCACATTTACTGATCTTGAATTACACTGGGTGAAGAAAGGAGGAGATCGGTATGCCAGGAGCTCGAATCTTACTGGTGGAAGACGATGAAATCCTGCGCGACCTGTTGGGGCGCAATCTCACGGTGCGTGGGCATGACGTGAGCATCGCGGAAGACGCCAGGAGCGCGCTGGCGTATCTGTGCGCCACCCCTTTTGATCTCATCGTCCTGGATATCAATCTGCCCGACCAGACCGGTTGGGAGGTGCTGCGCACCGCTCTGCGGGAAGGCTGGCTCCATCCTCGGGACATCGCTGGCAGCGGCCAGAAGTTACCCGTCGTGGTCCTATCTGCCGTCCGGGTGAGTCCACACCGTCTCGAGGAGTTTCACCCCCTGGCGTACCTCCCCAAGCCGTTTCCGATGGATGCGCTCCTGCGCCTGGCTGTTGAGGCCGCACGACGGAGGGAGACGGGCTCTGGGCAGGGTGAGAGAGGTCAGAGCTCGCCACGTGTGCTGTGACACAGGCACATCACAATTGTTGCACGATTGGAGAACCCGTGGTCCAACGAGGAAGGAGGAACTGTATGCTTGACCTGATTGTCGTTGTGGTGACTATTGTCTCGTTCATCGCGTTCATCGGCTTCACCGAAGGCTGCGAGCGCCTGTAAGAAAGGAGGGTATGCAATGAATTCGCCACTTGAATATCTGCTGGTGGGCATTGTGGCATTTGCCATCCTCGTCTACCTGTTTATTGCACTCCTCATGCCTGAGCGTTTTTAATGGTGTCTTCTAGTAAACAAGTGAGGGAAAACCTATGCCTGTAACACTCAATAGTGCCCTGCAGGTAGCTATCTTCCTGCTCATCGTGCTGCTGCTGACCAGGCCGGTCGGCCTGTACCTGTACAAGATCTTCAACGGGGAGCGTACCTGGCTCTCGCCGGTCTTCGTCCCGGTGGAACGCTTCTTTTACCGGCTCAGTGGCATCGACCAGGAGGAGGAGCAGAAGTGGACGGGCTACATGATTTCCGTGCTGATCTTCAGCGTGGTGGGCATGCTGCTGTTATACCTGCTTGAGCGCACCCAGCAGTTGGATGGATCGTTCTTTAACCCGCAGGGCTTGCCGAATGTCGAGCCGCAGCTCGCTTTCAATACTGCCTCCAGCTTCACCACCAACACCAACTGGCAGTTCTACACAGGCGAGCAGACCATGAGCTACCTGACACAGATGGCCGGCCTGGCCTTTCACCAGTTCGTCTCCGCTGCCGCCGGCATCGCGCTGGCGGTAGCGCTGGTGCGCGGGCTCGCGCGGCGCAGCGCGCAGCACCTGGGCAACTTTTGGGTGGACCTGGTCCGCTGCACCCTCTACCTCTTGCTGCCCATCTGCATCGTGGGTGCGCTGGTCTTCGTCTCGCAAGGCATGATCCAGAACTTCAGCCCCTACACGGTGGTGCATACCCTCAATGGGCAGACACAGACGATCGCCCAGGGGCCGGTCGCCTCGATGGAAATCATCAAAGACCTGGGCACCAACGGCGGCGGCTTCTTCAACGTCAACGCGGCCCATCCCTTTGAGAACCCCAACGCCTTCACCGCTATGCTGATCATTCTCTGTGAGATCACCCTCGGGGCAGGCCTTTTCTACATGTACGGCAAGTGGGTGGGCGATACGCGCCAGGGCTGGGTGTTGTGGATTGCTTCGGCCATCCTCTTCGTGATCGGCGTGGCGGTAGTTATCCCTGCCGAACAGGTCGGCAATCCCATCTTGACCAGTGTGGGGGCCAACCAGGTCGTGAGTGACACGCAGGCCGGTGGCAACATGGAGGGCAAGGAGGTGCGCTACGGCATCACCATCTCGTCACTCCAGGAAGTGACCACAACAGCCACCTCGACGGGTACAGTCATGAGCTTCCACGATAGCTATACGCCTATTGGCGGGCTGGTGCTGATCACCAACATCGCGCTGGGTGAGATCATCTTTGGGGGCGTCGGCGCAGGACTCTACAGCATGATCTACTTCGCCATCATCGCGGTCTTCATCGCTGGGCTGATGGTGGGGCGCACGCCGGAGTACCTGGGCAAGAAGATCGAGCGCAAGGAGATCATGATGGCGGTTCTCGCCCTGCTGATCTCGCCCCTGCTGGTCCTGGGCTTTACCGGCTTGTCTATGGCGATCGCCCCAGGCTTGGCAAGTATCTTGAATCCTGGGCCGCATGGGCTGACGGAGGTCCTGTACGCCTATACCTCGGCCAATGGCAACAACGGCTCGGCCTTCGCCGGACTCTCGGCCTCGCCCTACTACAACTGGACGATGGGCCTGGTCATGATGATCGGCCGCTTTGCCGAAGTCATCCCCATCCTGGCCTTCGCAGGCTCGCTGGTGAGGAAGAAGGCCGTGCCTGCCGGGCTGGGTACCTTCCCGACGACGGGTCCGCTCTTCGTGGCCCTGCTGATTGGCGTGATCCTGATTGTGGGGGCGCTGACCTACTTCCCGGCGTACTCGCTGGGGCCGATTGTCGAACAATTGCTGATGCAGCAAGGGAGAACATTCTGAAATGAGCACCGATTTGCAAACTGATACGCTCGAAGTCAAACAGTGGAAGACGCGGCGTAAGGGCGACATTTCGATCTGGGACCCCAGGATCATCCGCGGCGCGATCCCGGACTCCTTCAAGAAACTGGATCCGCGCGTACAGATCAAGAACCCGGTCATGTTCGTGGTGGAGGTGGGCAGTGTAATTACCACTATTGAGTTCGTGCGCTTGCTGTTTGCCACACCAACCGCGACTTTCACGCGCAGTCTGCTCACGTCCGAGACGATCTTTGTGCTGGCAGTGGCCTTCTGGTTGTGGTTCACCGTGGTCTTTGCCAATTTTGCCGAAGCGATGGCCGAGGGGCGCGGTAAAGCCCAGGCCGACACCTTGCGCCGGGCGCGCTCGACCACCATGGCCAAGCGGCTCTCCAGCCCTGACCGCTTCAGCAATGTCCAGGAAGTGGCCGCGCCAGACTTGCGCAAAGGCGACCTGGTGCTGGTCGAAGCCGGGGATGTGATCCCTGGCGATGGCGACGTGCTGGAGGGGGTGGCCTCGGTCGATGAGTCGGCCATCACCGGAGAGTCGGCCCCCGTCATTCGCGAGAGTGGCGGCGACCGCAGCGCGG
>WNGM01002156.1_pt1 | contig 15782 bp, 9 predicted proteins | sample 5400571 | NCBI WGS metagenome assembly WNGM01 (sample SAMN13153378, study PRJNA577476) | soil metagenome | isolation source: 100 cm soil or saprolite under Garry oak tree replicate 2 | place: USA:California | collected 2016-06-15 | reverse complement strand
ATCGATTAAGTAGTTTATGGTATCGCCAAGTTGCTCTTCGGTAAGCACAACGTCGTCATAGGTGCTTGTATCCATGAAATGATATTGATCGCCATCCCGGTACTGGTAGGTAACGGTGCTGCGGTCGAGATAGAGGCGCTTAAATTTTTCGCCGGCATCACAGGTACGATCAAAGGTAGAGCCTGTACGCAGGTTGCGTAGTTTCATACGTACTATGGCACCACCACGGCCCATTTTGACGTGCTGCCAATCAAGTACGCTGCACAACTGCCCTTCAAATTCAATGGTCACACCTTTCTTCAGGTCTCCAGTAGATATCATAGTAACTCCTTTATTCCTGAATCACGAGGTTGGTTGGTGATTGCGTTAGCACTTCAAGAGCGTTTTCTTTTACCAGGACACAGTCTTCGACGCGAGCGCCGCTCCACCCTGGTATATAGACGCCGGGTTCAACTGTGACAACGGTACCTGCTGGCAATATCATACCATCTGGAGAACGCGGTGAGAGATGAGGGCCTTCATGCACCTGCAAACCAACGCCATGCCCGGTGCTGTGAACGTAGTATTCCGCCAGGCCTGCCATGTCAAGGGCATGGCGAGCTAAAGCATCGGCAGCCTGCCCTTGAATACCTGCATACAGGCCTGCTTCACATGTCTTCATGGCATTGAGGACAGCATCATAAACTTCGCGTATACGCGGCTCACCAGGTTCACCCAGGCAAATGGTACGGGTCAAATCCGCGCAATAACCCTTGTAACGAGCTCCCATGTCAATAGTGATGAGTTCTCCACGTTGGATACGCCGGTCGCTGGGGTGAGCGTGCGGCATCGAGCCATTAGGGCCAGAGGCCACGATAGATTCAAACGCGGGTCCATCCGCACCCAATGAGACCATGTATCGGGAAATCTCCCACTGTACTTCTTTTTCTGTCATGCCAGGCTGAATCCAGTTGCAGATGTGAGCAAAGGTTTCATCGGTGATGGCAATGGCTCGCCGGAGCAGTTCTAATTCGTGTGGCTGCTTCACCTGGCGCAGCTTATCCACAATACTAGATTCAAAAGGTTTAAGGGTAAAGATACCTTCGCCTGCATTACAAAACTTTTCATACTCTCCATAGATGAGGGCCATGGCTTCAAAGCCAATCTGCTTCCAGCCTTGTTCCTGAGCCACAGTGACAATGGCCGGGGCGTATTCACGAGAGGCTGGCACGATAACCTGCCAGCCTTTGGCTTCGTTCTCGGCAACTTCTCTATACAGTGTATTGGTAAGTAATACCTGCTGTTGCTGTCCGACCAGTAACAGGCCAGCACCCTCTATATCATCGTTTAACCACCCGCTCAAATAGGAGCGATTCTGTGGCTGCGTTACCATAAAGGCGCCTAGCCCCTGTTCAGTTATCCATGAACGCAGTTGATTGATTGCATCTTGACTCATTTAATTCCTTCTTTGTTGCCCTCGCAGGCCAATTCGACTAATGCTTCTAACGCCAGCAGGTAGCCGCGCCAACCGAGTCCAACAATGTGTCCTCGACAGATCGCGGCAATGACAGAGTGGTGTCGAAATGGCTCACGAGCATAAATATTACTCAGATGTACCTCGATAATAGGGGCTGGCACTACCGCAAGGGCATCCCGCAAAGCGATAGAGTAGTGGGTCAGCGCCCCTGGATTGATGATGATACCATCCGCTCTGCCTGCATGCTCTTGCAGATAATCAATGAGTACCCCTTCATGATTCGATTGAAGGCATTCTACCTTTGCTTCCAGTTCCGCTCCGCGCTTTTGCAGCATCTCATAAATTTGTGGCAAGGTCACTCTACCATAAATGGTGGGTTCACGAGTTCCCAGGGTATTAAGATTTGGACCATTTAAGACCAGTATGTTCAGCATTTGGCATTCTTTCCGCAAAAAATGAACTGATGACATTCTGTACTACATCACCGGGCATCGGCGTAACGATGACCTGGCCGATACGCTGCGGCATCACCCAACGCACTTGTTTGTTCGCTACTTTCTTATCCAATTGTATTGCAGCAAGGATATCCTGTGCTTGCACAGGCCCGCTATAGTCTATTGGTAGACCCAAAGCCTTGAGTAGTTTATTCTGACGAGTCACCCCGGCTTTGGTAAACATCCCAGCCTGTTGGGCAATAGTAGCAGCAACAACCATTCCCAATGAGACTGCCTCACCATGCAATAGTGCACCATAGCCAGCAGCATTCTCAAGCGCGTGCGCTACGGTGTGGCCATAATTGAGGATAGCTCTGCGCGCCTGTTCACGCTCATCCTCTTCTATAATCGATGCTTTCAATGCAATACAACGTGCAATGATCTGACAAAGCAACTCGGCTGGAGGATGTGAAAAGTCGCGCAAAGTCTCTGCCTGCGCCTCCAGTTGAGCAAACAATTTAGTATCAAGTATGATAGCATACTTTACCACTTCTGCCCATCCCTCCGTACGTTCACGAGCAGGGAGCGTCAAAAGTGTGGCAGGATCGACCAGTACGAGTCGAGGATGATAAAATGCACCGATCAGGTTCTTCCCCCTGGCATGGTTGATACCTGTTTTGCCACCGATAGCAGCATCGACCTGGGCAAGCAAGGATGTAGGTACCTGTACCAGAGGAACACCGCGTAAGTACGTGGCGGCAACATAGCCGGCCAGGTCCCCTATCATGCCGCCGCCAAGGGCTATAATTGCTTCACTGCGCTCGGCATGTTGCTCTATTAGCCAATCATAGATGGCGTTGAGGTGATTCTGTGACTTGCTGGCCTCTCCACCAGGTACAGTGTAGAGTTGCGGATCAAAACCAAAGTAAGAGAGTGTGCCCATAACCATGGACGCGTAGAGGTCACAAACGTTACTGTCCGTGATAACGAAAACTCTAGGCGGCAAGTTCAGCATTTGAAGGTTTTGCCCGAGTCTTCCCAGACCTCCCCAGTCGACAACAACATTGTAACCTTCACCTATATGTACGCGGCGAACGAGCACAATAGGTGGGTCAGCGACAAGCTCGCCCGAACTGATGAGCATGGCTATGATCTCCTGGGCAACGCGTTCAGGACTTTTGCCCTGGGTTGAACAGGTGAAATGGGCATCTGCATACCAATCGGAGCGGGCTTCGAGAAGGTTTTGCAATGTTGCCAGGGGGTCGGGGCCAGCGAGAAGGGGACGAACTTCAGGTGTTTTGCCGTCTATAAGCGCTTGCGTATGCTGCGCGGTGAGTCGCTCCAGTGCTGTTTTTGGATCAACCGACAGGTAGATACAGACACCTCGTTCACGCAGAATTGAGCGGTTCTCCAGGTGGGTGACTATGCCGCCACCGGTGGCAATGACGGCACTATCTCTTGCTTGAGCAATGTGAGTAAATATGCGGCTTTCACAGGAACGAAAATAGTCCTCGCCGTGTTGTGAGAAAATAGCTGAGATGGGCTTAGCACATTCCTTTTCAATCAGTGCATCGATATCAATCAGCGGTTTGTCGAGTCGTTCAGCTAAGATACCGCCGACGGTACTCTTCCCACTACCAGAGAGCCCAATCAAAAATACGTTCTGCATAAAAGCCATTGTACCACTTTTATGAGAGTACTCATTTTGTTCTTGTCAAGTAGCTTCCTGAGCGGTAGTTATTCACGGTAACAGTGCGCTTTGGTTGCGTCACCTGTCTGACTTCTGGCCAGGAAGCCGAAAGTCAGTCGCTCATGGCCACGATCGAGACAACTTAATGAGAATTGCTCCATCGGTAGGGACGGTGAAACTCTCATGCCCATTCCTCAATAACGGGCTGCCAACTACTGTGTCCAGGTGTCCTGCATCAAATTGCCACATCGTATCAGTACCCTTCGATATCAGGGAGGAAAGATTCGCATCTATCTTGTACGATACGGTACTATCCTGATTTGTGACGAGCAAATAGACATTGTTTTCTGAATCAGTGGTAGTGATAGCCACAACATTCCTGTTGCTGGTAATGCTTTGATAAGTAGGACGGCACCCCTGAAGGGCACGAATGCCCATGCGCATCGCGTAATAGTCAGCTCTACGCACACCGTTGTAACTTATAAGGCCAAGGGGAGTGGTGTCAAAATCATACAAAGAGAAGATGGTGCTTCCATAGACATAATCGTTCCCGGGACGTGAGCCGTATATCAGATCGTTAATCAGGGTGATACCAAATGGCACTGAATTGTATTGGTTCTTGTAGCTGCCCCATTCAGTGAACCAGAGTGGGTAGCTAGGATGACCCGTTTTGTTTAACCAGCTATGCACTTCTTCCACATAGCTACTCAAACTGTTCCCATAGTAGTGAACAGCCATGCTGTCGAAATAATGAGGGATGTTCTGGAGGGCATCATTGGGCCAACTACCGCCGGATGTAGCAGGAGCATAGACATGGAAAGTGCGGCCAGGTAAGTATGTCCGGTACACGTACGCAATGGCATCGTACGTGTACTGAGCAAATGTGAAATACTGGGCCTCAGTTGCTACAGGCGTCCAGCCCTGACCCTTGGTATTCGGTTCATTATGAATTTCAAAGTCATTCACAAGGTAGTTATTACGCACATTGAGCCAGTAGACTGTCGCAAAGACATGCTCCCACCACTCATTCCAATCGGCAGCAGTCGTCAGTGGCTCAGGCAACCACTTTGGATTTTGTTGATCGTCTCGATTGCGCAGGACAATGATTGTTTGTATGTGTGCAGCCTTTAGCGTACTAAAAAGGGTGCGAGCGTTGCCTTGCCACCTGGGAAGATTTGGATCCCACCAGTAATCGCTGCCCTTCGGGGGATTAGTCATAATCTTATCCCACCAGGCCCAATTGATGACATTCGGATTAGCCTTGATCTGATCAATTGTTGGAGAGCCGTAGGTACCATCGTCGTCTTGTGCCTCCCAACGTGACATGCCGCCATAGACATGATAGGAGTTTATTCCAAGGTCTTGTAAGTCGGAGATATTGAAACGGCTACTTCCTTCTGTCGCACCTATAGAGCATGTGCTGCGGCCCCACTGTGTGCCATGAACGGTAACCGAAGCTGCTCGTAGGATCGGAGAAGGGGTAGCCAGTGGTGGTGTTCCCCTTTGCAGGGAGTTGATGCCCGTTTCCCGTCCTTTCAGCAGAGTATACTCTTTTTTGACGAACGGTATGATTGCTAACACGGCTAATAGGATCAAGATAACGATCAGCACCTTGAACAGTAAAGAAGATTTCATCGCCACCTTCCTCTCATTTTCTTGCGCTTCGTTCAGACTTATGGACTCTTTCGCATACGAAAAACGCCATTTTTGTGTATTGTTAGTGCTTCAGGGTATATGTATTTTGTTGAATATAATCGCCTGGTAGATATCTTCGGAGGCCAGGTATGCTGTCACTATGAAAAGTATGAGGAAAGTGATGAGCACTACAATTGGTTTTGCTCGTAACAGGAAGCCACGAACTGGCGAAATCCCTTCTTTTACCATGTCTATGATATCTTTGGCTAGAGCGATACTAAAGGTGAACAAGAATATGGCGGCTCCTTGCAGAGCAAAGAGCAGATAGCCTGCTACAGCGCTCTTACCAACGAGAGAGAGATAAAACCAGCAGGCTCCAAGGGATAGGGCTATCAAGACAAAGTAGGGATAATGAGCGGCCAATGAAAATGGCCTTTGCTCTCCACGCTGCAAACCTTTCACTGTAATCATGTAGGGCTTTTGCACCCTCAAAAGCACCTGGACCAATGCACTCAAAACAATTGGCCAGCGTACAATATGTAATACTACTCCGCGCCAGCTCAGACTCACTTTCTTTGGCAAGTGCCAGGGGCGGCTCCATATCCAAATCATGAGCGCTGTAACCGTCATGGGAAGCATATGCAAGAGAAATCGCCAATAACTTTCCCTCGCTATAGGCGTATTGGTGAAGAGGGAAATGACTGGCAGGGTGAACAAAAGCAGCATGGATGTCGACCAGAGCGTATACCATGTCTGAACAAACAGGAATTGTACTGCCTGGCGCGGTGTATAGCGCTTTATACATTTGGCAGTGTAGGTAAAGAGAACCTGGATCATCGAAAAAGCCCAGGCAAATTGCTGAGCCATATACGTCTCAAAGTTTTCGGGCCCATCACCAACGGCAATAACTTCAGGTAGGGAAACACCCTGGTACCCACGTGCTGCCAAAAACACAGTATCAAGGTGATCTTCAGCACGTGTCGGTTGGAACCCTCCAATCTCTTTAATTGCCTTCATGTCATAGGTGCAATGGCTTCCAATAATGAAAGGCGTGCGAGAGAAACCGAAGAAGCCCATCTGTAAGGGCCCTTGCAGTACAAACTCCTGCTCCGCTGAGCCTCTGGCAGTCCAACTATCTAAGTTTCCATACACACTTGGAGCTTGAACCCATTTTACCTTTGGATCTACAAAGAACCCAAGTACTTTATCCAGATATGTAGGTAATGGAATATGATCAATGTCTAACTGCGTGAAATGACTGTACATATATCCATAGGCATCTAACCAAGTATTCACATTGCCAGCTTTTGTTTTTGCCTTGAAAGGCGGTATCGGTTGATTCCAGTACGAGACGCGTGCTTGACCCCAATGGGCCACATCATGGCGCGAAAAGTAAAAAACGCCCAGTGATCTGGCTAAAGCCTCAATTTCGGGAGAGTGTTCCTTGTCCACCAAAATCCAACTATCATGAGGGTAGCGAATTTTTTTCATGGCCATCATCTGGCGTTTCACAAACTCCAAACTCTCCGAGCCCGGAACTGTCAGGCTAATGACGGCCACTTTACGTATGGCTCCTGCATACTCCGCTCTTCTTACATCAATGAATTTAGGATGCCGCATCTGCCCCAAGAAGAAGGCGTAGAACGAGGGAAGCATGGTGGTTTCATAAAGCAGAGCAAAAGGCATGAGGCCGAAGAGGATAGGATTTCCCACGTGCTCTATCTGGAACCACCAATGCCAAAAGTAGACGTTTACGACGATCCAAATAAGAACCAGTATTCGGTATTGTTTTTCTTGTTTGGGACTCATCGCTTTCCATTGCTCAACATGATCGATAGGTGTTTTGTCGAGTGATTGTGACTGAGCCCACTGAATTTGCTTTGGTGGTGCTAATGATACTTGTGGAAACGGTGTCAAGGGAAGCTTGGCAGTAGCCATGTCGGCGGTGATGGTAGGTCTGGGAGTCGAGGGAAGCTTGACGGTGGCTATATCTGCAGTGGTGGCTGGAATAGGGGTCAAGGGAAGCTTGGCGGTGGCTATATCTGCGGTGGTGGTTGGAATAGGGGTCAACGGAAGTTGCGACATCAGTGTGAATAGTTCTATCTTTGCGTGTTTCCTTTTCAACTGTGGTTGCGAACGTACTGGTTGAGGCATGACAGGTGAGTTAGAGGTCTTCTTAACAAGAGTTTGTCCGGACTTTTGTGATGGAAGATGTAATTGCGGTGGAAAAGAATCCTCAACTTTGTTATGCAATGGAGATGTTTCACCTTTCTAGTAGAGTAAGCAATGTTTTTGTTTCTATTATCGTATGGTACTTTTGAAGTACTTAATCGTGCACGAAAGCTTCTTACTTCTTTACGTACCCATCAAATGTTTTGCCATATAATGCACTTACTTCTGCGTATGTATTTGTTCCATCAAATAGTCCAGGATTGATTAGTATCAATGTTAGCCTAAGATAGATATATTTCTATGAAGGAATGGTTAAGATCTGGTTGTAAAAAGAGGAGTATTGTTACAACATACTGACTCAGAGGTTTTACCGGATCAACGTTAAACGTTAACGAATACAACGGAGAAGCGCCCTTACCTATGGGAGAGTATGGCATAGCTCTAGCAGTAACGAGTGCATTCTTACCTTCACATTTCGTGCTTGTTTATGCCAGAGTATGGTATAGCGTGAAATGGCTTGAGAACGTGCGTTACGCAACGTAAACGTGAACCAGTATTACACTATGAGTCAGTATGTTGATACCACTTAATATAATTCCTCACCCCGGATGCTAGTGTTTAGCGTTGTCAAGAGGCTGTAGCTCGATGCGTCTATAGAAGTTAAGCTATCCATTGGCGCTACTCTACTGCGCACAAAGCCTTGAGAACGGGTATCGTCGACCTGGTACTGGTTGCCAAAGGAAAAGACAAATTGCTCCAATTGGCCTGTCCGGCGATTCAATACCAGGATATCATCACCTGTTGAGCAATTGTTGGTGGCTAAGCAGCGCGAGCGGTCCAGGAAAGAACCTATCAGAATTTGCCAGTGATTATCCCAGCTGTGGACGGTGACTTGATGTGATACCGTTAGAGTACTATCGAATTCCATGAAGATGCTCAGTACGGCCTGCGGGTCATAGAGCATCACACTCAAGGTAGGTGCGCCGAAATGACCGACATAGAGTACCTGGTTTGTGCCCCAGCCAGTATAATTCTTCGTATCTGCCAGCGAGAGATCGGTCTTTAAAGTCAGGATCTGGGCATTGCCGCCAATGGGATTATAGAACAATACCTGTGAACGGCCAGCGCCCTTAAAATCTCCACTAAATACTTCCCAATTTCCATCTACATTGTGTATTGGCTGGTTGTGGGTGATATGCAAATGAGAGTCAAAACCCAATAAGCGGACTTCACGAAGCACACGATCATAGAGAAGCAGGCCATCCTGGTTGGAATTGACAAAGCCACCGGTATAGACCTCCCAGTTGTTATCCATAAGCGTGTACTGTTGAAAATGGAGTACTTGAAAATTTTGATCGAAGTCCAGCGCAATGACATTGGAGGCAAGCACGCGTGGGGTAGAGCTACTGAGCACGCTGCTCAGATCATTATCTAAAATCCCCTGATTTGGCCCTGCTCCAGGATTCAACAAGGTTTGCAGAACCATGCTCTGACCTGTACTTACTTTCGGATCTGGTGTGACCGTTGGAGTTACGCATGGCTTTGGCAGCGGCGTTGCAGTCCCCTTCGACTCTGGTGTTGGCGTCGGACTCGGCGTCGGATCTGGCGTCAGACATGGGGTCGGACTCGGCCTGGGCCTCGGGGTCGGCCTCGGCTTGGGATCTGGCGTCGGGCTCGGCCTGGGCCTCGGCGTCGGACTTGGAGTTGGACTCGGCTTGGGATCTGGCGTCGGACTCGGGGTTGGGCTCGGCTTAGGATCTGACGTCGGACTTGGGGTTGGGCTCGGCTTGGGGTCTGGCGTCGGACTTGGGGTTGGACTCGGCTTGGGGTCTGGCGTCGGACTTGGGGTTGGACTCGGCTTGGGATCTCTTGTCGGTGTGGGCGTTGGCGTGGAGCCTCCTGATGGACTGGGCGTGGAGCCTCCTGAGACCGTTGCGGTTTGAGTTGCATTGGATGTTGGTATTGAACTTTTTATAGGAACAGCATTTATCAGGCGGTTGTACATAAAGACACTACTATGGTGGCCATCAAGGGTCCCAACATATAATTCCCAGCCCGGCCCATAACCTGGCAGAATTACGTGCTTCTCGATGGTCAGTTTCGGCGTCAGGCTAATCAACTGTAATTTCCCTGTCACGCGATCATACAATAAGATTTCAGACCTGCCTAATCCAGTAAAATCACCGATATGGATCTCCAGAGATGATCCCCAGCCATTAGCGGGAGTAATTTTGTCAGAAAGGCTAACAAGCTGAGGAGGAGATGTATTACTCTGATTTGCCAGTATCTCATTGATCACAAAGCGAGGGACGTGCGCTTTTTGCAAACGGAATAGTTCATCCGTTAGACTGAGCACCTTCAGAGTACCCTGCACACGGTTATAGAGCAGCAGATCACTGAAACCAATACCGGCAAAGTCGGCATTGAACTCCTGGGCAGATGATGAAGGCGGTAATCCGAGGGCAATTTGATTGCCTACAGCTGTTGAGGAACCAGGAGTACCAGGGATACTAGTACCGAAACCGCCACCACCGCCACCGAGGTTGCCCAGCTGGCTATTTGCATTCGTTATTCCTACAAGTTCATTGTTGCCAATTCCTGGAAGTCGTGCAAACAGGCGCGGATCAATGAGCCTGGGGAAGTAGATGAAACGCAGGTTGCCATTCTGGTAACGAGGCTCATTGATAACGGAGACAGGATAGTTTGTACCCACAAACATAGGTGTCGGATCACCAAAGTTTTGATAGGTCACATTGAAAGTACTACCATCAGCGCTTACTGCGGTAACAAAGGCCACGTGACCAGCAGCGCCCAGGGCCCACGCGCCATCGGCTACCGGAAAGACAGCCAATGAGCCGACACGTGGAGTCGTACCCAATGGGAGTCCAAAGCGTTCGGCATCGACGATCCAATCGGCGGCATTTCCCCAGTTATTTGGCAAGTTGTAACCAAGCAGGTGCCACATTTCCCATCCCCACCAGACACAGTTTCCCCCAACCGGAAATGGACCTGGACAAAGCGGAAAAGGATTCCCATCTGACGAGAAAGAGAATTGGCGACAGCCATCGTTGACAGTAGCACGTGTATGATCAAGCGTTGTATTTTGAGCAAATACTGAAGGTCCAATAAGTGGGCCTATTTCGATACAGATCAATATTATTAGAAATATGACTCCCAGGATCTTGGATAAAAAGCGCTTGTTCAAACATCCATCGAGGGAACTTCTTCTCCTTAAGACTTGCCAGAAAGTTGAAGGAGGCATGAAATAGCTACCTTCCAGTTTTTTTGAAATAATTTATTTCCCCTGCCCTTAACACCCTTATCTTATATGTTGTCTTTATACCCCGTCCCTGAGTATAGCATTGCCAGGGAATACATGCAAGATGCCGACTAGTCCGTATTTAGTATAATTGTCAGCAGAAATTTGGTTTTGCTTAGAGAGTCCACACTCTTGCGTGACTAAATACAGCTACGGCTGATGAGCTATTCAAGTTACCGACAAGAACACCAATTTGGCCGTGGTTAAGAGTACCATCAGTGACACTGGCAATTGGTTGGTGGTTCACATATAAACCTATGTTGCTAAAATTGGCTACTACAGCGAGCACGTAGGACTGCCCTGAGCTAATAGGAGAAGTAGAACCTTGTGACAATACCGTTCCTGTATTATTAATAGAATCATAGAGTTTGAGATTATATTGCCCTGTTGCATCAACACTAAACAGGTAGTATGTTGAGTTGGCAGAATTATTACGAAAGATCAGCCCAATATAATCCCCAGAATTCATGGTCGCTTGCACTTCAAAGACAAAGTTGCTGTAATCGGTGGCCTGGGCCATGCACGCGTGGAAATAACCAGCATTGGGTTGAGTGGCTTGATATCCATTGCTTGTTAATGTGCACGTGGCGCCCAGTTTGTTTGTACCCTCCAGCCATGCATGGCCCTGGCTGTTATCGACCAGGGGATCATTGAGTACCAGCGTACCCGACTGGGTATATGGATTTGTCGTATTCGTACTGGTTGTAGCGATCGAAGTAACGGCGGTAGTTGGCGCTGTTGTGGATTGCGGCGTATGTGAATTGCTGGGTACAGTAACAATGAGGTTAGGATTATTTTTGCCGCTGCCACCTTCCAAACTGGCCCTGGCGAAATAGATGCCGCCACCTACAATGACAAGTAATACGAGTCCAACCAGCAAGAGGGTTCCGCTTAGGGGCAAACGTCGAGGTTGGCTAGTAACTGCCCCACTACTAATGATGGGTGGTTGTTGATTGGAGGACGCTCCACTATGAATTAAAGGGGGTTGGTTAACGGGCGGAGAACTATAAACCGTCCGGCTATTTTTAAGGTTATTGGGAGGAGTACTTGCGGCTGTCTTATCATATGGATTTGGTAATGGCGCAAAGGCGGGTTTTTCGGTTGGTTTAATGACAATAGTGAGAATAACTGTACCTGTTTGATTAGCTCCACTTACGGCCTTACCCTGACTATCCAGGCGGATGACCTGACCATCCCTGATACCTGGTGGTATAGTTACAGGTAAATGTTGCCCTCCAGGAAGGGAAAGCGTGCGGGCAGCCCCATTTAAAGCCTCATCCGCGCTGATAGCAAGCGTTGCATAGATGCTGTCAGGACTCGATTTAGATTGCGGCTTGCTCAGGATGGTAGGGGATTGCATGTCGTTCTGCATTTGCAGTAGTGTAGGCGCGTCTATACCTTGCACGGCCTGGGAGAGAGCTTGCCCAAAGGCAGAAATAGAAAGGAAGCGGTTCTCAGGCTTTTTGGCCAGGGCACACAGGATTACTTCGTTGATATCTGGAGGAATGTGCGGGTTGTATGCACTGAGTGGTTGCGGCTGTACGCTCAAATGTTGATACATCATTTGAGTGAGACCACCATGGAAGGGTGGACGTCCGGCCAGGAGTTCGTAGGCCATGATGGCAAGGGAGTACTGGTCCGTTGCTGGAACGGCATGGCCTTCCCACTGTTCAGGAGCCATGTATGTTGGAGTGCCTCGAACGGCTTGACTGGTATTTGAAGTCATCGATGAGAGTTTCGCCACGCCAAAGTCGGATAACAGCAAGTAGGGGAGGTGGGGATTTTGTTCATCGCTGCGAATCAGGAAATTGGAGGGTTTGACGTCCTGGTGAATGATCTGACGCTCATGGGCGTATTGGAGAGCGCTTGCAGCCTGAAGTACAATCTGGGCAACATCCAGCGGGGAGAGTAAGCTTGAGTTGCCGCGCTGGTGCAGCCAGGTCACAAGGGTACCGTCCGGGCGATACGGCATGACCATATAGGTAATTTTTGCGCCGCGTACAAGGTCTTCACCATAGTCAAAGAGGGGCAAGATGTGAGGGTGATCAAGTCCTGCGATAGCTCGAACTTCGCGTTGAAAGAGGCGGGCGGCATCATGGGTTGCATCAGCGTCGGGGTATGGTGCGGCTTCGGAGCGCATGACTTTGATGGCTACTTGTCGATTGACGGGCGTATCCGTTGCAAGATAGACTTCGCCCATACCGCCGCTTCCAAGGAGATGTAAGAGAACGTATCTACCGATATGCTGTCCTTCCAGTGACATTTTCTGCTCCTCTACTCAATCAATAGCACGCAGGCTATACTTCAAGTCTTGTGTTGGTAATTTTGAAAATAGTATAACACATGTGTATTACATCTTGCGAGTGCGCACCAGGTTCTCTCGCGGAAAAATGCTTGACAAGTGTTGAGGCCAATGCTATTATTGTTGGTGTTCGAGGGCGATTAGCTCAGCTGGTTAGAGCGCTACGTTGACATCGTAGAGGTCACAGATTCGAATTCTGTATCGCCCACTAAAAAAGCGACTTCTCCCGAAGTCGCTTTTTTCTGCCCTTACTTCTTGAGCGCCGCTGTCCCTATTCCCTCATCACGGGTGCGGTGAATACCAGCAGTCTCCCGAATGCCACCCTCCGGGTAGATCAGTTTTGCCTCGTGCTCTGGCAACAGGCTCGCTACCTCCTTCAGCACAGCATCGAGAAACTGATCTTCAGGAACGGTTTTGATCACTTCACCCTTGCGAAAGATCACACCCCGGCCCTTACCTCCAGCAAGGCCCACATCGGCGTCGCGTGATTCACCAGGGCCGTTGACAACACAGCCCATGACGGCAACGTGGATGGGAGTCTGTACTTTAGAGAGGCGTTTCTCGACCTCGTTGGCAACGCTAATTACGTCGATTTCGACACGCCCACAGGACGGGCAAGAGACAAAGGTGACGCCCCGGTTGCGCAGTTCAAGTGAGCGCAAGATTTCGTAGGCCACAGGAATCTCTTCTTCGGGCTCGGCGCTCAGGCTCACACGCATGGTATCACCGATGCCATCCGCAAGGAGCAGTCCCAGGCCAACAGAGGACTTCACCGCACCCGTGACCAGCGTCCCGGCCTCGGTAATGCCCAGGTGGAGAGGATAATCTGAGCGCTGCGAGAAACGGCGATAGGCTTCAACAGCAGTCAGCGGGGAAGAAGATTTTAGCGAGACTTTTATCTCGTGGAAATCCATCTCCTCACACCAGCTGATATATTCCAGGGCTTTAGAGACCATACGCTCTGTCAGGTGCTCGCGTTCCTTACGCCGGGCCTCGGCCGGGTCAGTACGCTCGAGGACCCCATCATCGCGCAGCCGGACCTGGATGCGCTGCATCTGTGCCCGCTGGTCGAGCGCATCAATTGAGCCTGAGTTCACGCCGATACGCATGGCTATACCGCGCTCTTTACAGGCGGCTACAATCTGCTCAAGAGACTTACGACCGTTGATGAGATTACCAGGGTTGATACGCACGCAATCTATACCTTGCCGGATGACTTCTAAAGCCAGGGAGTGCTTATAGTGAATATCGGCCACGAGCGGAATATGGATGCGCTTTTTGATCTCGCCAATGGCGAGAGCATCCTCTTCTTCCGGCACTGCTACACGTACTATTTCACAGCCAACGTCTTCCAGGCGATGAATTTGTGCAACTGTGCTTTCTACGTCGCGAGTATATGTCGTAGTCATTGACTGTACCACGATGGGTGCATCACCGCCAATAGCCACATCACCAACATGAATTTGCCGGGTTTTTCGTCGCATAATCTGGTTACTCCATAGTGATTAGCTTCCCCAATGGATGACATCAAAAAAAGTGATGACTAGCATGAGGGTAAGCAGAATTGCCATACCGATAAAATTGATAATACCTTCGACCTCGGGTTTCAGGCGTCTGCCACCACGTAACACTTCAACCAGTACAAGTACGACGCGCCCACCATCGAGAGCGGGGAAAGGTAGAATGTTAATAATTGCCAGGTTCAAACTTAATACTGCCGTCAAGCTAAGCAATGGCCACCAGCCCTCGCTAGGTACAGTTTGGGCCACATCTCCTGTAATTCTCACAATGCCAACCGGGCCCGTAAGCTGGAACGGGAGCGCACCGCTTATCATCTGTCCAATGGCCGTGATAAAGTTTCCAGTCATTTCAAACGTATACTGCACCCCTCGAATAGGTGCCTGCCAGAGCGGTAAGCGGTCAAAGATTACTTTCCCGTTCGCCTGAATACCCATGGGTCCCTGGCCTGCGGGTGGATGCTCTCGCACATTGACCGTCGTTGTGACCAGTTGTTTCGAACCGGCATGCTGTAACTGTAAGAGCACTGGTACGGTCGCGTGCTGATTGTGATCAGCTTGCAGTTCTTTGCTAACAATATTCTGTAGATCAGCGAAAGACTTGATCGGCTGGTTATTGGCCGAGACGATAGTATCACCAGGACGGAGACCAGCTATAGCAGCCGGAGAGCCAGGAACGACTGCACCAATTTGCGGAAGGAGTTTTGGTTCACCGAAGCCAAAGGCAAAGGTAAACAGTACCATGGCCAATATAACGTTCATGGTGACGCCTGCAACGAGCACGATAAGACGCTTACCCGCCGGTTTAGCGGCAAAGCTTTGAGGATCATAGCTGCCGGAGGCATCGTTGATATCACCATTCTCCCCGGGCATCCGCACAAAGCCCCCAATAGGGATGAAATTGAGTGAATAGATCGTATGATTCGAGACAGGGGCGCCAGGCAGACTCACGCCGCCACTGGTACCACTAAAAGGAGTTTGTTTCTGAGAAGTATACCTATCTTCTTCATTCTGTCTCTCTCCGAACCAGATGACCTCCCAGCCACCTTTATCGCGTTTACGAAAACCCACGATGCGCGGGGGAAAACCCAGGCCGAACTCTTCCACGCGAATACCCGCCCATTTTGCGGTAATAAAGTGGCCAAATTCATGCATAAGCACGAGCAGGCCAAACACCGGAATAGCAGCTAGCCAGAACCAGTTCATAATATCTTTCCTTAAAGTAGCTTATAGTGAAAAGCGTAGTGCATAGAGTTC
>WNGM01003328.1_pt1 | contig 15783 bp, 17 predicted proteins | sample 5400571 | NCBI WGS metagenome assembly WNGM01 (sample SAMN13153378, study PRJNA577476) | soil metagenome | isolation source: 100 cm soil or saprolite under Garry oak tree replicate 2 | place: USA:California | collected 2016-06-15 | reverse complement strand
GTCGTCCAGGACGTGCAGGCCCGGGTGCGCCGCACGCACCTCGCCCAGCCGGCGGGTGCCTGAGCCTCCGGGCGGCAGAGCGAAGTGGTCGCGTCGCGCGCCGTGAGGTGTGCGACGACCGTCGGAACGGGGCGAAGCCCCCTCCGAGTACTTAGCGGGAGATCGTCAGCCGCTCCCGGCCGTAGTTGTCCTCGTCGACCCAGGGCTTGCCCTCGGCGAAACGCGTCGAGCGGAAGGGCGTGAGGTCGGCCGTGCGTGGTCGCCCCTCGACGATCCACTCGGCCAGGCACCGACCGATCGCCGGTGACGTCTTGAACGACGTGCCCGAGTCGCCGAGCATCACGTAGAGCCCGTCGATCGACGGAATGCGGTCGATGATGGGCCGGCCGTCCGGGCTCATCATGATCATCCCCGCCCAGCCGCCCCGCATCGTGGCGGACGCGTACGTGGGAAAGCGTGCGGACAGCGTCTCGCGGCAGCACGCCACGTACTCGGGATCGACGGACTCGTTGTACTGGTCGGGGTCGGCGTGGCCGACGCCGAGCTCCACGCCGATCAGCGTCGCGGCGCTCCCCTCGGGTCTCATCCAGGACTTGTGGACCGCGTCGATGACGACCGGATGGCCGCGGGCCATGCCCGCGGGCCAGCGGAAGATCGCGACCTGGATCCGGTAGGGCAGGAGACCGAAGCCGAGCCCGAGCGGCTCGAGGAGCGGGCGCGCCCAGGCGCCGGGGACCAGCACGACGACGCGCGTGGCGACGCGACCCTCCCGTGTCTCGACCGCGACGGCGCGCCCCCTCTCGACGACGACGCGCGTCACCTCGCGCCCGGTCTCGACCCGCGCGCCCGCCCGCGCCGCGGCCGCCGCGAACGCGAAGGCGGTCGCGTTCGGGTCAGCGTAGCCGGACTCGGGCTCCCACGCCGCGCCGCCCACGTCGTCCGTGATGACGCCGGGGAGCAGGCGCGGGAGGTCCTCGGGCGAGACGAGCTCGGTCTTGATCCCGAGGCGCTGCTGCATCGCCACGTTGCGGCGGAGCTGGTCGGCGTAGCCGCGCCCCACGAGCTGCACGAAGCCGACGGGCTCGAAGCCACAGTCGCCTCCGACCTCGGCGTGGAAGCCGCGGAAGACCTTCAGACTCTCGAACGCCAGCCGCGACTCGTGCTCGTTCGTGTAGTGCATCCGGACGAGCGAGCCGGACTTGCCCGTCGCGCCCGCGCCGAGCCACCGCCGCTCGAGGAGCAGCACGTTCCGGACGCCGAGCCGCGTCAGATGAAAGGCCGTGCTCGTCCCGTTGGCGCCGCCTCCGACGACGACGACGTCAGCGCTGGCCATCGCGTCGCTCCACCTTTCCGTGTACGGTGCAGCCGCAACTTCTCACTTCCCGAGTCTATAACAGCGCCCGCCTGCGCAGGGAGGGCGTCATGGACACCGTCCGGTTCTTCCACGGGCCTTACGTGTCAGGACGGTCGCGCTTCTCGGGGGACGCAGTCCTCCAGGACGTAGTGGTCGGTCTTGGGGTCCAAGCGACGGATCGCACCGCGCGCAGCCTGGCAGGCCTCGCGCGTGGGGTAGACCAACTGGCCGTCGGCCTCAAAGCGGCGCGCATGGCCGTTCGAGCCCGCCGTCGCGACCGAGACGTAGAGCATGAAGACCCAGACAACCGTCATAGAAGAAGGGGAGGAGCCGCGACTGGTTTCGTGGCAGTGAGCATCGCTGATCGACCGAGCAACGGAAGTGCCAACCGGGGACGCGCGACCTGTCGAGCTCCTCATGTCAATCCGAACCGAGAGAACTGGATTATCCGGAACTATGCGGCCGCTCGCGGGTGTGACGCAAATTACCTGACTCTGCAAGAGCGGGGTCCTCACTGCGTAGGCTTTTTCATCTCTCGCACGGTCGCCTTCATCGCCGGTCGCGACACGCTTGACCGCCCTTGACAACCGTATATAGTGCCGCTTACGCGGTTCACCCTCGAGGCCCTGACGGAGGCCATGATGATCCAGGTCACCCGACGCGAGCTCCTCAAAGGCGCGGCCGCCCTGGGCGCCGCCGCGACGGCCCCCGGCGCGCTCACGCCCGCCCGAGCCCAGACGACGCAGAAGCGCGAGCTGGTCGTCGCCCAGGGCGGCGACATCTCCAAGTTCGACCCTCACTTCAGCACCTCGTCCAACGACATCCGCGTCTCGTTCAACCTCTTCGACAATCTGGTCTCGCGCCATCCCGACGGCAAGCTCTACCCGGGGCTCGCGACCGAGTGGAAGCTCCACGGGCAGACGCAGTGGACGTTCAGGATCCGTCCGGGCGTCAAGTGGCACAACGGCGACCCGTTCACCGCGGCGGACGCGAAATGGAGTCTCGAGCGCACGTGGGACCCGAAGGTCGGCACGCGCGTGAGCACTGTGTTCACCACGATCGACCGCATCGAGGCGCCCGACCCCGCCACGCTCGTCGTCCACACCAAGAAGCCGGACCCGCTCCTCCCCGCGCGCCTCGCCTTCTACGGCGGCCAGATCGTCCCGCAGAAGTACGTCGAGAAAGCGGGCAACGACGAGTTCAACGCCAAACCCATCGGCACGGGGCCGGTGCGCTTCGTCTCGTGGACGAAGGACGACCGGCTCGTCCTGGAGGCCAACCCGGACTACTGGGGCGGCCGAATCGACGTCGACCGGATCGTCCTCCGCTCGATCCCGGAGACGGCACCCCGCATCGCGTCTCTCCTCAAGGGCGAGGTGGACGTGATCACCCAGCTCCCGCCCGACCAGGAGGAGCGCGTCATGGGCAACGCCTCGACCAAGGTCGAGGGCGCCCTCTACGCGGGCCTCTACGTCCTGGCCGTCAACGGGAAGCGCCCGCCGCTGGACAACCCGCTCGTGAAGCAGGCGCTGTCGCTCGCCATCGACCGCCAGGCGATCGTGAAAGAGCTCTGGCGGGGGCGCGGCGTCGTCCCGAACGGGCCGATCGCGAAGGGCGACAATCACTTCGACGCGAAGCTCGGGCCCCTCGTCTACAACCCCGGCGAGGCGCGCGAGCGGCTCCGGAAGGGGGGCTACCGCGGCGAGGAGATCGTCATCGAGACGACCGTCGGCTACACGGCCAACGATAAGCCGATGTCCGAAGCGATCCAGGGCATGTGGCGCGACGTCGGCATCAACGCGAAGGTCGAGGTGCTCGAGTACTCGGTGCGCGCCCAGAAGAACCGCGACAAGAGCTTCAAGGGCCTCTGGTGGTCCGACCCGACCTCGACGCTCGGGGATCCGGACGGCATGATGTGGCGGCTCCTGTCGCCGGGCGGGCCGCAGGACTACTGGCGCCACCCGCGCTTCGACGAGCTCGGCGAGGCCGCACGGTTCTCCGTGGACGAGAAGTTCCGCGCCGAGGCCTATCGCGAGATGACGAAGATCTTCCTCGAGCACTTCCCGTGGGTCCCCGTGATCCAGCCCTACGAGGATTACGGGCTCCAGAAGTACGTGGAGTGGACGCCGAACCCGAATCAGCAGTTCGAGGTCCGGCGCTTCAACCTGAAGCTCCGGCGCGCCTAGCGCCTCGCGCGGCCCGGGGCCTCGCGGGTCGGGGCCCCGGCCGCCGCCCCCATGCGCGGCGTCTTCCGCTTCCTCGCGCCACGGCTCCTCCGAGCCCTGATCGCCGTCTGGCTCGTCTCGACGGTGGTGTTCGTCGTCATGCGCCTCTCCGGCGACCCGGTGCCTCTCCTCCTGCCCCCCGACGCGCCGCGGAGCGAGATCTTCCGCGTGCGCCGCGAGCTCGGCCTCGACCGGCCGCTGCCCGCGCAGTACGGCGTGTTCCTGGCCAACGCGCTGCGCGGCGACTTCGGACGCTCGATCCACTTCCGCGAGCCCGCGTTCGCAGTGGTCCGGGGCTACCTGGGCGCGACGGTCGAGCTCGGGCTCACCGCGTTCCTGCTGGCGGCGATCGTGGCGGTGCCCGTGGGCCTCCTCTCGGCCGTCAAGCGCAACTCGCCGATCGACCACGTCGCCATGGGCCTAGCGCTCGTCGGGCAGTCGGCCCCGACGTTCTTTCTCGGGATCCTCGGGATCCTCCTCCTGGCGCTCAAGGCCGACCTCTTCCCGACGGGCGGACGCGGTGACTGGACGCACCTGGCGTTGCCCGCGCTCACGCTGGGCGCCTTCGCGATGGCGTCGATCGCGCGCGTGACGCGCTCGGCGGTGCTCGAGGTCCTACGCGCGGACTACATCCGCACGGCGCGGGCCAAGGGTGTCGCGGAGTGGCTCGTGGTCGTCAAGCACACGCTCAAGAACGCCGCGCTCCCGATCGTGACGATCACGGGCCTCCAGTTCGGGACGCTGCTCGGCGGCGCGGTCGTGACCGAGACGGTCTTCGCCTGGCCGGGGATCGGCCGCCTCGCGATCCAGTCCATCTACAACCGCGACTACCCCGTCGTGCAGTGCGCGGTCTTCCTCTCCGCGATCGTCTTCATCGTGATCAACTTCGCGATCGATCTGCTCTACGGCGTCCTCGACCCCCGGGCGCGGCGATGACGGAGAGAGCCCCGAGCACCTCGCTCAGGCCACCCACCGAGTTTCCCGACCTCGCGGCGCCCGCTACAATATCCGGCGCGCGCGCCCGGCGTACCGCGCGCCTGGCGACGGCGGGCTTCGCGTTCGTCCTGGTCCTGGGCGCGGTCGCGGTGGCCGCGCCGTGGCTCGCGCCCCACGATCCGACGCGTCAGGCGCTCCGGGGGCGGCTGACGGCGCCCACGCTCGAGGCGGCGGACGGGCGCGCGCGGCTCCTCGGCACCGACCACCTCGGGCGCGACGTCCTCTCGCGCGTGATCTACGGGGCGCGCGTCTCGTTGGTGGTCGGCGTCGCGGCGGTGGTGGTGGGCGGCGCGCTCGGCGCGGCGCTCGGGATCGCGGCGGGCTTCCGGGGCGGCTTCACCGACAGCGTGATCATGCCGCTCGCCGACGCACAGCTCGCCTTCCCCTTCATCCTGCTCGCGATCGGCATCATCGCGGTGCTGGGGCCGAGCTTCCCGACGCTGATCGTCGTGATCGCCCTCTCGGGCTGGGTCAACTACGCGCGGATCCTCCGGTCGCAGGTGCTCGTCTTGCGTTCGCGCGAGTTCGTGGACGCGATCCACGCCCTCGGGGGCTCGGCCCTGCGCGTGATCGCCCGTCACATCCTTCCCAATGTGCTCTCGTCGCTGGTCGTCGTTGCCACGCTCGAGCTGGCGCGGGCGATCGTGCTCGAGGCGACGCTCTCCTTCCTCGGCCTCGGCATCCAGCCGCCCACGCCGTCGTGGGGCGGGATGATCCACGAGGGGCGCGAGTACCTGGATAGCGCGTGGTGGATCTCGACCTTCCCCGGGCTCGTGCTGATGCTCACCTCGATCGTGGTGAGCCGCACCGGCGACTGGCTCCGGGACCTCCTCGACCCGACGCTTCGCGGGGAGTAGCGCCCGCCATTCTTGCTAGTCCGCCACGGGGATGCGCGAGATCACGCACAGCGGGAGCGGCACGGACTCGGCGCACGTGAGACAGTAAAAGTCCAGTTCGTCCGCGCGCCGCCCCTGCAGCGCGATCCTCTGGCCGCACCTCGCATGGTGGATGCCGCCATCGAGCGCCCGGTAGACGGTTACGATCTCAGCGGAGACTGACGCGGTCATCGTCATTGCCCTCCTTGCAACGCACCTCGACGTGGAGGGTGCGGAGCGGTCTGGTATCGGTCCAGTACGCGCGGGACATCGCGCGACAGCCCCGCCGTGCCAGCTCTGCCTCCATGTCGGCGACTGGCGACGCGAGCTGGCCGGTCACGTCGTCGCCGTAGATCTCGACGTCGCGCGACACGGCCAGCTCGGCGCCGAGGGCGGGCGCGGTGAGGAGCGCCTGCGCCAGGAGCGCCCCGGCCGCCCCGCCCCTGATCATCGCCGTCCCTCCTCCCCGTCGACTGCGGCGAGCGCGACGCCCGCCGCTTCTCGACGAGATGCTGTGAAGTGTAACTACCGTCGGCGCAAGAAAAAGTCCGGCAAGAGCCGCAAATCGCAGCAGGGAAACCCCTGAGCGCGTGGGGGCCGAACCCCTGGGCGCGTGAGGCGAGGCCGGGACGAGACTCGACGCGGGCGGGCGACGACCGGCGCTCAGCCCCGCCAGTGCGAGAGGCGCTCGTTGACGTGGTCGAGGACCAGCACGATCGCGATCGAGGCCGCCGAGACGAGCGCCGTCGCGGCGAAGAGCTCGGGCGCCTGGAAGCCGTTGGCAAGCGAGCTCATGACGTAGCCCATCCCGCGCACCCCCGCGAACATCTCGACGACGAGCACGCCGAGCAGGCAGAAGACGACGCCGAGCCGCATGCCCGCGACCACCGAGGGCACGATCGCCGGCAGCAGCACCTTCCAGTAGAGCTGCCACGTCGTGGCGCCGTAGGCGCGCGCCACGGTCACGAGCGTGCGGTCCACGTCGCGCACCGCGCCGATGACGAGGACCGTGACCGGGAAGAAGCCGTGGATCGTCCCGTAGAGGACCGCCGGCGCCGTGCCGTAGCCGAGCAGCAGGACGATCCAGGGCAGGACGAGGATCTTCGGGAGGGAGTAGAACGCGATGACGAACGGGTTCAGCACCTCTCGCAGGAGACGGACCGAGCCCACGGTGAGCCCCGCCGCGACCCCCAGCGTCACGGAGAGCACGTAGGCGATCGCCGTCTTGCCGAGCGTGTCGCCGAGCGCCGCCAGTGCCGTGCCGCCGATCGTCCCAAGCGCAGCGCCGACAGCGCCCGGTGCCGGGACGAAGAGCGGGTCGATCCAGCCCGCGCGCGCCGCGGTCTCCCAGACACCGAGCGCCAGGCCGATGGTCACGAGCTGGAGCGCCCGGACGCGATACTGGAGCGGGGGCCGCGAGGCCGGCGGGGCCGGCACGTCGCTAGCCATTGGAGCGGGGGCCGCGGGATCGGCACACTCCGTGGGTGGCGTGCCATTGGCACAAAGTGGCTCCGCCCGCCATGTCGCTATTCGCTCCACTTCAGCGCGCGGCGCTCGGCGAGGCTCGCGACCACGTCGGAGCCGACGACGAGGGCCAGCGTCACGAGCACGAGCGCGACGTAGTCCGCCGTCCGCAGCAGGCCGTACGCGTGGTTGATGAGCGCGCCCATTCCGCGCTTGCTCCCGAGGATCTCGCCGACGATCACGCCGACGACCGCCAGCGCCAGCGCCGTCCGGAGCCCCCCGACGAGCGTGAAGAGCATCGCCGGCACCATGACGCGCCCGAACACGGTGAGCGGACCCGCGCCGTAGGCGCGCGCGACCGTCACGAGGTGCGGGTTCACCTGGCGGATGCCCGCGAGCACGGCGAGGGTCACGGGGAAGAAGCCGAGCAGGAAGCCGAACGCGATCTTCGACGCCGCATCGAGGCCGAAGAAGAGCATGAGCGAGGGGTACCAGACGACGGCCGGGACCGCGTAGAGCGCCGCGATCATCGGACCCCAGGCGCGACCGATCAACCGGTTGAAGCCCAGCGCGAAGCCGCAGGCGAGCCCGGCGACGACGGCGAGGGCGTAGGCCATGGCGATCTCGCGCACGGTCAGCAGCACGTTGGCGGTCAGGTCGGGATACGAGCGCAGGAGCAGGAGGTCTCGCAGCGCGGGAAGGACGGCCGAGGGCGGGACCGCCAGGAGCGGGTTCGACGCGCGGCCGACGGCCTCCCAGAGGCCGAGGAGGACTAGGAACAGCCCCGCCCGCGCCAGCCGTGTCATGGTAGCGGGGGCCGCGAGGCCGGTGTCACTCGGTGGGTGGCCTGAGCAAGACGCGACCCGGCTCCGGTTTGCCTGGCGCTTCTCGTTCCACTCACTGCATCGCCCTCAGCGACTCCTCGCGGATCTCGCCCCAGAGCTTGGCGCGCAGCGCGACGAGCTCGGGCGACTCCATCGAGCGCGGGTAGTCCATGGACAGCTCGAGCACCGACTTGATCCGCCCGGGGCGCGCCGTCATGACGGCGACCCGCGTCGAGAGGAAGAGCGCCTCGTGCAGGCTGTGGGTCACGAAGATCACGGTCTTGCGCGTCCGCCGCCAGATGTCCAGGAGCCACTCCCCCATGAGCACGCGCGTCTGCTCGTCGAGGGCGCCGAAGGGCTCATCCATCAAGAGGATCTTCGTGTCGATCGCGAGCGCGCGGCCGATCGCGACGCGCTGTTTCATGCCCCCGGAGAGCTCGCGCGGGTACTTGCCCGCGAACCCCTTGAGGCCGAGCGGGCCGAGGAGCTCCGTCGCGATCGAGCGCCGGCGCTCGGCGGGCATGCCCCCGAGCTCGAGGCCGAACTCCACGTTCTTGAGCGCCGTCCGCCAGGGAAAGAGGCCCGGGTCCTGGAACACGGTCGCGACGCGGCGCGGGTCGGGCCCCGTGACCGGCTGGCCGTCGACCAGAACGCGCCCGCGGTCCGGGTGAACGAGGCCCCCGAGCATCCCGAGGAGCGTGGATTTGCCGCAGCCGGAGGGGCCGATCAGCGTGCAGAACTCGCCCTCGCCTACCGCGAGCGAGACGTCGTGGAGCGCCTCGACCGGCTCCGAGCTGGTCACATACCGCTTGGTGACGTTCTCGATCGCGATGAGCCGGGCGGGTGCCTTCACACGAGCTGGAGGATCGCCCGGGCGATGACCAGCCTCTGGATCTCGGACGTTCCCTCGCCGATCTCGGTGAGCTTCGCGTCACGGAAGATCCGCTCGACGGGGAACTCGGTGATGTAGCCGGCGCCGCCGTGGATCTGCACGGCCTTGGTCGCCGCCTTCATCGCGGTCTCGGAGGCGAAGAGCTTCGCCATCGCCGCGGCATGCATCGCCGGCCGCCCCTGGTCCTTGAGGTACGCGGCGCGCAGCGTGAGGAGGCGCGCGACCTCGACCTCGGTGGCGAGGTCGGCGATCATCCCCTGGAGGCCGTTGAACTCGGCGAGCGTCTGACCGAAGGCCGTGCGCTGCTTCATGTACGTCACGGAGTGATCGATGGCCGCCTGAGCGATGCCGACCGCCATCGCCGCCATCGCGATGCGGCCGCCCTCCAGCACCTGCATCGCATGGACGAAGCCCATGCCCCGCTCGCCGAGCAGGTTCGCGGCCGGCACGCGGGCGTCCTCGAAGATCAGCTCCGCCGTGTCCGAGGCGTGGAGGCCCAACTTCCGGTAGGGCTTGCCCGCGCTGAAGCCAGGCAATCCCTTCTCGAGCACGAACGCCGAGATCCCGCGCGAGCCCTTCCCAGGGTCGGTCCGCGCGATCACGACGGCGATCCCGCCGACCGACGCGTTGGTGATGAACGCCTTGCTGCCGTTCAGGATCCACTCGCCACCGCGCAGCTCGGCGCGCGTCTGGAGGGCGGCGGCGTCGGAGCCGGCGCCCGGCTCGGTGAGCCCCCACGCCCCGAGCACCTCGCCCGAGGCCAGGCGCGGCAGGTAGGTCCGTTTCTGCGCCTCCGACCCGAAGCCCGCGATGTGGTTCGTGCAGAGGGAGTTGTGCGCCCACATGGTGATGCCGACCGAGGCGTCGCCGCGGCTGAGCTCCTCGACGCTCAGCGCGTAGCCGACGTAGTCGAGGCCGGCGCCGCCGTACTCCTCGGGAACCAGCGCTCCGAGGAAGCCGAGCGGCCCGAGCTTCCGGACGACGCTGTGAGGGAACTCGTGGCGCTCGTCGTAGGGCGCGATCGCGTTCCCGAGCTCCGCGTCGGCAAATTCCCGGGCGACCCGACGGATCCGCTCCTGGTCGTCGGTCAGCTCGAAGTCCATGGCCGCGTCAGACCGCCGCGCGGATGTGCTCGCCGACGAAGCGGACGATCTCCTGGGTCGAGGTCCCGGGCGAGAAGATCTCCTTGACGCCCGTCGCCTTGAGCGCCGCGATGTCCGCGGGCGGGATGATCCCGCCGCCGAAGACCACGATGTCCTCCGCGCCCTTCTCCCGGAGCAGCTCGAGGACGCGCTTGAAGAGGTAGTTGTGGGCGCCGGAGAGCACGCTGAGCCCGATCGCGTCGGCGTCCTCCTGGATCGCGGTGGCGACGATCTGCTCGGGCGTCTGGTGGAGCCCCGTGTAGATCACCTCGAAGCCCGCGTCGCGCAGCGCCCGCGCGACGATCTTCGCCCCGCGGTCGTGACCGTCGAGGCCCGGCTTGGCGACGACCACGCGGACCGTCCGGTCGGCCGTCATCGGCTGTGCTCGATCGCGGCGCGCAGCTTCTCGCCCGTCTTCATGATCTGCGCGCGGTCGCCGGGCACGAGCTTCCAGTCGAAGCCAAGGCCGTCGCGCATCCAGCGCGGGATCAGGTGCAGGTGGAAGTGCGCCACCGACTGGAAGGCGGCGGGCCCGTTGGCCTGGAGCACGTTGAGGCCGTCCGGCTCCAGCGTCTGCTTGAGGGCGATGGCGACACGCTGGGCGGTGACGATCGCGGCCTGCAGGTCGACGACCTGGGCGTCGAAGATGGTCGCCGCGTGCGCCTTGCTGAGCACCAGGCAGTGTCCAGCGCTGAGCGGATTGATGTCCATGATACAGATCGTCCGTTCGTCCTCGAAGACCTTCATCGCGGGGGTCCGCCCATCGCGGATCTTGCAGAAGACGCAGTCGGTCATCGTGGCCTCCTAGACCAGAACCGTCCAGCCGTGGGTGTCGGGCGCGGTCGCGTACTGGATCCCGACGATCGCGTCGTAGAGCTTCTTGGTCAGCTCGCCGATTTTCCCGCCGTTGACGACGATGCGCTCGCCCTTGTAGGCGAGCTCGCCGACGGGCGAGATGACCGCGGCCGTCCCGGTGCCCCAGACCTCCCGCAGCGACCCGCCGTGGGCCGCCCGGGCGACGTCGTCGATCGCGATCGTTCGCTCGGAGACGCGGAGCCCCCACTCGCGCGCGAGCGTGAGCACCGAGTCGCGGGTGACGCCCGGCAGGATGGTGCCCTGGCTCAGGGGCGGCGTGACCACCTCGTCACCGATCCTCAGCATGATGTTCATCGTGCCGACCTCGTCGATGTACTTCCGCTCGCGTCCGTCGAGCCAGAGCACCTGGGTGAACCCCGCGTGCTTGGCCTCCTCGGCCGCGTACAGGCTCGCGGCGTAATTCACGCCGGTCTTCGCGCCGCCCACGCCGCCCTCGACGGCACGGACGTACTTGTCCACGACGAGGATCTTCACCGGGTTCATCCCCTCGGGATAGTAGGTGCCCACCGGCGACAGGATCACGTAGTAGATGTACGACTTCGCCGGCCGGACGCCGAGGAACGGCTCGTTGGCGATGATCGTGGGCCGGATATAGAGCGACGTCCCCACCGTGGACGGGACCCAGTCTTTCTCGAGGCCGACCAGCTCGACGAGCGCCTTGAGGGCGAGCTCCGGATCGAGCGGCGGGATGCACAGCCGCCGCGCGGACTGGTTGAGCCGCTCGACGTGCTTCTGCGGCCGGAAGAGTCGGACCCGGCCGTCCTTGCCGCGGAAGGCCTTGAGCCCGTCGAAGACGGCCTGAGCGTAGTGGAGGACCGCCGCGGCGGGATCGAGGCTCAGCGGCCCGTACGGCTCGATCCGCGGGTCGTACCAGCCCTTCTCCTCCTGGAAGTCCATCACGAAGACGTGGTCGGTGAACACCGTCCCGAAGGTGAGCTCACTGTCCCTGGGTTTCGGCTTCTTCGTCGCCGCACGCGTGATCCTGATCGGCTCGCTCATGGGCCTCCTCGCTCCTAGAAAATGATCGGCTCGCGGTACAGCCCAAAGACCTGGCGGTACACGTCCGAGATCTCGCCGAGGCTGACATAGTCCTTCACGGCCTCGATGAGGACCGGCATGACGTTTCGATTCTCGCGGCACGCGTCGGCGAGCTGTTTCAATCGCTTCTCCACCGTGGCCATGGGCCGCGACGCCTTGAAGCGTCGGACGCGCTCGACCTGCTCCAGCTCGACCGCCTCGTCGATCCTCAGGTAGCTGATCGAGCGCTCTTCCTTCATGGCGTACTTGTTGACGCCCACCACGACCTTCTCGCCGCGGTCCTCCATGCGCTGGTACCGGTACGCCGCGTCCGCGATCTCCTTCTGCGGGTAGCCCGTGTCGATCGCGCGGATCATGCCGCCCATCGCGTCGATCGTGCGGATGTACTCGAGCGCCGCCGCCTCCATCTGGTCGGTCAGCCTCTCGAGGAAGTACGCGCCCCCGAGCGGGTCGATCGTGAGCGCGACCCCGGTCTCCTCGGCGATGATCTGTTGAGTCCGAAGCGCAACCGTCACCGCCTCTTCGGTCGGCAGCGCCCACGTCTCATCATACGAGTTCGTGTGGAGCGACTGCGCGCCACCGAGCACGGCGGCGAGCGCCTGGAGGGCGACGCGGGCGACGTTGTTGAGCGGCTGCTGCGCGGTCGCCGAGACCCCGGCGGTCTGGGTGTGGGTGCGCAGGCGCATCGACTCGGGCCTGGTCGCGCCGTAGCGCTCCTTCATGAACCGCGCCCACATCCGTCGCCCGGCGCGGAGCTTCGCGATCTCCTCGAAGAAGTCGTTGTGGACGTCGAAGAAAAAGGAGAGGCGTGGCGCGAAGCTGTCGACGTCGAGGCCGCGGGCCAGCGCCGCCTCGACGTACGCGAGCCCGTCGGCCAGCGTGAACGCGAGCTCCTGGATCGCCGTCGAGCCCGCCTCGCGGATGTGGTAGCCCGAGATCGAGACGGGATTGAAGCGAGGGACATGCTTGGAAGTGAATTCGATCATATCGGTCACGATCCGAACGGCAGGTTCGGGCGGGCAGATCCACTCCTTCTGAGCGATGAACTCCTTCAGCATGTCGTTCTGCATCGTCCCGCCGACCCGGTCCCACGCCACGCCCTGCTTCTCGGCGAGCGCGAGGTACATGGCGAGCGCGACGGACGCCGTGCAGTTGATCGTCATCGACGTCGNNNNCCAGCGGGATGTCCGCGAACAGCCGCTCGAAGTCATCGAGCGTCGAGATCGAGACGCCCTCCCGGCCGACCTCGCCCCGCGCGCGCGGGTGGTCGGCGTCGTAGCCCATCAGCGCCGGCATGTCGAACGCGGTCGAGAGCCCCGTCTGCCCCTGCGCGAGGAGGTATTTGAAGCGGGCGTTGGTGTCCTCGGGCCGGCCGAACCCCGCGAACATCCGCATGGTCCAGAGCCGGCCACGGTACATCGTGGGGTAGACGCCGCGGGTGAAGGGGTACTCGCCCGGGTAGCCGAGCTTCTCGCCGTACGACCAGCCGGGCAGGTCCTCGGGCGTGTAGAGCGGCTCGACGGGCACGCCGGAGAGCGACTCGGACCGGACCGGCCGCTCGGGCGTGCGCCGCGCGAACGGCTCGTACGCCTCCCGCCTCCAGCGCTGGTACTCGCTCATGGGGTGCCTCCCAGCACGGCGCGCGCGATCACGAGCTTCTGGATCTGCGAGGTCCCCTCGTAGATCTGGGTGATCTTCGCGTCGCGGAAGTAGCGCTCCACCTCGTACTCCTTCACGAAGCCGTAGCCGCCGTGGACCTGAATCGCGTCCGTGGTTACCCTCATCGCGGTCTCGGCGGCGAAGAGCTTCGCCATCGCTGCTTCGGTCCCGTATGGCCTGCCCGCGTCCTTGAGCGCGGCGGCGCGCAGGGTCAGGAGCCGGGCGCCATCGACGGCGGTCGCCATGTCGGCGAGCATCCACTGGACCATCTGGTGCTGGCCGATCGCCACGCCGAAGGACTTCCGCTCGCGCGCGTAGGCGAGCGAGCGCTCGAGGGCGCCCGCCGCAAGCCCGACGGCCTGGGCGGCGATGCCCACGCGTCCGCCGTCGAGCGTCGCCAGGGCGATGCCGAACCCCATGCCCTCCTCGCCGAGCCGATTGGCGGCGGGCACTCGGCAGTCCTCGAAGACCAGCTCGGCGGTGTCGGAGGCGCGGATGCCCAGCTTGTCCTCGGTCTTCGGCACGACGAAGCCCTTCGTCCCCTTCTCGACCACGAGGGCGGTGATCCCGTGGTGCGCCTTCGCGCGATCGGTCTGGCAGAACACGAGGGCGAACGAGGCCTCGCGGCCGTTGGTGACGAACTGCTTCCGGCCGTTCAGCACGTAGTGGTCGTTGTCGCGCACGGCGAGCGTGTGCTGGTTACTCGCGTCCGAGCCCGCCTGGGGCTCCGTGAGCGCGAAACAGCCGTGGGCATGGCCCGAGGCCACGGGCCTGAGGAACCGCTCGCGCTGCGTGTCCGTGCCGAACGTGTAGACCGGGTCGCAGTAGAGCGAGTTGTTCACCGACATGATGGCGGCGTGCGACCCGCACGCCTTCGCGATCTCCTCGACGGCGACGACGTACGACACCGTGTCGGCACCGCTCCCGCCCCACTTTTCGGGGATCGCGATGCCCATGAGGCCGAGCTCTCCCATGCGCTTCACCGTCTCGTGGGGGAAGCGGGCCTCCCGGTCGATCTCGGCGGCGATGGGCTTGATCGCCGTCTCGGCGAACTCCCGCGCCATCGCCTGGATCATCTGCTGCTCTTCGGTGTGATCGAGCTTCATGCGCTCATTTTTCGAGGAGCTTCTTGAACTCCTTCGTCAGCTCCGGCACGACCTCGAAGAGGTCGCCGACGATGCCGTAGTCGGCGATCTTGAAGATCGGCGCCTCGGCGTCCTTGTTGACGGCCACGATCACCTTCGACGTGCGCATGCCGGCCAGGTGTTGGATCGCGCCCGAGACGCCGAAGCCCATATAGAGCTTGGGCGAGATCGTCCGGCCGGTCTGGCCGATCTGGAACCGGTGCGGGCGCCAGCCCGCGTCCACCGCCGCGCGCGAGGCGCCCACCGCGGCGCCGATCACGCGCGCCATGTCCTCGAGGATCACGTAGTGCTCCGGCCCCTTCATGCCGCGGCCGCCCGACAGCACGATCTCGGCCTCGGTCAGCTCGGGGAGCCCCGTGGAGACCTCTTCGCGCCGTTCGACGAACCTCATCTGCGCGACGGGGGTCGCGACCGACGGGCGCTCGACGGTCGCGACCCGGCCGGGCTGGGCGTCCGCCGGGCGGAAGACGTTCGGCCGGAGCGTCGCGACCCAGGGCGCCTTCGCCCACGTGACCTTCGCCAGCAGCTTGCCGGCGTAGACGGGGCGGGTCGCGACGAGCTTGTCGCCGTCCATCGCGAACGCCACGCAGTCGGCGGCGAGCCCGACGCCGAGGCGCGCGGCGAGCCGCGCGACGAACTCGCGCTGGCGGCTCGTGACCGGCGCCAGGATCGCCCTCGGCGTCGCCTTGGCCGCAAGCTCGGCCGCGGCGCCCGTCCAGATCTCGCTGCGGTACGGCGCGAACGCGGCGTTCTCGAGGAGCCAGACCTTGTTCGCCCCCCACTCCGCGAGCTGCTTGAGTCCCGCCTCGGTCGCCTTGTCGGTGAACCACACGGCCTCCGCCTGGCCGCTCGAGAGGCGCGCGGCCTCGCCGATGACCTCGGCCATCACCTTCTTCGGCGTCCCCTGCCGGTCGTCTTCGACGATGCACCAGAACGCGTTCGCCATGGTTCTCCCGCCCTCTCAGATCGCTTTGGCGTCTTCGCGCAGCGAACGAACCAGTTCCTTCACCGCCGTCGGCACGTCGCCCGGGATGATGCGCCCGGGCGGGCGGGGCGGGAGCGCCTCGAGCGTGACGACGGAGAGCTGGGGCGGCTCCGGGGCCCACCCGAGGTCGGCCGCCTTGACGTCGCGGATCTCCTTCTTCTTCGCGCCCATGATGCCCTTCAGCGTCGGATACCGCGGCTCGTTGAGCCCCTTCTGCGCCGTGAGGATCGCGGGCAACGGCAGGTCGAAGACCTCGAGCCCGCCTTCGACCTGGCGCGCGGCGCGCACCGTCTTGCCGTCGCCGTCGA
>WNGM01004067.1_pt1 | contig 15787 bp, 9 predicted proteins | sample 5400571 | NCBI WGS metagenome assembly WNGM01 (sample SAMN13153378, study PRJNA577476) | soil metagenome | isolation source: 100 cm soil or saprolite under Garry oak tree replicate 2 | place: USA:California | collected 2016-06-15 | reverse complement strand
CCTCGAGGCAGCCGCCCACGCCGAGCTTGCCGTGGTCGGCTCATCCCGCGCCGGCGAGGTGGCCGGCGCCACCGTCACCGGGCTGATCCACCACGCGGAGACCTCGGTCGCCATCGTGCCGGCCGAGACCTACCGGTGACCGGGTCCGCCGCGCCCGCCCGCCGCTTCGAGGCGGTCGTGGTGTGCTGGGAGGGCACGGCGGCCGGCGACGGTACGGCGAACCGGCTGCGCGAGCTCGTCGAAGAGCTGGGTACCCGGGGCATGTGCCTCGTCACCGGGGCGGACCCGAGCCGCGTCGACGAGCACGTGGCCAACCTGCGCCGGCGCGGTATCGGGCCCGGCCTCGTGCTCGTCCTCGACGGTCGACCGCAGCACGTGCTCGCGGTGCTCGCCGACCAGCTGGAGCGGCGGCGGCGCGGCGACGTTCCGGAGATCGACGACGATCCGGCCTGGACGGTCACCGTCGAAGGCCTCGATCCGACCCTGGAGCGCGTCCACGAGTCGCTGCTCGCGATCGCGGACGGCCGCCTCGGTACCCGTGCCGCGCCCTTGTTCGCCCACCCGGCGGCCGACCCCGGCGTCCGCGCCGCCGGCGTCTACGCCGGGACCGGCTCGGAGAGCGAGTTGGCCGGGTGCCCGGACTGGACCACGCTGCCGGTCCAGGTCGACGACCCGCGGTCCCTGCGCCGCCGGCTCGACGTGCGCACCGGGGTCCTGCGCCAGGACGGGCCGGTGACCGCCGTGCAGTTCTCGTCCCTGGCGAGGCCCGCCACGGTGGCGCTGCGCGCGGACGGGGTACCCGCGCAGGCGGGCCGGCGCGTCGCGCGGGACGGCCGGACCGCCGCGCTCGTCGACATCCGCCGCGACGGTGGGCTCGACCGCATCGGCGCGTACGCCCCGGACGAGACCACCGCGCTCGCCGCCCTCGCGACCGCCGAGAACCTCGGCTTCGACCGCTTGCTGTCCGAGCACCGGGAAGCCTGGGCCGCCCGGTGGGAGGCGGCCGACGTGGTGGTACTCGATGGGGATCCGCAGCTACAGCGGGCGATCCGGCTCGGGCTCTTCCACCTGATGGCGTCCGTCGCCGACGAGGGCGAAGCCGCGGTCGGCGCGCGCGGGCTGGCCGGCGGCGGGTACCGCGGGCACGTCTTCTGGGACAGCGACGTCTTCGTCCTCCCGTTCCTGGCCGCCACCCACCCGAGCGCGGCCCGCGCGATGCTCGAGTACCGGATCCGCCGGCTCGACGCCGCCCGCGCGGCGGCCGCGCAGCGGGGGTACCGGGGTGCCCGGTTTCCCTGGGAGTCCGCGGCCGACGGGCGCGACGTGACCCCGTCGTTCGGGCGGATGCCGACCGGCCAGATCGCCCGGATCCGTACCGGCGAGGCCGAGGAACACATCACCGCCGACGTCGCCTGGGCCGCCTCCTGCTACCTGGACTGGACCGCCGACACCGGGTTCGCTGCCGGCCCGGGGCGCGAACTCGTCGTGGAGACCGCGCGCTACTGGGCTTCCCGCATCCGCCTCGACAGCGCCGGCCGCGGGCACATCTACGGGGTGATCGGGCCGGACGAGTACCACGAGCCGGTCGACGACAACGCGTTCACCAACGTGATGGCGCGCTGGAACCTCAAGCGCGCGGCCGCGCTGGACGGCCCCGAAGCGGCGCGCTGGCGGCAGCTCGCCGACGCGCTCGTCGACGGCTTCGACCCGAAGAGCCGCCGGTACGAACAGTTCGCCGGGTACTTCCGGCTCGAACCACTGCTCATCGCGGACGTGACACCGCGCCGCCCGATCGCGGCCGACCTGCTGCTCGGTACCCGCCGGACCCGCGGCGCACAGGTCATCAAACAGGCCGACGTGCTGATGCTCCACCACCTGGTACCGGACGAGGTGGCCCCCGACTCGCTCGGCGCCAACCTCGACTTCTACGAGCCCCGTACCGCGCACGGCAGCTCACTCTCCCCCGCGGTCCACGCCAGCCTGCTGGCCCGGGCCGGTCGCTTCCCGGAGGCGCTCGCCGCGCTGCACCTCGCCGCCCGTATCGACCTCGACGACATCAGCGGCAGCACCGCCAGCGGGCTCCACCTGGCCACCATGGGCGGCCTGTGGCAGGCACTCGTCTTCGGCTTCGCCGGGGTACGCCCGCACGGCGACCGGCTCGTGGTCGATCCCCGCATCCCGCCCCAGTGGGGTGGGCTCCACCTGCGCCTGCGCTTTCACGGATCGCCGTTCGCCCTGCGCATCGACCACCACACCGTCGAGCTGGACGCGGCCGGTGCGCTGGTACTGGACCGGCAGGGCGACCACTGGGAGGTACGAGCGACATGAAACGGGTTCTCGCCACCCTCGACAACAGCCTCGCCGCAAGCCCGGTACTGGCCACCGCCCGCGCCCTCGCGCCGCTGCTCGACAGCGAGGTCGAGGCCCTGCACCTGACCCGGGACGGCGACCGGGTCGCCCGCGAGGTCGCCGAGATGGCGGGGCTGCCGCTGCACACCAGGCGCGGTCCGCTCGTCGAAGGCCTCGTCGAGGCCGGGCGCTGTGACGATGTCGTCGCCCTGGTCATCGGTGCCCGCGGAACACCGGCCGGGCCCCGGCCGCTGGGGAGCACCGCACTCGCCGTCGCGACGTCGCTGCCGAAGCCGGTGGTCGTGGTACCGCCGGACGCCTGCGTCTCCAGCGCCATCCGCCGGGTACTCGTACCGATCGAGGGCAAGCTGTCCCCCCGTGTCACGCCACACGGGATCATCGAGCTCACCCGGGACGCCAAGCTCGACATGGTCGCTCTGCACGTGTACGAGGAGGATTCCCTGCCCGCCTTCACCGACCAGGCTCAGCACGAGCCCGAGGCGTGGGCGCAGGAGTTCATCCGCCGGTACTGTCGCTGGCGCGCCGGCAACCTCTGGCTGGAGACCCGGGTCGGCCGCGCCGCGGAGCTGGTACCGCTGGTGGCGGAGGAGGTCGACGCCGACATCGTCGCGCTCGGCTGGGCCCTGGCACTGGGGCCGGGGCACGCGCCGGTCGTCCGCGGTGTCCTGGACCGCTGCAGCCGCCCGGTACTGCTCGTCCCGGTGGACATCCCGGTCGTGGTCTGACCACAGGCCGCTCCACGGCCCGTGCAATGGTGCGGGCATCGGTCGTACCGTTCTGGGTATGCCGCAGTCGGACGGGCAGGAGTTGGACCGGGAACGGTCGGCGCCCGAGCACGCGGTCCGGGCCGATGAGCGGGACCGCATCGCCGACGAGCGCGACCGGCTCGCCGACGAGCGCGACCAGTTCGCCGACGAGCGGGACGGGATCGCCGACCAGCGGGAGGCGCAGGCAGATGCCCGTGAGGAACGGCTCGCGGCCTGGGAGGCCGAACTGGCCGAGCGTGCCCGCCGGCTACGCGCCAGCGGTGCACAGAAAGTGGATCAAAGTCGGCTGACGATCGAGTTGGCCCGGGAGTCCATCCACCGTTCGGAGGCCCAACTGGACCGGGCGACGGCCGCGCTCGACTCCAGTGCCGACCGCACCAGACGCGAGCAGGCCGAGGTCGACCGCGAGGTGGCCCGCACCGATCGGACGATCGACGGTACGGCAAGCGACACCGGCAGCACCGTCCAGCCGCGTTGACGCGATACGCCGGCTTCACGCATCGACCGGATCGATCAGGACGCAGCCTGGTCGGGCTCCGGGGTTGCCCAACCGAGCCACCACTGGTTCTCGGGCGGTTCACCGGCGGCCGCGCTATTCCGGTAGCCTGCCCGTGGCCCACCAGCCGGGGATCAGCCGTGACACCGAGGCGCACGGGAGTGACAGCGAGATGGCCACGACAGCCGACCTGGTCGTACGCAGCGGCGACCTCAAGCGCGAGCTGATTGAGTACGCGCAGCAGCCCCGCTACCACCAAGCCTTCCGCGAAGCCCTGCTCAGCCAGGACCCCTCGGTCATGGCCGACGAGCAGAAGCTGACCATGTTCATGGACCACTTCGTGCTCCAGCACCGGCTGCGTAACGGCAAGACGGTGGTGGAGCAGTTCGTCGCCGCCCGACCGGACCTGCCCGAGGCCGAGCGGGAGCTGCTGCTCGGCTGGCGCGACGTGGTCGAGGGCATCTTCGAGGTACACCACCGCGACGGCGACGCGCTCGTGGTGGAGAACCTGATCGACGACCTGACGTACCGGGTGCGCTCCAACATGGGACCGGCCGTGTTCCGCTGCACGCCCCGCCGCTCCTTTCTCATCACCAGGCTGGTACCCATCGGCGCGGAGTGGCTCATCAGCGGCGCCGCCAGCGTCTTCCCCGCCAGCAAACGCGCGCACATCTACCGCATCGCCGCCGACTTCGCCCTGCGCCAGCCCGCACTCATGTTCCGCAACCCGGACAAGCTCGCCCGCGGCTGGGAGCTGCAACACGCCGAACGCGACCGGTTCGTACGCTTCTTCGGCACCGACCTGATCGTCCTGCCCGGCGACCAGTTTGCCGACCAGATGCGCCAGTACCAGGAATTCAGCCGCAAGGAACTCCTCGCCACACTCCCCGCGCCCGACCGGTCCCGCCGCACCGACACGCCAGCCCCCGGGTTCAACCTGGACCCCGACCTGGTCGAGTCCGACACCGTCGGGGTCATCTACGACGAGGTCGAAGGGCTGAACTTCTACGCCGAGTTCGGCCTCGTCGAAGCCGTCTTCGCCGACCCGGCACTGCTGCGCCGCCGCCTGTACAGGCAGCGGTTGCTGGACTACCTCGACGACGACAGCGTCTCGCCGCTGCCGTTCCGGCGCCTGGCCGACCGCGACCCCGAGCGGGCCAGCGTGGTCTTCCAGAAGCTCTTACGCCGACCCGGTTTCGACTGGCGCACCGACGGAGAGAACCTGCTCCGCGAACGCAAGGCCGAGTTCTTCGACCGGCCACCACGGCCCTCGATCAGCCCGATCAGCGAACGCCTCGCCCGGTACGTCACCCGGCCCTGACCCGGCAGGTGCCGCTCGCCCGTCCCAGGTTGGCTCTATGCACTGTAGAAGCGCACAGGTTCGGCGAGGACACGCGTTGCACCGCCAAGATCAGCAAGCCTCGCGGCAAGTGTAGCCATGGCAAGTCGCTTGGGTAGCGCGGCGCTGAACTTGAGGCCGACCAGTGCCTTCTCGTTCACCTCGGGAAGGCACAGACGGGCTGCCGCGTCGCTCGTCGCCTCTCGCCAGGCAGCGGGGGTCACGTCTTCGCGGAGCCGGATCTGATGGTCGTCGAAGCGCTGCATCGGGTCCACGATCTCGCTCAGCGTTGCGGCGAGCGTAGCGTTCGCCTTGAACCCTGCCCAGGTCCACCACCGCAAGTCCCCGCCCTCATGTCGCGTGATGAGGCTGCCGCCGGGATGGACCAGACCTTCCCGTGCCGAGCGTTCCTTCGCCAAGGCCCCGATGGCGCGTCTGGTCAACCGCACCGGAGGATCGGAGCCAAGCAGCACCCCGCGCATCGCCCGCGATAGTTCGTACGACAAGCCAGCCCAGCCGAGGGACATCCAGCGTGCCCGCCCCCCGCCGTCCGCGGGTTCTACGAAACACCGGCGGCGCCGCCAGTCCGTGTACGTGACCCGCCAGCTACGTCCGCCAAGCAGAAGCCGCCGGTCGCCCTTCACCTCCTCCACGAGGAGGCTCGGGTCGATTCGGCCCAACTCGGTGCGGCCGAGCAGAACGGTGAACTCCGGCGAGCCTGTGAAAACGGCGGTCATTTCCATGAAGTGCCGCCGCCCGAAGGAGAGTTCCGCGGCCGGACCGATAAAGAGCATTCCGTTGTCCGAGTTCAGGTACCCGTTGTCCACGAGGTACCGCAGTACGACTTCCGCGCCTGCCCCGAAAGGTGTCAGGCCGTTCCACCACTGTGGCCATGCCTGGTCACCGATCTGCCGCTCCTGCAGGCAGAGAGCCAGGATCTGCTGGGCGATGATGTGCCGTGGCTCGGGTGGCGTCGCGACGGGCTCGACCCAACCGTGCCCCCACAGATCCAGCAGCCCCGCAGCTTCAACAAGGTCCCGGCCGGTCAGTGTCAAGAGAAGGCAGTTGCGGGTGCTTGCGGCACGGCGGCCGGTGCGTCCGAGTCGCTGAAGGAAGGCTGCCACCGTCGGCGGCGCGTCGATCTGGATCACCCGGTCGAGGTCCCCGACATCGATGCCAAGCTCAAGTGTGCTTGTGGAGACGATGACACAATCACGCGCTTCGGCGAACGCCTGCTCGGAGCGGCGACGCTCGTCCGCGGCCAGCGAGGCGTGCGAGAGAAAGGTGGTCACGCCCCGGGCGCGAAGCAACTGACCGAGTTCCTCCACGGTCTGGCGCGCCTCGCAGAAGACCAATCGCTTCTCGCCCGCGTGGAGGGTGGCGATGACGGTCGCCGCGTTTTCGAGAGAGCCCACGTAGTCCAGTTCCACGTCTCCCGGTGGCCCGGCGACCACCGCTGTCCGCGCCGGCAGGTCCGGTGCGACCACCGTCGCAGGTCGGCTATCCCGGCTTGAGCCCTGGAGCCAGAACAGTAGCTCTGCCGGGTTGCCCACGGTGGCCGAGAGTCCGACCCGTTGCAGCGGACGCCCTACCAGGTGCGTGAGGCGTTCGAGGACGGCTAACAGATGCCAGCCGCGGTCGTCTCCAGCGAAGGCATGCACCTCGTCGACCACGACGGCCTGTACGCCATCGAAGAACAACCGGTGGTCGACGTTGGCGCTGACCAGCATCGATTCCAATGACTCGGGGGTGGTGAGCAGGACGTCCGGCCGCTCCCACAACACCGCCCGGCGTCCTCCCGAGCCCACGTCCCCGTGCCATACCGCGGCCCGGCGGCCGATCCAGCTGACATACCGCTCCAGCCGGGGCGCAAGGTTGTTGAGCAGTGCCTTGAGCGGGCAGACGTACAGCACCGACGTCCCGGACCACTTCTGCGATGCCATCCGGGTCAGCAACGGGAAGACCGCCGCCTCGGTCTTGCCGGCCGCCGTCGGCGCGAGCAGCAGAGCGTCGTCGCCCCGCAGCAAGGGGCTGACAGCCGCCTGCTGGAGCGGGCGGAGGTCCCGCCAACCGAGCGAGTTCACGATGTGGTGCACCAGCACCGGATCGAGTACGTCGATACTCATAGCGGCAGGTCGAGGTCGTCTGCCGTGACGTAGTTGCGCTCGACGTCGGTCAGCTCGTTCGGCCGCATCGTCAAGGCATAGTGTTGGCGTGGGTCCCAATCGTCGAACTGGTCGACCCGGTCGAGAACGTCGACAAGTTTCTTGAGGTAGATTCGCGGGGCCACGCCGACCTGGCCGCCGAGCTTGCCGGTCACGGCTCGGGCGAGTTCAGCAATATACGCGTCGTCCACCCGGGACACGCGCGGGTGGTCAAACAGCCAGCGCACCTTGACGCCCAGTTCTACCAAGGCATCGATCGTGAACCCCGGCAGCCGGATCTGGACGGCGCGGGGGTTGTCCCACTTCGGGTCCGGACCGAAGTCGGTTGCCAGCCGTTGGGCCAGCGGAGCCAGCCGCTGCACCCCTTGCGTACCGTCGTAGAAGGCGGGGGTTCCGGTAATCATGAGCAACAGTCCAGGAAACCGGCCAGCGTAGACGTCGTCGACGAGCTGCCGCAGTGCGTTGAGAGCCTTGTCCCTCGCGTCGGAGCGGACCCGCTGCAGCGTCTCGACCTCGTCGAGTACCAGCAGCAGGCCAGGATGCCCGCTGTCGCGTAGCACGGTGAGCAGGCCCTGCAGGAAGCTGAGCGCACCGAAGTGGTCCAGGTCGCCCTTGACCCCGGCGACCCGGCGCGCGGATGCCGCCACGTGCGGCTGGCCGCCGAGCCACGCGGCAAGGCCGTCGGCAGTGGTCATGTCCCCTGCTTCGCTGGCTGTGCGGTAGCCGCGCAGCGCGGCGGCAAAGCCCGGTGTGGCGCGGGAGATGGCCGCCAGGCGGCGTTCGAGCAGTTCGCCGACTGCGTTGTCGAGTCCGGGTGCGTCGTCCTCGGCGACGGTTCCGAGGCTGAGGACGTCCTCCTCGAGTGCGAAGATCCAGCCGTCCAGGATCGGGCGTAGCGCGCTGGGTGTGAACTGCTCGGTGGCGAGCCGCTCGACAAGCCGGCGGTACACCGTCTCCATCCGGTGCAGCGGGGTCTCGGTCTCGGAGACCTGTACCTCCGCAGTGGCGAAGCCGAGCCGCTTGGCCCGCTCGGCGAGCCACCGGGTGAAGACGGTCTTTCCCGCGCCGTACTCACCGCGGATGGCCTTGAAGACACTGCCGCCCTTGGCGACCCGGTCCAGGTCCTCGTCGACGACCTGTGTGAAGCGGTCCAGGCCCACCGCGAGCACGTCCAGGCCATTGACCGGTACCGCGCCGCGCCGGAGCGCGTCGATGATCTCCTGGCGGCGGCGGGCAGAAACGTCGGCGTTCATAGCTGGAACTGGTCCACCAGGAGGGCGACGTCCAGCTTCACGGTCTGGCCGTCAGCGTCGATGGTCAGCACGGGGTAGCCCTCGACCTGAAGCAGGCGGACCAGTTCGGTGATCGAGCCCCGGATGCGGTGGGCCGGGATCCCGGCGTGCGCCGCCAAGGTGTCCAGGGTGGCCCTACCGTTGCCGGCCAGCAGGACGCCCAGCAGCGCGGCGACCCGTTCGTCGGGCAGTGGCGCGCGGGTACGCCGACGCGCCGCGTAGATGTCGCTGGCCAGCAACTTCTCCACAAGGGCCGGCTGCGCCGGCTCTTGACCTGTTCCCGGCTTGCCCTCGCCCTGGGTAGGGACCTCGAAGAGTGCCTCGGCCTGCCGGGTCGGACGGGCGGGACCGCGCCGTTGCGGTGCCACCTGCGCCGCCACCTGCGCCGCCGGTTCGCCGGCCGACAGCGGTTCCCGCCACCAGTCCGGGCTGGCTACCGGGGCCCCGGCCCACCCGGGTACGGCGTCTTCGATGCCCGCGCTGAGTACCACCAGCGGGATCACCGCCTCGGCCGGTGCTGCGCCACCGTGGTACCCGGCCTTGCGCGGCCCGTACCGCACCTCCTCCCGCCACGGCAGCACGACCCGACCACCCGCCCTGGCGACCCGCGACCCGTGTACGAGTACTTCGCCGTCCCCGGCGGGCGTGGTCGCCGGACGCCAGCGGTTCTCGCTCGTGTCCTGCGTACGTTGTACCGCCTCGGGACCACGGTCGATGACGTGGCCGTGGTCGGAGACCAGCACCACGACCCGATCCTGGGCAAGGCCCAGCAGGTCGCGTACGGCAACGACGGTTTCGTCGCTCCACACGATGGTGCCCGGGTCGCTGCGGTCCAGCGCATCGTCGATGGTGTTCACCACTGCCGCCACCAGCATCCGGTTGGGATCGGCCAGTGCCGTGGTGACCTCGCTGTCCAGTGCCGATCCGGCGCCGGCTCGCAGCGCGGCCTTGTGGACCAGCAGTCCATCCGGAAAACGCTGGGTGAAGGCGGCCCGCTCCTGCGCCTGTGTCCCGGCGGCGATCCGGCCGGACAGCAGGCTGCACCGGCTGACTTCGGTAATCGTGGGCAGCGCCGCGAGTACGCCGACGCGCTGCCCACCCTCGGGCGTCAACTCCAGCCAGGAACCGGTGCGCGTCAACGACTCGGCGAGCTCAGTGGCGGCGGCCGTACTCATGCCGTCCATGACGAGCAGCAGCACGCGCCGGTTCCGGTCGAGAATCGGCTGCACCACGCGATCGAGCACGTCCTCGACCCGGAGCAGCGCACCGGGTTGGGCCTCGGCCACGGTCGCCTCCGCAAGCAGGCCGGCGAATTGCTGGTCGTGGCGGGCCCGACGGACGTCGACCGCGCGGTGCAGCAGTTGGTGCGCCTCGGCCACCTGTGGATCGGGGTCGCCCGCGAAGATGTCCAGCCGGGCACGGTCCACCCAGCCGTCCACCCGTACCTGCCGCAGCAGCGCGTCGTGGAGGGTAGCCGGCGGCGGTTCGTCCACTGTGGACAGCCAGCGCAGGAGGCGTACCGCCATCCGCGCAGTCTCCACCCGCTGTGAATCCGCTGACCGGTGCTCTGCAACGGCCGGCAGCAGAGCCTGTGTCCTACCGACCAATGCCGGGTCTGCCTGGTTGCCAGCCGGTACCGCAGCCCGGACGGCCGCCGCGAAGTCCCGCAGCCGATGGGTGAAGCCGCTGGGCAGGATGACCGATCCGCCGAGCAACTCGGTGATGCCTATCTGCGCGGCCAACTCCTCGGCGCGGCGCAGCATCCGTTGCGCCTCGTGGACATCCGACTCGAGTACCCGGTCCAGCCACGCCTCCGCCGCCTCGCGAAGGGCAGCCGCCTGCCCGTCGGTGAGCTGGCCGACCCGCGGTTCCAGGCGTACCCGGCCGGCCACTGCCACCGGACCGGTCGCCGCGGCAGCCGGCCACAAAACCCCGGCCAGCAGGCCCAGTGGCAGGGCGTCCACACCGTGGCCGTTGCGTATGGCCGCCATAATCGGGACCGCGGCGGGTCCGGCGATCTCGGCCAGGAAGGTCGATACACCGTCCGCCACATCGGCGGGTACGTCCCGGAAGCGCATCAACGCCGGGGCATCCGTACTCCACTGCAGGAGGCCGGCACTGTCGATCTGCTGCCGATCGATGCCCAGCAGTTGTCCGGCAAGGCACCGCAGCGCATGGTCACGGGTCAGAACCTTCCCGGCGAGCCGGGGCCAGCCCTCCGCCGGGGCGAAGTCATTCAGGGCATCCGCCACCCACCGGCCGGTACGCACCAGTGTCGGGTCGAGGTCGACCCCGCCGAACAACTGCCGTACCAGTTCCCACGGGTCGATGCTGCGTACGGTGTGGTAGCTCACGTGCGCCAGCAGCCCGTCGCCCAACTGCGCGTCGGTCAGCTCGGTCAGCAGGACGAGCTTCTCGGCGCCGGTACGGCTGTATAGGGCGGCTCGTACAGCCAGCGGTGTCGGGCATGGCACCACGCGCACGGTGACGCCACCGACGTGCATCACGGTGTCATCGGTCCACATGGGACTGGCGCGCAGCGCGATGGCGGTACCCGCATCGTTCTCCGCCAGCCACGCCTCCACCTTGCGCCGTACGGCGTTGGTCTGGTCGCCGCTCACAAGGGCTCCCACGTCACGCGGACCGGATGGCCGGCGGACAGCTCGTCCTCGATGGCCGCGACGACGCTTTCCAGCTCGGAAGCGTTCCTGACCTCCGTCACGTGGGCGCGCACCGGATCGACGATCACGGCAGGCGGTGTGACCTCCGGCGGTTTAACGACCTTCGGCTGCTCGGCCAGCAGCGCGGTTACCTTGTTGGTAGCTTCCCGCAGCGCCGGTACCAGATCGTCGGCATGCTGGTCGTGCCGGGCCGTGGTACGCAGGCGCTCGATGATCGCGCGGAACCGCTCGTCGGTTTCGGCACGGCTCACCGCCGCTTGCAGAAGGGACCACGGCGTACCCTCGATCGCCGTGTTGACCTGTGCCGCCTGTTTGAAGGCCGCGCTCGCCGCCGCGAAGTCGACGTCCCCGACATCAGCCTGGGCGACGACATCGACGAGCACGACGTCGTCCTTCTCTTCCGCCACCGTTCTCAGCAGAGCCGCCACTCGCCCAGGGTCGCCGGGCTGCGCCACTCGGGCAGTTGCCTGCCGAAGAACGGCTTGCCCCGCTCGACCGCGCGCCGCCATGACTCCTCCGACGGCATCGGCGGGTGTCGCAGTTCGAGCTGATCGTTGACCGCCAGCACCGAGTTGACGTCGACCTTGGTCTCGTGCAGGTACCAGGCGAGCTGCTGGTCGAGCGCGAAGACGGCCAGAATGAGGTGCTTGAGCTCCCGGTCGAAGCCGTGCGGGGCGGGCTCGTCCACCAGGTCGAGCAGCCGCGAGACGGGGAAGTGGTCCTTGTACCCGTCGGCGGCGGCCGCCTTGAGGAAATGCTGACTCCACCAGCAGTTGCTCGTGGTCAGCACGTACCGGTGCTCGACCAGTTCACCGAGCCGCAGCGGGTTGCAGATGCGCTGCACCGTCTTGCGGTCGGCGGTGTCCACGGTGGTGCCGCGTGTCTCGTCGGCCGCGGCGCGCTGCGCGTACTGGAGGACCTTCGCCAGCTCGCCGCGCGTGATCGCCCGCTCGTCATCTGGAAGATGCGGCTTGCCGGGGTAGGCCCATTCAAGGAGTTCCGCGGTGAGGTTCTCGAAGGCGGTACGCAGGGTACCGCCACGCGGGTCGCCCAGCCGCAGACCCTGCGCCAGCGTGTGCAGGACGCCGATCGAGTCGTCCTCGACATCGGCCGGTTCCGGCTTGGCCGCGCCGTACGCCTGCTTGAGGGCGGCGAGCAGCGAGGTCCGCACCTGCTGCTGGCGCTGTTGCAGATACACCTTGCCCTGTTGCCGGTCAGCCACCGACCAATCGGCGGCCAACGTGTTGAGCCGGTCACCGTTGCCGAGGTCGCCCAGCAAATAGTTGATCTTCGCAAGCTGGGCGACCCGGCTCATCATGTCGTCGCTGAGGAACAGCGGGAGCCAGAAGACGGTACGGGAGTCGTTGCCCTGCAAGGCTTCGATCCTCGCGCGGTCACTGGCCCGGGTGTACCCCTGGCTGCCGAACGGATAGTCCACGATTATCCGCCAGGTCTCGCCCGTCGAGAGCACCGCCGAATCTGGAAGCGCGTCGCGGTCGCGGACGTTGCCGAACCGTACGTGGATCGTGTGCCGCCGGCCGCGCCACTCCCGCTGATGTGGGAGATCGCCGAATGTACCCTCGGTCTCGGCCAGCCCCAGCTCGGTGGCGACCATCTCCCGGACGATCCGTTGCAGCGATCCGGTCATGGTCTCGTTGTTGGGTACCAGATCCAGCAGCCGGTCATAGTCCACACTGGACAGTTTCAGCGAGATGACCGGGTCCGGACCGTCGCCGACGTGCAACTCCCCCGCGTCGGCGGCGAGCTTGCGCATCCGGTCGAGCACGATCTGGTTCTCGTACCCGGGGATCGGCGAGGCGATCGAGCCGAAGTTCAGCGCGTGCAGCTTCGCGGCGGTAAGGCCGCGCAGCGCCGGCACCTCCGGTACCAACGCACTGAGCAGCAGCGTCTTGACGAGCTTATCGTCAAGGCCGAACCCGTTGTGGGTGTCCGCCTCCGCCTCGCCGATGCCGTGCCGGGCCAGTAGCAGGGGCCGTAGCTTTGTCTGGTACGTCTCCCGCGCATCCTGGAACAACTGCTTCAGCTTCGGCCGGTCGGGCAGCTCGCCGTGTAGCACCAGCGGCTCGAACAGCGCGGCGACCCCGATGAGGTCGTTGACCCGCAAGGTGTTCCGGCGCTCGGACAGCAGCTCGGTCATCACCTTCAACGCGGTACGTTCCCGCTGCAACGCCTGGGACAGCGCGACGAGGGTGGCGACCAGCGCGGGCGAGAACGGGTACAGCTTACGGAATGCGCTCGCGTCAGACCCGATCCCGGCGTCCCCGTACTGCGCGCCCAGAAGGAGCGTGTCCCACACCTGCCGGTTGCCGCGTACCGCCGCGAACGCGTCGTCGATGACCTGGCGCGCGGTGTCGTTGTTGGGCCGCAGCAACCGCTTCTCGGTGATCTCGGGCAGGTTGGTGTCGGCCAGCACGATCTCACCGAACCTGCCTTGCACGCTACGCATCACGTGCGCCAGCGCCTCGCGCTCGGTGCCGCCAACCTGCGGGCCGAGGAACTCCTCCAGGTAGCGCTGCTGCGCCACGAACGAGATGACCGGCAGCGGTCGGGCCGTGTCCGAGGACTCGACCAGCTTGTTGAGCTTGGCGCCCTCGGTGCGGACGAACGTGTTGTCGGCCAGCCTCGTCGACAGCCACAGGATGAACTCGTCGAGGAACAGGACCATCGCGTCGTACCCGAGATCCTTGGCGTGCCGGGTGATGACCGCGAGGCCGGTGTCGAAGTCGAGGTATTCGCCGCTGCGTACCGCACCGGTGAAGAACGCGGCCGTCAACGCGGAGACCAGGCCGTCGCGTTGCTCGGTTCCCGGTGGGCTGGCCGCCGCTGCCGCGAAGGTGTCCGCCGTCCAACCCGCCTTGCGGGCGCGCAGTGCGGCCAGGTTGCCTCCTGAGCCGCCGGGTGCCGCACCGCCCTCCCCCAGCGCCGCGAAGAACCGCTCGTCGCCCATCCGCTCCCGCAGCCGCGCCGCGTCGGCCAGCAGCGCGTCCGAGCGGTGTACCGCCGGGGCTGGCGCGTCGGGATGCAGAACGGCGATCTGGTTGAGGTATCCCTCCAGGACCGCCTGCTCCACGGACTGCGCGTCGAGCATGTGGAACGTCAGTGTGAGGATCTTCTTACCGGCCAGCCACGGGTCGGCCGCCGCGATCGGCCCGGACAGGTTACGGACCGCGCGCGCATCCGGATTGTGCCGCAGGATCTCCCGCAGTACCGCCATGAAGTGCGACTTGCCCGAGCCGAACGACCCGTGCAGGAACTTCGCCTGCGACCGCCCGCCCGGGGCCAGCGCGTGGCCGACCGTGTCCAGCGCGTCGGCGAAGTCGCGCCTGAGCTGATCGGTCACGACATAGTGGCTCAGATCCGCGTCGCCGGACGCACGTACGACGAAGTCCGCGTCGCCTACCGACTCCGGTATCTCGATCAGATCACGCAGCAGTGTCACGTCAGCTCCTCAACGCCGCGTAGTTCACGAAGCGTGGCCCGGTCCGCGCCGAGGGCCGACAGCTCCGTATCGATCAGACCACTGAAGAACTCGGCGGGCGAACCCGGGAAGCCGGGCCGGCTTCCGGCATACCACTGGTGCAGCCACGGCTCCAGCTCGGCGATCCCGGCCAGCAGCGGCAACAACCGCGCCGCCGGCCAGGCCGCGTTGTTCTTCCGGTCCAGGTAGACGGTGGCCAGGGCCTGCGCCTGCGCCAGGTGGTCCCACCCGGCCCAGCCGAGCAGTTCCGTGCCGTCGCCATCGCGACCCATCCGTGGGTACGAGATGAAGCGCTCCTTGGGCACATCGAGCTTGCCGCGCGCCCGCCAGTACGACGGCTTGACGAAGTCAGCCGAGGTGTATTTCGGCGGTACCGGGATGTCGAGCTTCACGCTCTCGGCGTCCTCGCGGCGCTGCAACGCCCAGGTCCGTTCCCACTGCGCCCGCTTGCGCAGCCCGTCGCGCTTGTACCGGTCCGCCGGCAGGTACGGCACGTGCTCGTCGGCGAGCAGCTTGCCCAACGTCTTGGTGAGGTCATGCTCGGTGGTACCCATCCAGAGGTCCAGCACCGACCGGAACTGTTCGTCGTGGCGCACCCGGTCGGAGATCTGGGCCACCGACAGTGGAGTGGGAGCACCGCCCCACAGTTCCGGCGCTTCGAGCCGGTCGAGCAGCCAGTCCCGCAGCGTGGCCTGTTGCATCGCGTCCCAGCCCTCGGTCGACCAGCGGCGCTTGCACTCGGGTCGCTCGATCAGCGCGATATTCCGGTCGGACTCGATGGCCTGGGTGCGACGCTCCACAGTGGACCGGTAGTCGTCGGACCAGTGCGCCGGCAGCTCGGTGATCGGTGTCGAGCCGTGCCGCGCGAACCACTGCGTGTCCGCCTCGCCAGCGGCGACCTTACGGGCCAGCACGATCTCGAACGCCCGCTCGCCGAGTCTCAGCTCGGGTGGCTCCTTCGCGGTGACGGGCTCGTCGGTCAGCCCGTAGAGGCCGTAGGTCTCCCAGTCCAGCTCCTCCTGCAGCGCGATCATCCGCGCCCGGATGGACTCGTACTCCGCGCGGGCCGCTGAGAGCCGTTCCCGCGTGGGGACACCGGACGCGGCAACCGCCGCCGGGGCCACGATTGCGATCCACTGCGCCAACTGGTCGATCTCGCGGCTCAGTTCGAGCGGGTA
>WNGM01007555.1_pt1 | contig 15806 bp, 11 predicted proteins | sample 5400571 | NCBI WGS metagenome assembly WNGM01 (sample SAMN13153378, study PRJNA577476) | soil metagenome | isolation source: 100 cm soil or saprolite under Garry oak tree replicate 2 | place: USA:California | collected 2016-06-15 | reverse complement strand
ATCAGGTGACCTTGCCCGAGCAGCCAGTCGCGTAAGATGCTTCGATTGATCACCATACGGCAGGTGTGAGAATCACCATCAGGGAGTGGTGTAGGAGGGCGTTTTTTGCTCTTTTTACCGCTATTTTCAGAAGATACCGTTGGCGAATTCATTGGCGGGGCCACTAGACGGGAAAGAATGACATCGGGTAAGCTAGAGGAAAAGCACTGTTCGAGGGATTGAGCAAGAGTTAGCGAAACCAGCAAAAGGAGAGAACCAACGATGTCATTGCATCCAGGAAAAATGGGGGAAGTGCCGGAAGAAACAGCTCGCGTTGCCAAAGCGTGCTTTCCCAAGGGAAATCGATATATACGCTTACGAGATACGCTGGGGACGATTTTTGAGGATCACGAGTTTGCTGATCTGTTCCCACGAAGAGGGAAACCAGCAGAAGCCCCGTGGAGATTGGCTTTGGTCTGTCTGGTGCAGTACATGGAAGAGCTGACCGACCGTCAAGCAGCAGATGCCGTCCGTTCGCGCATGGACATTAAATATTTGCTCGGATTGGAACTGACCGACCCAGGCTTCGATTTTAGTGTGCTCTCCGAGTTTCGGAGCCGCCTGGTTGAACATCAAGCGGAGCACCGTCTCTTCGAGCTCCTTGTGGCAAAGCTGAGTGAACAAGGCTACCTCAAAAAACGCGGAACCCAACGAACTGACTCGACGCACGTTCTGGCCGCAGTGCATCGATACCACCGGGTCGAACTCCTCCCGGAAACGCTGCGAGCTGCCCTCAATGAGATAGCGGTCCACGCTCCTGAATGGCTGCAACAATGGGTACCCGTTGACTGGTTCACACGCTACGAGCGTCGCATCGAAGAGTCGAGGCTCTCAATCAAGAAAGAAGAACAAGAAGCCTTTTTGGAACAGGTTGGGCGAGACGGCTCACAACTCCTTTCGATGCTCTCTCAGCAAGAGGCTCCTGCTCTGCTCGCTCATCTGCCCCAGGTGCAAATCTTGCGACAGATTTGGATTCAGCACTATTTTTGGGAAGACGGGCATCTGCACTTGCGAAACAAAGATATGCTTCCCCCCACTCACCTGACGTTGCGCTCGCCTTACGATCCACAAGCTCATATTGGGCGAAAAGGGGGCTTCTCCTGGTATGGATACAAAGTGCACCTGAGCGAGTCTTGTGATCCTGGATATCCTCATCTGATCACTTGTGTTCAAACCACTGATGCAACAGCTTCCGACATGAAACAGACCCCCTTGGTTCATGAAGAATTAGCACGCCGGCATGTGCTGCCTCAGACCCATTTGGTGGATGCAGGCTATGTCGATGCGGGATTGATTGCAGAGAGCCGGGAATGCTATGGCGTGGAGCTCTTGGGGCCGGTCAGCAGAAATAATCAATGGCAAGCCAAGGCCGGAAAAGGCTATGATCTGTCAGGATTTGCGATTGATTTTGCAGCGAAAGCGGCTACCTGCCCTCAAGGGCACACGAGTATCTATTGGAAGGAAATGCGTGATCAGCATGGGCATCCTAAGCTCTACATTCGCTTTGATGGAAAAACGTGTCGCGAGTGCCCGTGCCGCTCTCTGTGTACTCGTGCTCAAGAGAAACCCAGACAATTGTCCATTCGTTCGCAAGAGGAATTTCTTCAGCTTCAACGTCGGCGCGAGCAGCTAGAAACCGAGGAATTTCAGGTCACCTCTGCCAAACGCGCGGGGATCGAAGGAACTCATTCGGAAGCGAGTGCGGGCGCTCGGATTACGCCAATCTCGCTCTATTGGATTGCCAAAAGTATCATTGCAGCATGCTCTCACTGCTGCTGCTATCAACCTTCTTCGCTTAGATAACTTCCTAACAGGAGAAAAAATGGAGCAAACACGAATTTCTCACTTTGCTGCTCTCGCACCCAAGAAGGCTGCCTAATGCTGCCCCACCAATGAATTCGCCAACGGTATCAACATTCGGGATGGCATCAAGAACCGCCATGTTTGCTTTTTTGTCATATTGCCTCCTTCATTTTTTGAAAAAGATTTACATCATGTGTTAAAGATTATTGCGTGAAATATGTGGTTCTTGTAGCAGTGGGACGGTTTCCGACGTTGAGTATGTGAGGCGGCTTATGGAGCGGTCACAGTCAGTTGTGAATGCTTCACTGCCAGATGCTGATAAGATTGCAGCTTGTTGAAAAACTCAACTGATGAGTTTATTTATGGGTAGGAGAGTATGCTCCAACTCTTCCTGTCACCGGTGCCCAGATCAACCCAAACGGAGGTTTTGAGAGGCCGATAAAGAAGCAGAAGGAAGCCAAAAAGAAGGGGGAATGCCGCATTTGCCGCTCCTTCCGGCCACGGGCCGCGTCCCCAGCCCCGTTTCTTGAGCAGCCGCTTCAGATTTTGCCCAGCGGCTCTCATCAGTGCCTCACAATTCACGCGCCAGAGTCGTCGGAGGCGAAAGCGCCTCATGCCATGCCAGTCTTTGCCCTCAGCAAATAACGGTTCAACCCAGACGCTGCGCTTGCGCAGGGCCTTTTGATACGGCTCGGTCGCATGGTAGGCGCGGACCCGCTCGAGGTACTCCTCATCGAAACTGCGTCTGAGGGATCGCCCATGCCGACTTTCCGTGCAGTGGTCTTTGAGGGGGCAGGCATTGCAGATGGCCGCATCAGCTCGATACTCCTTCGTCCGTTCGGTGTAGCGGTGCTTTTCCAGGCGCAGCACGGCTCCGTTTGGGCATGTATAGGCATCCTGATCGGGATCATACTGAAACTCCCGCTGTCCGTAGAACGGGGTCCGTTGGTCAAAGTCGGGCAAGGGCACATAGGCGTGGATGTGCTCGTGTTCAAGCGCTACGATGTTGTCGACGGTGCCGTAGGTGGTGTCCCCGGTGGCTTGGCGTGGCCACAATTTCCAGCGAAAGCGCGCGCGGAAGACGCGGACCCTCGCATCGGTTGGTTTTCCATCACTTCCGAAGGCGTGACCAGCACGGCCATGATGATCCGCGCCTTGCCACCATCCACCACGTAGTGCGTATGGTAGCCCAAATGGCGTCCCTCTCCTTTGGTGGGCATGACGGTTGCGTCTGGATCGGTGGTACTGACCACGAAGTCAGCCATGCGCCGATAGGTGCCCCGAACGACCTCCCGGTCCGGTTTTCCCACTTGGAGGGTCCAGTCGTGACGCTGCTCATTGGTCTTCGTCAGGTCCTCTCGGAGCGCATCTTCCAGGGAGGTAGGCAGTTGAAAGGGAGCCACGACAGCAGGTGAACTGGCAGGCGTGAGAGGCCCGTGTGCATCGTTGGATGCAGTCGTCTCTTCACGGATCGCCTCGGGAGGTGTGGTTCCAGCCTCGCTTGCGGTTGGGCACGGCTCCACCTCAGCAGCGTGTTCTGGTTCTTCTTTCTCCTCCGTGGCGAAAAGCTCTCTTAGATGCGCATCTACTGCAAAGCGCGGCCTGACCGACTCCATCGAGGCATTGGCATTGATCTTGGTGGCATCAACATAGAGTTCCTTGCCCCAGACCAGTCCTGGAGGCTTTCACTGGTCGACAATGGCCTCGAAGAAGCGACGGAACAACTCCGCGCCATACCGTGTGCGGATGCGTGTGAGGCTGGAATGATCGGGAAGCGGCTCGTTCAAATCGTAGCCAATGTACCACAACACGCTCAACCGATCAGCCGCATGCCGCATCAGCAGGCGTTCTGAGCGGTCGGGTAGCCGGGAGGGCATTACTGCCTCCAAGCCCCCTCAGAATGAAGTAGGCGGCTGACGAGGTCCCATTGCTGGCCCTTTTTCATCCGCCCCTTCCCAAACTGTGCAGGCTCGTTTCCGAGCACACAGCTTTCCAGAGGGGACACATCATAGCGTTGGGAATAAGCAAGGACTTGCGCATTGTGCGGCCTTGCAACCCTAGCAGTTCAGACGTGTTCCTCCTGCCGCCCTTTGCCCTGCGACCGGATTTCCCGATCTCCCTGGTGGGGCGTGACTCCCACGACTCATTATGGCGGCTCTGTCACCTTGCCGCTCGCGCGGTTGAGGTGATCCCGTGGTACGTCGTCATGATACGTCCTAGCTCCCCTTAGAGCCTCGACTCATCCCTTGAGTGACCTCGTTGGTCATCGCTCACGTTGAGGGATTGTCCCAGCCCACAGTTCTTGCCGAGACACAACGTGACATCGGTTTCAAGCGTTCTTCCGATGGGTGAGCCCAAACACCACGTCAGGATTCGAGTTCAGGCAATCCAGCTTTACTCATAGGGAGCGGGTCATACGAACGCCCTGCCCTACAACGCTTTCGAGCATGCGCCGCTTACCTGGCATGCTTGGTCTCCTTCAGTTTTCACCTCCGGATATGCCAGTAACCCAGGAACCTCTCCCCAGTTCCTCCTGCTTCCAGCAGGGATACCATAACGCGCCTCACGGCGCACACCGTGCGTGACCGTTTCCGTGTCACACGGCTCTCCGGTGGTGGCCTTGCATTAGTTCAGCTAGTGCACATCCCGTGCGCTTCCCCCCGCAAGACCATCCACCTGGACTGCTTCGCCTTGTGCGTGGCTTTCCCACGCTCCCTGGTGAGGCATCACTCTCACGACTACTACCAGTCCTCCGTCGCCATCTCCCTCGCGGGAGGAAGGCGATCCCGCGTTTCGTCACCATGGTACGTCCGAGCACGACGTAGGGCACCCACTCATCTCCTTGCTTGACCTCATCGGTCACCGCCCACAGCGAAGAGGTTGCGAAGGGCGCGAGCCCTTTCCCTTCGCACGCTATGGCATCGGCTTCAGACGTGATGCCGATGGGGGACGGGTCGCCCCGATTGGAGATTGGGTTTCAAACAATCCAGTCTTGCCCCTATCGTGCGGGTCTTGCGGTACCTCGACTTCTCACGTCTTGCGTCGATCACCGCGTTAACAGCAGGCTGTTGTCCCGTCTGAGTTTCCCCATTAGGTTAGCTGTTGACCCAGGAACCCTCCTCTCAGTTCCTCCTGGCTGCGCCAGGGATACCATCGTGCGCGACGCGGCGCACGGTCGCCCTCCGTAGGTAATCCCGTGGTACCTCTTCGAGATATGTTCTAAATGCTTCCAGGTAAGTGATGCGGAGATGTGATACAATGAGAGGAAGAGAAGTGGAAGATCGAAGAAAGGAAGAAGAGATGACTGCTCCCCTAACCCTCCCCTCATTGGATGAGCCAACACTGACCGAGCTGCGCCGTCGCTACGAAGAAACCACTGATGCCGAAACGCGCACGCGCTACCAGATGCTCTTGCTCTCGCTGCGGGGTCAGACCTCGAGCCATATCGCCCAAAACGTGCTGCGCAGCCAGGACACCGTGGTGCGCGTCCTCAAACGGTTCTTCACCGGTGGATTGGATGCCGTCCCGCGACGCACCGCTCCAGGTCGAGAGCGACGGGTCACGGCCGCCTGGGAAGCCGAGCTGCTGCGAGTGATCGAGCTGGATCCCCATGAAGTCGGGCAGGATACCGCCAACTGGACGACCGAACGACTTGCCGAGTACCTGGGCCAGCACACAGGCATCCAGGTTACGGAAGAGACGGTGCGCGTGTACTTACATGCCCATGACTACGTCTGTAAACGCCCCATCTGGACGCTGAGGCGCAAAGCCGAAGCGCAAGCCCATTACGTGGGAAACGCGTGAGGGTAGAGGTTCTATTAGCCGGTGCCACTGTACCCGAATCTCTACCCGTTCATGACTTCGTCGAGGCTGATTTGTGGGATCAGCTTCCCACCGACCTGCCGGAGTTGCTCGCGCTTGTGCCACGTGCTGACCTCTATCTGCAAGATGAGATGCAGGTGACCTTTCACCCGACGCTGACGCGCGTGTGGTCTCACAAGGGTCGACGAAGGCAACGCCTGGTTGAAGCACCTGGGGAGAATCGCAAGGTCTACGGCTTTGGCCTGGTGGACTGGCGTGATGGCTGGTTCGATAGCCGGGTCGCTCCAGGACGCACCGCTGAGGTGTTCTGCGAGCAAGTGCGTGCTGCCGTGGCTCGTTCCAAGCAGCGAGGACGAGTGGCCATCGTGATTGCTGACAATCTCAAGACCCACACATCGGCTGGTTCCCTGCTCGTGCGCAGCATGCTCCGCGAACTGCAAGAGCATCTGCGCCTGGTGTATACGCCTGCCTATGATCCGGACGCCAACCGCATTGAATGGCTCTGGCGCGTCTCGCGACGGGTCGTGACTCATAATCATCATCGCAGCACGTTCGAGCTGCTGCTCGCGGATGTGGAGCAGCATTTCCAGGCACTCGCCCAGGCCCCGACGGAGATCCTTCGCCATATCGGCAGTCCCTTTGCCCCTGAGAAGGATCAAGACGCTCCTCTGTCACTCGCTCAGGCCGCATAATCATCTTGGAAGCATTTAGCCACACGTTAGGACCCTCATTCATCCCTTGATCTGACCTCATTGGTCTTCCTTCACATACAGAGAGTGCATCGGCCTCCGGTTCATGCCAATGCAGCATGTGACATCGTTTTCATGCGTTCTTCCGATGGGTGCGCACATTCACCAGGTTGGAATTGAGGTTCAAGCAGTTTAGCTTTATCCATGGTGGGCGAGCCATACGGTTGCCATGTCCTACAACGCCTTCGGACATGCCCCGCTTCCCCAACATGCTCTTGTTCCGTTTGGCTTTCGCCGCCGGGTAAGTTGGTAGCTCAGGAACTCCTCTCTAGTTCCTCCTGTCTGTGACAGGAATATCTCGAAGTGCCTCACGGCGCACACTGGATGTGCAGCATTCACCACATCCAGCTTTCCAGCATCATCGGAGTGGTTCCGTCCGTGAATGTGATCGTTTGTGCTTCAATGGCCGTCCGGCGTGCAGATCCAGATGGCAGGTACGGCAAAGCAACAGCGTCTTGCGATGGCAGGCTGCCATGATCTTCACCCAACTCGGTTTTTCGTGGCCCTCGAATTTGTTCAGATCTTTGAGGGCACGAATGTGATAGACCTCAAAAATCCCCAATGCAATGGAGGGATGAAGAAAGAACACGAACCAGAGGCGTTCTTCCCTCCTTCAAAGGAGCATTAAGATGCATCATCGACCTCAAAAATCCCCAAAGCAATGGCTAGACGAGGGCCTCGCACTCGCTAACCTTGAACGCTACCAGGAGGCATTGCGGGCCTTTGAGCAAGCCATCCGCCTGAACCCCGACCATGCTCAAGCTTACAGCAACATGGGCGCTGCACTCGCTGCACTCGGACGCTACCAGGAGGCAGTAACAGCCTTTGAACAAGCCATTCGCCTGGACCCCGACTTTGCTTCTGATTACTACAACAAGGGCCTCGCACTCATTAACCTTGAACGCTACCAGGAGGCGTTAACTGCCTTTGAGCAAGCCATCCGCCTGAACCCCAATCTGGGGGGCCAAGATATATACTGGCCCTAGGAATTGTGCGCTCTTTAACGAACGAAAGTGTTGCCCATGAGGGCTACATTTGGATAGCGATGTAAGGGGTATGCGGCATGCGTCGAAGAATGGCATTCTTCGGGGTGTGAAGCCCTGTGCTAGCTACGTGCGCCGTGTATATGGATTACGAACATCATGGCTCTTCCAAGCTTTTGAAACGTCATGCGCTGTGAGCGCACCACTCCGTATGAAAAAGGGTAGAATCGAAGTGGCAACGTTCCAGAGAAAAGACGACCAACAGTATACTGTGCCATAACGTGTTTTTGAAGTAACTACTCAGGTCTCCTACCGACTTGCCAAAGCAGAGGAAACCAACTAAAGTACAAGCATGACGAAGGAAGAAGAACTGCAGGCCCTTCGAGAAGAAAATCGGATCCTCAAAGCGTTGGTCGCTGAACTGCTGCCGTTGAAAGAGCAATTGGCCCAGGCGCATGCGCGGATCAAGGACCTGGAAGACCGCTTGGCGCAAGACAGTCGAACGAGCAGTAAGCCGCCCTCTTCTGATGGGCTGGCGCGTCTGCCACGCCGTGCTCGTCGTCCCAGCGGAAAGCGCCCAGGAGGTCAGGCTGGGCATCCTGGGCATACCCTCTCGATGATGGAGCAGCCAGATGCAGTGGTGCGTCACCGTCCGGCGGTCTGTAGCCAGTGCCGTGCGGACCTCAGTGCTGTCCCAGGCAGCGTCGCCGAACGCCGTCAAGTCCTGGACGTGCCGGAAATCCGCCTGTTGTGCCAAGAGCATCAGATCGAAGCCATCTGTTGCCCCGCCTGTCACATCACCAACCTGGGCAGCTTTCCCGCTGCGGTCAGTGCGCCAGTGCAATATGGTCCTCACCTGCAAGCGTTGGCCGTGTATCTGCACCAAGGGCAATTGCTGCCAACGGCTCGCACCTGTGAGGCGCTGGCTGCGCTCTGTGGGTGCCAGATCGCGGAAGGCACCTTGAATCGCTGCCAGTCGGCTCCAGCATGCCGATGAGACCGGCATTCGCGTCTATGGGATGCTGCATTGGCAGCATGTGAACTGCACCTGCTTCCTGACCCATCTGGCCTGGCATGCCTCGCGAGGCAGAGAGGCCATGGACGAGATCGGCGTCTGGCCGCGCTTTGGTGGGCGAGGCATGCACGACCGCTTTGCAAGCTATGATGCCTATGGCTGTGCGCACAGCATCTGTGGAGCGCACCTCCTGCGCGATTGTGCGGGCGTCGCCCAGCAAGAGCAGCAGGAGTGGGCCACCCAGATGCAGGACTTCTTGCTCGATCTGCATGACGCGTGCCAGCAGTGGCGTCTGCTCCACCTGACCTCGGTTCCCGCCATCGAGCGCAACGACTGGGTCGCGCGCTACTTCGAGATTCTGGCGGCTGGCTATGCTGCTCAACCGCCACCACTGGCCTCTTCCGCAGGAGCGCGCACAGGCAGGCGCAAGCAAAGCAAGGCCAAGAATCTGCTGGATGCGCTGCTCGGGCGTGCCGAGCAAGTGTTGGCGCTGCTTGACGACCTGCGCATTCCTTTTACCAACAACCAGGCCGAGCGCGATCTTCGCTGGGCCAAAGTGCAGCAAAAGATTTCTGGCACCTTTCGCAGTGCCACGGGGGCCACCGCTTTTTGCCGCATCCGCAGTTATCTTTCGACGATGCAGAAGCAAGGACACCCCATGCTGCCTGCTCTGACTGCTGTCTTTCATGGTCACCCTTTCCCGGTCGCTTGGGCACCTGAGTAGTTACAGTAAACAAGCATAAAAGGATATCTACTAAAAAATCTCTTCCAAACACCGTGTCAAGTCAAATAAGAATGTTACCGAAGGAAGATAGTTCCCTCAAATAAGAATGTTACTCAGGCCGACAGCCTCCTTTCTTGAGGACAAACAGAACAGGTTAGGCAACGCTGGTGGCCGCAGAGGGTACTTCCCACAAAGCCGCCAACAAACGATAGATCTCCTTGCGAAGAGCCAGAGGGTTCGTCTGCTCGTACAGGGCTTGCAAACGAGCCTGTTGGTTGAGTGAAAGCGCACCTGTGGCCACCAGGCGCTGATAGGGTGTTTGGGCCTGATCCCAATGACGCACCACGTGGTCCTCCTGACAAATCTTCTCCTGCAAATGCATCACGGGTTGGAAGAAATTGTAATAGAGCCACATCTTCTCATAGAGCGTGTTCATGGCTTTGACTTGTTCAGGGGTATCCAGTCGGATGGTTCCGAGATACTGGCGCACCAGCGTCGCATTCTTCTGCTCCACGAAGCGATTGTCATTTTTCTGAAAGGGACGGCTGCGACTAAGCGTCAGGCCCGTGATGGTCTCTCCCCAGAAGCGCACCAGGTGCTGATTGAAGAATTCCGAACCATTATCAGGATGCAATTCCTTCACCCCAAAGGGCAGCCGCTCCAGAATCCGACGGAAGCCGCCTTCCATTGCCTGTTGCCCTCGTCCCAGAACCGCCATCCGCTCGCTCCATCCCGTTGCCACATCGACCAGTTGCAGGGTATGCGCATAGATGCCCTCCGAACTGTCTCCTCCATGATGGACCAGATCGACCTCGAAATGGCCCGGCTCCGTCGTCTCCCACGGGATGCGTCTCATGGGGACTGGCTTGCGCACCTGGTTGGCCCGCTCTGGCCCTTTTTGTGGCAGACGTTGCTTGCGGCTGCGATACTTGCGCACCAATCGGGTCACGGTCGCCTCGCTGATCTGAGCCAGGTGCGCTTCCACTTCGCTGGTCAGATGCACGCTGCCAAAGCGCGCCAGGTGCCGGGCAGTCGAGAGCAGCACCGGCCTTAACCGTTCGGCACACACATAATCCAGGCTCTCCCACACGACCAGGATCACTTGCTCCACCACCAGCCCATAGGTGCGCCCTCGTCCCCGGCTGCGCTTCTTCCGTTCCAGGCTTGGAGCATGGAGGAGCCGCAACAGGCTTTTGCGGTGCAGACCCGTGACCTGTTCCATCTCGGTCAGCAACTCACTTTGTTGGGCCCGCGTGGCCTTCTGGTAGCGTGGTTTCATCAGTTTCAGGTATTTTCGACGTTCAGTGACGGTCATTTGGTCTTCTGTCGGCATCCTCTTACTTCCCCCGGTAACATTTTCATTTGAGGGAAGTGTACCCTGTTCAGTAACATTTTACGTGAGGGAATACGAACACTTGCGCTTATCATATTTATGAGCTATACTTGTATAAATACAAAAATCAATTCCAAAAATATCACCGCTTGCTTGATTGCGCATTTACAATAGTAAGACAACTTGAGATTAGATTCATATTTTCTCGTCTGCCGTTCAATGTGTAGATTGTCTGTATAAGTTGTCTCGTGTACCGACTCCAGCACACTCCACCTCTTCTGGTTTGGCGAAAAGGCGTACTCTAGCTCGGATGATCAGGTGATCCCGTGGTTTACCATAACGATATCTGAGGAAATTCGCAGGACTTCTTGGAACAACCATTGGCTGCGAGAGCAAGTGGTAGTCCCTTGCAACCCATAGTTGGCCCGTTTCCAGCAGGATCCTACCGTCTCTCGGTCACTCTCGCCATAAATATATCAAATGCGACGAGTTGCACCTGTAGAAATATCGACCCGGCTTCCTAACACTCAAGCATGTCCTTGAGAGGAGGAGGTGCTTTATGGCAGGCAACCCACCTATCAGTCTGCAAGGTCCAGTACAGATGACACAGCTGTGCCAGGAAGAGCATGAGGAAGGACAAAAGCAGGAGCACAAACACATGAAACGTCATAAGGATCCTCGCTGCTTGAAATGAAGATCACGGGAAGTCTACAAGGAAGGATAAGCAGGGTCGAGAGAGATTGTCAAACAGTGAGGAGGGCAGGCACAATTATACACCACCCAGAGGGGCAGTACCCGCAAAACACTGGTTGTTTGTCGTCAGTGCCATGAAAACATTCATGCAGGAAAATCAACCGCATCATTTCGGAAACAGGGACCGGAGAGCCGTATGAATTGAAAGGTTCCAGTACGGTTCGGGAAGGGGGTAACGGAAAAGGTCCACTCTGTGGAACCTCGCCAGTACCCTACTTCATTCGGAGAGGGGTGACGGGAAAAGGGCTATCATACGATGGTACCTCGCCAGTCGCCTACTCAACTTGGCATATCCGTTGCACAATCAGGAAGTAAATAGCCATGCAGGAAACTTGAACGACACCTATCTGGAAGGTAGATTGCAAAGAAAAACACTATGAGAGCTCTCATTTACGATCTTTTTAGAACGGATATGCCAAGTAGCCAGCACAACCAGTTTCTGATAAAGAGCGTTTTTATGCAGTGGAAGACGATTCATTCTGCCACAAAAAAGCCTCCGCTTAGACGTATATACGTAGAGCGTATCTCCAATGTTGCTATCAAGGCACCTGATCGATAAGATTATGTTGTTGATCAGCGGTATCTCTGGCAATGTAAAGTAGCTTTCTCGTGAAACAAGGAAAGATTCAGATTTTTCAGCAAAGAGGAGTGTCCTTCTCATGATGTCCAAAAGTAGCGAACAAGAGATAGACTATTTCAACCAGATCGTCTTGCAACTTTACCAACAAGGTCAGTACAACCAAGGGTTGGATTTAGCCCTTCAGGTCCTCATGACCGCAAACCAGGTACTGAGTGAGGATCATCCCCAGTACGCTATGGCCTTGAGTAACTTGGGTATTCTTTACCAGGCAACTGGTAACCCTGCCGCCGCTGAGCCGATTCTGCACCAGGCACTGGAAGTACGGCGTAAGAGTCTGGGAGAGTACGACCCCTACTTTGCCCAGAGTCTCAATAATTTAGCGGAGTTGTATCGTCAAATAGGCAACTATGCCGCGGCTGAGCCGCTATACAAACAGGCGCTGGCGATTCGACGAAGAGCCTGGGGAGACAACCATCCCGGCGTTGCCACGATCCTAAATAACCAAGGCTTACTCTATCAAGCGGCAGGTGATTATACGACCGCTGAGTCATCGTTCGTGCAGGCACTGGCAATCGATCGTGCTGCTGAGGGGGAGGAGAGTCTGACGTTCGCCCGGGACCTCAACAACCTGGGTGTACTCTACCAATTGGTACACAATTACACCAAAGCCGAGCCTCTCCATCGGCAAGCTCTGGAAATCCGGCGCTCAAAGCTGGGAGAGAACAATCCGCTCGTTACATTGAGCCTGGACAACTTGGCAGCGCTTTCCCACCAGATGGGCAACTACACAGAAGCCGAGCGACTCTTTCTGCAGGTACAAAAAACCTTACGCACTGCTCTTGGAGAGAACCATCCAGACGTTGCCACCAACCTGAATAACCTGGGTGAACTCTACCGTGATATAGGCAGTTACGCTAAAGCCGAGACATGCTATTTGCAAGCGCTGCAAATTTGGGATACTGTTCAGGATTATCCCTCCTTTTTCACGACGGCGACCAATCTGGGTTTACTGTATCAAGGAATAAGCCAGTACGAGTTGGCAGAGACGATTCTAAAGGAAACGCTAGAGGTCCGGTGTAAGGTGCTGGGAGAAAATCATCCGGACGTTGCCCTAAGTCTCAATAATCTGGCGGCACTCTATGTTGAGACGGGAAACTATGCAGCGGCTGAACCGCTCTACCGTCAGGCGTTGGAACTTCGACGCAGGGTTCTACCGGAAAACCATTCAGACATCGCTCAAAGCCTGAATAACCTGGGAGTACTATACCTTTCGCTGGGCAACTACAGCGAGGCCACGCCTATCCTCAGACAAGCGTTGGAGATTTATCATGCGGCCGAGAGAGAACGGCCATTAGACCTCGCAGAGGCTCTCTTCAACATAGCACATCTTTGCATTGCCACACACCATACCGATGAGGCAATGGCGGCAATGGAGCAGGCTCTTGCACTCGAAGAACGAGTGATGGGACAGGTCTTCTCAATCGGCTCCGAGAACCAGCGGCTAACGTACATGTTAACCATACAGGGACACTTGGATGCATATCTGTCTACGCTTCACCAGTATTTGCCCCATACCCCTGGAGCGGTGCTAGCGGGCCTAGATAAGGTTCTGCGGCGTAAAGCCATTGGGGCAGAAGCCTTGATAGCGCAACGCGATGCCATAGTGGAGGGTCACTATCCAGCATTAGCTCCTAAACTACAAGAACTAACCGCTCTGCGATCGCAAATTGCTCAGAAGACTTTAGAAGGATCAGGTGAGGAAAGTCTTGAGACCTACAACAGTCGATTAGCAGTATGGAACGAGCAAAAGAACCAACTGGAAGCTGAGCTCGCTCGCCAGATACCAGAGATGAACCTGAAACAACAACTTCTAGTCGCAGATCGGCAGTCGGTCGCTAGAAACCTCCCTGAGCACTCCGCGCTCATCGAGTTCGTTGAATTCCAAGTATTCGATTTTCAGGCCGTACCTGCTCGCGGTGAGGCACGATGGAAGCCAGCCCATTACCTGGCATTTGTCTTGCCGAGTGGCGAGCCCGACAATGTGCAGATGATTGACTTAGGCGAGGTCGACACCATCGATCAGAGAATAGCCGCTTTCAGGGAGTCGATCACTGGTGATTTTGAGGCGAAAGCTGCAGACGACGTTGCCTTTCAAGCAACATCGCACGATTCACCCTCTCTCTCCGAACCGGCGGAGATGGCTGGCATGCGTCATGCGGGTCGTGCTTCAAACCAGCCGGATGAGGATGCATTCCTGCTGGAAGGAAGAGCTCTACATGCTCTCGTCTTTGATCCACTGATCACAGCCCTAAAGGGGTACAAACGTCTCTTCCTCGCTCCCGATGGAGACTTGACTCGTGTGCCGTTCGAGGTATTACCTACCAATGATGATCGCTATCTGATCGACGACTACCACATTAGCTATCTCAGCGTGGGACGCGATGCGCTACGCTTTAATAGGGCATCTACAAGACAGGTTTCTACTCCCCTCGTCGTCGCTGCTCCCGACTTTGACCTGAGTAACGCCGAGGCGGGAACTGCACCAACGCAGGATCAGCCATATGCACAGCAGTCACGTGGCCTGGAACGAAATACGCTCCATTTCAGCCCCCTGCCCGGCACTATAGCCGAAGGCGAGCAAATTGCTCTCTACCTGGGAACGCAGCCGCTACTGGGGCGAGAAGCTGTGAAGGGTACTATCCGAAACTGCCACTCGCCGCGTATTCTGCACATCGCAACCCACGGCTTCTTCCTGCCCGACAAAAAACCTGATCCCAACGATAAACGGGTTGGTTGGATGGTAAGTGAGAATATGGGACTGCTTTCGGCGACTCCAGAGAACCCACTCCTGCGTTCAGGGCTGGCCTTGGCAGGTGCAAACACCTGGCAACATGGTGCTGTGCCCACACCTGAGGCCGAGAATGGCCATCTAACAGCGGAAGATGTTTCAGGTTTAGATCTCCTGGGTACCGAGTTGGCAGTACTCTCGGCCTGCGACACCGGTCTAGGCCAGATACAAACGGGCGAGGGGGTGCTTGGATTGCGGCGATCATTCATGCTGGCGGGTGTCAAGACACTGGTGATGAGCCTCTGGAAGGTGCCCGATCAGCAAACACAAGAGCTGATGGTGGATTTCTACCGCCGACTCCTTGAGGATCATCCTCGTTTAGATGCTCTACAGGAGGCGCAACAGGCATTGAGGGCCAAGTATCCGCACCCGCGTTATTGGGGAGCTTTCATCCTTCAGGGGAATCCGGGCCATTTGGCTTTCTAACGCCGGTGCACTAACTTGACGCGGCAAACGGATCTCAACCCACGTTCTTGAAGGAATATCGATTCCAAGGAGGTAATTTGATGCACGCAGAACAATCGAAGGCCACCACCCATCCCTCTTTCTGGGCGCTGCTCGTAGGTATTGACGAGTACCAGTCTGAGACCGTATCGACCCTGAACGGCTGTGTCAATGACGTTGAGGCGATGCGCGTTTTTCTCATGAACCAGCTTGGTGTCCCTGAGAATCACATTCGTATACACACAAACCAGCAAGCCACTCGCGCTGCTATCCTTCATTCCTTCAAAGAATTTCTCATCGATAATCCGGGCATAGCATTCAACGATCAAATTCTGTTCCATTACAGTGGTCACGGTTCTCAGATGAAGGACACAACTGGTGTAGAACCCGATGGCTTCAATGAGACGATTGTTCCTCATGACAGCAGAGCTTTTGATATTTACGATATTCCCGACAAGACTCTCGCCGCCTTACTCACTCGACTGGCGCACCGGAAGGGCGATAATATTACTGTCATTCTTGATAGTTGTCATTCCGGATCTGGGACGCGTAGAATTGAGCTTCCAGGAGGAGCTCGCGTCCGCCTTGCTCCTATTGATAACAGGCTCCCCCCTACTGATCTAGATGCTAACCTCCTGGCTGGTACCTCCACAAGGGGTGCTGGGCCCAGCGGTTGGGCTGCGACGGGCATGTCCCACGTGCTGCTGGCCGGG
>WNGM01007542.1_pt1 | contig 15811 bp, 19 predicted proteins | sample 5400571 | NCBI WGS metagenome assembly WNGM01 (sample SAMN13153378, study PRJNA577476) | soil metagenome | isolation source: 100 cm soil or saprolite under Garry oak tree replicate 2 | place: USA:California | collected 2016-06-15 | reverse complement strand
CCTTGCCCTTGATCGAATCCAACGGCTCGCGAAACCCTTGGAGGACGAGGAAGCAATGGCTCAGGCTTGGGTTGATCCAACGAAGCGGTGGACAGCACCGTTAAATCAATCTCGCTGAAGAAAGTCGGGACGATGAAAAACTGCCTGTGCGTCTGCTCAACATTGATGGCGAGCGTCATGAGTCTCGCTATTGTTGCTGGTGAAGCGTCGGCAGAATGGAAACTGACCGGCATCAGGACCGATTGGGGCGGACGCGACTTCGCTTGTTCCCAAGGCCCGATGCCGAAGTCGGAGCTGTGCACCGCAGCCACCAAAGGGTTGGTTGCGATTTGCTGGGCGTCCCGAAGAACGGGGGAATGCAACAACGCGGTGGAATGGTGCACGTACAAGAAGGTAACGCTTTCAACGCCGCCCGATGGTTCGGCTCCCGGCGAACTTTACATCTGCTACTGACGACGATTGGCCTCGGACAGTGTCGTCCCCTCACTCCGCCAGCTGAAACCGCTCGAAACGGTGCAGCTCCTCCTCGATGCGGCGTTTTAAGTCCTTGCGCGCGCCGCGTGGCGCGGCGCCGACCCAGCTCCATTTCTGCATCAGCAGTTTGCGGCTCTGGCGATTGGTCTTGAGGTCGAGGGCGGCGACGATGTCGTCGCCGACCAGAACCGGCAGCGCGAAATAACCGAACACACGCTTCTCCTTCGGTACATAAGCCTCGAAGCGATGCCCATATCCGAAGAACAGTTCGGTCCGCTTGCGCTGGATGATGAGCGGATCGAACGGCGAGAGGATATGCACCAGTTCGAAGGCGCCGCCGTCCGATGTCTGCAGCGCCTCCGGGCGCGCCCAATGCTCCTGCTTGCCGGCGCCTTCGAGCGCGACCGGCGCCAGTTCCCCGCGGCGGACTCTTGCCTCGATCAATCGGCGGATCGAAGGCTTGCTCGGCGCATCGAGATGGCAGATCGAATCCAGGCTTACGAGCCCCTGCGAGCGCAGCGCCCGGTCGAGCAAATAAACCGAGGCTTCCCTCGCGGAGGCGGGCTTCGGCGGCCGGTCCCAGCCGAAATGCCGCGCCATCAAGTCGTAGGTCTTGAGCATGCCGTTGCGCTCAGAGATCGTGAGCACGCCGGTGTAGAACGCCAGCTGCAGCGCCCGCTTCGACGGCTTGCGGCTCGCCCACAGATGCTCCTTGTCCACCAGCACGTCGTCGTCGATGTCGCGGATGGTCAGCGCGCCATCCCGCCGGATCAGCCTCAACACCTTGCGTAAATCCGCCGGCTTGACCGAGCTCAGCCATTTATGGCCCTCGCGCCGGTGCCGCCGCATGGCGGGAAGAAAGAAGCGCAGATCCTTTGCCGGCACGTAGGACAAAGCATGCGTCCAGTATTCGAAGATCGTCTTGTCGACGCTTTGGGCCTGTCGCAGATCCGCGCGTTGATAGTTCGGGATGCGGGTCCAGAGAATATGGTGGTGGGACCGCTCGATGACATTGATGGTGTCGATCTGCACATAGCCGAGATGCTCCACCGCCGCGGCCGTCGCCTGCGGCCCCTCGCCGAAAGGTGCTGACGTGCCGAGCCGCTGGGCGCGCAGCCAGATTTGCCTGGCTTCCGTCTTGGTCAGGGGATGGGGTTTATTGGCGCGGGGCATGGCGCCGCAATGTAGCCGGATTCGCTGCATTGAGGAGGTGCAGATTCCGGGAAATCCGCCGGTCGCTGGCTCGCAAGATACAAAAGAAGCCGCGCCGCCGAGGGCAGCGCGGCTGAATAATTAAACTTCCGGCTTCACTTCATCGCGCTCATCTTCTGGGCCTTCATGTAATGCATGCAGGCGCCGCGCATGTTGCCCTTGCTCATTTCCGTATTGGCCATGCCCATTTCCTTGCCCATGCCCATCTTACCGGGACCCTCCGGCATGCCCGTCATCATGGTGGTGGTCTTGGCCATGTTCTCTCCCGTGCAGGCCATCATTGCCGCGGAAGCAGGCGTGAACGCCAAAGCCGAAAGCATCGCGGTGGTGATCAAAATTCTCATCAGTACCCTCCCAGGGAATGAAACCAGCATTTTACTGGCTAACGAAATACGCTTTCGTCGGCCAAAGCGTTTCCAGCGGAACAAATTTTTGTGTGCTGCGATGCAACGGAACCCGGTGCCGCGCAATGAGTTAGCCATCGCCGAAAACAAAGGAGACTTGAATGCGAAAGATCTTGATTCCCGTCGCCGCCGCGGCTGTGGCGTTCTCCAGCGCGGCGTTTGCCCAGACGGGAGGCGCCAGCGGCACCAGCGGAGGGGCCGCGGCCAAGTCGGGCTCGGATGCGACCGCGCCGACGGGCATGACTGCCAAGGACGGCATGGCGAAGAGAGAGAGGAAAATGACGAAGAAAAAGAAGGAGTAATCGATACGATCGCGGCTCCGCCGCGTGACAGGCACGAGACCGTCTCTGACAAAGCCCCGACATCAGCCGGGGCTCTCGAATCTCTTTATATCGCAACGACCTGACCGATGGCCGTCGGCGGCTTCGAACGGAATGGCGGTCAGTGTTTTGATCGCTCGCCGATCGCCCCCGTCGCGATCTCCTTTTCGCACGACGCCTTGCCGCGTTCCGGGGCCTGGCATTTGTAAACGCTGCCGGTCAGCCGATCGACCAGCCACACGGTTTCCTCGGTCGGACTCTCCATCCCCACGAATCGGGTTCCCATCGCCGTAATCAGCGTGGACAACAAGATTGCGGCAGCGATCATGGCGGCGCCGATCAATATGGGCATCGAGCTTCCCAACGGCGCGCGATCCGACGTGACCGTCCGATATCCCTGATAGTCGATTGGTCTTTTCGGTGACTGAAACAAGGCCGAGCTGCTTTGCTTTTTTTCGGTTTTTTGGCGAAGGGTTTTGTTACGCGCCCATCTAGCCGATTTGTTGTTCGTACATCGATGTTCCGGCGACGGCTGCGAGACCGGGATAGCCGCCGCGAATCAGCGCGCCGATTGCAGCCGAGACTAGCGCGTTCGAACCGACTCGCGGAACACGGCGATAGCCGGCGATCAGGAAAAATGGGGAACCGGAATGCTGGGCCTGCGGCCCGCGCCGGATTATGCTGAGACTACCCAACGTTGCGGTTGAAAGGGAGGACGCCATGCGAGGCTTCCGTGGTTTCAATCTGGGCGTCGCGCTTACATTGGCGTTGAAATCGATGCAAATACAAAGAGATTCCGCAGCGTGACGCACGTCACATTCACCGCGCCCTCCTCGTCCTATGGTCTGGCCGTCAAAACGATTCAGACGCCACAACGAGGATACGACAATGACCAGCTTTCATAGACTCTCCGCCCTCAAGGCGATTGCGCTCGGTGCCGCGCTGTCGATGACGGCGGGCTTTGCCTTTGCCGCCGACAGCAATGTCTCGGCGGATCAGATCGTCAATGCGCTGCGCGCCAAGTCGCCGACGCGCGGCCTGTCGGCCGCACCGCAGGCCGATCCCGCGGCGAGAGCCAAGGAAATCAGCTTCGTCGGACAGGTGCGCAACAGGAAGACCCGATCGCTCTCGTTGAACGAGCGCGAGGAAATCGCGGAGATCGCATCGGCCAAGCCGAAAATCGATCTCGAGATTCGGTTCGATTACAATTCGGCCGAGATCAGCAAGACCTCGCTGCCTGCGGTGCAGGAACTGGGCAAGGCGCTCTCGAATCCGGATCTCAAAGGTTCGACATTCGTGGTGGCCGGTCACACCGATGCGATCGGCACCGAAGAATATAACCAGGGCCTCTCCGAGCGCCGCGCCGATTCGATCAAGCGCTACCTCACCGAGAAATACGGCGTCGCCAGTGCCGATCTGGTTACGGTCGGCTACGGCAAGAGCAAGCCGAAGGATCCGAGCGCGCCGACGGACGCGATCAACCGCCGCGTTCAGGTCGTCAACATGGACGGCAAGACCGCGTCGAATTGACAGTTGCAGCGCCCGCCGCGCCGGCGTGCGGCAGGCGGATTTGAGAATGGATGTAATGATGGTCGAAGTCGGCTATTGCCGACTTGGACCATCATATTGCCGTCTACGGCCGGTCGAGAATGTCCCTGATTTTCGTTGCCAGTATCACCTGGGTCAGGGGCTTCTGCAGCAGCGACACGCCGGGATCCAGCCGGCCCTGATGCACGATGGCGTTTCGCGAATACCCGGTCATGAAAAGCACTTTGAGACTCGGCTGCCGGTGGAGCAGCTCGTCGGCCAATTGCCGGCCATTCATTCCGGGCATCACGATGTCGGTCAAAAGCAGATCGATCCGGAACGGATCGGAATCGAACAGCGCAAGCGCGACCGCGCCATCAGGAGCCTCGCGGACCCGGTAGTTCAGATCCTGCAGCGTTTCCACCAGATAGGATCTCACGTCGGCTTCATCCTCGACCACGAGAACGGTTTCACTTCCAAGGCTGCCGACCACCGGCACGTCGATCTCCCTGGTGACGTTGGCGCTGACATGGGTACGCGGCAGATAGATCTTTATCGTCGTCCCTTCGCCGACCTCGCTGTAGATTTTGACGTGACCTCCGGATTGTTTGACGAAGCCATAGACCTGGCTCAATCCAAGGCCGGTGCCATGACCCGGCTGCTTGGTCGTGAAAAAAGGGTCGAAGGCCTTTTCCTGAACATCCCGCGACATGCGAGGCCACAAAGATACATCGCCACGATCGCGAGCGATCCGAACAGTACGCTCGGGTAGCGCCAGCCCAGCGGCACATCCCCGAATGTCCGGATCGACAGCGCCATCAACTGCTTTGCAAGCGGCGGATGCATCGGATTGAGTATCGGCGCCGGCATGACCGGCTCAAGCATTTGCCGTGCGGCCGGCGCATAATGCACTTCATCGAAATAGAATTTTTCCGGTGTCGTCACGCCGACCGGGAGCGCGAAGTGCGCGGCGAAGAAGAAGATGATGATAATGACAGCGGTAACAGCGTTCCGTGAAGCCGAATGATCTGGAACGGAAGGCGATTCGCGCAAGCTGGTCACGGATTGCCGATCATGGCGTCCTACGATCGGATGTAGCGGGACAGCTTTTTTTAGTCCATTTCATTGAACCTGTTCGGATGTCACCTGCACCAATCGAGTGGTTGGTTATGTGCCGCATGTGGTAAATTTACAATATCGCGCGCACGCACGGTCCGGTACGATGGGGGATAAATTGATCGTGCGGTATTTGAAATGAGTATGCGTTTTTGCGTTCTTTATATTTCCGCGCTGTGCATGGCAGCTGGCTTTGCCGCAAGTCCCGCCCACGCGCAGGCACGCGTCGGCGAAGCGGCCGTCGTCAAAAATGAAGTCGTCCGCGTCATGGGATCGGCGAGCAGCCAGATCAGTGTCGGCGACGGCGTGCTCCGCGACGAAATCGTGCGCACCGGTCTCGACAGCGCGGCGCGGCTGGTGATGGCCGACAGCACCAATCTGTCGCTCGGTCCCAGCGCGACGATCAAACTCGACCGCACCGTTTTCAACGATGAGCACACCTATCGCGATATCGCGATCCGGTTGACGACCGGTGCGTTTCGCTTCGTCACCGGACACTCGGAGAAGACCGCGTACAAGATCACCACGTCGGTCGCGACCATCGGCGTGCGCGGCACCATCCTCGATATCTTGTCGCAGCGAGGCAAGACCACCGTGGTGCTGCAGGAGGGCGCATCGCGCGTCTGCGCCACCGGCGGCCAGTGCCTCGAACTGACCCAGCCCGGCGATACCGCCATCATCGCCTCGACGGGCGGCAAGGCCACGCTTCAGAAGACCAACAACTCGCCCTGGACCTTCGCTGCGACCTGTGGCGCGGCGGCGGGGCTTTGTGCCGCCACGAATTTTGCGGATGCCACCCCCCCTGCCGATGATCCCACCGGCATGCTGTGCGGGCGCTGACCATGGCAAACTTTACACATCGCTTTGTCGTATCGGCCGCGCTGACCGCGGCGGTCTGGCTCGTGGTTCAGTTGCAACCATCACCCGCGTCGGCGCAGGAATGTGAGGGTAACTGTGATGTAGAGCGCGCGCCGCCAGCGGTGACCGGTGTCGATTCCAGCACTGGATCGATCAACGATCTGGGCAAGCAGCGCTTCAACCAGATGATTACTCACCGCGTGCTAGGCACGGTGCTTCTCGGTGTCAATGAGCAGGTCAACTGCAGCGACTGCGTCAGTGCGTTCGGGTCGGCGGGATCATTCTCAGCCGGCATTCACGGCCGCAAGGAACTTACCCCCAATCTGTCGCTGCTGGCCGGCATCGCCTACACCCAATACAGCGAGGGCGGATACAGTGTCACCAGCGCGCCGATCGGAGCGTTCGCGCTTCGCTACGATTTCACCGACTGGGGACCGTCACGGCCGTTCTTCGATATCGGCACCATCCTGTCGCCGTCCGAGAAGGCGCGCTATCGCCGCAGTTACTTGACGAACTTCGGCCCGGTTACGGTCGATGGCCAAACCAGTAGCCAGAACTATGGAGCATACGGCCGGGCCGGCTGGATCAATCGAATCTCGCCGCGCGACGAGGTCGCCGCATCCGTCGAGGTCTGGCAGCTGTGGCAACGGGTGAAGGGTTATTCGGACCCGACCGTCGCGTTCAATCCGTTCGACGCCACGATCGCGACCGGCACCGACAAGACCAATCTCGTCAAGGTCGGCGGACAGTGGACGCATCTGTTCGCCGACAACGTCGAGGGCAACATCAATGGCGGATTCGTGCAGTCCTTCGCGAACCATTCCGGCATCGTCGCCACCGTGACCGGTAGCGACGGCACCGTGGCGCCGACGATCGGAAACCAAAGCTGGTTCGAATATGGCGGCCGGCTCGGCTTGCGGGTCGCCAAGGGCTGGGTCGCCGACCTGTTCGTCAACGGAACCGCGGGCCCGCAGCCGGTCGGCAACACCATCCACGGCGGCGTCGGATTGCGCGTCAATTATTGACTAAAGCATGATCCGGAAAAGTGGGTACCGGTTTTCCGAAAAGATCATGCTCAAACAAAAAGCGCTAGAGCGGGATGACGATTCGAAGAAAAGTCATCCCGCTCTAGCAGCGGATGGCCGTATCGGTACATCCGCCGTGACGTCATTCAGCCCTCCAGATCAGGCGGCTGACTTGCCCTCATAGGCGTTTTTCAGCCCGGCGATGTCGAGCTTGACCATCTGCATCATCGCCTGCATGGCCCGCTTTGCGCCGGCCGGATCGGGGCCGCCCAGATATTGCACGAGCGCGGTCGGCACGATCTGCCACGATACGCCGAAACGATCCTTGAGCCAGCCGCAGCGTTCGACCGACCCGCCATTGGCGGACAGCGCGTCCCACAGGCGATCGACCTCGGCCTGATCGGCGCAGTCGATCTTGAACGAGATCGCATGGGTGTATTCGAATCGCGTGCCGCCATTGAGCGCCATAAAGCGCTGGCCGGCCAGCGTGAACTCCACCACCAGCACGGTGCCGGCCTTACCGGCGGGGCCATCGACGGTGTTCTTCTGGACTTTTTCGATTCTGGAATCGGGCAGCAGCGAAACGTAGAATTTCGCGGCCTCCTCGGCCTCGCCGTCGAACCACAGGCATGGTGAAATCTTGGACATGCATAAGCTCCTTGCGTGATGAATTTTAAATCAGGCGTCGGCCATGGCGGATTGGGCTGCGGTCGCCGCCTCGACGTCCATCCACATCACTTCCCAGATGTGGCCGTCGGGGTCCTCGAAACTGCGGCCATACATGAAGCCGTAGTCCTGCCTGGGACACGGATCGACGCCGCCGCCCGCGGCTTGCGCCTTGCCGACCACGTCATCGACGGCGTCGCGGCTGTCGGCGGAGATGCAGATCAGCACCTCGGTTGAGGTCTTCGCATCGGCGATCTTCCTCGGCGTGAACTGGCGGAATTTGTCGTGGGTCAGCAGCATGGCGTGAATGGTTTCGGAAAACACCATGCAGGACGCGGTCCCGTCGCAGAATTGCTCGTTCTTTTCGGCGCCGACGGCCTGATAGAAGGCGGTGGCGCGGGCGAGATCGCTGACGGGCAGATTGACGAAAATCATTTTGGCCATGGGCAGGCTCCTTTCGGCATGTTCCACCCGAGGACGAACGGATGGGCGTCGATCCGACAGAGGGGACTAGCTTATTTTTCGGGACGGGAACCAGCCATCCGTCGTTTAGGAGCGGAGCGACGAGACCTGCCAGATTCTCAGGTCGCGATCGGCGTCGGCATGGTGAGAAACGCCCGGGTCACGTGCCAGAACAACTGCCGGTTGGTGGCAAGCGCAACCGAGTGAGCCGTTCCCGGCAGGATAACGAACTGGCGGTCACCGTTCGGCAGCAGATTAAAGAACTCCTCGAGGTCGGCGACGGTGGCGATGCCGTCATATTCGCCGCGCACCAGCAGCACCGGCGAAAGCACCTTCTGCGGATGCACCACCGGCAGATTGGCCGTCATGTCGAGATAGGTGCCGGTCGGAACCTGATCGCCGAACTGCATCTCCACGTCCGCCAACACCTCGACCGCAGCGGTATCGCTGGTGCCGGGCTTGTCGCGGGTGGCGATCGAGCGGATCATGTCGCGATCGCGCTTGCGCATGTTGTGCGAGCGGAAATAGGCCAGCTGCTCGGCGCGCTTGGTCAATGTCGGCGATCCCTCGCCCTTGTAGGTGAACGCGGCGAACACCAGCCGGTCGGCACGCTCGGGCGCCGCCATGGCATAGGCGCCGGCGCGCAGCGCGCCGGAGGATTCGCCGAGGAAATGGAATTTCTGCCGGCCGGTTTCGCGGGTAACGACCTCAACCGCCGCCTTCAGATCCTCGACACCGCTGGCGATGTCGGCATTGCCCGAGGTGCGCCCCGACTTGCCGTAATTCTCGTGATCCATGGTCCAGCAGTCGAATCCATAGCGGGCGAATTCGTCCATCGCCGAATACTCGCCATGCCCGGGCACGTTGAGGTCGAACACCCTTGATGTCACTGACGAGCCATGAACAAAGAACAGGACAGGCCGCGAAGGCTCGCCGGCTTTCGGCGCCCCCACCCGCTTGCGATACATCCACAAGGGAATGTCGCCTTTCTTGGCCCAGTATTCGCTGCTCCAGATCTCGCCGCCCTCGGAACCCGCCGCGCGCGCGCCTGGCGCAGGCAGGGCGCTGGCGAAACCTCCGGCCACGAGGCCAAGCCCGGCCCCCTTGATGACCGTGCGCCGCGCCAGCGGATGATCGAATTTTTCCATGGTGTCCTCCAATCAGACGAGGTCTTTTTTTCGGATTTTTACGCGGCGCAGCAACCTGCGCGGTGTCGAAATTCTCGAGAGCTTGGTGATTATTGTAGCAAATCTCGCCGTTTCGCGGAAGTCATGCTGCGCTGCCGTGCGCAACAACCCCGAACCTTACCGAGACCGGGAACAGATTGAAAAGGTCCGTCAGCTCGATCCGTTGGAATTTCTCAGGGCCGTAGGGGCCGGCCGGCGCACGCACCATTTGCGCGCGCGCCGTAGGTGCCAACAGACCCGCCGTCCGGCTCACTTCTTTATTGTGACCAACGTGATGCCATTCACGAGACTGTTGGCCAGCATGAAGTTGCCGTCGCGCGTGACTGACGTGTTGCGCACGATGTTCCCGCCGCCCGGGATCGCCCAGCTCTGGAATTTCGCGGTTTTGGGATCGAAGCGCACGACGGTATTCGGGGTCGACCCGGACTCACTATACCAGATGATGTCGTTGATCGCCGAGATGCCGTAGGGCTCAGACTTCGGTCCGCTCGGAGACTGCCACTCGGTCACTTTGCCGGTCGCAGGGTCGAGACGACCCAGATAGCCGCGCGGGTAGTCAGAGTACCAAATGATGTCGTCACTGGTGATCGTAATGCGCCGTGGCCGGGACGCCGCATCTGGCAATGGGTATTCACGAAATTCCATCGTCTTCGGATCGACGCTGCCGACCTTGTTGGCACCAAACTCGACGAAGAACACAGTGCCTTTGGAATTCAACGCCATGCCGTAGGGCCGCGCCCCGGCGGTTGGCGGCGTGAGCAGTTTGATCTCGCCGGTCTTCGGGTCGAGCCGTCCGATCCGGTTGGCGTTCTGCATCGTGAACCACAGGATTCCGCTGTTGTCGAAGATAAGCGTATGCGGATCGCCCGGCTCCGGAGTCTGGTACTCGGTGACTGCCCCCGTTTTCGGGTCAAGCTTTCCGATCAACGATCCGGTGTTTCCGGTGTACCAGATGTTGCCGTCACGATCCTCCATTAGACCATGCGGCCCGGAGTGCGCTGTCTTGAGCGGAAATTCCGTGATTTTGCCGGTCTCCGGATCGACCCGACCGAGCACATTGGCCAACTGGCCTGTGTACCAGAGCGAGCCGTCGCTGGCTGCCAATGGGTCATGCGGCCGCGACCCGGGCGTGGGCGCCTGCCACTCCTTGAACGAAACTTCGGCCGGCCCCTCGATTACCACCCCGGCAGGCTTGCCCTTTTCCGGGAAGCTCTTGGTCAAGTATTCCCTGAGCGGCTCAGCCTGATCCGCCGCCAGCGGAGCCCCTTGATTGAGCATCATCCGCAGCACGGTGCGCCAGCCGTCTGGCGTGTAGCCTGAACCCACGCGGCTCAACAAGGTGTGGCAGCCATTGCAGTTGGCCGCAGCCAATTCCTTGCCCGGTCCATCGGGCAACTCCTGGCTCTGGGCGGGAAGCCCAGAGCAGAGCAGCACTGCCGTCAAAATCATGCTTGATTTATTGGACATGGTACCTCCCTGAGAATTTCGCGCTCTACGGAGTGCCCGTGGCGCAATTGTATTGGAAGGGCCAGCGTCGTCCGCAAACCAGCGTGCGTCAAGCCATCGGAGCCGACCGAAGCAACTATTAAAAACACATCGATCGAACGCTCGGCGCCACCACCTCGCCCCGTTCGCTAATTAACGTAGAGTCGCGCGAGTGCCGAACGGGACCATGGATCGTTCGGCATTCGCGTGGGTTATCGCGCACACGCGCACGCGTTCCCCGGATGCTGCGCGGCGCGAAGCGATGCGCTGCCGATCCAGGGTCCATGCTTTGCACAGGGGCTGTGGGTCCCGGCTCAGCGGAGCAGCGTGAAGAACGCCGCGCCGCGTCCGGGACACGATCCCGAAAACCTACTTCGTCTCCGCCGGGTCGCGGTGCACGGGATCGATCCACGGCACCGTTTCCGGTTTTTCCACCGGCTCGATGTCAAGATTGATCGCGACCGCCTGGCCGTCGCTGCGCACCAGCACGCATTCCAGCGCCTGGTCGGGGCTGGCGTTGATCTCCTGATGCGGCACATAGGGCGGAATGAAAATGAAGTCCCCGGGGTTGGCCTCGGCCATGAACTGCAGATGCTCGCCCCAGCGCATCCGCGCCTTGCCACGCACCACATAGATGATGCTTTCGAGATGGCCGTGGTGATGCGCGCCGGTCTTGGCGTCCGGTTTGATGGTCACGGTCCCCGCCCATAATTTCTGCGCGCCAACCCGCGCGAAATTGATCGCGGCCTTGCGGTCCATGCCTGCGGTCGACGGCACGTTGGGATCGAGCTGATCGCCGGGAATGACCCGGACGCCATCGTGCTTCCAGCGCTGCGCGTCATCGTGATCGTGGGAATGATCGGAATGGGTGTGGTCGTGAGAGCCTGTCATCGTGCTGCTTTCCGCTAAGTTCTGCTCGCGAACCGTACATAACACTATGATCGCAAACCATATGAGAAAAACAACTTTTGGCGGATTTGGGACTTGTCTTGGTGGACCTCAATCGAGTGAAGGAGGACAAGAAAAACGTGGATGGCCGGGACATGGGCGAGCGGAAGCGACGCCGTCCTTCGGACGGCTATGCCCGGCCATGACGAATTTAGACGACGGCTGCCTACCCCTTCACGTCGAGCAACTCGACGTCGAACATCAGCGTCGCGTTCGGAGGAATGGCGCCGCCGGCGCCGCGGGCGCCGTAGCCCAGCGCCGGCGGAATGATCAAGGTACGCTTGCCACCGACTTTCATGGTGGCGACGCCTTCATCCCAGCCGGCGATCACCCTGCGCTGCCCGATCGGAAACTCGAACGGCTCGTTGCGATCGACCGAGCTGTCGAATTTCTTGCCCTTCTGCCCGTTCTCATAGAGCCAGCCGGTGTAATGCATGACGCAAATCTGACCGGACTTCGGCGTAGCGCCCGTGCCGACCGTGCTGTCAATCATCTGCAAGCCTGAAGCTGTGGTCATGGTTTTTCCTGCGGTCTGGGCCGCTGCTATGGTGGATACATACGCCAATGGCACAGCCGCGAGTGTCATTGCAATCGCTGCTGCCATCGGGATTTTTGCACGCTGGAGACGTCGCATCTTTGGGCACCTTCCCTCAATCATCGGAGCGGGTCTAGCCCAACACCACCGGCGTTTCCACCCATTGACAGGCGTAAATCCGCCGGGCTGGACCTGGAACACTTGACCTTGCCGCTGCCGCGACGCGGCGCCTCATCGTTTCAACCCAAACAATGAGGTCCGAACCGGTCGCACCAGCGAACGAACCGCACAGCGATGCGCGCACACTTTCGTCGATGGACGGAATCAAGACACGCGCGATGAGGCGCTAATCGCTGACTTCCTTTTTGTAGATTTCAGAACCGGCTTCGTCGATCACGACCACGCATCGACCCTCGTGGCCGTCGTCAAGGTCAATGGCGATTTGACGGGCCATCAGGTCGGCGGTTTTCCTGGCGTCGTGCTCGTTCTTGCAATCCAGTCCAACCGGATCTTCGAGCCGGAAGCCGTCAGCGATGTCGAAATGAAAAATGGGCATTGGCCTCCTCCTTGAGGCCAATGCCGGAAAGCCAAGCGTGTTCCAGAATGCGGTCCAGCTATGCTAAGCGACGCCATCGGCGGCGCGAAGGTTCCGCAGGGTGTTCAATACCCGAGCGCGCAGCCGTCCTTGCGTGGATCGGAACCGCCCGTGAGCGTGCCCTTGTCCCAGTCGATCCAGATCGCCTGACCGCCGCCGAGCGGCCCGACCACGCTGGTGGTCTGATGCCCGAGCTTCTTGAGGCCCTCGACGATATCCGCCGGCACGCCATCCTCGAGCTGGTAAACGCCTTCGTAATGCAGGCCGCGCGGCATGTCGATGGCCTCCTGCACGTCGCAACCGTAGTCGAGCATGTTGGTCAGCACATGCACCTGCCCGACCGGCTGATATTGCCCGCCCATCACGCCGAACGGCATCACTGACCGGCCGGCCTTGGTGACCAGTGACGGAATGATGGTGTGCAGCGGCCGCTTGCCCGGCGCGATGCAATTGGGATGACCGGGCTGAATGCGGAAACCGCCGCCGCGATTTTGCAGGAGAATGCCGGTCTTGTTGGAGACGATCGCCGACCCGAACGAGTGGGCGATCGAATTGATGAACGAACAGACGTTGCGGTCGCTGTCCACCACGGTGATGTAGACCGTCGAGGGATTCATCGGCGGCGCCACGTTCGGCAGATCGCGCAGCCGTTCCATGCTGATCTTGCTGGCGTGCTCCTCGGCAAATTCCTTGGCCAGGATCCGGACCACATCAACATCGACATGGCTGGGATCGCCGATGTACTGCTCGCGCATCATGTAGGCGACCCGCGCCGCTTCCGCCTCGAGGTGAAACCGCTCGACGCTCAGGGCCGGGAATTTCGAAAGATCGAAGCGCGCCAGGATGTTCAGCATCACCAGCATGGTGATGCCCGGACCGTTCGGGGGGCACTGCCAGACGTCGTGGCCCTTGTACATAGTGCCGATCGGCGTCGTGATTTCGGTGGTATGTGTGGCGAAGTCGTCGAGCGTATGCAGCCCGCCTATGCCGCGCAAAGTCTCGACCATATCCTCGGCGATGGCGCCCTTGTAAAACGCGTCGCGGCCGCTTTTTGCAATCGCCCGCAGCGTCTGGCCGAGCTCGGGCTGCCTGATCACGTCGCCGACGGCCGCCGGCTTGCCGTGCGGCAGCAGATAGCGCTCGGTGTTGGAGCCGTTCTTCAACTTGTCGAACTGGTTCTTCCAGTCGAAGGCGATGCGGGGTGCTACGACATAGCCCTCTTCCGCGGCCTTGATCGCAGGCTGCAGCAGGCGATCGAGCCCAAGCTTGCCATGATCGCGCAGGATGGTCGCCCAGGCATCGATCGCACCGGGAATGCTGACGGCGTGCGCCGAGGTCAGCGGGACCGCACGGATGTTGCGCTCGAGGTACCATTCAGGCGTCGCAGCCTGCGGCGCGCGGCCGGAGCCGTTATAGGAGACGATCTTGCCCTCGCCCCTGGGCTGAACCAGCGCAAAGCAATCGCCGCCGATCCCGGTGGATTGCGGCTCGATCACGCCGAGCAGCGCACAGGCCGCCACGGCGGCGTCGGCCGCGGTGCCGCCGGAACGCAGCACCTCGATCGCCGTCAACGCCGCCAGCGGATGCGACGTCGCCACCATCCCATTTTGGGCGTGGACCGTCGACCGGCCGGCGAGATGGAAATTCCTCATGCCAAATGACTCACTTTGCCGTTTTACCGTTGTTCCCCAGGCGCTGGTTTACATGGCATATTCGCGAGGTGATGGGCAATGCTTGGAGACGCATAGCATCGTCGTCCCGGCGAAGGCCGGGACCCACAGCCACCGATGTTCGTTGTAGCAAAGGCCATTGGCTCCATTTTCTGACCGCCACGGCACGGCGTGACGACGCCGTATGTGTTGATTGCGTCCCCTCCATCCTGATAGACCACCGCCATGTTACACAGGGTCGCCGCGTTCTATCAATTCGCCGCGTTGCCGGATTTCCGGGAGCTGCGCGAGCCGCTGCGCGCGATCTGCGCCGAACTCAGGCTGAAGGGCAGCGTGCTGCTGGCCCACGAAGGCATCAACGGCACGCTTGCCGGCAGCGCCGAGGGAATTGCCGCGCTGGTTGAAGAATTGCAGCGCGGCGCGCTGTTTGGCGGCCGGCTCGACAACCTCGAATTGAAATACTCGCATGCCGCGGCGATGCCATTTCAGCGTCTCAAGATCAGGTTGAAAAAGGAGATCGTCACCCTCGGCTACACGGAGGCCGATCCAACGCGGCAGGTCGGCATCTATGTCGACCCCGCCGACTGGAACGCGCTGATCGCGACTGCGGACACGCTGGTGATCGATACCCGCAATGCGTTCGAGGTGGCGATGGGCACATTTCCGGGTGCTGTCGATCCCGGCATCCAGAGCTTCGGGCAATTCAAGGATTTTGCCGCGTGCCATCTCGACCCCGCGAAGCATCGGCGGGTCGCGATGTTCTGCACCGGCGGCATTCGCTGCGAAAAGGCCAGCGCCTATCTGCTCGCGCGTGGTTTTGCGGAGGTCTATCACCTCAAGGGCGGCATCCTCAGATATCTCGAGGGCGTTCCGGAAGCAGAGAGCCGCTGGCGCGGCGAATGTTTTGTATTCGACGACCGTGTCGCGCTCGGCCACGGCTTGCGGGAACGCCCGATGGGGCAGGATTCCGATGAGTGATGTGAAGACGCTCAGCGATCGGATCGACGTGCTCGAAATGCGGCTGACATTTCAGGACGAAACCATCGAGACGCTGAACAAGACCATTACCGCGCAATGGCTCAAGATCGACGCGCTGACGCGGCAGGTGGCCGACCTAAGCCAGCGCCTGCGCGAGGCCGAGACTCATGCGCCCGGCGCCACCAACGAACCGCCACCGCATTATTGAGATGATCGCGATCTAGATGTGAACTCTCAAGGTGATCGGCGGCGCGAAGCTTCAAGGCTTGATCGCAAACCATATGATGATCGCGACCATGGCGACGACGATGCCGGCCCACACCCATGGCGTAACCTGTTTCGAGCCGCC
>WNGM01003488.1_pt1 | contig 15811 bp, 17 predicted proteins | sample 5400571 | NCBI WGS metagenome assembly WNGM01 (sample SAMN13153378, study PRJNA577476) | soil metagenome | isolation source: 100 cm soil or saprolite under Garry oak tree replicate 2 | place: USA:California | collected 2016-06-15 | reverse complement strand
TCTTTACCCATTTTGGCCGTCTAACCTTAACCTCCCCTAAAGCGGTCCTATTTGAATTCGAATTCGACGAATTCGAGGCGCGTGGTGCCGGTGTTCTTGATCGAGCGCGTCTCGCCCGCATCCTTCCAGATGAAATCGCCATCATGGGGCGCCATGCCGCGGTCAGCGTTCCCCGGAATGACTTCGGCGAGCACACCGCTATGGACATAGACGCGCAGGCCTGGAGCCGACTGCGTGATCTGCCCTGTCGATTGCCCCGGTTCCAGGATCACGCGCCAGCCGCGAATGCGCGCATTATCCATGATCTGAGTGTAGCCATTCACATGCGCGCGGTCCGAAACCGTGTTTCCCGCGGGCCCGGGCTTCTTGAAGATGAAGGAGATGTTGTGGAACGGCGTCGGGCCCACATTCGTCGCCTTATGTGTGCGCGGGCCGTTCTTCGTGACATCCGTGAACGTCGCGCGGCCCGGCGCGCCATCGCCGCCCGTCCCCGGTGCGCTGACTTCGTTCGATCCGTAATTCTGGTTCGTCTGCGCGGCGGGCATTAGATTGACTGACACAGAATCAGCATAGTGGATGTGGTAGCCGGTGTTGCGCCCGGGCGGGATGTTGACGTTGAGAAGGATGATGTAGTCGTTCTGGAAGACGGGGATGTGGAACGGCGCCTTGTCCATGGGTACCGGCTTGTCCTCAAGCTGTGCCGCCGCGGTCGCGGCCAGTGTAAAAGCAAGAACGGCGATGGATGCGAAAGCGGCGTGCCTCAAGGTTGCCTCCCCGACTTTGTGGATACTCGTATCCTACAATAAATGGCGGCCGGACGAACGCCCAGTATATGTGCTTCTCGATGCAAAAAGTCCTGTGCCGACCGGGCGAACTTAGCGCCCTGGCCGCACTGTACACTCTACGGGAAAGGCAAAATCAAGGCCGCGTCGATCAACCCGGTGAGACGAAGATCCGGCAGGGAATGTTTCACGCGATCTGGCCAGCCACATTCCCATCCGGAGAGGGGAGTGACTACGCCGGCATCGTGACGAAGGTCGGCCCCGGGGTCCAGGGGTTCGCCGTCGGTCACGCGGTTCTCGGTTTGACGGACCGGCGCGCCAGCCATGCCGAGTACGTGATCGCGGAGGCGCAGAACCTGACGGCCAAGCCTGCGAATGTGCCGTGGGAGGCCGCCGGGTCGTTAGCAATTGCGGGAATACGGCCTACGCCTCGGTCCGCGCGGTGTCGCTGAAGCCAGGCGACACGGTCGCGGTGTCAGGCGCAACCGGTGGCGTTGGATCGATTACCGTGCAACTGGCCAGGCGAACTGGGGCGGAAGTGATTGGCATCGCGGGTCCCGCCAACCACGAGTGGTTGGCCGCGCACGGGATCAAGCCTGTGGCCTACGGAGAGGAGTTGGCCGACCGGCTGAGTGAAGCTCGGATCAACGCTTTCATCGACACCCATGGCGGCGGATATGTGAAAATGGCGATCGAGCTGGGCCTGGCGCCGGAACGGATCAACACGATTATCGATTTTGCCGCCGCCAAACAGTACGGCGTGAAATCCGAGGGCAGCGAACGCGCGAAAAACGCCGCGGTCCTGGCCGAACTCGCCGGCTTGCTCGCCTCCGGTGGTCTGGAAGTACCGATCGCCGCGACTTTCCCGTTGGATGGTGTCCGTGCGGCGTTTGAGCAACTGGAGCAAGGTCACACCTGGGGCAAGATCGTCCTGCTGCCGTAAGACAGCCTCGCTGCATCGGACTGCTTATATATAAGAAAGGCTTTCCCCGTTCGTGATTCCCTATTTCAGCTTCGATGTAGCCGTGCAGGTGGTCCTTGGCGTCGCGTAAGGCTTCGTCATTGCGTTCGAGGCGAGCAATCAGCAGGGCACCCTCAAGGGAGGCGATGCCAAGATTCGTGTACGTATATCTGTGGCAAGGATATGGGACGGAGATGATCGCGAGGCAAAACAAGCCGCTACACTCGCCGTCCAGGGTCGGAAGACGTTCCGAGCCGCGACGCGCGACCAATTCTGTCAACTGCTTGCCGATGTAAAAGGGGGAAAATGAGGCAAATTGGGAATTCGCCATGTACAGGCCTTGTCATCGGTCAGACCGTTTCTCTTGATGTGATCCAAGAGTTCGTGCCGCAGCATCATCTTGAGCGGAACCATCAAGGATTTGACAATCGTCTTGTTTATATCGACCCAAACGATCACCGGGTCAACAGGGGTTTTTGGGTATTTACCCCGCTTGCATGGCCTGCAATGGAAAGTTGTGACCAAAAGTGTGACCAAACGCTGCCCAACCATGCCCATCTGTGACCAAAATTTGGTCACATTTTCGTGCTAAGTTATTGATCGAGCGTGAGCATCAGGGGGTTCGAATCCCCCCTCTCCGCTTTTGCTTCTGAAGTGGGAGCACCTCAAATCGGAGAGACTCCGGTTACGGTCTTGGACCTCCGTCCGCGGTGGATCCGACAAACACTTGCCGGCCATCAGGCAGCGTCACTTTCGTGCCATTTGCCATTTTCGATCCATCCTTGGCGCGATAGCCGGCGACCGTGACCTGATCGCCCACTTTCAAGGAATCCTGCTTCCACCCTGCCCGCCGCAGAATCAACGGAGGGCCGAGTTCGATATTCCAATTCGTCACGGTGCCGCTTTCATCCTTCACGTCTATATAGAAACGGGCATGAGGGTTCATCCACTCTATCTTCGTGACGATTCCGGTGAGCTGTATCGGATTGTCCTTGTCATACTGTCCCGCAAAGGCATGGTGCGCAAACGCCGACCACGCGAACGCGCTCAGACCCAAGCCGGCGAGCAAGAAACCCATCGCAACTCTTCTCATCGTTGACCTCCACGTTCCAGTTAACTGCGGGAATTGTTGAGTATGGCTTTTTTCCAAAAGAACCTGGCTACTTACCGACCATATGTTCCGCATCCTGGTTGTTCTCGTTACAAATGTATTCCCAAATCTCCTCGCCCGGGGCGAGATCGGCCACTTGCCTGACTTTCCAGGGCTTCGTAAACGTTCCCGGATCTTCGTAGGTAATTTCCAATTCCAGATGTCCTAAGTCCGGCCGGCGGATCCGTGTGATCATACGCAGCTTTTCGGTGTGGGGAAAGTTGCCCGGCGCAATCCAAGCCTTATCATTAAAACCGAACGTATCCACAACCAGCGTGTCGCCCTCCCACTTGCCGGTGGAGTGACCGAGCCATGTCGGGTCCAGGTCTGCAGGATGACCCCGGTCCAAAAAAATCTGGCGGAAGGGAGGGGTGTTACCCTCGCTGAAAATCAGCAGCAGCACAGGGGTCTGCACCAACTTGTTCACCCACGTGGCGGACATGGGTTGCACGTTGTTGGGCAGGCAACGCACCCCCGGCGAATCCTTGCCATTACCCTCTGTCCGCTCTTTGGCAATAGCTGCTGCCCAAGGCAACGCGGGAGGCTTCTCCGCGGAGATCTCCGCGTCCGGATCGGCATCCCTCACGGCATGCCAAACTCCCGTAAAGTCTGGTTTGCCGTCTGGGGTGCGGGGCGCTGGGCCGGACGGCACCGAATGCACGCCGCGGATGTCCGTATAAAATTCACGTCCATCGCCCAAGGTATTCAGCTGGGCTTCCGCGAGCGGAATGTCAAGGCGCAGTTTTTGTCCCCCCTGGATCACGATGCCCGGTTTCCGATAAGTGATGAAACCCGGCATCACGATGAACAGGTCATAGGTTCCCGCCGGCAATGGCCCAAGCGTGTAGTTGCCTGTCGACGAACTCGTCGCCTTGTAGGTGGCCCCGGTCTGCATGCTTTTCACCTGAATCGGAGCGCCGGGAACGACTGCATGGTTTGAGTCGGAAACCATGCCGCTAATGGAGCCAAGATCGCCCTGGGCTAGCACCCATGGCGAGAAAACCAGCATTCCCACGACAAGGATCGATCTGGCGAAGTTTGGCATTGGAAAGCTCCTCTCTTGCGAACGATTAACCCCTAATACCAGCGCGAATTGCCCTGTCCCGTCCCACTTGGAACGAATCTTACGCGGCTCCAGGACCAAGTCAAGTTCAAAGGATGCGGCCTGTCCATGGCGAATTGCTAATCGGCATCTTTTTCGACGCGTGCTTTCGTGTACTCGCAAAAGCAGCCATTGGAGTCGATGTCTGACGAGACGCCTTCTCGAGCATTGGCAGCTGGCGCGATCAGTTGGGCTCGAACCGTACGTTGTTTTAAAGCACAGCGGAAGCTAGCTCACGCCATTGGCGGAGCGGCAGCGCGTGGGGGTCGGCGGTGAGCACTTGAACGCAAACGTGGTCGGCGCCGGCGGAGTGATGCTCGCGAATACGATTTCGGATTGCATTGAGATCACCCCAAGTGATGATCGCGTCGATCAACCGGTCACTGCCGCCATTCCGGAAATCGTTTTCGTCGAATCCGAGCCATAGGAAGTTGTTAGTGTAGTTCGGCAGCTTGAGATAGAGCTCCAGGAACTCGCGCCCGATTTTTCGTGCTTTCGCCGGATCAGTTTCGAGCACGATCGCTTGCTCCGGACACAGGTATCGACCTGCACCAAGAATTTTGCGAGCCCGCGCCGTGTGTTCGGGATTCACATTGTACGGATGAGCTCCATCAGCTCGTTCCGCAGCAAGTGCCAGCATCTTCGGTCTTAGCGCCGCCAGCACCCGTATCGGTTTGGATGCAGGCGCCACGGAACGATAAGGGGCCTGATCCATCGCGTCGAGATAGGCGCGCATGCGTGGCACCGGTTTCTCGTATTGGTGTCCGCGCAATTGCTCGACTAAGGGCACGTGGCTCACGCCAAGCCCGAGAACAAACCGGTCCGGATAAGCCTCGGCGAGCGTCTTCTGTCCCGAAGCCATGGCCACGGCATCGCGGCCGTAAATATTTGCAATTCCTGTCGCGACAACGATCCGACGAGTTGCCGCAAGCAATAAACCGGCATGCGTAAGCGCTTCGCGTCCCGCGGCCTCGCCGAACCAAATCGCCCCATACCCGAGGTCCTCCAACTCGCTAGCGGCTTCCTGCACTTTCGCAGCAGGATGATCTTCAAATCGTGTCGTCCAGATTCCAACCGATCCAAGCTTTAAAGAAGATTGCGCCATGACTAATCAGCCTAATGTGAAACGCGGCGAAACGCTAGATGCAAGCATCAGCCGACATTACTGGACGTCTGCTACCCGCGCGTAATATTTCTGTTTCCGTACACCGTCGTTGGAAAATCGCCGTCGCGCAGACAGTTATGGATAAGAGATAATTCAACGGGCGCACGCAAACTGCTGCTAACCCTCGGCGGCACCATGCAGGCGTTTTGGTCTCCGGACGGAAAGGCATTTTCGGTAAATGATCATTGGGCCAGCGATCATGAGAGTGCATATATCTACGATACGGAAACGTTGAAACGTCAGAATGTGGGAGAAGAGATTCTGGCAGCCGATCCAGAATCGAGACATTTCACGAATTCCCACGCATATTTTCAGGTTGAACGTTGGGATGGACTGCACACGTCTTCGTCCGATTTCAGGGCCATACCGATGAAGCGCCGGTCCAGTGTTTTGAGTTCCAATATCGGGTCAGCCGCACCGGAATGGTCGGGAAGCTCTCTGAGCGCGTCCATCCCATAGATAAGAACCTTTGCAACTGAAACAATAGTCCATCAAACTGACAGCCAAAGTTTCGCTCTGGGACACCGAATCGATCGCCCGGACAAGTGAACAGTTTTGGAATCGCTAGATCAGTTTGGGGATCACTCCCGAGAAGTCCGGATAGCGGAAGTCATCGTTTGCGCTACTGCTCCTCACGTGCTGTCAGGTCCTAGTAAATCTGACGTCACGGAGGAGGGGAGCCTCTTATCGATGCCTTCGAAATAGCCCACTACCGAATAGGCGAATGAGCTTATTCGGGCTTCGGTCGCGCTGACGATTTCGCTTGACACCTCATAGTGACTCGGAAAGCATTTGAGCCAAGCCAAAACTCGAATCGGAATTCGAAATCACGGGAGGCATTCATGGATTCCAAACGATCCGGCCGGAGACGATTCCTGAAACACGCTGCCGGACTGGCTGGTCTTGCTGCAGGAGCAGGGCGGTCCGCCAGCGGTCAGTCAGCCGGCTCCGAAGCACAATCCAAAGACGTCCATATCCACGGGGAGCCCTCGCGTTTCGCCACAACGTCGGTGGGAAGAGGGGTCCGACTGCGCTTGGATCATATGACGTACTACACCCCGCTTCAGGATTCTGCGGGAATCATCACACCGGCTTCACTGCACTTCATGCAAACTCATTCCTCCCACCTGCCCGACATCGATCCCCAGCAACATCGCCTCACGATCCATGGCATGGTCGATCGTCCTTTGAGTTTCAGCCTGGAGGATCTGAAGCGGCTGCCGTCCGTAAACCGGATTTATTTCGTGGAATGCCATGGAAACGGCTCTTCCACGCTCCATAGTACGGACGATCCGAAGATGGGTTTGCCTGTCCAGTACATCCATGGGATGACGAGCTGCAGTGAATGGACCGGCGTGCCGCTCTCGGTGTTGTTGAACGAGGCCGGCGTGCAAAAAGGAGCGAGTTGGCTGGTTTCGGAAGGGGCGGACGAGGGCAAGTTCAGTCACACGCTTCCGCTGGCTAAGGCCACGGACGACGTCATCGTGGCCTACGCTCAAAATGGCGAGCCGATACGTCCTGAGCAGGGTTACCCGTTGCGGTTGTTGGTACCCGGCTTTGAAGGGCCCTCCAGCGTGAAATGGCTGAGGCATATCAAGGTGGTGGACCAGCCCTACATGACCTGGAATGAAAGCATGAACCACTCCATCCCGAGAGCCGATCTAGGCGGAAAGTCTCGCTGGTACCATTTTGAGATGGCGCCGAAATCCGTGATTACGCGCCCATCGGGTGGACTCAAGATACCCAGCCGCGGATTTTACGAGATTACCGGCCTGGCCTGGTCCGGTGGGGGCGTGATCCGCAAGGTCGATGTATCCACCGACGGCGGTCAGAGCTGGAAGGAAGCGAAGCTTCAGACCCCCGTCCTTCCAAAGGCACATACCCGGTTTACTTTCGATTGGACTTGGGACGGAGAAGAGGCGGTGCTCCAGTCTCGCTGCACGGACGAACGAGGTGAGGTTCAGCCGTCGCTGGCGGAGTTGTATAAAAACTGGGGCATCACGGACGTGGCTTCGCAAAAAACAGCCCGCGCCATTCATATCAATGCCATCCAACCCTGGAAAGTGGACCGCGATGGGAGCGTACACGATGCGATGTTTTCTTAACTTACTCGTGGCAGTGGCGATTCTGGCAGCCGCTGTCGTGGGGCTGGCGCAGTCCAGGCCCTACAATCTGGGCACGCCCCTGAGCCAGGATGAAATCCGGAGCTTTGACTTCATGGTTGGCCCGGAGGGAAAGGAACTTCCTCCCGGACGCGGAACCGCCAAGGAAGGTGCGGAGATCTTTGCGAAGCGGTGCGCGGTCTGCCACGGGCGGAATGGAGAAGGAGGGGCAGCCCAGCGTCTGATGTTGGGCGGTCCCGGCAATCCTTATCGTGGCCCTTTTAAAGATACCGAAAAGACCGCTACGAGCTACTACCCATATCCGACGATCGCGTGGGACTATATCAACCGCGCTATGCCCGCAAATAAACCGGGATCGCTCACCCCGGACGAAGTTTACGCACTGGTCGCGTTTCTGTTCTATCGCAACGGTATCATTCAGGAGACCGACGTCCTTGATGCCAAGAGTCTGCCGAAGATCGAAATGCCGAACCGAAACGGCTTCGTTCCGGCAGTGCCTGTGTGGCCTCCAGATCCCAAGAAACCCAGCTGGTTCTGAACCGCGAGACAGAATCTAGGAAGCCGATATCTTCGGCCCGGCGCTGAAACGCTGCTGCAATAACACGGCCGCGCGCAGCACTCGCGCATCCTGGCTGAGGTCCGCAGTCAACTGCAGGCCTAGTGGAAGGCCGCTTGCCATGGGCATGGGAATCGATATGGCGGGGGTGCCCAACGCCGTCCATGGGGCGTCCATTCGGGGATCGCCTGTCGTCGATAGACCCAGTGGCGCAGGGCCGACCGCGGCGGGAGTGAGAATCACCGGCGTGGATTTGAAAATCTCCGCGAATCGCATCCGGCTCTCCGCAAGAAAGCGCCTGGTCTGGTCGTATCGTCCGGTTGAAATCTTCAGGCCATTCACAACCAGATTCGCGATCGGCTGATCGAGCTTATCGCCGAACTCTTTCAGGCGTGACTCATGGAATCGCGCGCCTTCGTAAGCTTCGATAAGATCGCTCGCTTCAACCAGCTTTTTCAACTCATCGGCGATATTAATGGATTTGATCGTGATGCCGGACCGCCGCAGCAACGCGATGGATTGCCGGAATGCGTTGAGCATTTCCGGATCGCATTCCGGAATCGGCTCGGGCGCCCCGAATGAAAATTGCTCTTCGCGGCCGATAGGTTTTCCGGTTGCTTTCCAGAGCTCGAGCATGTCCGCGGGCGTGTGCGTGTAGAAGCCAAGTGTGTCGAGACTCTTCGCGAGAGGAAGCACGCCTTCCATTGGCAATAGGTCATGAGTCGGCTTGAACCCGGTGACGCCGCAAAACGACGCCGGCCGCAGGATCGATCCTCGTGTCTGCTCTCCGATGGTGAAGGGCACCATGCCCGCTGCCACCGCTGCCGCCGAGCCGCTCGAGCTGCCGCCGGGCGTGTGTTCCGGGTTGCGCGGGTTGCGTGTCGGTCCCGGAGTCCGGTACGCGAAAGCAGTGGTCACCGTTTTGCCGAGGAGGACGGCGCCACGGCTGCGCAGCTCGCGAATAATGGCGGCGTCTTCATTACCGACACGGCCCTTGTAAAGCGGCGAGCCGTATTCGGTTGCCATGCCCTTGGTCTCGACAATGTCTTTTACTCCGAACGGAATCTCCGCCAGCGGTCCTTCGCCGGCAGCCTGCCCGGGCTGCACCACCACCCATGCATGAATCGAAGGCTCGAGGTCGCGAATCCGCTGCAGGCACTGTGCGAGGCCCCGCTTGCGGGCAGTGCGATCCGCTTTGATCCAATCGCTAAACGTCTCCAGGCTTGAAGTTTGTGCAGCAGCGGAAAATCCCACCGCCAGGGCGGCGCTGCTTTTGATAAAGTCCCGTCTCGTGTACTTCATGAAGTCGCAGGTTATCAGGTCTAATTCGGGGACGCACCCCGAATTAGACTTGCTGGGGTTCTTTTTTTGACCGATGATGACAGAAACTTCTAGTGGGTGAATTATGATTAGTGAAGCTCGCGTTGAAGCAGCAATCGAAACGATACCAGTGCCGCGCCATATCGCGCTCGTTCGTGTCACGCACTGGATCATCGTGCTCAGCGTTGTTGGCCTGCTGGTGAGCGGCATAGGCATTCTCGTAGGTCACCCGCGCCTGTACTGGGGCGAAACCGGCAGTCTCGCAACCGCGTCCCTCATTGATCTTCCCATTCCGTTGATCATCGGTCCCTCGGTTTGGTACCGGCCTTATCATTTCTTTTTTGCATGGATTCTGGTTTTGACAGGCTTGACCTATATGGTAGGCAGCTTCATCACGCATCACTTCCGTAAGGATCTGCTGCCGGCGAAAGCCGACCTCCGTTGGAAACGCATGGTCGGCGTTGCATTGGAGCATTTAGCGTGGAAGCGGCCGGACGCCGATGCCGCCTCAACTTACAATGTCGTGCAACGGCTGACCTATCTGGCCGTTGTGTTCGGGCTTTTTCCAGCCTTCCTCTGGACCGGCCTGGGGATGTCGTTCGGGATGACGTCGGTGTTCCCGATATTGGCGACAGCACTGGGTGGTCATCAGTCTGCTCGAACACTTCACTTCGTCTGTGTTGTTCTGCTGCTGCTTTTTGTCATGGTGCACATCCTGATGATCTATCTTGCCGGATTCTGGCGCACTGTGCGGGCGATGATAACGGGATATGTGCCGCAAGGAGGGAGGGCTCGATGAGCAAAATTCTCGGACGGCGTTCATTTATCACCGCAGGACTGGCAACGGCGGCGGGCGCCTCGGGACTTGGCGCGGCCGTTTACCTGGCTGACCGTTACGGTTTGGTCCCACCGGATCACGCGGGCATTATAGGGGTCGGGGAAACGCTTACCTATGCCTCTCAACGTCTCATCACCTCGGGACATTCGTTGGCTCGCGAATTCAAACGCAGTGACATTTCGAAGATCCCAACGGTGAACGGCTGGCATCCCACGGACGAAAAATATCTGGCTCTTCTCGCGGACGGTTTCAAGAACTGGCGCTTGTCGGTCGAGGGGTTAGTTGCCCGTCCCGTATCTTTTTCGCTCGAAGAGCTCCAGCGCCTGCCGGAGGAAAGTCATATATTGTTGCACGCCTGCGAGCAGGGTTGGTCCTATATTGCCGAATGGACCGGCGTGCGGCTGGCGACGGTGTTGGGTCTTGCCGGAACGCGTCCGGAGGCGCGATACGTCGTCTTCGAGCCATTTCCGAATCCCAATCAAAGCCGGACACTTGTGCGCGCATTGTGGGAGACCCACGACATGGCAGACGCTCTGCATCCGCAGACGCTGCTCGCTTATGGCATGAATGGTGAGGCCTTGCCCGCCGACTTTGGCGCTCCCCTCCGCCTTCGTCTCGGGCGTCAAATGGGCTGGAAAAATACCAAATATCTCTCTCGAATCGTCGTCACAGACCGCAGGGACCATTACCGAAAAGGCGGCGGCACCTGGTACGGAGGCATATGAGACTCATCATACTTGCGTGTTGTCTGCTGGCCGCTGCGCCTTTGTTGGCGCATCATTCGTTCGGCGCGGAGTACGACGGTAACAAACCCGTCACATTGACCGGTGTCGTCACAAGCATTCAGTGGACGAATCCCCACTTCTATTTTTTCATCGATGTGAAGGATCCGAACGGCAAAGTGGCGAATTGGAAGTTTGAGGGTTATCCGCCCGTGGTGCTGAACCGAATCGGCTGGAAGAGAACGGAAACCATGTTACCAGGCGATACTATCACGGTTTTTGGGTGGCAGGCGCGTGACGGCAGCAATTGGGCGCACTCCAGATTCGTGACGTTCGCAAAGAACGGCAACAAGCTCGAATCCGGACCCCCCGCCGGCAACGGTGATGGCGGCAATAGGCCCCCCGTTCAGCCGCAATAAGGGAATCCGCATATGACGATTAAAATTATTGCTTCTGTTGGGCTGGTCTTCGCGATTCTCGTGACGTCTGTCCCGGCAATGGCGCAAAACCAAAAAGCGCTGCCACCCGTCCCGCGTACGCCCGACGGGCATCCAGATCTCTCGGGCGTTTGGCAGCCGGGAAGCGACAAACCTGGAACCTGGGCAGAAGCCAACCGGGGAGTCGGAGTTGCCGAACCAGGCCGGGGAGGCAATGTACGGAAAGGAGCCAACCCTCCTTACCAGCCCTGGGCCGCCAAACTTGTTCTGGAGGCCTACAACCGCCGCAATGCCGATGATTACACGGCCCGATGCATTCCCGAGTTGGAACTTGGCGGGCTATCGCTTTACCCGCACCAGTTCGTGCAGACGCCAAACCTGATCGTCCTTCTGATGGAAGTGCGTCATGCGTTCCGCTTGATCCCGCTCAACGAGAAGCATCCGGAGGACTTGGATCCGGCCTGGCTGGGGAACTCGGTCGGTCACTGGGAAGGAGACACGCTGGTCGTCGATGTCACCGGCTTTAAGGAAAGACTCGTGGGATCGAAGATCAATACGGACGCGCTCCATATCGTCGAGCGATTCACGCGCGTGGATTACAACACGATCGAATACTCCGCCACCGTGGATGATCCCAAGGCGCTCCTGCACCCCTACACGATGACGAGCAAATATATGCTACGGCCCGGCACCCGGCTGCAGGAGTACGTCTGCGAGAACAACGAGGATCCTGCCCGTTTCGAGGAGCTTGATAAGAAAGGCCTCATCACGAGAGAAAAATGAGCATGTGAGCGGCTATCGTGTCCGCCGATACCTGTAATCGCCGGATACGTGCCTCTCCAGGAGTTGCGTTACGTTACCCTGACTGTCCCTGACGAAACTGAGCCCCCAATTCTAGAATCCGGTAAAGCTGGTTTCCGACTGCTGTCCTCCGCAAAAAATCCGTCCGTTGTGAAAATAGTGCCCGTCGATGGCTTAGTAGAATCGAGTGTCCTTTACTGAAAACTTCGTGAGCACTCTCGGGGGGATCGCAAAACGAGACTTAACCCCATGCGCGTTCCGTGCAACGAGCTGCACGACCGACAAGTTCTTCGAGTGCTTCGCCAGAACCGGCGCGAACACGCCTGAGACAATGTCTCCGAATTCTGGGTTCCCGTGAGTTCAACTTCCAGAATGCGACTTCCGGGGGCTTGCGAATTTTCTACGAGTACGCCGTATACAGCACGCTGGGCCCGGCTCCGGCCGGTGGTGCAATTTGCCAGTGTTTCGCCGTCAATTCTTCAAAACGTGAGACATATCGGCACCGACATGCGAACTGTCGATCAAGGGTCCGCTCGGATTACAATGCCACCATGAATTGGATGCAACTTGCTCTGCAGTTGACACGAGCGGCAATGAGCATCGGCGACGAGCCGCAGCGGCAGCCGGAAACGCCAACGGACCTGGGTGAGGCACTGGCTCAGCAATTCGCGCTGATCGATCGCAACATCGAAGCCGTTGCCCGGATGGTGAATGCGCAGAACCAACGACTCGAACGTGAACTGAAACGTCAGAAGATTTGGAATTATGCCTTGATGGCCGGATTAGTCATCGCGATAACTGTGGCGTTAATACGGGCCTAAAGAGGTTGCGCTTCGGCGGCATGATCGTCAATAGCACTATCTCTTATGCGGTCAACGGCAAGCCGTACGGTGATGGTGTACACGGGTGCGAAACAGTCGGCCACGACGGGACCGCTCGGGCTGACCGACAAGGCCATGGCGCCACCAGTGTTCGGGCACCACGTGGTCTACGTTTTTTCGCTGCCGTGAGTAGACGACTGGAAAGGATTAAGGGAGGACTGACGGCCCCGACAGGGGATTGAATGGCCGTCGCGCGGTCTTCAAGGAAATGCTACCATCTGACCTCGTTCTGCGGGAGAATAGCCCCTTGCTGCTGGAGCTGGTTCCGTAGCACGCCAAACGGGAGGTATGTTGATGCGTACTCGACGAGTTTCCGTCGTATTGGTCATGGTCACGCTTGTCACGGTTGTCGCGTGGTGGTCGTCTGGACTCCTCGCGCAAACTCCTTCCGGCACCAAGACGTTCGATCCGACTGTGGTCGATCCGCAAGCGGCGATCGCGGCGGCGGTGGCGGCCTTCAAGCAGGCGCAGGCTGTCCAGAACTTCACCCCGTCCAAGACGCCGTGGGGCGATCCCGATATCAGCGGCTATTACCTGGATGCGACGTACACGCCGTTGCAGCGTCCGGACCGACTGAAGAACAAGGCGTTCTTCACCGAGGAGGAAGCGCTGGCCGAGCTCACACGAGTGATCATCGCTGACGCCAAAGTCGATCCGAAGGACGTCCACTACGACTGGAAAGAGTACGGCATGGACGGGTGGCAGAGCCCGATCAGACCGAGCCTGCGGACGTCGCTCATCGTCGATCCGGAGGACGGACGACTTCCTCCGCTGACGCCCGAGGCACAGAAGCGACGAGCAGATCGCGCTGCCGCAGCTCGCGTAAGGGATCCTCAGGTCGGCGTCAGGACCCTGCCGAGCTTTTACACACGCTGCATCATGGGTAATGCGGGCGGTGGGCCACTGGTGCGCGGAGGCAACCCCGACCCGGTATCGACGGTCGGCAGCGAAGCGGGCGTGACGGCCGAGTTTCAGATCGTGCAATCGCCCGGCTACGCGATGATCCTCACGGAATCGAATTACGATGCGCGGATCATTCCGCTCGATGGACGTCCACATGCGCCGCAGACGGTGCGCACCTGGTTGGGCGATTCGCGCGGCCACTGGGAGCGGAACACGCTGGTTGTCGAGACGACGAACTTCAACGACAAGTCGCCGGGCACCAACTATCAGGGATCCACCGACGCCCTGAAGATGACCGAGCGCTTTACGCTCATCAATCCGACCACGATCAAGTACGAGTACACCATCGAGGATCCCCACACGTGGACGCGGCCGTGGTCGGCTGAGGCGCTCGTCCCGCGGATCCCGCCGCCGCTCTTCGAATTCGCCTGTCATGAGCAGAATTACGGTCTGATGAATGTGGTGATGGGCGCACAGGTCCGGGAAAAGGAGGGGGGACCGGCTGCAGCGCCCGGCGCAGAGAGGTAATTAGATAGGGAGATGGTGAAATCATCGAAGAGAATCATTCCCCATAGTGGAGTTGATTCGTAACGAGTAGTCGCCCCGGGGTTTACCTATCGCGTACGAGTACGGCTCTCAGTTGTCGCCTAACCGATAACCCGTGGAAGTCTTCTCTTCCCGCACCGCCGTCGAGGGGGATCATTCGTGCCGATCTCTCAACTGAGCGATAGCTTCCAGGAAAGCTGCCCAGGCCATCTGTGGGCGTTCGCATGACAGGAAAGACATCGACTCGCATGCATCGAATCCCCAGATCGCTATAACATCAATTCCAAGCTGTCCCGCGGCAATTGCGCTTCTTCTGATCTCTTCCTCTCTCCCGGCAGGAATCCTGAACCCTTGTATCCAGAGATGGGTTTGAACGCGTGCACGCGAAGCCAGTCCCATCAGTTCCCGCCCAATAAGGTCTACGTATTTTACTGGATCGGCACCCTGCATTCCCCAGAACGGAGTTGAACCAAGATTCATTACACTCTCAAGTCCTGCAATTTCGTTCCAGTCCAGTGTGTCCTTGCGTTCCAGACTTGACGGCAACAGGCACACGACGTTCTGGCTGCCTCGGCTTTTTACTTTACCGCACACCTCACGCAAAAAAGATCCAATGGCTGGCTCCCCCCGTTCAGCAAGGTCTTGGCAATACTTGCAATAACAACCTATGCGCTCCGTTTCATCTGAATAGAAGTGGGGCTCGTCCCAAAACACAGCATCTGCCCCGGTTTCGAGAGCAGCATCCGTCCACTCGTGTATGAAACCCTGAAAACCCGGGTTACTTGGACAACAAGCCGGCAGCTTGTCTCCGTTAGCAGCGACTTGCAGCCACTCCCGGTGGTGCAGTGCCGCATCAGAGAACGCTTCGCCGCCGAAGACTCCTCCTATTCCCCATGGATCAATCCACACGCGCATGCCGGTTTCCTTCGTCACCTCAACAATATCCCGGACCGATTTCCGATAGAACCGAAGGTCATTCTCACTGAATGTGTGAACGACGATATCGAAACCTTCATTGCGAAGTTTCCGGACATCCATCCTGACGTGGCGAAGAATCCGATTCCCGAAATAACTTGTCGCAACCAGCATGGCCGCCATTCTTAAGAATGTCTCGAATTAGCTCAAGGGTTTCGCGGTTGGAAGCGGCTTAGTACCGGCTTATCAATAACGAACTGCGTGCCACTCTCGCACCTCCTCGACGCTGGTGAGCATGGCGACCACCTCGTCGGTCGTCTTCATCGAGACAATCTCCTTTTGTGGACACTTCTTTGTGTTGTCCCCTCCTTTATTCACGGCAAGGGTATATCGTTTGTCCAGATTAAGCCAAGATTTTAGGAATACGTCTTCGTGCTCGGGAGCCGCAAAAAAACGTTAAACTGTTTTCGTACAGTGTCGTTAGAAAATCGGCAAAGCAGCGATGCGCAGGAACATCACTTTCGTGATTACGATTTTGATCGGGGCCGCCACCGTACCGGCACAAGATTTTCAGGTGAGCACGAATGTGGACCTTGTGGTCGTTCCTGT
>WNGM01002509.1_pt1 | contig 15811 bp, 17 predicted proteins | sample 5400571 | NCBI WGS metagenome assembly WNGM01 (sample SAMN13153378, study PRJNA577476) | soil metagenome | isolation source: 100 cm soil or saprolite under Garry oak tree replicate 2 | place: USA:California | collected 2016-06-15 | reverse complement strand
GCAGCGGCCGTCGTCGGGCTGCTGGTCACCGCCTATGTCGTACCGGCAGTCGCCGCGCTGCGCGGGTCGCGTGCCGGTGCGATCGGCTACGCGGCGGGCGTCGCCGGAAGGGTGATCGCCGCCCGCGCGACCGGCGCGCGCGCCTGGCCCGACGCGCTCGCCCACCCGGCATCGGTCGCCGCGCTCGGCCTGCTCACCGCCAGGTCCGTGCGCGCGCGCCGGCTCGGCACGCTGACCTGGAAGGGGCGTGTCGTGGGCGCGCGCGGCCGGCGCGGCTAGGGCAGGATCCTGCGCATGGCGCGAGTCGTGGTTGTCGGGGCGGGCATCGGCGGGCTCGCCGCCGCCGCCCGGCTCGCCGCGCTCGGCCACGACGTGACGGTGCTCGAAGCAGCCGAGACGGTCGGCGGCAAGATGGGCATCGTCAAGCACCGGACGGCGGCCGGCACGTTCCGGTTCGACACGGGCGCCTCGCTGCTGACCATGCCCGAGGTGTTCGCCGAGCTGTTCGCCGCGACCGGTGATCCGCTCGCATCGGTGCTGAAGCTGCGCGCGGTCGACCCGTTCGTCCGCTACCGCTTCGCCGACGGCACGGTTCTCACGACGACGAGGGACCTCGACGAGCAGGAGGCGCGCTTCGACCAGGCCTTCGGCGCTGGCACCGGGGCGGCCTGGTCCTCGCTCGTCGCGCGCGGCTCGCGGATCTGGGACGCCGTCGAGCGCCCGGTGCTCGGCCGTCCGCTCACCGCCCACGCGGTAGCCCGGCAGCTCATGCACCTGGGCGACATCTCGGCGGTCGCGCCCGGACGCACGCTGCGCCACGTCGCGCACCACGCACTGACCGATCCACGCCAGCGCATGATCCTGGAGCGCTACGCCACCTACGTCGGATCCGATCCACGCCAGGCCCCGGCCGTGCTGACGGTCATCCCGTACCTGGAACACGCGTTCGGTCTCTGGTATGTCGAGGGCGGCATGCACCGGCTCGTCGACGCGCTCGAGGCGCGGGTCCGCGAACTCGGCGCTGTCATCCACACCAGCGCACGCGTCTCGCGGATAACGGCCAACGTCGACGCCGCGCTCGTGTACCGGCAGCTGCTCGAACCGGCGCGGCGGCTGGTGCCGACGTCCGACTCGCTTAGCGGCTTCGCCCTGCTGCTCGGCGTACGCGGACGCACGCCCGGACTCGCGCACCACAACGTGCTCTTCGGCGACGCCGACTACGACGCCGAGTTCGACGCGGTCTTCGGCCGTCCCGGCCGGCCGGTCACCGATCCGGTCGTCTACATCTGCGCGCCGGACGACTCGGCGATCCGCCCGGCCGGGCACGAGGCCTGGTTCGTGCTGGTCAACGCCCCGCGGCACGGGCGCGACGGCGCGCGCGGCGCCCTGGACTGGGACAGCGCGGGGCTCGCGTCCGGCTACGCCGAGCGGGTGCTGTCGCTGATGGCCGCGCGCGGGCTGCCGGTTCGCGAGCGGATCGTGTTCAGCCACACGCTCACCCCCGCTGACCTGCAGCGACGCGCGGGCGCCCCTGGCGGCGCCATCCACGGCGCAGCACTGCACGGGCTGCGGGGCAGCGTGCGGCGTCCCCGCAACGCCTCGCGGATTCGCGGGCTCTACCTGGTAGGCGGCTCGACCCATCCCGGTGGCGGGCTGCCGCTCGTCGCCCTCTCTGCGAAGATCGTCGCGAATCTGATCGGCCCGGCGTAGCAGCTGAGCGCACGACTTGCGACGGTGTCGTAAACTGTGCGGCATGACGACAACCACGGTCGCCGGGCTGCTCGACGAGTTCGGCGTGACGAGCAGCGAGTCGGACTTCGTGTCGGCCCTTCGCGCTGCCCTGGCCCGCGAACCCCGCGCCGGAACGGTCACACTCAGCGCTGTCGAAGAGGCCGTGCTGGCCGAGTACAGCGGCGTCGACCCAGCGGCCGCAGTCGCGCTCGGCCAGCCGAAGCACGTCGCGGTCGATCGCGCCCGCATCGAGTTCGACCTGCTCCGCCGTTCGTACACCGTCGGCGACATCGCCGCGAAGTGGGGCGTCGACACGTCACGGATCCGCCATCGCGTGCGCAACCACGCGTTGTACGGCGTGCGGGTCGGGCGCGCACTGCGGCTGCCGGAGTGGCAGTTCGACGACGACCTGCGCCCGCTGCCCGGGCTCGCCGCACTGGTCGAGGCGCTGCCCGATGGCATGCACCCGCGCGAGGTCGAGGGCTTCATGACGACTCCGCAGGACGACCTGCGGCTGCGCGGGCGCAAGGTCAGCCCGCGCGACTGGCTGCTGTCCGGGGGCAGCGCCGAGCAGGTGAGGGCGCACGCGGCGGATCTCGACCTGTGGTGAAGCTGCCTCTCCCGCCGGCGCCCGAGGCGCTGAAGCGGGAGGACAGCGATTTCTACGCGCTCGCCGAGCAGGCCGTGATCTGGCGGCTGCACCGCACCGCCGGCGACAACGTGATCCCGTGGAACGACCTGCGGTACTGGGGGCCGTCGCACGCCCGCTTCGACCCGCACGAACCGCCGCCGCACCTGCAGGACCGCGGCGTCACCTACGGCGCGCTCGACATCGCGACCTGCCTGGCTGAGGTCTTCCAGGACCGGCGCGTAGTCGACACGGCCCGCGGGGCGCCGTACCTCACGGCATGGCGCCCCGCGCGGCCGCTGCAACTGCTCGACCTCACCGGACGGTGGCCGATCCGCAACGGCGCGTCGCACCTGCTCAACACCGGGCCGCACGACCTGTGCCGGAGCTGGTCGCGCACGATCTACACCAGGTGGCCCGACCTGGACGGTCTGTGGCACATCTCGGCGATGACCGGCGAGCCCGAGGTCACCCTGTTCACCGCGGCCCGCGACAGCTTCCCGCCGCAGCCGATGTTCAGCCGGCCGATGGCCGACCCGGGCACGCGCGGCTGGATCGTCGCCGCGGCCGCGCACATCGGCTACGAAGTCGTCTGACGGGCCAGCTGGCCCAAGCCGATCAGCGCGGCGCCGACCCAGACGGCAGCGCAGACCGTAGGCGGCCAGGACGCGCCGCTGACCGCCGCCGATGCCGCGGCAAGGGCCGCGCAGACGACGCGGGTCGGACGCTCGGCGACGGTGATTGTCGTGCGCAGGCGCCCGCCGAGCACCGTCCGCGACAGCTCGTGGACGAGCGACAACGCGCCGGCGGTGGCCGCCAGCCAGAGCGGGGCGCCACACCGCCAGGTGGCCAGCGCGAACGCGCAGTCGGCGGTCCGGTCAGCGAGCGCGTCCGCGGCCGCGCCGACGCGAGTGGCCCGCCCGGAGACGACCGCCACCGCGCCGTCCAGGCCGTCGCACAGGGCGGACGCCAGGATCAGGCCGAGCGTGGCGAGCGGCAGACGGTCGGCGAACAGCGCCGCATCGACGGCGAGCACCGCACCGGCCACAGTGATCGCAGTCGGGGGCACGCGAGCGATCGGGCGCGCGAGCGTCCACATGAGACCGAGCCACCGCCGGACAAGTGCCGACGGCTGCAGGCCGCCGTGCAGCCGCGACCATACGGCCGCATACCGATCGGTCAACGACGCGTGGGCAGCGCCAGGTTGGCCCACACCTCGCGCGTGGCCTTGGAGAAGTTGAACGTGATGAAGTGCAGGCCGGGTACGCCCTCGTCGAGCAGCCGCTGCGCGAGCTTCGAGCCCTCGTCGATGCCGAGTGCGCGAACCGCCTTCGGGTCGTCCGCGACGGCCTCGAACTTGGCCGCAAGCGCACGCGGGAACGGCGCGCCGGACAGTTGCTCGGACCGTTCAATAGTGCGCATCGTCGTGACCGGCATGAGCCCGGCGAGGATCGGCACGTCGCAACCCGCGGAGACGACGCGGTCGCGCAGGCGTAGGTAGTCGTCGGCGTCGAAGAACATCTGGGTGATCGCGTAGTCGGCGCCGGCGCGGCACTTCTCGATCAGCCGCGTGGTGTCGTCCTCAACGGTGGCCGACTGCGGGTGCTTGTACGGGAAGGCCGCAACGCCGACGCAGAAGTCGCCGTGCGCACGCAGCAACTCGACGAGCTCGTAGGCGTAGCTCAGCCCTTCGGGATGGGTGGTCCACTCGCCGTTCGGGTTGCCCGGCGGGTCGCCGCGCAGCGCGATCATGTTGGTGATGCCCGCGTCGGCGAGCCGCCCGATGATCGCCCTGAGCTCGGCCACCGAGTGGTTCACCGCGGTGAGGTGCGCGACCGGCAGCAGCGTGGTGTCGGACGCGATGTTCTCGGTGATCTCGATCGTGTGGTCGCGCGTCGAACCGCCGGCGCCGTAGGTCACCGACACGAACGACGGGTGCAACGGTTCGAGCTGCCGGATCGTCTGCCATAACCGGGATTCGTCCTCTGGGTTCTTCGGCGGGAAGAACTCGAAGGAGAAAGTGGGACGGCCGTTCGCGAGCGCGTCCCGCACCGTTCGTGACATGGCGTTCAGCGTAGTGTCGCGATGTGATCGACCTCGACTCGGTGATCCGGCGGGTCGATGCGGAGCTGGTCAGTTTCTTCGACGCTCGCGCCGACCGCTTCGCGGCCCTGGGCGACGACCTGGGGCCGCTGACGAGCACCGCGCGCAGCTTCGTGCTCAACGGCGGCAAGCGGCTACGCCCGATATTCGCCTACTGCGGCTGGCGCTGCGTCCGGGCAACCGACGACGACCCGATCGTGACCGCGGCCGCCAGCCTCGAACTGCTGCACGGCTGCGCGCTCATCCACGACGACGTCATGGACGGCTCGGGCACTCGGCGAGGCCGGCCCTCGGTGCACGCGAGCTTCGCCGAGCTGCACGCGCGAGGCGGGTTCACCGGCGACCAGCGCGTGTTCGGCACGGCCGCGGCGATCGTCGTGGGCGACCTGCTGCTGTCCTGGGCGGACGCGATGTTCGCCGGCGCCGGATTCGACGATGCGGCCGGACGGCGAGCCCGTGCCGTCTACGACGACATGCGCCAGCAAGTGATGGCCGGGCAGTACCTCGACGTGCTCGTCCAAGCACGCGGCGACTTCTCCGCCGACGACGCGCTGCGGGTCGCCAAGTACAAGACCAGCAAGTACACCGTCGAGGGGCCGTTGCAGTTCGGGGCCGCCGCGGCCGGTGCGTCGCCGGACCTGGTCGACGCGATCGCCGCGTACGGCATGCCCCTCGGCGAGGCGTTCCAGCTGCGCGACGATGTGCTCGGCATCTTCGGCGATCCTGGCCGTACCGGGAAGCCAAGCGGCGACGACCTGCGCGAAGGCAAGCGCACGATGCTGGTCGCGCTCGCCATGGACGCGGCCGACGACACGCAGGCTGCCATGTTGCGGCACGGCCTCGGTGACCGCAGCCTCGACGACGACGGGGTGGCCGCGATCTGCGACGTGCTCGTCGCCACCGGGGCCCTCGACCAGGTCGAGGCGCGGATCACAGAGCGGACGGCGCAGGCGCGCGCCGCGCTCGACACGTCCGCGATCAACCCCGACGCCCGCGAGGTGCTCGAGCGGCTGGCGATTGCCGCGACCGAGCGCCACACATGAGAACCGTGCGAACCATACCTGGGCGTACGGATCGCGTCGTGATCATCGGCGCGGGCCTTGGTGGGCTGTCAGCCGCGCTGCACCTTGCCGGCGCGGGGCGTGAAGTCATCGTGCTCGAACACGACGACGAGCCGGGCGGGCGAGCCGGCGTGCTCCGCGACAGCGGCTACACGTTCGACACCGGCCCGACGGTGCTCACGATGCCGTCGCTGCTCGACGATGCGCTCGGCGCCGTCGGCGAATCCCTCGACGACTGGGTCACCCTGCGCCGCCTCGATCCCGCGTATCGCGCGCGTTTTGCGGACGGCTCGGCGCTGGACGTCCACGCCGACCCGGGCGCGATGGCAGACGCGATCGCCGCGTTCTGCGGCCCGCGCGACGCCGACGGCTACCGGCGGTTCGTGGCGTTTGCCCGCGAGCTGTACCGCATCGAGTTGCCGCATTTCATCGACCGCAACCTCGACTCACCGCGTGCTCTGCTCGGCCGGCCGTTGCTCGACCTGGTGCGGATGGGCGCGTTCCGCCGGCTCGCGCCGAAGGTCGCCTCGTTCATGCGTGACGAGCGGCTGCGCCGGGTGTTCACGTTCCAGGCGATGTACGTGGGCCTGGCGCCGGCGCAGGCGCTGGCGATCTACGCGGTGATCCCGTACCTGGATTGCGTGGCCGGCGTCTATTTCCCGCTGGGCGGCATGCACGCGGTGCCCCGCGCGATGGCCGACGTGGCCGCGAAGCACGGCGTCGCGCTGCGCTACGGCACGCGCGCGTCGCGGATCGAGCTCAGCGGCGGGCGTGCCCGCGCCGTCGTCACCGCTGCGGGAGAGCGCATCCCGGCTGACGTCGTCGTCGTCAACGGCGACCTGCCGAGTGCCTACCGCGAGTTGCTGCCTGCCGAATTCAGTCCGCGACGAAGGCTGCGGTACTCGCCGTCCTGCGTGGTGCTGCACGCCGGATCGGGGACGGCGCCCCAGGACGCCGCGCATCACACGATCTCGTTCGGCCACGCGTGGCGCGACACGTTCGACGAGATCATCCGGCGCGGCGACGTGATGAGCGACCCGTCGTTCCTGCTCAGCACGCCGAGCCTGACCGATCCGTCCCTGGCCCCGCCCGGCCGGCACGCGTGCAGCGCGCTGTTCCCCGTCCCGAACCTGCATCACCGCGCGCCGATCGACTGGGCAGCCGAGGCACCGCGCTACCAGCAGCACATCCTCGACACGCTGGACGCGCGCGGCCTCGGGGTGGACGCCCAGGTGCTGCACCTGACCACGCCCGCCGACTGGCAGGCCCGCGGGCTGGCAGCCGGAACCCCGTTCGCCGCAGCGCACACGTTCGCCCAGACCGGGCCGTTCCGCGCGCCGACCCTGGACCGTCGCGTCGAGAACCTGGTCCGCTGCGGGTCGAACAGCCAGCCCGGCGTGGGCGTCCCGATGGTCGTCGTCTCGGGCAAGCTCGCCGCGCAGCGTGTCACCGGTGCGACCCGATGAGAGCGGGCGCGACGCTGACGGCGGCCGGTATCACCAACCCGAGGCTGCGGGCCGGCTACGAACTGTGCCGGCAGCTCAACGCCGTCCACGGCCGGACGTACTACCTGGCCACGCTCCTGCTCCCCCCCGCGAAGCGGCCCTACGTCCACGCCCTGTATGGGTTCGCGCGCCACGCGGACGACATCGTCGACGACCTCACCGCGTCGGTCAGCCCCGAGGAGCGCGCGGCACGGTTCAGCGCGTGGAGCCAGGACTTCGTCGACGACCTCGACTGGGGCGAGTCAGGCGACCCCGTGTGCCGGGCCGTCATCGACACGATCCGCCGCTGGGACATCCCGCGGTCCTATTTCGCCGACTTCCTCGACTCGATGCGGATGGACCTCACGGTCACCGAGTACGCGACGTTCGAAGATCTGTCGAAGTACACCTGGGGCTCCGCGGCGGTGATCGGCCTGCAGATGCTGCCGATCCTCGGCCGGGCGGACGACTCGATCGGCTGGGAGACGCTCGAGCCGTACGCGATCGACCTCGGCGTGGCGTTCCAGCTGACGAACTTCCTGCGCGACGTCGCCGAGGATCTGCGCCTCGGCCGGATCTACCTGCCGCAGGACTCGCTCGCGGCGTTCGGCGTCGATCGGGAGCGGCTGGCGCGCGGACAGGTGGACGAGCCGATTCGCAACCTGCTCGCCTTCGAGATCGCCCGGGCCCGTGACCTGTACGTCCGCGCGGCGCCCGGGATCGACCTCGTGCACGCCACGTCGCGTCCCTGCCTGCACGCCGCGCTGACGCTCTACAGCGGCATCCTCGACGAGATCGAGCGGGCCGGCTACGACGTGTTCGGCGGGCGGATCGCCGTGTCGCTGAGCCGGCGTGCGCGCGTCGGCACGCGCGGGCTCATCGGCGCGTGGACGACCCGTCGCGGACAGCCCGGCGGCCGAGCCACACCCACGTCGACAACGTCAGCACGATCATGGCGAAGCCGAACAGCAGGTCTTCGACGGGCGCGTTCACGATCCGGACGCCCGTGATCGCCTGACGGTCGTACCGGACGACGGGCAGGCCGGTCAGCACGCCGTTGACGACCAGCTGGAAGAACAGCATCAACGCGTACGCCGTCCAGAATGCCTTACGCCGCAGGAGATTTGTGCGCCAGACGGCTTGATCGACCAGTGCTGCGCCTGCCACGCCGAGCAGCGCAAGCACGGTGTACGTCACTGCTCGTCGCCGACTGTCCACTGTGGACGCCGCCGGCGCACCGCCTCGAGCGTGAGCACCGCGCAGGTCGGCACCACGAGGAAGAACAGGAACTCCTCGAGCGGCAGGTGTCCCGGCAGGAACACGCCCGTGACGAAATGCCGCTCGTAGGTCCACTGGTGGTGATGGATCGCGTAGAGGTCCCACCCGGCGAAGATCACGACGGTCGGCACAAGCGTGAGCAACAGCCGGCGCCAGCGCGCGTACACGCGAGTGCGCAGGACGATCTCGAGGGGCGCGGTGCCGAGCAGGCAGGCCGCTAGCACCGCCAGATACGACAGGTGCGACATCAGTAGCCGGCGACCTGCGCGCGCCGCTTGACCTCGCGCCCGCGGTTCTCGCGAAGCGCCTGGACGGGCGTGCCGGGCAGCGAGTCGTCGTCGCGGAACAGCCAGTCGACGATCTCGTGATCCTCGTAGCCGGCGTCGCGCAGCAACGTCACCACGCCGGTCAGTCCCTTGACGATCGCACCGTCCTGCACGAACGCGGTCGGGACGCGTCTGGTGCCGTCCTCGCCGCGCACCGCGACCAGCGCGCCGTCGCGCACGTACTGGTGCACCCGCGAGACGGCGACGCCGAGCGCATCGGCGATCTCGGGGATGGCGGCCAACTCGATGTCCGTCTTGTGCTCGGGCATGGGGCTAGCCTGCCACGAGCTCACGGCACGCGGGCGAAAACGGCGCTGGTCGTGTAGTGCGCAGGCGCGACGCCACCGGCTTCGTCGATCGCTTCGCCCACGGCGGTGACGAGCGCTGCCAGCCGCTCGGGCGGCAACGTGATGTGGTCGCTATGCGTGTGCATGAGCGCCTGCCACTCCTCGCGGGTGTAGGTCTTGTCCCATCGGTAGTGCCGGATCTCGACCGAGGCGAACAGGCCACTGGCCCGGATCGTCTCGGCCTGCGGCGCGACGGTGTGCGGTCCGGCGCCGCTGCGGATCACCGAGCTGCCGGCCAGCTGCGCCTCGACACGCTCGTACGCCGCGTCGACGCGCCGGCTGACGTCCGGATCGAGCACGGAGAAGTTCCAGAACGGGACGAGCAGCCCATCGGGCCGCAGCAGGCTCGCCGCCTTGGCAGCGCCGATGTCCGGGTCGATCCAGTGCCAGGCTTGCCCGGAGACGATGAGGTCGAAGCGCCGCTCGCGGGCGTCCCAGCTCTCGAATCCGCCGATCTCGACCTCGATGCCGTGTGAGCGCGCGACGTCGGCCATCCGCTCGTCGACCTCGACCCCGAGTACCCGCACGCCACGGTCGGCGAGCAGCCGGGCCGCCTTGCCGGTGCCGCATCCCACGTCGAGCGCTGTTCGCGCGCCACCGGCCAGCAGGTCGTCGATCAGCGCCGGCGGGTAACTCGGCCGCGCCCGGTCGTACGCGAACGCCGCGGAGCCGAACGACTCGGCACGCAGCCGATTGGTGTGGATGCGGTCGGGATCTGCGGACACGCACAAATCATCCCGCGCTGACCCGCCAGCCTTCCTCCGGGGGACGCGGCGAGCGCATCGGGTCAGCATCGGTCGTCGGCGCCGAGGCACCCACGAGCTTGGTCAGCGTCGCACCGGCCACGACGCGGGTCGGGAACATCGCCGACGCGGCCGCCCGGCGGACTTCGGTCACCGGCAAGGCGCCGCCCCGGGCCGCCGCCAGCACGAGGTTGCCGACGCGGCGGCGACCGAGCACGCCGGTCGAGCCGACCAGCAGCACGTCGGGCAGCACGGTCCGCACCGCGGCAGCGACCCGACGGGTGTAGGTGAGCGGAGGCCCGTCGGTGAGGTTGGCCAGCAGCAGGCCGTCCGGGCGGAGCACGCGGGCAATATCGGCCAGGAACTCGACGGTGGTGAGCTCGGCCGGCACGCGGCCGCCGAGGTAGGCGTCGAGCACCAGCACGTCCGCGCTGGCGTCACCGAGCCCGCGCACGCCTTCGCGACCCGGCACCGGCCGGATGCGGATGCGCTCGCGCTTCGGCAACGGCAGCCTGGCCCGAACCAGCTCGACCAGCGCAGCGTCCGGCTCGAAGACGATCTGCGACGACCCGGGCCGGGTTGCCGCGATGTAGCGCGCGAACGTGCACGCGCCTCCCCCGACGTGCGTCACTGCGAGCGGCCCGTCGTGGATCGCGTCGAGCACGTCGGCCATGCTGCGCAGGTAGTCGAAGTCGAGGTAGGTCGGATCGTCCAGGTCGACGTAGGACTGCCGGATCCGGTCGACCACCAGCAGCCAGCCACCCGGCCGGTCGGCGTCGGCCAGCAGCTCCGCCCGCCCGGTGGCCACCTGGGTCTCGCCTGCCGCCAGGCCGTCCTTGCTCACGGCGTGCCAGCGTACGGTTCGGGTCAAGATCGGGTGTCGTCGCGGGGTAGCCGGACGCCGGACGCCTAGAATCCGCTTGTGCAGACGGCCACCACGGATCCGCTGGTCGGCCGAGTGTTGGACGGCCGATACCGGATCCAGGCGCGAATAGCGCGAGGCGGGATGTCGACGGTGTACAGCGCCGTCGACGAACGCCTCGACCGGTCCGTCGCCGTCAAGGTCATGTCGTCGAGCCTGTCCAGCGACCCCGCGTTCGCAGACCGCTTCGCCCGCGAAGCCCGCGCTGCGGCCAAGCTCGCGCACATCAATACGGTCGCCGTCTACGACCAGGGCGAGGACGGCGACAACGTCTTCCTGGTCATGGAGCTGGTCAACGGCCGCACGCTGCGCGACCTGCTGCGCGAGCGCGGCCGGCTCAGCCCCGCCGAAGCGGTCTCGATCATGGAGCCGATTCTGGCCGCCCTCGCCGTCGCGCACCGGGTGGGGCTGGTGCACCGCGACATCAAGCCGGAGAACATCCTGCTGTCCGACGAGGGTGTGGTGAAGGTCGCCGACTTCGGCCTGGCACGCGCTGTCGAGACCGACGGCGCAGCCACGCGCACCGGGATGATGATGGGCACGGTGGCGTACTGCTCGCCGGAGCAGATCAGCCGCGGCCGGACCGACCAGCGCTCGGATGTCTACTCGGCCGGCGTCGTGCTGTTCGAGCTGCTGACCGGCGAGGCCCCGTATGTCGGCGACTCCGCGATGGCAGTGGCCTACCAGCACGTCCACAGCCGGGTCACGGCTCCGTCCTCGCGCGTCAGCGGCGTCGGCGAGGAGCTCGACGACCTGGTCGTGCGGGCCACCGACAGCGACCCCGCGGGGCGCCCGCTCGACGCCGGTGCGTTCCTGGCCGAGCTCGCCGACGTGCGCACTGACCTCGGGCTGCCCGTCGTGCCGGTTCCGCCACGGCCGCGCGCGAACGGTCACCAGCCTTCATCGGACGCTCGCGAGGCGCGGACCACGCAGCGAATCGGCCAGGACGCCGGCGTCCACGACACGGCGGTCGGCGCTCCGCCGCCGTACGGTTTCGCGGGGCGCCCGCCCGGCCCGCCACCGCCGCCCGGCGCATACAACCCGCGCCCGCTGGTCCCGCCTCGCAGACGGCCACGCGCCGCGTTGATCGCCCTGCTCGTCATACTGCTGCTTGGCATCGGGGCGGGCTTCGCCGGATGGTGGTTCGCCGCAGGCAGGTACACGCGCGTGCCCACGGTGAACGGCGAGGCCCGCGTCACCGCACTCGCGGCGCTGGACCGGGCCGGCTTCGACAAGGTCACGATCAGCCAGGTCAACGACGAGAAGGTGCCGAAGGGTCTCGTGGTCGGCACCAAGCCGGGCGGCAACAGCCGGGTGCCCCGGCACGCGCCGATCACGCTGCTCATCTCGCTCGGGCCGAAGCTCTACGCACTCCCCGACCTTCGTGGTCAGTCGGAGGACGACGCCCGAGCGGCACTCGGCAAGTTGCCGGTGCGGCTGACGTCCACGCGGCAGGCGGACGACAACGTACCCAAGGACAGCGTCATCCGCACCAACCCGCCGGCGGGAACCCGGGTGCGCGCCGATCAGAGCGTGTCGATCATCGTGTCGAGTGGCCCGCCGATCCTCAACCTTCCCGACGTCACCGGCTCCCCGCGCGACGACGCGATCGCCAAGTTGCAGGGCATGGGCTTCAAGGTCGGCGTGAACGAGCAGTTCAGCGACAACGTCGCGCAGGGCAACGTCATCAGCCAGGACCCATCCGCGAACTCGCAGCTGGCAAAGGGCCAGCAGGTGACGCTCACCGTGTCGAAGGGCGCGGACTTCGTCGACGTCCCGCAGGTCAGCGGCCTGAGCAAGGACGACGCCCGCCACGCGCTCGAACAGGCGGGTCTGAAGGTCCGGGTCAAGCGCGTCTTCGGCGGGCGCCTCGACGTGACGGTCGGTCTCGACATCAACCCGGCTGATCAGAACGCGGCCGGTCAGGTGCGTCGCGGCTCGACCGTGACGATCGAAGTCGCCTGACTCGCGGTGGCAACGTCTCGCCGGTCGCTGATCGGCGCGCACGTCGGCGTCGCCCGCGGCCTGGTGCGCGGCGCCGTGGCACGTGCTGACGAGATCGGCGCAGAGGTCGTGCAGATCTTCGCCGGCAATCCGCGCGGCTGGGCCCAGACGCCGTTCGAGACAGAGGCCGACGACGCGTTCCGCGCAGGCTGCGCGCTTCGCGGTGTGCCGGTGTTCGTGCACACCCCGTACCTGCTCAACTTCGGCTCACCGTCCGCTGTGACACTTTCTCGCTCGTGCGCCGCGTTGGCGTTCGCGCTTCGTCGCGCGGACGCGCTGGGCGCATCGGGTGTCGTGTTGCATGCCGGATGGGCCGCCGGTGGCCGTCGCGACGATGCCATGCGCCAAGTGCGCCAACACGTCCTGCCGCTGCTCGACGGCGTCCGCACCCGCCTGCTCATCGAGCCGACCGCGGGTGGTGGCGGCGCGTTGGCGTCCACTGTGGACAGTGTGGCCGAGTACCTCGACGTGCTGGACGACGAGCGCGTCGGCGTGTGCCTCGACACCTGCCACCTGCACGCCGCCGGCCACGATCTCTCGACGCGTACCGGGATGACCCGAACACTCGCCGCGCTCGGCCGGGCGATCGGGCGCCGCCGGATCGGGCTCGTGCACGTCAACGACAGCCGCGATCCCACTGGCTCGAAACGCGATCGGCACACCTGCCTCGGCGGCGGCACAATCGGCCTGGAACCGTTCGCTGCGCTGTTCTCCTCCCCCACCACGCGCGGCGTCCCGCTGGTCGTCGAGACCGCCGAAGACGATCACGCAAGCGACATCGCGGCGCTCAAACTCCTCCGCGGCTGACTCGCCGGAGTCGCTTGCCGATCATGTGCAGATCGACAGGTTCGAGCCGGACGATATGCACATCGATCGCGTGTTCGAGCCGCTGATCCACAGGTTCGCCGCCGGTGCTGCGAGCATGCACTCCCGATGCCGACGATCAGCAGATGGATCTCGAGGCACTGCCGCAAGCCGACGCACGTCGCGTCACCACATGGACTTCGCTGCGACGACGCGGCGTCAGCCGTGCTCGCGTCCAGGCGCAGCTCGACGCCCGACGGTGGTAACGGCTGGGGTTCGCGATCGTCTTGCACAACGGCCCGCTCTCGGAGCGTCAGCGCTGGACGGTCGCGCGCACGCACGCCGGGCCGCTGGCGATCCTGACGGCGTTCACGGCTGCGCAGGCGTTCGGTTTGCGGGGCTGGGAGCGGGAGACGGTCCACGTACTGGCACCCGGCGGTACCCGGCTAAGGCGCGAGTGCCCGGTCAAGGGCCGGCTGCATCTGTCGTCGCAGTGGGGTGAGGTCCGTACCCGCCAGCGCAGCATCGTGCACGCGCTGCCTGAGGCGTTGGTACGCGCAGCGGCCACGTTCGCGTCGGCGCGACCCGCGTGCGGCATCCTCGCCGCAGCCGTCCAGCAGCGCCTGGCCCGCCCTCCCGCCTTGCGCGATGCGCTCGCTCGCGCGCCTCGTGTGCGCCACCGTGCGGCGTTGCTCGCGGCCGTCGGGGACATCGCGCAGGGCTCCGAGGCGCTCAGCGAGATCGACTTCGTACGGCTGTGCCGCAGGTTCCGGCTGCCTGTGCCGGAACGGCAGGCGGTACGCAGGGACTCGTCCGGGCGTCGTCGCTACCTCGACGCCACATGGCGACGCGCCGACGGACGGCTGGTGGTCGTCGAGGTCGACGGAGCGCTGCACCTTGCGGCGGGCCGATGGTGGGCCGACCAGCTGCGGCAGAACGAGCTGACGCTCGCCGATGCGATCGTGCTGCGCTTCCCGAGCGTCGTGGTACGGACCGAACCGGCGATGGTCGCCGCCCAGCTCAGGCGTGCGCTGCGGCTCTGACCCGGCGATCATGTGCAGATCGACGTGCCGCCACCGGCCGATCTGCACATGATCGCGACTGGGAAGGCACGTAGGCTGCCAAGCCATGGTCATCGTCATGGCACCGTCGGCCACCGACGCCGACGTGACGGGCGTCGTCGCGCACATCGAGGCCCACGGCGGGCAGGCATTCGTCAGCCGCGGGGTCATGCGCACGATCATCGGAGTGGTCGGCACCGAGGACGTGCTGGAGACGATGGACGCCGCCGGGCTGCCCGGCGTGTCGGAGACGATGCGGATCACCGCGCCGTACAAGCTGGTGTCGGCGCAGAACCATGCCAAGCGGACGACGGTCCGGGTCGGCGGCGTGCCGATCGGTCCGGACACGTTCACTCTGATCGCCGGGCCGTGCGCGGTCGAGACGGCCGAGCAGACGCTCGCGGCGGCGCACATGGCCAAGCGGGCCGGCGCCACGCTGTTGCGCGGCGGTGCGTTCAAGCCCCGCACGTCGCCGTACGCGTTCCAGGGTCTGGGCAAGGTCGGCCTGCGCATCCTGGCCGAGGTCCGCGACGAGGTGCAGTTGCCGATCGTCACCGAGGTCACCGAGGTCGCGGACGTCGACATCGTCGCCCAGTACGCCGACATGCTGCAGATCGGTACGCGCAACATGCAGAACTTCGGCCTGCTGCAGGCCGTCGGCGCAACCGGCAAACCGGTCATGCTCAAGCGCGGGCTGACCGCCACGTACGAGGAGTGGCTGATGGCCGCCGAGTACATCGCCCAGCGCGGCAACCTCGACATCGTGCTCTGCGAGCGCGGCATCCGCACGTTTGAGACCGCCACGCGGAACACCCTGGACATCAGCGCGGTGCCGGTCGCACAGCGCCTGTCGCACTTGCCGGTCATCATCGACCCGTCGCACTCAGGCGGGCGGCGGGACTTGGTCCTGCCGCTGACAAGGGCCGCCATCGCGGTCGGGGCCGACGGCGTGATCGTGGACGTGCATCCCGAGCCGGCCAAGGCGCTGTGCGACGGCGACCAGGCACTCGCCGGCGACGACATCAGCGAGCTCGCGAACGTCATGCGGACGATGCCGGCCCTGCTGGGGCGCGAGCTGGTTCAGCCCGTCGAGCCCGTCGCCGTCGGCTCGCTCTGACTCCGCTGGCGACGCGCCGACCGGGTGCGCGGAGCCGACCGTCGGGCCGCTGGCGTGCGTCCGTCAGCCTGGCCGGTACTCCTGCGCCGACGCGGCCAGCGCGTCGGCGAGCTCGTCGGCGTCCAGCCTCGCCTCGATCTTGTGCAGGTCAGCGACCCTGGCCCGAGTCTCGACCTGGCGCGGCAGCAGCAGCGAGCAGCAG
>WNGM01005144.1_pt1 | contig 15828 bp, 13 predicted proteins | sample 5400571 | NCBI WGS metagenome assembly WNGM01 (sample SAMN13153378, study PRJNA577476) | soil metagenome | isolation source: 100 cm soil or saprolite under Garry oak tree replicate 2 | place: USA:California | collected 2016-06-15 | reverse complement strand
CAGCTTGCGGTGGTTTGGGCTCCCCACCTGCATTGGCGAGCCCGGAGGGCCAAACCTCCATCACTGGCACAGCACGGTTCGTGCCGGCGACCTTCTACATCGCCTCACTCCCCTTTCAGGACACACCGCCGAACGGCGGTTCCGGCATCCCCAGCTATTGGCCTGCCGGCCACGTTCCGTGACTGTCAGTGGGTGGTCCTGATGACAGATCTCGTGCCGGTTGGTGTGCTCGACGAGGTGCTGCGCCGACACGAGGACGACGGGCACCGTTGGAGTTGTGGAAGGCTGCGATCGAGGTCGGCGGCCCGGACAATATCACCAAGGCGGGGGTGCGCCCCGGGCACCGAGAACCGGGGCCGCCTGGGCGCGGCGGCGGCACCGCCCTCGCGTTGGCTGGTGAGGAGTACTGTCGGTAGCGACGTTCGTCCCGCGAGGCGAGGTGACCACGATGGCCCAGGAGGACACGTCAGCCGACGACACCGGGCAGCGGCATGCGGCGGAGCACGCCGACGTCGAACGCCGGCATGCCGACGACCATGCACAGGTGTCGCAGCGGCATCTGGCGGCGCACGAGAAGCTCTACGCCCGGCACGGCAGCGACCACACGCAGCTGGCCGGCCGGCACGTGGGCGAGCGGGAGAAGGCTGCGGATGCGACTCTCACCCAGAAGGCAGCGCTCAGCGCGCGCCACGGCGCACAGCACGTCGTTATGGAGATCCTGCACGCTACACAGCTGGCGTGGATGGGAGCGCGGCACGCGGGCGAGCGACTTCGTATGGACCAGCGCCACGCCGTGGAACTGCTCGCCCAGGAGCGCCGGCACGCCCGGGAGGATCGCCAGCCGTGATCGGGCGCGAGCCAGCCGAGACCTCGTGGGGCGGGTACTCGGCCGATTTCAGCACTCACTCATCTGCCTTACGTGGTGATCTTGATTACCTCTGCCACCGGGCCATATTGTCCGTTCCGGCGCGGCCGGTCGGCCAGGAGGACGCTCGGCCAGGAGGACGCCTGGATCGCCCGCTCACGCGCCGTGATCGTGCTCTCTCCAGTCGCGAAAGCGATGTGATCTTCGATCACCTGGGTAACTGCTCGAAGGTGCGCACGACGCTCCAGCCGAGCTGAGGTTCACAGAGCGAGAACGAGCCCAGCCGCACTGTGTAGCAGCGCAGCGCCGACGTGGCGGAGGAGCACAGGCCGGAACGGCAGCGCCCGCCGGGGCGAAGATGGCGCATCATTCAGCCGTGGGCCAGGCCGCAGCGCCGCGCCTGGTGCCGTGACGCCGCCGACGGGAGATCAGGCAGGTCGCCGCGGCGACGCGAGACACGCTCGCAGTAGCGCGGGCCGTCGCCGCGCCGCGGAGCGAGGAGCACCAGATAAGCGTGTTCACCGTGTACCTGAAGAACCAGCCCGGCGAGCTTGCCCGCCTGTGCGAGGCGATGGCCGACCGCGGCATCAATCTGGTCCTTTGCGCAACCACCCTGCGATGCCAGCGGGTTACTCCCCTTGATAAGGCGGCTCGGCGAGTGCCGTGCTGGTAACGGGGCGTGAGGCCTGCGGTGCGGGGCTCATTGGTCCTGCCGCCTCGGGGCTTGGGTGAGGCGCTGGGAGGGTTCGCCGGGGCCGCTGGCGCCGATCGGCTTGCGCTGGGCGGGGTGATCGCGTGGCGGCAGCGCCCGGTAGCCGCCGGTGGTATGGCCGCGCCAGATCCGCCACCGCGGGCACCGGCGCTGAGCTGGTCAAGTCCGCCGTCGCGGCGGTCCGCGCCGCGGCTCGGGGGTCACCCCCCTGGTTCTGGCTGATCGCCGGTGCGGTCAGCGTGGCGGCCTCGGGCAAGGGCAACCATGTCACCATCGGGGCACCGGGCCCCGTTCGCGCGCGGCCGGCGGTACCCCCGGCCGGGCCGGGAGGACGGAGGCACCTACCGGCGGGGTATCCGCCAGCGGGCGCGGGGACACCGGCACCGGGCCGTGGCAACGGCCGGCGGGGCTGGCCGGCTAATTGCGGGTGGCCGGCGATACGGCGAGCCAGGACTGGCACGGTCCACGCGCGGACCGTGACACCCGCCCGTGATGCCCGCAGCCCGCGCCGGTCTGGCCCGCTCCCCGCACAAGCCCAGACGGTGTCGATGTGCCAGCGCGGGTGGTCCTTGCGGAGCTTCGCCACCTCCGACATGGCCCTGCCTCCCTTCAGCCCACGGCACACCGCCCGGATGCATCCCTCTAGGTGAAACGCGCCAGCCCCGCAGGACGTAACATCCCAGGCTTGGCTCAGCGTGCCCGGCCGTGGCCGGGTGAGCCGCGGCTGGCCGAGCACCCCTGGTACCGCCCCGGGGCGGTTATGCTGCCGGGGCGCCGAGTATGCGGGCGGACAGCTCGGCCAGGACGGCGCAGCGTGGCGCGCAGTCCGGCCGGTTTGGCGCCGGGCTTCGACAGGGGGTCTCGTTCGTGAGGCCAGCCCTCGGCCGCCACGTGGTTCCTGCCCGTTCGAGGTGGCTGGCACGGTTTAACCGGTAGCGTGTGCGGGCGCTGCGCTGGGCCTGAACGAGGCATACTCTATGTGCTAGGTCAGAGTCCGCCTGCAGGGGAGAAGCCAGCATGGCAGCAGACTGGCCGCAGGGCCCGCTCGCAGCGAGCGGGCCGGCCCCGAGCCTGGACACCAGCGTGCCGCACATCGCCCGGGTCTACGATTACTGGCTGGGTGGTAAGGATAACTTCGCGGTGGACCGGGAGGCCGCCGAGCAGGTGATCGCGGCCTACCCGGGAATCTTGCGCGATGTCCGCGCGCAGCGGGCGTTCTTGGCTAACGCGGTGCGCTATCTGGCGGGCGTGGCGGGCATCGGGCAGTTCCTGGACATCGGCACCGGCATCCCGACCGCGAACAACACCCACGAGGTCGCCCAGGGCGCGGAGCCCAGCTGCCGGGTGGTTTACGTCGACAACGATCCCCTGGTGCTCGCCCACGCCCGGGCGTTGCTGGTGGGCACCACCGCCCCGACCGCCTACGTCGATGCCGACCTGCGTGACACCGGCACGGTGCTGGCACAAGCGGCCCAGTTGCTGGACTTCACCAAGCCGGTCGCGGTCATGCTGATCAGCGTCTTGCACCTGATCCCGGACGAGGACGACCCGCACGCGATCGTCACCCGCCTGATGGAGGCGGTGCCTTCGGGCAGCTGGCTGGCGCTGTCCCACCCGGCCCGCGACGTCCACCGCCGGCAGGTGACCGAGGCGGCCAGCCGGTTCAACCAGCTGGCGCCGGCGAAGGCCACGCTGCGCACCCGGGCCGAGATCTTGCGCTTCTTCGACGGCCTGGAGCTACTGGAACCCGGCCTGGTCCAAATCCACCGATGGCGGCCCGGCTTGTCCGCCCCCGGCCGCAATCAGGAGGCAGCCGGCTACTGCGGTCTGGCCCGCAAAGCCTGACCCGCCAGGAACCACGACCGGCGGGCTAGCGACCTCTGCGAGCAGGGCCGGCCCATTCCTTGAGCAGCGCCGAACATCCAGATCTGCGCGAGCCAAGTCCTGACCGGCATCGAGCCAACATCGACGCAGAGCGGCGGTACTGGCGCGTCATGACGGTCGAGCTGTCGGCTACTCCTCGCGATCGGGATTTGGGTGAGCCTGCCATGGCCGGTCAGCGGCGGCGCTCGCACGCCTGCCGCCGTGACGCGGGTAGTGGTCACTGTCCTTGGACTCGATCCGCTGCAGCAAGTCCACAAAGGCGTGGCTCGCTGGTACCGTGGCCCCCGTCGCGGTGCCAACCGGGACAGCGGTTCACGCTGTCTTAGGTTTGGCCGGCGGCATGCATCCGGCACGGAGGCCGGTATGGGTTCCCCGCAGTGGGACTGCCGGGGGAGTTCGCCAGCGCCGGCGCGGTCGTCCGCGCCGGCGTCATGAGCAACTGGCCGACCGGGACAGGGGCTCTTGCTGGCCGGTGCCACGCGCAGGGGTGATGACGGTGACTTATGTCTTCATGGCGGTGCACTATCCGGCGGCCGGCCGCGGCAAGGAGGTGTATGCCAGCATGGCGAAGATGGCCGAATCCGCCGCGGGAACCCCGGGCTTGATCGAGATCGGGCCCTGGCTGGAGTATGGCGGCGACCGCGTGGTCGGGATCTCCCGCTGGGAGTCGAAAGAGGCCTTCGACGCGGCGATGCCCGGCAGCGGCGTGCCGAACGACATCATTCACGACGGCGAGCGCAGACCGCGGGAGTATTTCCACCTAACCCAGCCCGCAGAGGACCCGCCTGGCTGAATATCCCACGGGCCCATGCGTGGAGGGTCTGGGCAAACCGGTCCTGCAGACCGCGGCTTGCGGATTCCGCGCGCCGCTGCTCGCGGCGGCACGACAGACATCGGGCGCAGATCACCGGCCATGCGACTGTATAAGTGCGCCGGATCACCCCCATCTGCGCGCCATGCCCTACCTGACAAAGCAAATAGCGGTCGCACGTTACCTGTCAGCGGTTACCCGTCGAGGGCTGGGACGGAGCTGATGACAGACTGTGACAACCAAGCTGGAGCTCCCAAGATCTCGTAAGCGCCGGATCGATGCTGAATCGAAAATCGGTGCTTAGCTGGGCAGGCGGCAGCACCCGGCGGAGCGCAGCGGAGCCGGGTTCTTTCGCGGTGGTGTGGTCGTGCCGGTGGGAGAGGTCGCCTGGGGGTGTGTCAGGCAGATTGCTGGAGGGTGACTTTCATCCCGGACAGGCGTTCCAGTTCGGCGATGAGCTGGCGTTTGCGCCGGAGGGGGGCGAGGTGGTCATGCCAGTAGGGGCCGAGGTCAGTGAAGCGGGTGCCGGGGTCGGATAGCAGGTGCCAGGCGATGGTGAGGATGGAGTTGCCCACGGCGACCAGGGCGCGTTTCTTGCCCCTTCGTTTGACGATCCGCCGGTAGCGGGAGGCCAGGAAGGTGCTGGTCCGGGCGGCGGATATGGCGGCTTCGCCGAGAGTTCCGCCTAGCCAGGGGTTGCCTTCGCCGGTGGTGGCGGCTTTACTGCGGCCAGCGGACTGGCGGGCCTTGGGCGCGAACTTGGCCCAGGAGACCAGGTGGCCGGCGGTGGGGAAGCGGGACATCTGGGTGCCGATCTCGGCGATGATCTCCTGGGCGCCGATGATGCCGATCCCGGGGATCTCATCCAGCTGGGCCACCTGGTGGGCGAAGGGGGCGATCGCCTGTTCGATCCGGGTGGTGAGGGTGTCGATCTGGGCGGTCAGCGCGTCGATCCGGGCGAGCATCATGGTGAGCAAGAAGGCGTGGTGCTCGGTGAAGTGCCCGGTGAGCGCCTCCTGCAAGAGGCTCGTCTTGGCGCGCATCTTGCCGCGGGCCAGGGCCGCCAGCGCGTAGGGGTCGCGCTGCCCGGCGATAAGGCCGGCCAGCATGTCGCGGCCTGATTTGCCGAAAATATTGGAGATCACGCTGGACAGCTTCACCTGGGCGTCTTCCAGCAGCTTCTCGGCCCGCTGCATCTCGCGGGTGCGTTCGTGGGTCAGGGTTCGCCGGTAGCGGGTCAGGTCCCGGAGCTGCCGCTGGGGCCGGCCGGGGATGAACGAGGGCCGGATCATGCCCCGTTCGGCGAGATGTCGTCTTCCAGCAGGTAGAACGGCGGTTTCCAGTAGGCGCTGGTGGCCTCCATCACCACCCGGGTGATCCCTTGGCAGACCAGCCAGTCCCGCAGTCCCAGCAGCGACCGGGTGGTCGTGGTGCAGGTGCGGATCTCCTGCAGGCGGGCTCCTGGCTTGGTCTCGTGCGGCACCCGCACGCAGGCCGTCAGCGCCCTCTTGCCGATGTCCAGCGCGGCGACCCGCTCCACCAGGGCAACGGGCTCCTCAGTGATCTCTTCCATGACCTTGCTCCTTCCGCGGCGGGCACATTCCCGGGCGGCTGCCCGCGGGAGCCGAAGGGGGTTCAGAGGCGGAATCGCGTGCTCACGGCAACAATGCAGGACCCCTGTGGGGGGCTCCCAGCGGCCAGACTCCTATGCGGGCTCAAACAGGCACCAAGCATCGCCGGCGTCAGCGGGCAACCACTCCCGATTTTCACCCATGCAGGGCGCCGCAGCCGCGGCACCGACGACTCCTATGTGCTGTCAAGGGCATGGACGACATTTCGATGGGCTATTTTCTTTGGCTTGGTGAATGAGAGTGGTGCCGGGGCTGGGCGGCTGCTGGGCGGACAGGACAGGGACGGGCCACTCGCGGCGGAGGGCAAGCTCTTAGCCTCGATCCACCGTGTAAATAGGGGTTCTTGCGGGCGTGTCGACGCGAAAGGTGCCCTCTGAGCTGGGACGATGGGAGTTGTGAAGCTTCCAGATCCCAAGCCGAGAGGACACCTCGCAGGTGCGATTGTTGCACAGCCTGGCGAAGATCCAGGCGACGTTTGATGACCCGAATCTCGTGTCGCGGGCGGGTCTGGTGCCGGTCATGGCGCTGGCTCAGCGCGCGGGCCTGAGCGGCCTGGCCGACGAGCACGTGCGGCCCGCCGGCCCGTGCGGGGCCAGCCCGCGGTGAAGGTGCCCGGCATCGTCGCCGGGATGATCGGCGGGGCGGACAGCATCGATGACCTGGACCTGCTGCGGCATGGGGCGATGGGGGTGCTGTTTGGCGGGGTCCGGGCGCCGTCCACGCTGGGGTCGTTCCTGCGGTCGTTCACCTGGGGGAACGTGCTGCAGCTGGGGAAGGTGAACCGGCTGCTGCTGGCGGAGCTGGCCCGCCGGGCCCCGTTGCTGCCCGGCAAGGAGACCCTGGCCTTCCTCGACATCGACTCGCAGCAAAAACGCGTCTACGGGCACAAGAAACAAGGCGCCGCGTTCGGCCACACGAAGATCGGGGGCAAGAGCCTGCTGGTCCGCGGGCTGAACGCGCTGGCCGCCACCATCAGCACGCCGCTGGGCGCGCCGGTGATCGCCGCCACCCGGCTGCGCGGCGGCAGCGCGGGGTCGGCCCGCGGTGCCGCGTCGTTCGCCCGGCAGGCGGTGGGCACCGTCCGTGATACCGGGTGCAGCGGGATCTTGGTGGCGCGGGCCGACTCGGCGTTCTACTCCGCGGCGTTCACCGGCGCGGTGCGCGCGGCTGGGGCGTTTTTCTCGGTCACGGTGGCGATGAACCCGCACGTCGCCGCGGCGATCGCCGCCATCGGCGAGGACGCCTGGACCCCCATCCAATACCCCCGGGCCATCTGGGATGACCAGCTGCGCTGCTGGGTGTCCGACGCTGAGGTTGCCGAGGTGGAATACACCGCGTTCACCTCGAAGAAGGGGCAGGCGATCACCGCCCGGCTGATCGTCCGCCGGGTCAAGGACCTCAACCGCAAGGCCGGCGAAGGCCAGGACGAGCTGTTCACCGTCTGGCGTTACCACGCCATCTTCACAGACTCCCCGTTCGTGATGCTCCAGGCCGAGGAACAGCACCGCGACCACGCGGTCGTGGAACAGGTGCTCGCGGACTGGACCGGCGGGCCCCTGGCTCACCTTCCATATATTGACTGAACTAGACACGCCGTTGTTGCAGTTCAACGGCATTATTCGATTGTGTTGCTAGAGTCGCGGCTCGTGATCGCACAGTCGGGTGAGCGTGACCTGGCCACGTTGGTGGTGCCGCGTATCGGATGTGTCGTGGCCACGGCCGATCCGCTGGAGCCGTACCGGCTCCTCGACGCCGATGGCGCTGCGGTGATTCCGGTTGCCTTGTTCTTGCGGGAGCTGCTGGCTGCCTCGCGTGCCCCGCTGACGTTGCGTTCGTATGCGATGGACTTGCTGCGCTGGTGGCGGTTTCTCGCGGCGGTGGATGTCCGCTGGGAGCGGGCGACCCCGGTCGAGGGACGCGATTTCAGCCTGTGGATCAGACAGGCATCCAAACCGCGGGCCCTGCCGGTGCCCGGCAGGGATGCCGCCACCGTTGCGGGCGCGGGCGGCAGAAATCGGCGGCGCCGGCCCCAGTCCCGCCGTGAGGGAATGACCGGCGGCCTCCCCGGCCAGGTCAATCCGGTGACGGGAAAGCCGGCACCGGGCGCCGGGTATGCGCCGCGCACGGTGAACCACTGCGAGACGGTGCTGCGGACGTTCTACGACTTTCACCGGGAGGGGGGCAGCGGGCCGATGGTCAACCCGTTCCCCCTGGACCGGGACCGGCGCGGCGGCCGCTCGCACGCCCATCGCAACCCGATGGATCCGTGGCCGCGTCAGAAGCAGGGACGTTACCGCAGCACTGTGGCGCAGATGCCACCGCGGGCGATCCCGGATGAAATGTTCGGGCGGCTGTTCGCTGCGCTGTCCTCGCACCGGGACAGGGCGCTGGTGGCCTTCTGGATCTCGACCGGGGCACGGGCGTCTGAACTGCTCGGCGCATGCCAGCGGGACGCGGACCCGGGCCAGCAGATGATCACCGTGGTCCGGAAAGGGTCGCGGGGTGTTCAGCAGCTGCCCGCCTCGCCGGACGCGTTCGTCTGGCTGCGTCTTTACCAGCAGCAGATGCGGGGCCGGGTGCCCGCCGGGCGGCGGCAGCCGTTGTGGTGGACATTGCGCCCGCCGCTTGCCCCGCTGTCCTACCACGCTGCGCACCGGATGTTCGAGCGGGCGAACGCCTTGCTCGGCGCCAACTGGACGTTGCATGATCTGCGGCATTCCGCCGCGCACCGGATGGCCCGGGATCCTGCGCTCCCGCTGGCAGATGTCCAGTGGATCTTGGGACACGCGCACCTGACGACCACGCAGATCTACATGAATCCCTCAGCCGAGGAGGCGGTGGCCGGGTTGCGCGCTCATCATGCCCGCCAGGCCCGGGCCGCGCAGGACCCGGCACCTCCCGCTCCGGGATATGACCAGCGGTCTTTGGACGTGCTGTTCGGGAGGCGGCCGTGAAAATGCGGGCCAGCGAACTCCCGTCCCGGCTCCCGCAGGCCGCTGCCGCCGTGACCGGACAGCACGCCGGTCCTCGCCGCGGATTTCCCCGGCGCCCGGAGGAAAGCTCGTGGCCGGCGAGCCTGCTCAGCGCCCAGGAGATCCTGGACCAGATCAACATGCCGCCGTTCCGGCCGGCGAACGGTGATGGCTACCGTCGTCACGGGACCGCGAGGATGCTGGAATGGCTGGCCGGCTTCCCCGGAGATAGCTGGCAGCAGCGGTGGAAGGCCGCCAGCGCCGAGGGCCTGCCCAAAGAGGAGTGGCTGGACCTGCCGATGCGGTGGCGGCGGGCGAATGGCTGGCCTGCCACCCCGTATCACCGGGACAGTTTCCAGACGGGCCTGCTCATGCTGGTCTGCGCCGATGTCATCCGGCCAGGGCTGAGCTGGATGGTCCGCAAGGCGTCGAGCCGGATCGTCCCGGTGATGACCGCCTGCCGCGACCCGGAAGGTTACGCGGCGCTGCAGGACCTCATCGGCGCAGACCAGGACGGGATAACCGTGGGCCAGGCACGTCTGGCGCTCAGCCGCATCACCATGATCCTGGCCTGCAAAGGCGGCATGGTCTGCGACATTACCGTCGGGGACTACCTTGACCTGCTCGACGCTATGCGGGAGGCACGAACCGGCGGTGCCGGCCGGCTGCTGGCCTACCGGCTGCTGCACGCTCTGGGCCACCTGGGCCCGGGCGCGCCGGCCACCGGCCGTGCGTTCCTCCAGGCCGCCGGGCAGCGCACGATCGGGGAACTGGTCGACCGCTACCAGCTCCAATGCCGCCCGGTCCGGGACCTGCTCGTGGATTACCTGCGCGAACGCCAGCCCGCCGTGGACTACACCACCTTGTCCAAGCTCGCAGGCGACCTGGCCCGGCTGTTCTGGGCAGACCTGGAACGCCACCACCCCGGGATCGACTCGATCAACCTGGCGCCCGAGATCGCCGGCGCCTGGCGGCACCGCGTCAGCTACCGGCCGGTGACCGCCGCCGCGCCCGGCGGCGGCACCGAAGAAACGCTCGTGCCCCGCGCGGACGCGCGCAGCGTGATGATGACAGTCCGCGCGTTCTACCTCGACATCGCCCAATGGGCGCTGGATGAGCCGCACCGCTGGGCACGGTGGGCGGTGCCATGCCCGATCAAGGAAACCGACTGCAACCGGGCCAGGCACGACAAACTCGTCAAGTCCCGGATGGACCAGCGGGCCCGGGAACGCCTCCCGCTCCTGCCCGCCCTGGCGCACGCCGTCAGCCAGCACCGCCTGGCCAGCGCGGCCCTGCTGGAACAAGCCAGCCAGACCCTGCCCGGCGGCACCTTCACCAGCAGCAGCGGGCAGGCCTTCCGCCGGCTGCCTGCCCCCACCGCCTACGCCGGAAGCATCTTCGCCAGCGCCGCCGGCGGCGGATCGCGCACCGACCTGACGCGCCAGGAAAGCGAAGCTTTCTGGGCGTGGGCGTTCGTCGAGGTCCTGCGCCACAGCGGCATCCGGTTCGAAGAACTCCGCGAGCTCAGCCACCACAGCATCACCCAGTACCGGCTCCCCACGACGGGGGAACTGGTCCCGCTGCTGCAGATCGCGCCGTCGAAGACCGGCGCCGAAAGGCTGCTGCTGGTCAGTCCCGAACTTGCCGACGTCCTTAGCGCGATCGTCTGCCGCATCCGCGGCCACACCGGCGCGATTCCGCTGGTGCCCAGCTACGACATCCACGAGAAAACCTGGAACCCGCCCATGCCCCTGCTGTTCCAGCGCGCCATCTCCGGCGAACACCGCCCCATCAGCGACGGCGCACTGCGCGAGATCTTCCAGCGGGCACTGGCCGGCACCGGCATCCGCAGCCACGACGGCCAGCTGCTGACCTTCACCCCCCACGACTTCCGCAGGATCTTCGTCACCGACGCGGTCATGAACGGGCTGCCGCCACACATCGCCCAGGTCATCTGCGGCCACCGCGACATCAGCACGACGATGGGCTACAAGGCGATCTACCCCGCCGAAGCGATCGAGGCTCACCGCGCGTTCATCGCCCGCCGCAGGCAGGCCCGGCCCAGCGAGGAATACCGGACACCCACCGACGAGGAATGGGACGAATTCCTCGCCCACTTCGAAAAGCGCAAGCTGTCCACCGGCACCTGCGCCCGCGCCTTCGGCACGCCCTGCATCCACGAGCACGCCCGCTTAACCGAAATGATCTTGTGTTGGAATGCAGGCCATGCACGGCGCTGGGCGTGACTCACGGTTATGGAAGGATCTTGGCAGCGCGTGACATCCGGGCGCGTCGCCGACAGCAGGAGCGGTCACCCACGCGGTCAGCGGTCAGGCCGGATGCTGCTCAAGCGGCATCGATATCGCTGGGTGTTCCATAGCTGGCTATGTAGGCCCGCTGTTCTTCGGTTGGCCTCTGTTGATCGATGTTGACCCGGTAGAAGATCTCGTTGTCCATCCACCACCGCCAGGCGAATTCCCGGAAGGTGTCGGCGCAGCGGACGTATTCCCATCCTTCGCTGTCCCAGCACGCCTCTTCTTCGTCCTCGTCGAGGTCGAAGCCGACCGGACGTCGGGTGGTGACAACGGCGCTCGCACCATCCGTCCCGAGGTAGAGCAGCCAGTGCCTGACCCATTGCGAGTCTGAGATCAGGTGCAGCAGCTGGCCGCCCGGGACGGGCTCCAGATGGTTCCCCAGGTCGAAGTGGCACCATGTCGCCGATCTCAGGTGCGTGCGCAGCCCAGGGTCGGCCACGAAGCCGGCGAAGTCGGCAGGCAAGACCGGTGGGGCCGGCAGTTCGGCGAGTGAGTGTGGCGTCAGGTTACGGACCGTCTGCTCCTGGGCCTGGCCCAGCGTGCTGTCTGGATGGGCCGGGGCTGTTCGCAGCCAGTCCCACGAGTCGAGGTATGCCGGAGCCGGAGGAAGATGCTCATGGCTGTACCGGACATACGTGCGGAGCTTGCCGGGTGACACGGTTCCTGGGACCTTGATCGAGACCCATCCTCGGCTGAGCCCATCCAGGAAGCCCATAACCCGAATGTGTCACATTCTCGCGCAGCACAACCGTTCGTTGTTGAGGACGGATTCGAAGCGTGATCAGCGGGCCGCCTCCAGAGCCGTCCCAACGAAACGCCGAACGCCCTCAATTCGGCATTGAGTGCGTCCTGGCTCTCCTTACCTGCGTGCAGGCCTGGGGACGTCACGAGCCCGGACTGTGTCGCCCGGCGGCGGGGCGGACGTCCGGCATGCCGAGGTGAATGCTCGTGCTCGTGGATCTGGTGGTGAGGTCGCGCATGGCTTCAAGTTTCTGTGCGGAGGCGGCCAGGGTGGTCTCGATCGCGGCGACCTCGCCGAGCCAGCCCTGGTCCTTGGCCTCCTGGAGCCGGCCGCCCAGGTTGGCGCGAATCTCCTCCAGGCGAGGCTGCTGAGCTGGGTCGACCCGAAGGAGCGGGCATCTGACACAGGCGTTTTCATGCGCACAAGGGGTCCCGTAGTCGCGTCCGCAGACCCCGAGCGCGACTTTCCGAAGCTCGAAGTGGGCGAGGAATTCGTCCCATTCGCCATCGGTAAGGTCGCGGTATTCTTCGCTGGGCCGTTCGCCCCGGCGGCGGGCGATGAAGGCCCGGTGGTGGGAGATCACGTCTTCGGGGTAGATCGCGGCATATCCCATGGTGGTGTCCAGCACGGCGTGGCCGCAGATTTTCGCGGCGATGTGCGGGGGCAGCCCGGACCGCAGGGCGTCGGTGACGAAGATTCTCCGGAAGTCGTGGGGCCGCCATTCCAGCGGCTGGCCGGTGACGGTGATCTGCGCGGCCTGGGAGGTGGCGACCATGCATGCGCGGATGTAGCTGCGGGTGATGGGCCGGTCCTCGGAGCCGTACCGGCGCTGGAACAGGAACGGCATCGGCGGGCTCCAGGTCTGCTCGAACACGTCGTAGGCGGATACCAGGGGCAGGGCGGCTTTCCCGGCCCGGACCCGGAAGATGATCGCGGTGAGGACCTCGGCCAGCTCCGGGGAGACCAGGAGCAGCCGCTCGGTATCGGTCTTCGACGGTGCGACCTGCAGCATCGGCACGATTTCGCCGGTGGTTGGCAGCGTGTAAGCGATGAAGCTGTGGTGGGTGAGCTCCAGCATTTCCTCGATCCTGATGCCCGTGGCCCGCAGGATTTCCACGGTCGCCCACGACCAGAACGCGGCTTCGTCCTCGTGGGTGAGGTTCCGCCGCTTGCCGGTGGCCAGCTCGGTGACGTAGACCCGGCCTGACGGTCCCTGACGGCACCGCTGGAACTCCTGCCCGGCAACAGTGAACCGGCCCCCGGCCGCAGTGCCGCGGGCGGCGCTAATCCGCTCCTCGGCATCCTTGCGCTGCTGGTCGACGGCGCGCAGCAGCGCTGGCAGCAGCGGCAGCTGGGCCCGGGTCCGCTGATCCATCCGGGACTTGACCCGTGACCGGGACTTCTTCGTCGCGCATTCGGTGCCTTTGACCGGGCTCGGCGCCACCCATGGTGCCCACCGGGCGGGATCGCCGGCGGCCCACCGGGCGATGTCCTCATAGAACGCCCGGACGAACACCAGCTCGCTGCGGAAGTTCACCCGGGGCCGGACCGGATGCCCGTCGATGTCCCGGATGTGGGCCAGGCGTTCCTTCCATGCCTGCGCGACCGCGGGCTCCAGCCGCAAAGAATCGATGCCGGGGTGGTGGATCTCCAGGTCCCGCCAGAACAGCTGGCAGATGGTGTGGGCGATGTGGCGCAGCGAGGTGTGGTCGAGGCCGGGCGCGCGTTCGGTGAAGTAGTCCACCAGCAGGTCACGCACCGGCCTGCACTCGATGCCGGACTTGTCGATGATCTGCTCGACGCTGCGGCGTCCTTCGATCCGCAGCGCCCGCAACCGCGCTGGGGCGCTGGCGGGCAGCACGCCAGTGTCCTTGAGCAGCGCGTAGAACAGTGGCCTGCCCGCGCTGCCCCGGAAATGGTGCTCCTGCAGGGCGGCGGTCAGCTCGATGCAGTCGCCGACGGTGATGCCGCTGACCAGGCCACCCTTGCAGAGCACCATCCAGGTGATCTTGTTGAGGGCGTCCGAACGGGCCCAGCCGATCGCGTCTTTTGCCTGGTGCTCGATGCGGGCGAACCCGCCCGGGTCGATGGCTGCCCGGGCCTCGGCGAGCATCACCGCCTGGCGTTGCCGCAGCAGCCACCGGTAGCCGGGCCGGATAACCTGCCCGGCCACCAGCAGCACCAGCCCGCTGGTCAGCTCGTCGCGATGATGACGGCGAGCTGGGACACGCCCCTGCAGCGGCAGATCAGCCCAGCCGGAACCGGCGGCCTCCGCGCCGCTGGCCAGCCACCGCTCCTGCCAGGTCTCCCCGGGCTGGCACTCCAGCCAGTCCAGCAGCTTGGTCAATCCCCGCCGCCGTGTCTGGTCCCGGGCGCGGCCCGCCCTCGGGTCGGTGAACACGCCCAGCAGCCGCCCGGCCAGCGCCTCCCTGCCCTGCCGGGTCTGCCACCAGCTCTGCGGAAAGGGCCGGGGTTCCCACTCCGGCGGCCGGCCCGGTTCCGCCACCGGTGCCGGGCAGGCGCCGCCAGCCGTGGCCTTGCCGGGCAGGACCAGTGTCACCGGTCCGCCCCGCTGGTGGCCGAGGTGCCGAACAGCGCGGCCAGGACCTCCGGCCGGTAGCCGGGCGCCGGCGGAGCGGGTGGTTTCGCCTGCTGCGCGCGCTGCCGCTCGTGGTGGGCCAGCACATGGGCGATGACCTCGTCCGGGGCCGGCGCGGTATAGATCTCGGTCGTGGACAGGTGGGCGTGCCCGAGGACCCACTGCACGTCGGCGAGGGTCAGGTGCGGGTCGCGAACCATTCTCTTGGCCGCGCTGTGCCGCAGATCGTGCAAGGTCCAGTTCGCGCCGAGCATCCGGTTGGCCCGGGTGAACACCATCGGGCCGCGTCGTAGGTCAGCGGCCCGAACGGGCGGCGCAGCGTCCACCACAACGGCTGCTTCGGCCCCTTGGGGACCAGGTCCCAGATCTCCTGCTGGTAAAGCCGCAGCCACACGAACGCGTCCGCCGAGGCCGGAAGATGCTGCAGGGCGCGGCTGCCCTTGCGGACCACGCCGATCGTCTGCTCCTCCGGGGCGACCATGCCCTGCGGGACGCCCAGCAGTTCAGAGGCGCGGGCGCCGGTGGAGACGTAGAACGCGATCAGGGCCCGGTCCCGGTTGCAGGCCAGCGCCGCGAACAACTCGTTGAACGCCTGGTCGGGGATGGCCCGCGGGGCTGGCTTCGGCTCCTTCGGCTGGTAGGCGGCCCGCCGCGACGGGCGCCGGAACGGCTGCATCGGATTGTGGTGGGAGTTCAGCCCCTCCTCGATGCCTTTGGCCTGGGGAAACGGGTTAACCAGCGGACGCCCATGTGTCTCGCGGTGGTACTCATAAAACGACCGGATCACCGCGCGAGCATGCCGCCGGGTCCGGGCGGCGTAGTTCTCGCCCGGTGCCGCCTTCCCGGTGACCGGGTTCACCGAGCCAGGAGCGGGAGCATCCGGGCGGCGCGGCCGCGGCGGCTTCCTGGCGTTCTTCAGCCACAGCGCGAAGTCACGAGCCTCCGCCCGGCCCGCGAGATGCCAGGAAATCCCTGCCGCGTGCAGGAAGCGGAACCACGCCAGCAGTTCGAAGGCATACGACCGCAGCGACGCCGGGCTAGCGTCATCGGCGAGCATGTGATGCAGGAACTCAGCGACCGCGGGAACCTCAGCGCCCTGCCCGTCCAAGAGCCGGAACGGCAGCAACGGATTACCGGTCTCCTCGACTTTGCCGACCCTGGCCACCGCCAGGACCGCAACATCCCGGACCGTCGTGCCGTGCTCTGCCATCCATACCTCCGCGGGACGCCGTACTCGACGACACGGATGACAACAGATCCACACCACCACACGCAGTAATCGGCGACGCCGAACCGA